>OJRW01002439.1_pt1 | contig 12693 bp, 10 predicted proteins | sample 1599231 | NCBI WGS metagenome assembly OJRW01 (sample SAMN04168656, study PRJEB22393) | human gut metagenome | biome: human gut microbiome; feature: stool | host: Homo sapiens | collected 2014-03-17
CCTCCATGAAGCCCATATTGTCCAGATACCGGCGCAGATACGCTACGAACTTGCTGCGGATCTCAAAGTTCCGCTGGGATTCGGGATTCATAATGAGATCCACATACCGCTGGCGGTAGCGCAGCTCCTTGTCCGTCAGACCGTGGAACTTCTCCGGCAGGGGCTGGAGGGACTTCGACAGCAGGGTGATCTCATGGGCCCGGATGCTCATCTCGCCCTTCTGGGTGCGGAACACGTCGCCCTTGACGCCTACGATATCACCGATGTCATATTTCCTGAAGCGGTCATAGGCATCCTCGTCCATCTCGTCCTTCCGGGCGTAGATCTGGATGCGGCCGGACTTATCCTTCAGATCGCAGAAAGACACCTTGCCCATGCCCCGCTTGCTCATAAGACGGCCCGCCAGAGAGACGGTCTGCCCCTCCAGCTGGTCGAACTGGTCCTTGACCTCCTGTGCGTGATGGGTCACGTCATAGCGGGTGATCTCAAAGGGATTCCGACCCGCCTCCTGCAGGGCTGCCAGCTTATCCCGGCGGATCTGGAGAATTTCCCGCAGGTCCTGTTGATTCTGATTCTGCTGTGCCATAGATATGGTCTCCTTATCGTTCGATCTTGTCCACCCGGTAGCGGATGACGCCCTTGGGGGCCTCCACGGTGATCTCACTGCCGGCCTTGCTGCCCATCAGGGCCTTGCCGAAGGGGGAATCCTCCGACACCTTCCGCTCCATGACGTTGGCCTCCTGAGAGCCCACGATGGTGTACTCCGGCAGCGTCTTGCCGTTATCCAGATTGGTCACGGTGACACGGCAGCCGATGGATACCTTGTCGGAATCCATGTCCGTCTCGTCCACGATGACGGCGTGGAGCAGGATGTTCTCCAGCTCGGCAATGCGGGAGTAGAGCTTGCCCTGCTCATTTTTGGCCTCGTCGTACTCGCTGTTTTCCGACAGGTCACCGAAGCCTCTGGCCTCCTTGATGAGCTCTGCGATCTCGTCGGCACGGGTGGTCTTGCTGTAATCCAGCTCCTTTTTCAGCTCGTCGTACCGCTCCTGACTCATTTTGAATTCTTTTACCATGGAATCCATTCCTTTCTGTTGACAAATACGGCATGGCCGCACGAGATTAGTATAAACACTATAACAAAAATAGTACAGACACTATATCACTCTGCATTATAAGTTCTTTCCCCGCCGGTGTCAAGTCCTACCCACACCGGGACAGCCGCACCCGGCGGAAGGCTTCCCTCCGCCAGCAGCGCCGCCAGCAGCGGCTCCTCCGCTGCCCACGGCTTCATTTTCTCCCACCACGGCTCGGCCCATACATACCGGACCTCCTGATGGCTCTCCCCGATCAGCAGGGAGGGAAGCCCCTCCGCCGCTGCGCCGAAGCATACCGCCAGCTGCGCCACCGGACCGCCCTCTCCCAGTCCGTACCGGTGCCGTAGGGATCGCCGCAGCTCCTCCTGCCCCCGGCCCAGCTGCGGCGACAGATACCTTACCCGCCGAGCCAGCAGATCCGCCGCCTCCGTAACGGCCCCGTCGGGCCGGGAGGCCCGCAGCACCACACTGGCCTGTGACCGGCAGAGTCCCAGCTGCCTGCAGGCGCAGTCCACCAGCTGCCCCAGCATGGCCCGCCGCAGCGCCACCGGGGCCGGGAGCCGAAGGGGAAGCAGCAGCGCCGCCCACTCCGGCGGTGCCGCCGCATACCGCCCCCCGGCGTCGGCCATGGCCTGCGCCGCCTGCCGCACCCGGCGCTGTACCCGCCGATCCAGCCGCCCACCGCCCTCCAGCAGGCACACCTCCCCGTCTCCCAGCGGACAGCGCCGCAGGGTGAGCCTTTTCCGCTTCTCCTCCCATCGCACATATCCCACCATAACACAGCGCCCCCTTTCCACCAGTCTATGGCCCGGCGGCGGGAGAAAGACGGCATAAAAAATTCCCCACCTGCACCGCTTGGTGCAGGTGGGGAAAAGGCCGCTTACCACCAATAGGGGATATACCCCGGCAGACGGTTCAGCGGATTGATGCGGGTGTAGTTCTCCCAGATCTCATAGTGGACGTGGGGGCCGGTAGAGATGCCCGTGGAGCCGCACAGGCCGATGACCTCGCCCTGCTCCACATACTCGCCCACCTCCACCAGACGCTCACTCATGTGGGCGTACAGGGTGAAGTTGCCGTTTCCGTGGTCGATCTCCACATAGTTGCCGTAGCCGCCCCAGCTGTACTTAGAACCCACTACGGTGCCGGACTTCACGGCATAGATGTAGCTGCCGTAGGAGGCGCCGATGTCCACGCCCATGTGGGTGGTGCTGGCGCCGGGGGTAGGCTGCTCACGCCCGCCGTAGCCGGAGGTGATGAGCCGGCAGTCCGAGGGCCAGATGTACCCGTCGGAGGAGGGCGTTTCGTCGGAGCCGCTTCCGCCGCCACCGCCGCTGCCTCCACTGTTATCGCCGCCGTTGTTCCGGTTTTCTTCCTCTCTCCGGGCCTGGATCTGGGCGTCCAGCTCATCGGCTGCCGCCTTCTCCTGAGCGGCCAGATCGTTCAGGCCGTCCGCCGTTTCGTTGTACTTGGCAATGAGCTGGGTGGCTGCCTCCAGCTGGCTGTTCAGCTCCGTCTGGCGGCTCTCCAGCTGGGAGCGCTGCTCTTCCAGCGCCTGCCGGTCGGCCTGCATCTGCTGGCGCAGCTGCCGCAGGTCGTTGATGACGCTCTGGTCGTGCTCGGCCACCTCATTGATGAAGTCGATGCGGCCCAAAAGATCGCTGAAGCTGGTGGCCTTGAAGATCACCGACCAGAAGGAGGCGGTCCCCCGCTCCTCCTCATCCCGCACCTGACGGCAGAACAGGTCGTACTGAGCTTCTTCCTTCTGCTGGTTGTCCGCCAGCTCCGCCTCCAGCGCATCGATCTGCTGCTGGGCGTTGGAGATCTGGCTGCGGAGGATGTCCGCCTGCTGATCCAGCAGGTTTTTCTGCTCCAGCGCATCGGCCTTGCTGGCCTCGGCCTCCTCGATCTGCTGGTTGATCTCCTCCAGCTTCTTCTGGTGCTCCTCCGACTGCTCCTGCAGGTCTGCGATGGTCTCGGCATAGACGTTCACCGGGCGCAGAGCGCCGCTGGTGAACACGATGCTCACCGCCATGAGAATGGCCAGCAGGCCGCACCATTTTTTCTTACTCATGCTGCACTCCTCCTTATACTCTCAGGAACTTCCGGATGGCGGTCAGGCTGCCGCCCACGCCCACCAGGATCCCTACCAGACCGAACACACCGGCCACCGGCCCCCAAATTTTCCGGAAGGACACCACCCGCAGCAGCTGCAGGGTATCGGACCCGGCAATGCCCTTGGAAATGGCCTCATACAGCAGCCACTGCAGTCCAAAGGCGATGACGGCGCCCATCAGACCGATGAGCAGACCCTCGTAGACGAAGGGCCATCGAATGAAGCCGTCGGTGGCGCCCACCATCTTCATGATGGCGATCTCATCCCGCCGGTCAAAGGTGGTGAGCTTGATGGTGTTGGAGATAATGAATACCGAGATCACCAGCAGCACCGCAATGAGGGCGATGCTGATGAGGCTTGCCACATTCCGCACCGTCAAAAACCCGTTGGAGATGGTCTCGTCCGCCCGGACCTTCACGATGCCGGGGGTGGCCTCCAGATCGGATACCACCTGCTGCATCTGTGCGGCGTCCGTCAGATGGATGACGTACCGATGGCGAAAAATGGAGGGATCCAAGTCGCTGTACAGGTCGTCCTCATCGTACTGCTCCACGTAGCTGTCCCGTGCCTCCTGCCGGGAGACGAAGGTGCAGTCCGCTGCACCGGGGATCTTCTCCAGCGTGGATTGCAGGGCCTTGGCCTCGTTGTCAGAGAGGTTCTCATCCACGAAGGCCAGCACGGCGTTTTCCTTCTGCAGATCCTTCAGGTTCTCGTTGGCGTTATAGGCCACCAGCGAAAAGGTCCCCATGATCACCAGACACGCCACCGTCACGCCGATGGCGGCGAAGGACATGAATCCGTGGGAGAACATATTGCGGATGCCCTCCCGGAAAAAATATCGAAAATCGTGCTTCATCTGTTATACCTCATACGTTCCCACGCCGTCGCCGTTGACCTGCCCGTGATCGATCATGATGACCCGCTTGTCGAAGTGGTTCACCAGATCCCGCTCGTGGGTCACCACCACCACGGTGGTGCCAAGGGCGTTGATGCGCTCCAGCAGAGTCATGATCTCCAGCGAGCGGTTGGGATCCAGATTGCCGGTGGGCTCGTCGGCCACGATGGTGCTGGGATTGTTCACCAGCGCCCGTGCAATGGCCACACGCTGCTGCTCACCGCCGGACAGCTCGTCGGGGTACCGGTCCTCCATGCCCTTCAGCCCCACCAGCTCCAGCACATAGGGGATGCGGGTGCGGATGTCACGGGGCGTGGCCCCCACCGCCCGCATGGCAAGGCTCAGGTTGTCGAACACCGTCTTTTTGGGGATCAGGCGGAAGTCCTGAAAGATCACGCCGATGGTGCGGCGCATATAGGGGATCTGCCGGTCGGAGATGCGGCTCATGGAGAAGCCGTTGACCATGACCCGCCCCGCCGTGGGGATGACCTCGCCGGTCAGGAGCTTGATGATGGTGGACTTGCCGGAGCCGGAGGGTCCCACCAGAAACACAAATTCCCCGTCCTCAATGGTAAAGGAGATGCCCTGAAGGGCCTCCGTCCCGTTTTCGTATGTTTTTTCAACGTCCTTCAATCGAATCATATCATATCCCTCGTTGCCGGAGACCCGGCCCGCTGCATTTGAAACGGCGAACCCTGTCGGGCTGCGCCGTATTATGTCACCATAAGGTATTATATAAAAAAAGTTACAAAATGGCAACAGGAATAATATGAAAATTTTATGAACAGATGGGGAGGCCCTCCGGCAAAGATCCCGGTAGACAGCCGTGAACAGCACCCCATTTGTTAGACAGCATGATATACCTAACAAAAGGGGTGCTGTTCAGCAGCGCCGGGAATGGGGCTTTTGCTCTGATATGTGCTTTATTGGGCGCTGCCCTCGCCCAAGATGCGGGCGGCGCTCTCCTGAGCGAACTGCTTGCTGTACAGGTCGTGGTAATAGCCCTTGCGCCGCAGCAGCTCCTCATGCTTGCCCTGCTCCACGATGTGGCCGTCCTTCACCACAAGGATCACGTCCGCCTTGCGGATGGTGGAGAGGCGATGGGCTACCAGAAAGGAGGTGCGGTTCGTCAGCAGATGGTCAATGGCGTTCTGGATCAGTTGCTCCGTCTGGGTGTCGATGGAGGAGGTGGCCTCATCCAGCACGAAGATGCGGGGGTCGGCCAGCACGGCACGGGCAAAGGAGATCAGCTGCTTCTCGCCGGTGGAGAGACGGTCGCCGCCCTCCCCCACATCGCTGTCCCAGCCATTTTCCAGCTTTGACACCACCGTATCCGCCGACACGGCCCGTGCGGCGGCCTCCACCTCCTCGTCGGTGGCGTCCAGCCTGCCGTAGCGGATGTTCTCCCGGACGCTGCCGGAGAACAGGTGGGGATTCTGCAGCACATAGCCGATGTTGGAGTGGAGCCACAGCTGGCTGCGCTGGCGGTAGTCCACGCCGTCAATGAGGATCTGCCCCTCCGTAGGCTCGAAGAACCGGCAGGCCAGATTGATGAGGGTGCTCTTGCCGGCTCCCGTCTCGCCCACGATGGCCACCGTGGTCCCCTGGGGGATGTGGAGGGAGAAGTGCTCCAGCACGTTCTCGCCGCCGTCGGGATAGCGGAAGGTCACATCCCGGAACTCGATCTCGCCCCGCAGCGGCTCCCAGTTCTCCCGCTTGGGGTGGAAGGCGTCGCCGTACTTCTCGATGACCTCCGGGGTGTCCTGAATTTGCGGCTGTTCGTCCATCAGATCCGTCACCCGCTCAATGGAGGCCTGCAATGAGATGAATTCCGCCAGATTGGCGGCGGTCATCTGGATGGGGTCGAAGATGCTGACGGCGTAGGCGGTAAAGGCCGACAGAGTGGCCAGCTCCAGCGCCTGATCCAGCACCATGTAGCCGCCCCGCAGCAGCACGATGGACACCGCCATGGTGCCGAAGAACAGCACCAGCGGGATAAACACCGCATTGAGCCGGGCTGCCCGAATGCCGGAGTCGTGCATCTGCCGGGTGAGACTGCGGAAGGCATCGGCGGTCTGCTCCTCCGTCACCAGCGTCTTGGTGGTGCGGGCGCCGGTGATGCCCTCGTTGAAGGCTCCGGTGATGCGGGAGTTCAGCTTACGCACCTTCCGGTTCCAGTGGAGGATGCGGTTCTGGAAGTACCCCGTCAGAATGGCCATCACCGGAACGATGGCGATGACCGCCAGCGCCAGCCTCCAGTTCAGGGCCAGCATGGCGGCAAAGGTCCCCAGCACATAGAACACCGCCCACAGGATATCCGTGAAGTTCCATGCCAGCATACTGGAAATGCGGTTGGTGTCGCTCATGACACGGGTCAGCAGATACCCCACCGGGGTCACGTTATAAAAGGAGAAGGACAGGGTCTGCAAATGGTGGAACAGAGTCCCACGCATATCCTTGCCCAGATTCATCTCGATGTGCATGGAGTTCCGGGCGAAGATCACCACCGACAGGGCCTGCACCAGAATGACCGCCAGATACGCCAGCGCATAGGGCACCAGCCCCGTCAGGGTGTTCTTTTCGATAAAATTCTGGATGGCGTACTTCTGGAACAGGGGCAGCACCACGTCCACCAGAGCGCAGATGCCGTTGAACACCAGCATGGACACGAAGGCGCCCCGATAGGGCCGCAGGAACGGCCCCAGCCGCTTCCAGATCTTCCAGTCGAAGGATTGGGTATATTCCTTTTCGTCAATGGCTGCCATGCTCGCTCCCCCCTTCCTCCAGCAGCGCCCGGTCGGCACTCTGCATCTGAATGTTGTAGATATCCCGGTAGATGCCGGGCTTTTCCACCAGCTGGGCATGGGTCCCCAGCTCCGCCACCCGGCCGCCGTCCAGCACCAGAATGCGGTCGGCCTGCATGAGGGTGGTGACCCGGTGGGAGATCAGCAGCACCGTGGCATTGCCGGTGGACCGGCGCAGGGCGGTGCGGATCTTCTCGTCCGTCTCGGCATCCACGGCGGACAGGGAGTCGTCGAAGATCATCACCGGGGCCTGCTGCATCAGCATCCGGGCGATGGCCACCCGCTGCTTCTGTCCGCCGGAGAGAGTCACGCCCCGCTCCCCCACGATGGTGTCATACCCCTCCGGGAAGGAGGTCACCGCATCATCCACGCAGGCGATGGCCGCCGCACGGCGCATGGCATCCTCCGGCGCATCGGGGCGCACGGCCCGGATGTTCTCTCCAATGGTCTGGGAGAACAGGAAGGGCTCCTGCAAAACAAGACCGATGTGCCGCCGCAGGTCGCTGCGCCGGATATGCCGCAGGTCCACGCCGCCGATGGTGATGCGGCCGGAGCCCTCCGGCACGTCGTACAGCCGGTCCAGCAGATGCACCAGCGTGCTCTTGCCGGAGCCGGTGCCGCCCAGCACGGCGAAGGTCTCTCCCTCCCGGATGGTGAAGGACACGTCCTTCAGGACCGGCTGCCCCTCGTAGCCGAAGGTCACATGGTCAAACACAATGTCCCCGCCGGGGAAGGGAACGTCATCGGGCTGATCCTGCTCCTCCGGGGAGCGGAGGATGTAGCCCACACGGTCCATGGATACCCCGGCCTTGCTCATATCCGACAGCACCCGGCCCAGAGAACGCACGGGCCACGCCAGGGACTCGTTGTAGCTGACGAAGGCCACGAAGGCGCCCAGAGTCATGGCTCCCGCCACGCTCTCGTGGATGCCCGCCAGAATGATGACCATCACCTGCAAGCACGTCAGCAGCGTCCCCGACGCCCAGTACACCGACAGGAGCTTTCCCAGATGGATCCACAGTCCGGCGTACCGCTCGCTCTTGGCCTGAAATTTGTCCTCCTCATACTTCTCCCGTCCGAAGGCCCGCACCACCCGCACGGCGGTGAGGTTCTCCTGAGCGCAGGTGGTCACCTCGCCCTCGGCCTCGTCGGCGGTCTTGAACCGGGAGGAGATCTTCCGGTAGAATACCCCCGACGACAGGCCCACAATGGGGATGAAGGCCAGAGCGATCAGGGACAGCTTCACGTTCATGCGGAACATGATCCACAGATACAGGATGATGAGGAACACCGTTCGCACCACCTCCACCAGCTGGTTGCACACGAAGGTGCGGATCACGTCCACATCGGAGGTGCAGCGCTGGATGATGTCGCCGGTGGGGTGCTGCTTGTGCCACGCAAAGGGCAGATACTGGATGCGCCGGTACAGGTCATCCCGCAGCCCCTTGACGTAGGCCTCGGACCCGCGGGACAGCTGGGCCCGCTGCCCGAAGCTGCACAGGCCCCGCAGCAGCGCCGTCACCATGACGGCCCCCGCCGCCCACCACAGCGCCGTGACAGGCTCCTGCCGCAGCGTCTCCAGCGGCAGCACCCGCAGCAGCAGCGCCGGCAGCTTGGCCTCCTCGGATCCCAGAATGGAGTCCACCGTGATACGGATGATCTGGGGCGTCAGGGCGTTGAGCGCCATGGACAGGCACGCACACAGCAGCGCCGCCGCAAAATGTCCCCAGCAGGGGCGCAGATAGTGCCAGATGAGTCCGGCCTTCTCCCGCCCCGACAGCCTGAATGTCGATCGATTCTCTTCCATAAGCCTCCTTCTCTCTCCCGGCGGCCCGCAGGCCGCCTGTCCAAACGCCGCCGGCGTCCGGCAGCGTACAAAAAATGCGCCCCCGGACGGGGACGCACACAGGGTACGGTCACATCGACCCCTTTATCGGGCCGATCCGGCGGCGCACACAATGATCCCCTTACTGGTCAGCTTGCTCTTCGTCATGGTGTACGCCTCCTTTCGTTTATAGTGAGTACAGTATAACGCCGTATGAGTATCCTGTCAAGAAAAGTTTTCCGCCCCGGCGGTGGAGGGCCGTTCCACCCTCTTGCATTTTTGGAAAAATAGGGTATGATATAAGAGAAAGATTGTCCTCTGCCATGGCGGAGGAGAAAAGAAGGGTTGTTTTATGACAAAAATCGACATTGTATCGGGTTTTCTGGGCGCCGGTAAGACCACGCTCATCAAGAAGATGCTCAGCGAGGCCTATCAGGGTGAGAAGCTGGTGCTCATTGAAAACGAGTTTGGCGAGATCAGCATCGACGGCGGTTTACTGAAGGATTCCGGCGTGCAGATCAGCGAGATGTCCTCCGGCTGCATCTGCTGCTCTCTGGTGGGCGACTTCCGCACCGCCCTGCAGCAGGTGGTGGAGCAGTACCACCCCGACCGCATCGTCATCGAGCCCTCCGGCGTGGGCAAGCTCTCCGATGTGACCCGCGCTGTGGAAGGCGTGGCCGAGCATCTGGATGTGCAGCTGAACAGCTTTGTCACCGTGGCCGATGTGAACAAGGTCAAAATGTATATGAAGAACTTTGGCGAGTTCTATGATGACCAGATCAGCCACGCATCCTGCATCATCCTGAGCCGCACCGGCAGCGCAGACGAGAAGAAGATCGCTGCTGCTGTTGCCCTGATCCAGGAAAAGAACCCCACCGCCACCATTGTGACCACCGATTGGAACGAACTGACCGGTGCACAGATCGTTTCCGTTATGGATGGTAAGCGCGACCTGGTTGCCGAGCTTCTGAGCGAAGCACAGGCTTCCAATGCTGCCCATGCGGACGAGGATGAGGAAGAGCATCATCACCACCACCATGACCATGATGAGGACGGCCACGAGTGCTGCCACCATCACCACGACCATGATGATGACGACGATGATGAGGATGAGCACGAGCATCACCACCATCATGACGAGGATGATGACCACGGCCACGAATGCTGCCATCACCACCACGACCATGATGACGACGATGATCAGGACGAGCATGAGCACCACCATCACCACCATGACGAGGATGAGGATGAGCATGACCACTGCTGCCATCACCATGACCATGATGATGACGATGACGATGACGACGACCATGAGCACTGCTGCCATCATCACCACGATGAGGACGAGCATGACCACGATCATCACCACCATCACCACGACGGCGAGGAATGCGATGATCCCCACTGCGGCTGCCACCATCACCATCATCACGCCGACGAGGTATTCACCAGCTGGGGCACGGAGACGGTGAAGGCCTACTCCGAAGCGGAGCTGGAGCACATCCTGACGGCGCTGTACAGCGGCGAATACGGCGCGATCCTGCGGGCCAAGGGTATCGTGGCTGCCGCCGACGGCGGCCAGTGGCTGCACTATGACTTTGTGCCCGAGGAGCACCAAGTGCGGCGCGGTCCGGCGGACTACACCGGCCGTATCTGTGTGATCGGCTCCCAGCTGAAAGAGGATAAGCTCTCTCAGCTGTTCGGACTGTAAGGAGCGGCTGACATGGATATTCCTGTTTACCTCATCGCCGGATTTCTGGACGCCGGTAAGACCGAATTCATCAACGGCATCCTGCGGGACGGCTTTGCCGCCGAGGACCGGACGCTGCTGCTGTGCTGCGAGGAGGGCGAAAACGGCTATGATCCCAAGGTACTGGGCAACGTATTCACCTATACCGTGGAGGACGAGGACCAACTGACACCGGACTTTCTGAAGAAGCTGGAAAAGCAGTACCGGCCTAAGCAGGTCATCGTGGAGTACAACGGCATGTGGAGCATGGAGAAGCTGTACCGCGAAGGACTGCCCGCCAACTGGATACTCTATCAGATCATGTGCCTGGTGGACGCCACTACCTTTGAGATGTATTTGAAGAACATGGGGCAGCTGATGATGGAGAAGATCACCAACTGCGATATGCTGATCTTCAACCGCTGCAATGAGCAGCTGCGCGCCCAGCTTCGCAGCCGCAACCTGCGGATGGCCAACCGCCGGGCGGATATCTACCTGGAAAACGAGGACGGCACCAGCGAGGAGTACGTCACGCCGGAGATGTCTCCCTTCGACCTGACCGGCGGCAAGCTGGAGGTGCCGGACGAGGACTACGGCATCTGGTATGTGGACATGATGGACAACCCGGGACGCTACGAAGGCGTGGAGGTGTCCTTCAAGGCGCTGATGTGCCACTCCAAAAAGTTCAAGGGCGTGCACTGCCCGGGGCGCTTCGCCATGGTGTGCTGCGACAAGGATATGCAGTTCCTGGCCCTGGTGTGCCGCGGCGAAGGGCTGGAGCAGTATAAGGACAAGCAGTGGGTGAAGATACACGCCACAGTGAAGAAGGAGGCCTGTGACGCCTATCAGGGTGAGGGCCCCGTGCTGTACGTCACCTCCATCGCCGCCACCACCAAGCCGGACCCGGAGATGGTGTCCTTCTGATCGCGATCCGTATATTTTCACCGCACAATTGCAGCGTGTATAGAAAAAGACCCGCCGATGGCGGGTCTTTTCAACTTGTTTCGGCCTCAGCGGACCAGCTGAATGGCGGCGGGGAGGTTCTCGATCTCCACGCGGGGCGCACTGGGGCAGTATTCACCGTCCAGGGACCAGGGGAGGTTCTCCTCGGTGGTCAGGGTAACGCGCCGGACATGGCGCAGTATCACGCCGGGATAGTCGTACTGCATACGGGTCATGGCGGTAATGAGGTTCTGCAGATCCAGTGCCGTCTTTGGCATACGGAGCAGCAGCAGTTCGAATTTTCCGTCGTCCATCCGTACACGGGAGGGATCCAGCTTCACCAGGCCGCCCAGGGAGGTGGAATTGCACACAGCGCCGAAAATGAACTCCCCCTCGAAGCGCTCACCATCGGCATCCACCGCGCAGCGGTAGGGCCGCAGGGAGTCCAGATCGCCCAGCCCCTCCAGAATGTAGGCAAAATGGCCCAGGGCGTTCTTGGCCGCCTGGGTGGCGGAGTAGGAGGACCGGGTAAAGGCCCCAAAGGAAGCCACATAGGCGAAATAGCGGTCGGTATGCCGCCCCACGTCCAGGGGGCAGGGCGTGCCGGTGGCGGCCGCCTCTGCCGCGGCGGGCAGCATGGTGTGAAGATGCAGGCTCATGGCAAAGTCGTTGGTGCTGCCGCAGGGCAGATAGCCCAGCAGGGGCCGCTGCTCCAGCTGCATAAGCCCGGACAGCGTCTCGTTCAGCGTGCCGTCGCCTCCGGCACAGACCACCATGTCGTACTGCCCGCCCCACCGGGCGGTGATATCGCGGGCCTGGCCGCCCGCCTCGGTGATATAGACCCGTACCAGATAGCCGGCACGAGAGAACTGCGCCACGGCGTCGAACAGCGGGGCGCGGGATTTTGTCTTTCCCGCACGGGGATTGACGATAAACAAGAGCTTTTTCATAGGGACACCCTTCCATACCATCGTAATTCTCGCATTTTGCGCGGGGTTGTCCGAGTATGATACCACAGTTGCGGCGGGATTGCAATACACATTCCGCCGCGGGTGTTTGTGTTCGAAAATTGTTGCAAAACGCCGCGCATACGGGTATGATAGAAAAAACAGCAGTGGGAGGTCCTGCCATGAAGCGAACGCAGTATTTCAAATGGGGACTGACGGCCTTTTTGACCGTATGTGCCGTGCTGGTGTTCTACGACACCTTCTATCAGGCGGGAACGCTGCAGCAGTTCGTGTCCAAGCTGGCATCCATCCTGGCACCGGTGCTGTACGGCTTCGCC
>OJRW01002443.1_pt1 | contig 12686 bp, 10 predicted proteins | sample 1599231 | NCBI WGS metagenome assembly OJRW01 (sample SAMN04168656, study PRJEB22393) | human gut metagenome | biome: human gut microbiome; feature: stool | host: Homo sapiens | collected 2014-03-17
GCGGATGATCTCCGAAACATACGCACCGGAGTTAATGCCCAGTGCCAGCGCGCCGACCATGGTAAAGTTGCGGCTGTTGGCAAAGATAACCATGCTCATAATCAGCATCTGCACCATCATGGGGGTGCCGCGGATCACAGTGGCGTATAGCTTGCATACAGCGTTGGCAACGGCAAGAGCCGGGTTGTGGTGGCCGCGGCGCTGCTGGTCATGCGCAACACGCACCAGGGCAACCACGCTGCCCAACACCACGCCGATCGCCAAAGCAATTGCCGTTACATACAGCGTGGGGATGACCCCTTTGAGGTATTGCTGCCAGCGGTTTGAAGCAATAAATGCCTGGTAGAATTTGACGAACAGATCCTGCCCGAAATCCAGCTTTGTACCAGCTTTCGCCAGCTGGGTCAGCATTTCGTATTGTGCGGCCATCCGCATTCCACACCTTTCCTGTGTTCCGGCACCAGGGCACCGGGCGTTTATTTTACGGTCTTACCAACAAAAGGGAGGCGCCCCTGTGGGCCACCTCCCTGTGGCACTTGTGAAAAAGCTGCTTTATTCAGCAGTGATGTACTTGTCCACGATGGCCTGCAGGGTGCCGTCGGCCTTCAGCTCTTCCAGAGCGGTGTTGATGGCATCCTTCAGTTCGGTGTTGCCCTTACCAACGCCGATTGCGTAGTCTTCTTCCACGTAAGCGGTGTCCAGCAGCTTCAGGCCGGGGTTGGCAGCAACAAATTCCTTAGCGGGAGCGTTATCAATAACAACGCAGTCAACCTGGCCGTTGTTCAGCATCTGCACGGCAGTCAGGCCGTCGTCGTAAGCAACAACGTTCTCATCGCCAAAGTCGTCAGAGCAGTACAGGTAGCCGGTGGTACCGCGCTGGGTGCCGATTTTCTTGCCAGCCAGGTCATCCACGCTGGCAATATCGGAATCTTCCTTGACGATGATGGACTGGATGCCGGTTGCGTAAGAATCGGTGAAGTCCATCACGTTCTGGCGCTCGTCGGTAACGGTAACGCCAGCCATAACCATATCGGACTTGCCCTGCTGTACAGCCAGCAGTGCAGCGTCAAAGTCCATATCATCGATCTGCAGCTCCAGACCCAGCTTGTCAGCGATGGCCTGAGCAGTCTCGATGTCGATGCCCTCAAACTCGCCTGCATCGGTGGTCATCTCGTACGGAGGGAAGGCAGCGTTGGTGGCCATGGTCAGCTTGCCAGCCTCAACGGTGGTCAGCTCAGCGGCAGCGCTGGTGGAAGCAGCCTCGGAAGAAGCTGCACTGCTTGCAGTGGAAGAAGCGGTGCTGGAGGCGGAACCGCCGCAGGCAGTCAGAGCCAGAGCGGCAGCGGTCAGACCAGCGGCAGCCAGAAAGCTGCGGCGATTGATCTTTTTCATATTCAAACACTCCTCTGTTGATTGTATAATTTTTCACTTTCCCGGCACGATGCGCTTCATCGTGTCATCAAGGAACAGGATTAGTATATGTTGTACAAATAAAAAAGTCAAGTGTTGTGCAAAAAATCGGAACAAATGAAACCCTTTTGAAAACATTTATACATACAGCAACCCATTCTCAATGTATATATACATTTTGCTCCTGCGTTTCTGTCATTCCGTTGTATTCTGCTAGTGAATCTTCCCACAGGACTTAATCCTGGACATTGACACCTTTTCCTTCTAATTGGTATAATCAGGCTGGAAGCATGGTAAAAGCAGCCAAGCTCAAACCGCGCTGCCCCGCCGGGATGCGGGGAGAAAGGATCCTTCTATGAAAAATCGTATCCTGAAAGCCCTGGCCTCCTTTGGTCTGTCCGTCTGTGTGCTGGCAGGCAGTTCTGTGGTCAGCATGGCCGAAGAAACCCCGGGCAAAACCGAGTGCAAGGAACACACCTGGAAGACCACGACAGAGTATAAGACTGAGTGTGTGGAGACCATCTTCCAGCATAAGCTCCCCGATGGCACCACCGAGACCCTTACACTTTGCCCCGAATGCGGCAAAGTAAAGAACAACACCCAGCTGACCAAGGTAAACGGTGTCTTCTCCAACTTTTCCAACCTGACTGTTCACACCGGGACTCTGAAAAACGGTGAGCAGGTAATGACAGCAGCATTCTACTATCCCACTGTTATTGAACGGGTCATCTGCGAAAAGTGCGGCACCGTAAAGAGCGAGGAGGTCACCCCCGCCCGTGTGATGGCCCAGCCAGTCATTGCCAGCATCGAGGTACCCGCCAATACCGTTTCCGGCTACAGCCTGATGCAAATCAATGCCGACGGTACCGAAACACCGGTCAGTGTTTCCTACAACACCGAGCTGAACAAGGCATATTTCCGTCTGGATGTCACCACCGGGGCCCAGCTGCTGCGGATGGTTCCCACCACCTGATTTTCCCACATAACCAACGAGACCGCCCGGTGGGCGGTCTCGTTTTTGTTTTATCGGCGTTTCTGTGGCAGGGGGATGCCCAGCACCAGGGCAATGCCCACGGCCAGCGCCACGGCGATCTTGAAGGTGGAGATGCCGTTTGCCAGCGCCAGAGCGTTGTCGCCCTGAATGAAGTAGTAGGCGCTGTAATAGATGCCCGCACCGGGCACCAGCGGAAAGATGCCGGTGAGCAGGAACACCGTCACCGGTGCTCTGAGGGTCATCGCAAGGATGCGGGCCAGCAGCGTCAGCGGAATGACCGCCAGCAGCGAGGCTGCAAAGGCTTCCATCCCGAACAGCTCCGCGATCTCGTATACCAGCCACCCCACTGCGCCCACCAGCCCGCAGTAGGGCAGGGTGCGCCTAGGGCAGGCAAAGAGGATGGCAAAACTCAGGGTGCCCGCCCCGGCCAGCAGGAACTGCAGGGCCAGACGGCCCAGCTGCTCCCCGGTGAAAAGAAGCTCTGTCATACCACGGCCACCCCCTTCAAAAAGGCATAGAGACTCAGCACAAGGCCGGCGCCGATGGCGATGCTGGCCGCAATGAGCAGCGCGTCGATCATCCGGATGGTGCCGGACAGATAATCGCCCTGCACAAAGTCCCGGATGCCCATGGTAAAGGCGATGCCGGGGGTCAGGATCATCAGAGTACCGATGATGGCGTGACTGGCTTCAGTGCCCAGCAGGCTGCAGCCCAGAATACAGCACAGGGTGATGAGGGCGGCGGTGGAGATGGTTCGGAACCCGCCCCCCACGCCGTGCCGCCCGCAGAACAGCAGGTAGGCGTTGGCCGCAACACCGGCCGCCGCCGCGGCAAGCCCGGCTTTCAGGTCGCCGCCAAAAATCAGCGCAAAGCAGAACGCGCCGCCCATGCCCGCCGCAATCTGCACCCAGTCCTTCGGAAAAGGGATGCACCTGGCCTGAGCCAGCCGGGTCTCGGCCTCATCGATGGTGTCCACTTCCCCGGACGCGATCTGGCGGGAAAGCTGATTCACCGCCGCCACCCGCCCCAGGTGGGTGGTACGGGTGGGCACGTTGCGCACCTCGCTCATCTCCGCCGTGCCTGCGCTGGCAAAAATGCCGTTGGTCAGCACATAGACATGGAACTCCCGCAGGTGGAAGCTGGCCGCCATGATCTCCATGGTCTGCTCCACCCGGAACACCTCTGCCCCGTTCTCCAAAAGGGTCTGACCGGCCGCCATAATAAAATCCATGATGCGGCGGCGCTGTTCCCCGTCCGGATACAATCCCCTCTCTGCCATGCTGTGGTCTCCTTAAAATTGGCATAAAAAATGACCGCCTCAACGTTTCAGTGCCTGAGCGGTCATTTTTCTTGACGAATCTATTTGTAGTATAGTCAATCTCCGGCGGCTTGTCAAGCAGGCACGCCGTTTTTTCAGAACTTGAACAGGTTCACGATCCGCTGCCACAGGCGGGTGAAGAAGTTGCCTTCCTGCACATCGGCGGTGGTCTCGGCGGTAACATCCGCAGCGGCGACCGTCTCACCGGTCTTATAGATGAACTTCACGCTGCCGGAAGCATCCTCGGACTTACCGGCAAAGCTGGTGTAGTCCTCCAGACGGCTGGTCATCTCGTCCAGCACGGTCTTCAGGCCATGGATCTGCTCCTCGTCCAGAGCGCCGGTCAGCTTGGAGATGCCCTCCTCATTGAACTGGTTCAGGCCATCGTTCAGCCGGACCGTGCCATCGCTGAGCTGGCCTGCGCCATCATTCAGAGTGGTCACGCCGTCATACAGGGTCTTGGTGCCATCGGCCAGCTGGGCGGCACCGTCCTTTGCGGAGTGGGCACCGTCAGCGGCGGTGGCAACACCGTTGGTGTACTGGTTGACACTGGACACGAAATACTGGATCTGCGCCAGGCTGTTCTTCAGGGCACGGACATCGGCGATATCCTGGCTGTTCTCAGCCTGATACTTCAGCTCGTCATGCACGGTCTGCTTGGCGCTGGCAGTGCTCAGATCAAGCATGGCGCTGAACATGGAGGGGTCGTAGCTCTGCATCAGCCGCAGAGCAGCTTCCAGGTCATGGTTGGTCTTGGTTGCGGAGAGATATAGGGCAATGTCCAGCTGGCTGTCCTTGAAGCTGGGCTCCTGCTCCCAGACGGTGCGCACCATCTTCTTGCGGGCAGCGGCCAGTGTCTTTTCGTTCATGGTCAGCACTTCGTCAATGACGGAAGCGTAGTTGTCCCAGGTCATGGGGGTGTCGATCAGGCCGCCCTCCATCAGGGTGCTGTTGGCAGAGGCCAGAACGCCATCGGCCACCTGCTGGGCACCGGCCTGCAGGGCGGCGTTATTGGAGCTCAGGGTATCCAGACCGGTGGTCAGCTGGCCCAGACCATCGTCCAGGGCAGAAGCACCGCTGTTCAGCTGAGAAGCGCCGTCCAGCAGGGCCAGGGTACCGTTGGCCAGCTGGGAAGCACCGTCCACCAGTTGGGCGGCACCATCCATCAGCTGGTTCATGGCATCGTTCAGCTGGCTGATGCCATCGGTCAGCTCGTTGAGGCTGCTCAGGTCAAAGGCATTGGTGCCCAGCGCATCGGCGTTGGTGGCACAGGCCAGCATGACCTGCGGTGCGGTCAGGTTCTCGACATCGGCTTCCACAGTGACGCTGTCCTGCAGATAATCCTCCACAGTAGACAGGTCATCGGGCAGCAGACCGTCCAGAGAGTCCTTCACGCCGGGCAGGCAGACGAAAGCGGCCACGCTGCTCTTGGCGGCAGATTCCAGCATTCCGTGCTCGGCGCTCAGGTTGGTGGCATCCTGACCAAAGATCACGCCCACAGCAGTGATGAGCGGGGTGACAACGGTGCGCTCCTTGCCGTTGACGGTCACGGTGCCGGTCTCGTTGTTGGTCAGGTCGACGGTCACGGTCAGGTGGCCGCTCTTGCCGATCAGGTTCTCAAGGCTGTCGGTCACGCCGTCCAGCGTATAGGTGACATTTGCGGTGATGGGCAGGGCCTTGTCGGTATTGCCCTTATAGTACACGTCGGTGTCGTCGGTGTTCCAGACCAGCTTTTCGCCGTCCTGGGTGAACGCGGCATCGCTCTCGGTGTTCTGGATATCGGTCAGGGTGCTCTCATCGGTGACATTGGACAGGCCGGAAGCGCTGTACAGGTGCTCGCTGACGGTGGTGGACTTGATGGAGCCGTCGGCGTTCATCACGGCGTAGACGGTCTCATCCTTGGAATAATCGGCCTTGGCGGCTGCAAAGGCGGGCAGGGTCATGCCTGCGGCGAGAGTCAGCGCCAGCGCCGCACTGGCGAAACGAAGCGATTTTTTCATGGTAATTACTCCTTATCAGACTTCTTGGCGTTGGAAGATTCAGGGACCAGCCAGTGCATGGTGGTGTGGCGGATGACCCAGTCCAGCAGCATCAGGGCAGCGGGCAGAACGACCAGAATGACAGCCATACTGATCAGTGCGCCGCGGGAGATGAGCCGGCAGATGCTCTGCAGCAGCTCCATCTTACTGATGGCGGCCACGCCGACGGTTGCGGCAAAGAAGGTCAGGCCGCTGGTCAGGATGGACTGGCTGCAGTGCTCCAGCGACTGCTGGGCAGCTTCCTGCGGGGTGCGGCCATAGCTGCGCTCCTCGTGATAACGGGTGGTCATCAGGATGGAGTAGTCCACAGTCGCGCCCAGCTGGATGGTGCCGATGACGATGCTGGCGATGAAGGGCAGCTGGGTACCGGTGAAGTACGGGATACCCATATTGATGGAGATGGCGGCCTCGATGCTGGCAACCAGCAGCACAGGGATGGACAGGCTCCGGAAGGAGATCAGGATGATGGCAGCGACTGCCATGATCGACCAGACGTTGACGTTCTTGAAGTCCACGTCTGCAACCTCGATCAGATCCTTGGTCATGGCACCCTCGCCGGTGATGACACCGTTGGGGTCAACCGCCTTGATGAGGCCATTCATCTCGGTCAGCTGGTTATTGATGGCATCGGTGCCGGTCTTATAGGAGCTGTTGGCCAGAATGAGCTTGTAGCCGCCGGACTGCAGGATCTCGGTCACGCTGTCGGGCAGCAGTTCGGTCTGGAAGCCCGGGCCGGTGATGGAATCCAGGCTCACCACCTGGGTGATGCCGTCCACATCCTTGAGCTCATCGCAGAGGTCAGACACCTGCGTTGCGGTCAGGTCCTCATCCACCAGAATAAAGTGGGAGGTGGTCATGCCAAAGTCCTCGCCCAGCTTGTTGGTGCCAACGATACCGGTCAGGTCCTGGGGCAGCGAGTCGAACAAGGTGTAGTAGACCTCGGTCTTTTGCTGGGCCACCACAAAGGGCACCAGCAGCACAAGAAAGACGACCACGATGGGCATTGCGTGCTTGGAAACAAAGTAGCTGAGCTTGGTCAGCTTGGGCACGATGGTGCGGTGCTTGTACTTTTCGACCTGCTGATCAAAGGTCAGGATCAAAGCAGGCAGGATGACGATGGTGCAGATGACACCCAGCGCCACACCCTTTGCCATAACAACACCGATATCGCGGCCCAGCGTCAGGCGCATGGCGCACAGTGCCAGGAAGCCCGCAATGGTTGTCAGAGAGGAAGCGGTGATGGAGGTCATGGTCTTGCAGATGGCGGTCACCATGGCTTCCTCGTTGGAGGAGCGGAGTTCCTTTTCCTCCTGATAACGGTGGAGCAGGAAGATGGAGAAGTCCATCGTCACGCCCAACTGCAGCACCGTGGAAAGCGCCTGGGTGATGTAGCTGATCTGACCCAGGAAGATGTTGGTGCCAAAGTTGTACGCAATGGGGAACAGCAGGCCCAGCATGAACAACACAGGCGTGATGGTGCTCTCCAGCGAGAGGAACAGCACCAGCATACTGGCACCCACAGCGCACAGGATGTACAGCGGCATCTCTTTATTGATCAGTGCCTTGGTATCCTGCAAGATGACGCTCATGCCGCCAAAGTAGCAGTCGTGCCGCAGCACCTGTTTGATCTGATTGACGGCATTCATCGTCTCGTCGCTGGCGCTGGGCGCATCAAACCGGACGATGAGCATGGTGGAATCGTTTTTGCCGAACATGAACTGCTGGACATCCGCGGGCAGCATCTCGGTGGGGATGCTGGGGTCGATGACATCACTGAGCCAGAAGGTCTGTGTGACACCGGGCACCGCCTCAATGTCCTTCTTCATGGCGATCAGTTCATTGGTAGGCAGGCCTTCCACCGTGATCATACCGGTGGAGGCCAGATGGAAGTCGTCCTCAAGCGCTACCTCGCCGATCATGGAGTCGAGCTCCTGCGGCAGATAGGTCAGGACATCATAATTGATGCGGGTAGCAACCGCGCCGATTGCGGAAGGGATCAACAGCAGGACCGCTACTGTTAAGATCAGCTTGCGCAGACGCACGATGCTCTGTGCGATCTTTTTCATGGGAACCCTCCATACGAAAGTTGATTGGATCTGCCCTAAAAATGACCCGTGGTCATTTCTGAGCAAGCACTATTATAACCAATCGATGCAAGGTGTCAAGATAAAAAATGACCAAAAGTCAGTTTTCTTATCACAAAGCAAAAATTGTATAGCTTGTCCGGGGGCTTTTGCTCTTGCGCTCTTCCCTTCTCCCTGCTAAAATATTGTTTACACGACAAAACAACGTCAGAAAAGAGGATGCAGCAAGCTATGAGCACCGTGGAAGGAAAGAAACAGGAAAAGCGCCGCGCGCTTCTGGACGCAGCTTACGAGCTGTTTCTGGAGCGGGGCACCTCCAAGACCAGCGTGGAGGATATCACCTCCCGCGCCAAGGTGGGCAAGGGCACATTCTACCTCTATTTTGCCGATAAGGGTTCGGTCACGCAGGCCCTGCTGGCCCGGGTGAGCTACCAGCTGCTGGACAACGCCTGTGCCGCCGCCGAGCAGCACGCCGCCGAGCTTACCAGCTTCCCCGACCAGATGATCTTTGTCATTGACCATATCATCGAAGCCCTGCGCGCGGACACCCTGATGCTCCGCTTCCTGGAGCGCAGCTTTGTCTGGCCCGGACTGGATCAGATCGAAGCCAGCGGCGAGGCCGAGCCGCTGATGCGCAAGGTCCTCCAGATCGTGATGTGCAGCCCCGAGATGGCGGGCCGCACCGAGCGGGAGATCTACCAGCGCATCACCGCCCTGGGCAGCATGTGCATGTCGGTGTGCTATACCTCCGTGTTGGAGGGCAAGCCCGACAACATCGACAACATGAAGCCCATCCTCTACGACATCATCCGCCGGGCGCTCTGAGCGCACCTCTCCCCTGCCAGCCCTCGCAAAGGTGCCTTTGCGCCAATCCTCCGGGGCAAAAAACGGAAAAGGCAGATTTTTTTCAAAAAAGCCCTTGCAATTGCGCAAAAAATGTGGTATCATACTCAAGTCGATACGACATCTGGACGGTTAGCTCAGCTGGTAGAGCATCTGCTTGACGTGCAGGAGGTCACAGGTTCGAGTCCTGTACCGTCCACCAAACAGTTCGTACCCGAACCCGATTCTTTACGAAAAAGGGTTCGGGTACGTTTTTTGTTTACAGGAAGTTCTGAGAAGGCACTACTCGGAACAGTGAGCAGGAACGAACAAAGGCAGGATACCACCATCACGGTGACACCCTGCCTTTTGTGTTACAAGGATATTCTGGGGGCGATCGCTGCGCACAAAGCGCCTTAAGCCTCTGTATTTGCTTCGGTCAGCACAAAGGTCAGCTCCGCTGTGGCGGCGCACTTGCCGTCCACATAAGCAGACGCTTTCCCGATGCCCACCGGGCCGCGCTGTTCCACCAGCTCACAATGGAGCGTAAGGACATCCCCTGGGGTGACCTGTTTGCGGAAGCGGGCATTTTTGATGCCGCCGAAGAGGGCCAGTTTGCCTTTGTTTTCGGGAACGCTCAGCGCCGCCACGGCTCCGGTCTGGGCCAGTGCTTCCAGGATCAGCACCCCTGGCATGACCGGCTGGCCCGGGAAGTGACCGCAGAAGAATTCTTCATTGCGGGATACGCACTTGCGGCCAATGGCCCACTGACCCGGCTCGTAGTCCAGAATACGGTCCACGAGGGCAAAGGGGTAGCGGTGGGGCAGAAGGGCTGCGATCTGCTCACTGTTCAGAGCGTTTGCGTTCTCCCGCACGGTGCGCGGTTCTGCCATGGCTCAGCCCTCCCATCTGCGCAGGGCGATGCAGGCATTATGCCCGCCAAAGCCCAGGCTGTTGCTCAGTGCGTAGGTCATGGCCTGTGCACGGCCTGCATTGAGCACATAGTCCAGATCGCATTCCGGATCAGGCTGCTCGTAGTGGATGGTGGGCGGGGCAAACTGGTCTCGCAGGGCCAGTGCCGTGAACACGGCCTCGATGCCGCCCGCACCGCCCAGCAGATGGCCGGTCATGCTCTTGGTGCTGACCACGGTCAGCTGCTTTGCGTGCTCACCGAACACGGCATGGATGGCAGCCGTCTCGCAGGCATCGTTCATGTGGGTGCCGGTGCCGTGGGCGTTGATGTGATCCACCTGCTCCGGGGCAATGCCGGCATCGGCCAGTGTCAGCTTCATGCAGTCGATGGCACCTGTGCCGCCGGGAGCCGGTGCGGTAAAGTGGTAAGCATCGCAGTTGGCACCATAGCCCACCACCTCGGCGTAGATATGCGCACCGCGTGCCCGGGCGTGCTCCAGCTCTTCCAGAACCAGCACACCGCTGCCCTCGCCCATCACGAAGCCGCCGCGGCGGGCATCAAAGGGAAGGCTGGCAGCATCCGGGTCGGTGGCGGTGGAAAGCGCCTTCATGCTGGTAAAACCGCCGATGCCCAGCGGGCTGATGCAGCTTTCGGCACCGCCGCAGACCATGGCAGTCTCGTAACCGTCCCGGATGCGGTGGAAGGCATCGCCCACAGCATTGGTGCCGCCGGCGCAGGCCGTGACCGGGCAGGTGCACATGCCCTTCAGGCCAAAACGGATGGCCACCTGTGCCGCCGCCATGTTGGCAATGGACATAGGCACAAAGTAGGGGCTGACCTTCTCCATGCCTTTTTCTTCCCCGCGGGTGTGCTGCTCCTCGATGGTGGGCAGGCCGCCAATGCCGCTGGAAAGGACCACACCGATGTTTTTGGCCTCTGCTTCCGTGTTCAGGCCGCTGTCGGCAATGGCTTCGGCTGCAGCAGCCAGTGCCAGCAGGGTGAAGCGGGCCATCTTGCGGGCTTCCTTTTTGTCCACAACGGTCTCGGGGTCAAAGTTTTTCACTTCACCGGCCAGCTTGCACTTGAAATCGGTGGTGTCAAACTGGGTGATGGGGCCAATGCCGCACCGGCCTGCCTTTGCGGCAGCCCAGCTGTCGGCAGCAGTGTTGCCCAGCGGGTTCACGGTGCCCAGACCGGTGATCACGACTCTGCGTTTTTCCATAGAGAATTTCTCCTTTTACATTGCCATGCCGCCGTCCACACAGAGCACCTGCCCGGTGAGATAGCTGCTTTGTTCTGCGGCAAAAAACGCCACCGCGTTTGCCACGTCCTCCGGCTGGCCTGCGCGGCCTGCCGGGATGTCCTTTGCCATTTCGGTGCGGACAGCCTCCGGCAGGGCGGCGGTCATATCAGTTTCAATAAAGCCGGGCGCAACAGCGTTTACTGTCACATTGCGGCTGGCCAGCTCCCGGGCCAGGCTTTTGGTCAGGCCAATGAGCCCGGCCTTGCTGGCGGCGTAATTCGTCTGGCCTGCATTGCCCCGCAGGGCAACGACGCTGCTCAGATTGATGATCCGGCCCCAGCGCTGGCGCACCATCCGGCGGGCCGCTTCCTTGCAGCAGAGGAACGCACCCTTGAGGTTTGCGTCCAGCACAGCATCAAAGTCTGCTTCGGACATGCGCAGGATCAGGTTGTCCCGGGTGATGCCTGCATTGTTCACAAGGATATCCACCCGGCCAAAGGCGTTCACCGCCTCCTCAAAGAGCTTTTTGCAGCCCTCGGCGGTGGAAACATCGGCCTGCACGGCCACAGCCTGCGCACCCTCGGCCCTGCAGAGAGACACGGTCTCGGCGGCGGCCGCTTCGCCGTGGCAGTAGTTGACCACCACATGGCAGCCCTGCCGGGCAAGCTGTACGCACACGGCCCGGCCGATTCCCCGGCTTCCGCCGGTCACAACAGCGGTACGGATGATGGTTTCTTCGTTCATTGTTCTTCCTTCCATGCGTTCAGAACGGTGTCCAGCTGCGTCGGGGTCTCCACCGACACACAAGTCACACCGGGCAGAGTCTTTTTCACAAAGCCGGAGAGCGCATTGCCGGGGCCGACCTCCAGAATGTGATCCACACCCAGCTCACCCAGACGGTGCAGGGTGTCCTCCATGTAGACACTGCTCTGTACCTGCCGGACCAGCAGGGCTGGGATGCTGTCGCTCTCGGCTTTTTCGCGGCCCAGGCAGTTAAACAGCACCGGAACGCTCATTTCGCCAAAGGGTTCGGCGGCAAAGCGCTTTGCCAGTGCATCCCCGGCGGGAGCCATCAGACGGGTGTGGAACGGTCCGCTCACCTTGAGCGGGATGCACCGGCGGGCACCGGCCTGCTTTGCAAGCTCTGCAGCCTTGTCCACTGCGGCCTTTTCGCCGCCAATGACCAGCTGGCCCGGGCAATTGTAGTTGCAGATCTGCACACAGCCCAGCGCGGATGCCTGCTCACAGCATTCTGCAAGGGGGACCCGGTCGAGGTTCAGCACTGCGGTCATGCCGCAGTCGATGCCGCTGGCCGCGTCGGCCATGGCTTTGCCGCGGTAGGCTGCCAGCTCAATGGCCTGCTTGGCGGTGAACACCCCGGCAGCTTCCAGCGCGGAATATTCGCCCAGAGAGAGACCGGCCACATAAGCGGGCTTGACCCCCTGCTCGGCCAGAACGGCGGATACGCCGCAGGCAAAGGCCACCATGCAGGGTTGGGTGTATTCGGTCTGATTCAGAACGCCGTCCGGGTCGTCGAAGCAGACGCGGTGCAGATCAAACGGAAGGTCTGCAGCGTCGAACGCGGCACGGAAAGCGGAAGATGCTTCGTAAAATTCTTTGCCCATGCCGGGGTGCTGGGCACCCTGGCCGGCATACAAAACGGCAAGCTTCATCGGTTTTGCCTCCATTCAGTCACAAGTTCATCCATCAGCTCACGGACAGTGTACATCCGGTCCAGCCTGCCCACATTGGCCCCGCAGAAGAAAAGTCCTTCCTCCAGATTGCCCTTGACCGCTTCGATCAGTGCATGGGTGATGCAGTAGGGCACCTTGGCGGGGTCGCAGGTCTTCAGGCAGCGGGCAC
>OJRW01002445.1_pt1 | contig 12685 bp, 10 predicted proteins | sample 1599231 | NCBI WGS metagenome assembly OJRW01 (sample SAMN04168656, study PRJEB22393) | human gut metagenome | biome: human gut microbiome; feature: stool | host: Homo sapiens | collected 2014-03-17
ATCTTGCCCTGGACATTCCCGATGTCGTTGAGGGTCTGGGCATTCTTGTTGGCGAGCGTCGCGTACTCATTAGCGATGCTGTCGAGCTGGGCCTGGACCTCGTCGAGCTGGGCCTGGGCGGCATTCAGTTTGTCGGTGGTTTCTTGGCTGGCCTCAGCCGCATGGGCGCGGGCGGGCAGGCCAAAAAGAACAGCCGCGGAAGCGGCGCCGAAAAGAGCCTTAAGGGCAGTGCGGCGCGAAAGCTCCTGCGTAAAGATGGAATCGTTGTTTGGTGACATATGTACTCCGTTACATGCTTATTTATATGTCGCTCAACTCAAACATATTAACGCACATCGCGCTTGTCCCAACTATTTCCACGAACGGCTGGAAAAGTATGGTCAGCGGCTCGCAAATACGTCCCACACCAAAGGTAAGGATTATGCAAATAACACCCTATGAGTACGTTAACATCAATCCTCTGGTTTTCCTGCCCCGCGTGTTTTGGGCGCCCCCAGCTGCGCTATACTCCCCTCAAGAAGTGTTCCTGATTCGATAGGAGACTACATGTCCAAAGCACTCGACCCCAAAGACACCTGCGTCCTCGTTACCGGCGGCGCCGGCTTTATCGGCTCGCACACCGTCGTTCAGCTGCTCGAGGGTGGCTACCAGGTTGTCGTCGTCGATGACCTCTCCAACTCCAGCGCTGTTGCCATCGACCGCGTCAAGACCATCGTGGGCGACGAGGCCGCCAAGAACCTCACCTTCTACGAGGCCAACGTGCTCGACCGCGATGCGATGAACAAGATCTTCGATACCCACCAGATCGACCGCGTCATCCACTTCGCCGGCTTTAAGGCCGTTGGCGAGTCGGTGAGCAAGCCCGTCGAGTACTACCACAACAATATCGAGAACACCCTGGTGCTCATCGATGTCATGCGCAACCACGGTTGTAAGTCCATCATCTTCTCGAGCTCTTCGACCGTCTACGGCGATCCGGACAATCCGCCCGTCACCGAAGAGGACCCTAAGAAGCCCGCGACCAACCCCTATGGCTGGACCAAGTGGATGATTGAGCAGATCCTCATGGACGTCCACACCGCCGACCCCGAGTGGGACGTCGTGCTGCTCCGTTATTTCAATCCCATCGGCGCCCATCCGTCGGGCCTGATCGGCGAGGATCCCAAGGGCATCCCCAACAACCTGGTTCCCTACATCGCCCAGGTGGCCGTGGGCAAGCTGGATCATCTGAACGTATTTGGAAATGATTACGACACCCCCGACGGCACCGGCGTCCGCGACTACATCCATGTCGTGGACCTGGCCCGCGGCCATGTCTGCGCCATCAAGAAGCTGGAAACGAACTGCGGCCTCTTCATCTGCAATCTCGGCACCGGCAAGGGCTACAGCGTGCTGGATGTCATCCATGCCTTCGAGAAAGCCTGCGGCAAGCCCATCCCCTACGTCATCGATGCCCGCCGCCCCGGCGACATCGCCGAGTGCTATGCCGACCCCACCAAGGCCAGGAACGAGCTTGGCTGGGTGGCTGAGTACGGCATCGAGGAAATGTGCGCCGACAGCTGGAACTGGCAGAAGAAGAACCCTGACGGCTACCACACCGCGAACTGAATAAAAAACGATAAGAGCCTGTACGGCGGGGGCTTCCCGGGTACAGGCTCTTATTTTTTGCACTTTTTCGGATATTCGAGGAAGGCGGCATGATTTTTTTCAGAGAACAGTTCAGAACAGCCCCGTTTCTCTTGACAACGCCGGAAAGTTAGCCTATATTACTGTTGTTAACGCAAACTAACAAACGCGCTCGAGAGGAACATTCCATATGACGTTGAAAGATTTGAACATCGGCGAGACTGCCGTGGTCGGGACCGTGGGCGGCGAAGGCGCTCTGCGGCAGCATTTTCTGGATATGGGGCTGATCCCCGGTGAGGAGGTCACGCTGGTCAAATTTGCCCCCATGGGCGACCCGATGGAGCTGAGCATCCACGGCTACGAGCTGACCCTCCGGCTGGACGATGCCGCCCGCATCGGGGTCACTCTGGCCAAAGCCCCGGCGGTGAAAAAGGCAGCGGCAGAAAGTGAAAAGCCGGTGGAGCACCCGGGCCTCGGCGAAGGCGGACGCTACCACACCAAAAAGGGCGAGAACCCTCTGCCCGACGGCACGACCCTTACCTTTGCGCTGGCGGGCAACCAGAACTGCGGCAAGACGACCCTCTTCAACCAGCTCACCGGCTCCAACCAGCACGTCGGCAATTTCCCGGGTGTGACGGTGGACCGCAAGAGCGGTGCGATCCGGAATAACCCGAATACGGAGGTCACAGACCTGCCCGGCATCTACTCCATGTCGCCCTATACCAGCGAGGAGATCGTGACCCGGCAGTTCATCATCGGCGAGAAGCCCACGGGCATCATCAATATCGTGGACGCCACCAACATCGAGAGGAATCTGTACCTCACCATGCAGCTCATGGAGCTGGATACGCCGATGGTGCTGGCGCTGAACATGATGGACGAGATGCGCGGCAACGGCGGCACTGTCCGCATCAATAAGATGGAGGCCATGCTGGGCATCCCGGTCGTGCCGATCTCTGCGGCAAAGAACGAGGGCGTGGACGAGCTGGTGGATCATGCGCTCCATGTTGCAAAGTATCAGGAGCGGCCGGGCCGGATGGATTTCTGCGGCGAGGAGGATCACGGCGGCGCAGTCCACCGCTGTATCCACGGCATCATCCACCTGATCGAGGATCATGCCAGGGCCGCAGGCATCCCGGTGCGCTTTGCAGCCACAAAGCTCGTGGAGGGCGACCAGCGCATCGAGGCGGCCTTGAAGCTCGACCAGAACGAAAAAGAGATGATCGAGCACATCATCGTCCAGATGGAGCAGGAGCGGGGGCTGGACCGCGCCGCGGCCATTGCGGATATGCGGTTCCACTTCATCCACCAGCTGGTGGAGCAGACCGTCGTGAAGCCCCGCCAGAGCAAGGAGCAGCTCCGCTCGGCCCGGATCGACCGGTTCCTCACGGGCCGCTATACCGCCATCCCGGCCTTTGTGGGCATCATGGCGCTGGTGTTCTACCTCACCTTCGGCGTCATCGGTCTGGCGCTCCAGAACCTGCTGGAAGTGGGCATTGATGCCCTGACCGCCGCGGTGGACTCCACCCTCACGGCGTGGAACGTCAACGCAGCCGTCCACTCGCTGGTCATCGACGGCATCTTCACCGGTGTGGGCAGTGTGTTGAGCTTCCTGCCCATCATCGTGACCCTGTTCTTCTTCCTCTCTCTGCTGGAGGATACCGGATACATGGCCCGCGTGGCATTCGTGATGGATAAGCTTCTCCGCCGCATCGGCCTCTCGGGGCGCAGCATCGTGCCAATGCTCATCGGCTTCGGCTGCACCGTCCCCGGCGTCATGGCCAGCCGCACCCTGCCCTCGGAGCGCGACCGCAAAATGACCATCCTGCTCACCCCCTTTATGAGCTGCTCGGCCAAGCTGCCCATCTACAGCCTGTTTGCGGCGGCCTTCTTCCCGGAGCACGCGGCTCTGGTGATGGTCAGCCTCTATTTCCTCGGCATTGCGGTGGGCATTCTGATGGCCATCCTGCTGAAGAGCAGTGTCTTTAAGGGCGAGGCCGTCCCCTTTGTGATGGAGCTGCCCAACTACCGCCTGCCCGGCCTCAAGAATGTGGTCCAGCTGCTCTGGGAAAAGGCCCGCGATTTCCTCCAGCGCGCCTTTACGGTCATCTTTGTGGCGACCATCATCATCTGGTTCCTGCAGAGCTTCGACCTGCGGCTCAGCCTCACCGCTGACCCGCAGCAGAGCATCCTTGCATGGCTGGCCAGCGGTATCGCGCCGCTGTTTGCGCCACTGGGCTTTGCCGACTGGCGGGTGTCTACGGCCCTGATCACCGGCTTTATGGCCAAGGAGAGCGTCGTTTCGACCCTCACCATCCTCTATGGCTCCTCTGCGGCCTTTGCCGCCGCGCTGTCCCCGGCGGCGGCTGCACCCCTGCTGGTGTTCTGCCTGCTCTATACGCCCTGCATCGCGGCGGTGGCCTCGGTCAAGCGGGAGCTGGGCGGCAAGTGGGCGTTTATCATGGTAGCAAATCAGTGCATCGTAGCATGGCTGGCGGCCTTCGGCACGCGGCTCATCATGATGCTGTAAAGAAAACGGAAACAGGGAGCGGCCCGCAAGATGCGGGCCGCTCCTTTTCTCTTGACAATCGCTGCGTTTTTGTGCTATCATCACTTCAAATTTGAATGATACAATTTTGAATCACAAGGAGGCGTCCCATGAATACCCCGGGCATCGAATTCGGGCGGAAGACCTCGGCGGCTTACGCCGCCCTCTGCAAGCCCCTGTGCCAGAAGCTCCATCTGCCCCAGACGGCTTTTGACATCCTGATGTTCCTCGCCAACAACCCCGGCTACCAGACCGCCAGCGACGTGGTAGAGGTGCGCAAACTGAAAGCAAACCTCGTCTCGGTGAACGTAGACCGTCTGGTGCAGGAGGGCTACCTCGTCCGCGAGGCTGACCCCGGCGACCGCCGCCGCACCCTGCTGCGCTGCACCGAAAAAGCCTGCCCCATCATCGAGCAGGGCCGGGCCTTGCAGGAGGAATTTGGCGCACGTCTGCTGGAACACACCAATGAAGCACAGCGAAAGGCGTTCTTCGAGACGATGGACATTATAAATGAGAATCTGGACGCCATTCTGGAAGGAGAAGCATGAACATTTTATCCTCGGCGTGGTGGTCATGGGCTTCAACTGGCTCAGCTGACCGTATCCGGACAAAAAGAAATGCCTGTGCGGCAGATGCTGCACAGGCATTTTTAATGTTCTTTTAACGGACGAACTCGACCTCAACGTCGCCGTTCTTGGTGGCGAGGTTCAGCTTGTTGGGGGCATCTGCATTCTGCTGCAGGGTGTCCTTGCCGAAGAAGACGAAGTTCTTGTCGTTGGCGTCGGAGACGCGGATTTTGCCGCCGCCTGCGGCCAGATCAAAGCCGTAAGAGCTGCCGCTGCCGATCACAGAGCCGGTGATGCTGCCGTTCTGCACCTTGGCGTTGCAGACGTTGGCAGAGATGTTTTCCAGCTTGAGGGTGCCGCTGTTCTGGATGGTGGCAGCCACATTCTGGGAGGTGACGCCGCTCATGGTGATCTTGCCGTTGCGGGTGGTGCCGCTCAGGGTGGAACCATTGAAGTTCGACACCTCGATGCGGCCATTGTCGGTGGTGAGGCTGGCGGTCTGTGCCGAAACGCCGTCCAGCGTGATGCTGTCGTTGGTGGTGCTGACGGTGATGTTTGCCAGCGTCTGGCGGGGGATCTGCAGCGTCAGGGTGCAGCTGCGGGTGTCCTGGCTCTGGATGAGGAGGGAAGCGTTGGGCTCCTGGGTCTTGGTCACGGTGAGGGTGCTGCCCGCCACCGTGAAGTCGTAGAGCTTGGAGCTTTCAAAGGCGTAGCTCGAGGTGTAGGTGTAATCGGCGCGGATGTGGTCGATGTCGGCGGCCTGCAGGATGACCGCAGCGCTGCTGTCCTGCACCACGATGGTGTTGATGCCGGCCGGTGCGTCATAGCTGGCGCTGTAAGTGGCCACAGATGCCGCCGCGCCGCAGAAGAGCGCAGCCGCCGTGACAGCTGTCAGAAGAGCGAGAAGAAACTTTTTCATAAGGAAAACCTCCTGTCGCAATAAAATAGATGAGCGGAATGTCCCGCAGAAGATTTTACTTTATCCGTCCGGGCCGCAGCTGCGGCCCGGATAGAATCTCTCACCCTAAAAATACCGCAGCAGAGAAAAAAAGTCAAGAGAGAAAAAATGAACAATAAAAAACGCCTGCACAGTGGTGCAGGCGCAAAAGCAGGATAAATTATTTCTCTTCGATGGTGGAGTGCTCGATGACATAGTCGGCAGCGCGGCGGATGCCCTCGTTACGGCGGATGGCCTCCACGTTGGACGCAGCCTTGATTTCCTCGAGGGTCTTCTTGGTGCGCTCAGCGCGCTCGGACAGGGTCTTGTCGATGTCCTCCTCAGTGGGGATGAGGTCCTCGTTCTGAGCGATCTGCAGCAGGGCCATCCGGGCGCGGGTGTTCTTCTCCGCAGCAGTGCGGACGGCGGCAGTGAAGCTCTCGCGGGTCTGATGGATCTGGCTCAGGTAGCGGTCGAGGCTCAGGCGCTGCATCTGCAGCTGCTGCTGGACCCGCTCCATCTCCTGCTGATAGGCGCTCTCGACGAGAACGCTGGGCAGCTCGCCCTCAGCGGCTGCGGCCAGCTGGGTGAGGATGGCGTCCTTGGCGCGGTTGAGCGCGGCGGCGTGTTTGCTGTCGTGGAGCTGCTGACGGATCTGGGCGCGGAACTCGTCCATGGTGTCCACATTGGCAGCCTTCTTGGCAAAATCGCTGTTCAGAGCGGGCAGCTGGCGGACACAGACGTCGTGCAGCTTGATCTTGAAGACCACGGGCTTGCCGGCCAGGTCCTTGACGTGGTAGCGGGCCGGGAAGGTGACGAAGATGTCGAACGCCTCGCCGCCCTTGTGGCCGAGGATGCCTTCCTCGAAGCCGGGGATCATCCGGCCGCTGCCCAGCTGCAGGGTCTGGTTCTGGGCGGTGCCGCCGTTGAAGGGCTTGCCCTCCAGCAGGCCCTCGTAGTCGATGTGGACGATGTTGCCCTTGACGGCCGGACCCTTGTGAGGCACCAGCTCAGCGGCCATGGCGCGGCGGCGCTCCAGCACAGCGTCGATCTCCTTGTCGGTGACTTCCGGGGTGACGCACTCGGTCTTGAAGCCGGTGGTCTGGGTCAGGTTCAGCTCAGGCTGCAGGGCGGTGGTGGCAGTGGCCACAAAGCCCTCGTCCTTCTTCACGCTGACCAGGTCGTAGACCGGCTCGTCCACAGCGTGGAAGCCGTGTTCTGCCATCGCTGCATCGTACAGGGCCGGGACGTCCTTGTCCATCAAATCGTTGATGGCGTCGTACCAGAAGGTGTGCTCGCCGCGGTCGGCCTCGATCTGGGCGCGGTCAGCCTCGCCCTTGGCAAAGCCCTTGATGGTGTACGTTGCGCGGGTGCGCTCGTACACGGCGTTGGACGCAGCTTCCAGCTCCTCAGCCGAAGCGCTGAAAGTCATTTTGCAGACACTCTTTTCGGGAGTTTCCACGCTTACCAGTTTCATAGGTTCTACCCTCCGTGCTGCCCCCTGAAAGGGCAAGATTCAAAGCATTATAAAGTTATTATAGCACAATAAGCTCAAAAGCGGTATAATAAAAAGAAAGAAAATCTGTTCTTTTGTCAGCGAATGGGATCCCGGGCGCTGCAAAACGGAAGGAAGTGTACATCTCATGCGTCTGTTCGACGTTCTCGGGCCGGTGATGATCGGCCCCTCCTCCAGCCATACGGCGGGTGCCGCCCGCATTGGATATACGGCCCAGAAGCTGCTGGGCGACGTCCCCGCCGAGGCGGACATTGGGCTCTACGGCAGCTTTGCCACCACAGGCCGGGGCCACGGCACCGACCGTGCGCTGGTGGCGGGTCTGCTGGGCCTCCGCCCGGATGACCCTCGCCTGCCCGACAGCTTCGCGCTGGCCGAGGAGGCCGGCATGAAGTTCACCATCCATCCGGTGGAGCTCCGTGCCGCCCACCCGAATACGACGGTGCTTACCTTAAAGAGTAAGGCGGGCCGGACCCTCGTCCTGAAGGCGGCCTCTGTGGGCGGCGGACGCATCCGCGTGACTGAGATCGACGGTGTGCCTGCCGACTTTGGCGGGGACAGCAACACCCTTATCATCCATAACGAGGACACCCCCGGCTGCATCGCCGAGGTCACGATGTCGCTGGCCCAGCGCCGCATCAACATCGCGTCCATGCAGGTGTTCCGCGCCGCGACGGGCGGCTGCGCCGTTATGGTGCTGGAATGCGACTCCCATATCCCCCACGTGCTGGAACAGCAGATGGCCGTGATGCCGGGCATCCGCAAAGTCACCTGCCTGAACATCGACGAGCCGGAAGAATGCGAGGAGGACTGAGACGTGTCGTTTTTATCCTGTGAAGAGATGCTGGCCGCTGCCCGCAGCCAGAATATTTCCCTTTCGGAGGCCATCCTCCGCAGCGATTTGGCCGAGAGCCGCCTCACCGAGGCCCACAGCCGGGAGATGATGCACCACCTCTGGCAGGTGATGCAGGCCACCAGCCGGGACTATGACCCGGCCCAGCGCAGCCGAAGCGGCCTTTCGGGCGGCGACGCGGCCAAGGTGGAGCAGGCCCATCAAGAAGGAAAGAGCCTTGGCGGCGATTACCTCGCCGCAGTGACTGCCGAAGCTCTCAAGACCGCCGAGTGCAACGCCTGCATGAAGCGCATCGTCGCTGCCCCCACGGCGGGCAGCTGCGGCGTCCTGCCCGCTGTTCTGCTGCCGCTGGCCCGCAGCGGCGAGGCCGACGAAGAGTCCATCTGCGACGCCCTCTATGTCGCCGCCGGGTTCGGTCAGGTCATCGCGGCCCGCGCCACTCTCGCGGGCGCGGAGGGCGGCTGTCAGGCCGAGGTGGGCGCTGCCAGCGCGATGGCCGCCGCCGCTCTCTGCCACCTCAAGGGCGGCGCGCCCGAGCAGTGCGCCGCTGCCGCCGCAATGGCTCTGGGCAACCTGCTGGGCCTCGTCTGCGACCCCGTGGCCGGCCTCGTGGAAGTTCCCTGCGTCAAGCGGAATGTCGTCGGCGCCGTGAACGCCGTTTCCTGTGCGAATATGGCCCTTGCCGGGGTGGACTACGCCATCCCCTGTGATGAGGTCATCGACGCCATGGGCCGCGTGGGCAGCCTCCTCTCCCCCGACCTCCGGGAGACCGGTCAGGGCGGTCTCGCCGCCACGCCTACCGGCGTCCGCATCGCCCAGACCCTCGCAGAGCAGGGCTGATGCATAGAAAATAAAAGAAAAGTGGATGAAAAGACGTTCTTTTTCGGAAATCTCAAAAATATTTCCGAAAAAGTGTTGACAAAACCCCGGTTCAGTGATAAAATACATCATGTTCCGAACGGAACGTATGCGTTGGTAGCTCAGCTGGATAGAGTGACTGACTACGAATCAGTAGGCCGGGGGTTCGAGTCCCTTCCATCGCACCAGAAAATGCCGTGAAATCGAAAGATTTCATGGCTTTTTTGTTTTTCTGGCAGAGGTCGCACACACTTGCACACTTTCTGCACACTTTACAAAAAAGCCATGTTATCTTTGCATTGCTCGCACAGCGTGCATTTCGCTGCACAAAAAAGAAATTTTTATGCGAAGAGCACCCGCGTCAGCTCGCGGCGTTCTTCTGCGTCCATCTGCCGGATGGCTTCAAGGATCATTTTGCCTGTGATTTTTGTTGCCGCCGGCATTTTGCTTTCCGGGGACGCCTGCGGCCCTGCTCCTGCTGTGTCCTGCCGGTAGAAGTCGGCTTCGATCTTCTTTGCCAGCTCCAACCGGGGCCTGTCCTGCGTGTGAGCGTAGGTGTCCATCAGGACGGTAGCAGTTGCATGACCTGTGTTGCCCTGCACCGATTTGAAGTCACCGCCAGACTGCAACAGCTGATAGGTGGCACTGGAGTGTCGCAGACCATGAAACACGATCTTCTCAAACTCCGGGTGCTCTGCTCGCCACTGCCGATACCACTTGGTCAGAACGTCCGGGGCAATGGGTAAGCCGTCTGGTAAGCGGAACAGCTGACCGCAGTTGCTGTACTTCTCCGGGGCGTTCTGTTCGTCCTGCTTCATCTTGTCGAGCCATGCCAGAAGTTCCTCTTTCAGCGGGTTCGTCATATACAGGACACGGTTGGACTTCTTGGTTTTGGTCTTTTTCAGAATCAGCGAGGACTTGCTCCCCTCCCGTCTGTCCGGGAAGGTGTGGTAGATCTGGCTGGGGTCGATCTTGGACAAGGCTTCTTTGTTGGCACGCTGCATTGCCTTGTTCACCGTGATAGCTCCACGACCATCGGCGGCATCGAAGGCGAGGTCTCCCGGCTGTAAGCCGAGGATCTCACCCTCTCGCAGGGAGAGAATCATGCTCAGATGCACCGCCAGATGGAGGGCGGGGTTCTCAATGGTCTGCAACGCCGCCAGCATGGTGCGCTCATCCCAGATGGTGCGTTCTTCGGTATTGATCTTGGGGGCTTCACGGGGAGTAGGCGATTTGTGAATCAGATCCCAGTCAACGGCATACGAAAAGGCGGTTTTCAAGAGCGTGTGGACTTCGTGAATGGACGTGCTGGATAACAGCCGCTTCTTCTGATTTTCCGTCAGCTCCTGCTTCTCGCCGTGAACGTACTGGCCGCAGGGGGTCTGGCTCAGGGTGGCGTAGAACTGCTCAATGTCGTAGGTGCGGAGGTCTTGCACCTTCCGCTTTCCGATATACGGCACGATGAGGTTCTGCACCATCGCCACAGATTGGGTGTAGGTCTTGGGAGACCACTTGTGTTTGCTGGACTGAATGGGAATCCACTTGTAGAGCATCTCCTCCACCGTCATTGCATCCGGCACGAGGAATGTACCATCCAGCAGTTCCTTTTCGACCGTGATCTTGCGCTCCTGCGCTTCGGCCTTGGTCTTGAAGGTCTCCCAGCCCTTGCAGGGCTTGCCATTGTGGTCTTTGTAGTTGTATCGGACAGAATACGTGTTGCCACGTTTCATAATAGATGCCATAGATATTCCCTCCCTCAGACCGCAACAAACCAATCGTCAAAGCTCTGCTTGCTTACCCGGATGCTGGTACCGAGGCGAATCACCTTGAAATCTTTCGTGGTGTTGCACAGATTGTACGCAGCACGGTTGGAGATCGCCAACAGTTGGGCGATCTCCTCCACCCGGTAAACGAGCGGGGCGTGTCGGACAGTTTTGCTGGTCTGGTCAGAAGGTTCTACGGCAGGGGTTTCGGACAATTTCATTGTAGGGGATTCGGGCGCGATTTTCAAGTCCTCACGGGTCAGTTTAGCGGAATTTTTGCGGACATTCGTCATAGGCATGTCTCCTTTGCACTTCTCCAGACCCGGCGCAGTTCCGGTTGAGCTGCACCCTGTGGGCCGGTAAATATGTAAGGGCCTGCCGCTCCTGACCCGAAGCAGCAGCCCAAAAAAGTGCGAGAACTTGAATTTACGCGCCCCACGCGCCCCAAACTACACAAAAGTACCTTCCTGTGCTGATTTTACAGGGCGCATGGCTGAATTGTATGCGCCCTTTTGGGGCGCATCTTGCCTTCTCTCCCGCCCCGAAGGGCGTGTTGCCGCCCTGCATCCGCCCGGAAGGGGCGGACACGCGCCCGGAGAAAACAGTGATAACAGGTCGAAACTTCTGTTTTGGGGCGCGTAGGGCGGGAGATTTTCACTTTTCGTGTGTTTTATGCCGCAGCAAAGGCGGGGTGGACGCATACGCCCCGGAAGCCGCGGTACTTTCCCTCGATGTGCTTGGAGAAGGTCAGGCCATACTTCCCCGCATTTTTCAGCAGGAACTGGCTGAACTTCTTTTGCGGAACAGGCGATTCCAGATTATCCTCGCACCACTTGGTGTAGGCGCGGTAGAGATAGGTGGAGCGTTCCTCGGTGTCGGGCTTGAAGCGGACATACGCACTGGCCTGCATGAACTGGGTCAGGTTGTCGCTGTCCGCCATGGCTGCTTCGAGGTTCTGGATGGAGCGCTCGCTGATGGTGAACTGATAGCGGTTCGCCAGCAGACGGTGCAGCCCCTCCAGCATCCACAGCAGGATGCCGGGACGCTCCTCGGACAACTCTTCGATGAGGAAGGGGTTATCCACCCGGGCAGGGTCACGGTCTTTCACCGTGATGAGGATCTGCCTGCGCCAGAAGCCGTCGCTGTCATCGTGAGCAGCCACAAGGTTGCCATTGCCGAAGCAGATGAAACGAACGTACAGCAGGCCTTGGACAGCCTGCTTATTCTTTCGCTCAATGCACAAACGGTCCTCGGCGGTGACGATGGACTTGATGTTCCGTGTTTCGGGCAAAGCCACCATGTTCAGGTCGTCATCGACCATGACCAGCTTATACTCCAGATTTGCACTGGCAAAGCGGTTCGTTTCGATGCGGAGGATGGATTCGGAGTGAGAGGCTTCCCCGAACAGCTTCTTCAGCAGCAAGCCGATGCGGGACTTCCCCTCGCCGCCCTTGCCGGTCATGACCAGCATCTTCTGCGCCTTGGTAGACGGGATCAGGAGATAGCCGAGATATTCCTGCAAGGTCAGAATGTCCTCCGGGATGAGCAGACCGTCCAGAAATTCCAGCCACTTGGTCGGTGCGGGGGCATCGGGCTGGTATTCCACGGGGAGCCGGTTCAGGCAGAGTTCCTTTTCCGGCACAAAGCCCCGCTCGTCCAGAAAGTAGGTTCCGTTCTGGAGATGGATGCGGTCAAGCTGGGGTTTCCATTCAGGGGTATAGGTTTCGATACGGAGTGCGTCCAGAACCTGCTTTTCCTTCTTGGCAAGGTTGTCGAGCACAAAGTCACGGAGGTCGCTGTGGACTTCGTAGAGCAGTGCGTCCTCGTCTACCTCGCCGTTCTGGTCAAACAGCTTCTGTTTCAGGCACATCATGGGGTGCTTCTCTAAAAGGTACTGGCAGTAAGCGGTTTCACGCACTTTGCCCTTGCTGTCTACCCAAGGGCATTCGCATTCTTCCTCTTCTTCCAGTTCGTCCTCATCACGCCAATCTTCGTTCCTCTTTTTCCAGTCGCTCATGCAA
>OJRW01002451.1_pt1 | contig 12631 bp, 10 predicted proteins | sample 1599231 | NCBI WGS metagenome assembly OJRW01 (sample SAMN04168656, study PRJEB22393) | human gut metagenome | biome: human gut microbiome; feature: stool | host: Homo sapiens | collected 2014-03-17
CTGTGTCCTGGCATGGTGGACCGACTCCCTTTCTGATGGATTTCTTTCCCGCTTTTTTACTGCTTTGCGCCGTACTGCTCCAGATAGGCCTCCATCTTGGCCTTCATGTCATCGTCGATATAGACCTTGCCGTCCACAGGGCGGTTGTGGAGGAAGTCGATGACCTCCCGCACGGTGACAATGGGGAACACCTTGATGCCATAGTCCTGGCGCAGCTCGTCCAGGGTAGAGCAGTCCCGAGTGCCCCGCTCCATCCGGTCCACCGAGACGAACAGGGCCTTCATGTTCACGTCAGCCACATGCTTGAACAGCTCGATGGACTCCCGCACGGCGGTGCCGGCGGTAACCACGTCCTCTACGATGGCCACGTCATCCCCGTCCTGGGGCTTATAGCCCACCATCGTGCCGCCCTCGCCGTGGTCCTTGGCCTCCTTGCGGTTGAAGCAATAGGGCAGGTCCCGGTCATAGCTGCGGTAGAGGGAGGCGGCGGCGGACACGGCCAGGGGGATGCCCTTATAGGCGGGCCCAAACAGGCAGGTGATGCCCTGGGGCATGTTCTCCTGGATGCAGGCGGCATAGTAGTCCCCCAGCTTGGCGGCCTGGGCCCCGGTCTTATAGTTGCCGGTGTTCACGAAATAGGGGGTCTTGCGCCCGCTCTTGGTGGTAAAGTCCCCAAAGGTCAGCACGCCGGAGCGCACCATAAAGGTGATGAATTCCTCTTTATATGTCATGTTCTTAACCTCATTTCGTTTTCCCCCGGCAGCACCCGGGGAAGTTGGTATCATTATACCATTCTTTTCGGCGGGATACAACAAATAATCATGGGGACGGCCCCAAATCCAGAAACCGTCCCCATATAGTTCATCTTTTTTCTTTGCTTACCAAGCGTAGTTTGAGGACGCTAAAGAGATCGTTGCCCACTCCCAACCGGCTCTTTTCGCCTTCTATAAATACAACATCCCGTCCGTCCCAAATACCCCGCATGGCCTCAAACCAGCGTCCGCAAGCTTCTTTCGAGGCAAAATCCATATAAGGACGCGTGACGAATGTATTATAATATTTTCGTCCCGCTACCAGCAGACGGTCCCACCACGAACCGTACAGATAAAAATGAGTTCTCCAAAAGCGGCGGCTTTTGCGATTGTAGCGATACAAATCGCGAAATGCGTCGGAGATACAGACAATATGTCCTTCCTCGTGGCTTTGTAGCACTTCGGTCAGTCTCTTGGCTAGTAGCGGATCGCCTTTCTGGAAGCGGATTTCCTTTTCCGGACTGGTGAGCAACACTTCGCCATCGCCAAATCGGCTGACAGAACAACGGTCGTCGATAATTTTGCGTATCGTTTCGTCAATGGAAGCTACTTGCGGCATGATTTTTCCCTTTTTTCGCAAGACGATGTACCAAAAATTGTACCATTCCACAGTGCTGCCATATCTTATTTTATAACGTAGCGTTATGATAATGTTTCGTATATTCATAGCTATAGATTTTTTATTCTTAACGACCGCACTTTGCCGATAATGTCATACTCATGCGTCATTTGTATATAAATGCCAAAGATAATAAAACTAACGATACTTTTGGCTATAATTGTCACAAAAATATTCATCCCTTCCAGTGCATACTGCATGGGAATGAGGGCTAATGCTATCAAAATGCTAATGATGAACGGAGAAATAAGCTGACGAATGAATGGCCACGCACTTCGACGGAAGGTTATCCGGTACATTTGCCAGTAACACTGTATAAAGTTGAAGGTGAACGTCACCACAATGCAACTAGCCACTGCTGTCAGCGTTCCGAAATAGAAGATTCCGAGCAGTATGCCTGTCACGTTGAGCACAGACGAAAACACTCCGCATACAAATAAGCTCCGTGTATCGCCTGCCGCCTGAAAGATGGAACCGGACGAGGAAAGTATGATCTGAATTCCTACGGAGAGCGACAGGATCCGGAACACGGGTACGGACGGCATCCATTGATGACCGAAAATAATGATTGTCACTTCTTCTGCCGTGAAGAAAAGCAATACGCTAAGCGGCAGGCCGATGAAGGCCAGAAAACGGACAATGTGTTCGTAAGAGCTTAACAGTTTTCCTTTATCATTCTGGAAATCACTGAAGATGGGGTGCATAACCGGAGTGATGACCTGTGTGATATTTTGCAAAGGCAGCATCATCAGACGGTATGATTTTTCGTAATATCCCAAATCGGACATACTCATGTATTTGCCAATCAGTAGTTTATCCAGATTTCGGCTGAAATAGTTGATGACGTTGAACAGGAATTGATAGGCGGAATAGGAAAATATTTTCCGAAGCACCGTTAGTCCGAGGGTGAAACGCAGCCGTTGGGGATATCGCTGAAAAGAGATAACGAATATTAATACGCTGGATGCAATAGGATTGATAATCAATGCGTACAATCCTGCTCCGCAAAGGGCGGCAGTCACGGCGGCGGCTCCTGCGGAAATCTGGATAACGAAGCTGCGGATGGCTATGAATTTAAATTCTTTGTTCCGGTAAAATAGTGCTCCCGGTACGATGGTGGCAGAGGCAAAAAAGAGGTTGACGGACAGCAGTTGGCATAAAGTTCGCAGGGTATCGCTCTGGTAATAACCGGCAATGATCCACGAAGAAGCGAAAAATAAGACGCTGATTCCGATGCCCGTCCATATAGTGAATGAGAAAATGTCCGACAAATCATCTTTGGTGAGCGATTTGTGCTGTATGATGGCGGGAGACACTCCCATGTCGGTAAGAAGGTTGAAGAAGGCGATGATGACAGTGGCGACGGCTACGATTCCGAAGTCATCCGGCGATAGCAGGCGGGCCAGTATTCCTGCCACGACAAGAGAGATGAGGACGCCGCTGTATTTGGCTAGCGCAGTGTAGAATACTCCTGAAAAGAGTTGTTTTTTGATATTGTTTGTCATTGCTGTTTGTTCTTGTTTTAATGATTAACGAGTAGGGATTTGAAAAGTAGTGCCCCTATTGTTCTTGCTGATACGTATTTCTTATACTTGTGTATACACAACCACGCAAGTTTGATTCGTTCCGGCAGTCGGAGTGAATGTGCTTGCCACATGACAGCATTGAGCATCTGCGATAAATATAAGTCAATAATTTCCTTATCTTCATTTTTGGCAGTCTGTTTTTTGAATTTGAGCATCTCCTGTGTTACGACAAGATATCCTTCAATGTTTCGGTAGGCGAATTGGCAAGTCATAATTGAATTTTGTCTCATACGCCGTTGAAAGAATGTCCGCTTAATGCAGGCTGTTCTTGTGGCTTGTAGGTATAATAAGGTGGTGAATAATTGATCTTCATGCACAATGCCGGGATAAAATTGCAAATAGATTTTTTCTAAAAATCCTTTACGGATTAGGTTCAAGCAGGGTGAAGGTGTGTATTCTTTGTTTTGTAATTGCAATTTGAGAGCTTCACTGCCATTATAAACTTTTTCCTCCAATTTGCCGGTGCGTCTATAATTCAAAGAGGGGGCATTTTTAATATTATTTTCATAAAAGCTTTGTGCGTCGAAAAATACAAAATCAAGTTGCATTTCCTCGCATTTTAGGTAACAGGCTTCCAGGGCATCTTCTTCCAGAAGATCGTCGCTGTCCATGAAATAAATGTATTTGCCGCGAGCATGGCTAATGCCAAAGTTGCGTGCTGTTGATTGTCCCTGATTGGTTTGTGTATAAACTTGTATGCGATGGTCTGTGTTACTTATTTCTTTTAAAATTTCAGGACTTCCATCTGTCGACCCATCATTGATAATGATTATTTCCAGTTCTTTCAGACTTTGGTGTATGATACTTTCTATTGCTTCCCGAACGTATTTTTCGGTGTTGTAAACGGGAATGACAACGCTGACTTTTATCTTGTTATTTTCCATATTTTCTGTAATCTGATAAGCTGCTAATGGTAGTGTTACAACTTGTTTGTCAACTCTTTGTAGAGTTTGGCATATTGCTTGCCCACTTTGTCTATACGCATATTTTCCAAAGCGTATGTGTAATTCGTTTCTCCCTTTCCAAAAGCAGATAATTGTCGGGCTTCTTTCAGTGCCCGTACAATATCAGTTTTATTGTCCGGAGAGAAAGTGGGGTTGCCTGTGCTTTTTAATAATTCACCGATATTACCAACATTAGGCCCTATGGCTATTTTGTGAAAGAGAAAAGCGAGAGGAATATTTGCAGAGTTTAGTACATCTTTCCGCTGAATGAATATGACGTCTGAGGCTGCCATATAGTAAGGCAAATCACACTCGTCTATCAGCTCGTCGCTGGCTCCTCCTTGTAGTTTATATATCCGGTTGAGCAGCGGCATGAGCAGATAGTAGCCGGCTCTTGAAATCCATCGTTTGAGAAAATTCTTGCCGTAGTTGTTACGTCTCGAAAAAGGGTAGAGGCGTGGAGCCAATAGCAACTTGCATTCCTCATCCCATGTGCGGAAAGCCCCGAGCACCATGCGTATCTCTTCACGGTTGCGGAATTTACCGAAGGCGGTGACAATGAATGCTTCTTGAGACAGATTGAGATACTGGCGCGCACGTTCTACACTGATATCTTCTTTGTACGTATACTGGTAAATATGGTGTGGGATAATGGCATTGTGGCTATCGGGATGCTTGGCGAGAAATTCGTCCCGGCTGAAACGTCCCATGTGTACGATAATGTCACTTTGCGATTCGATAATATCGTAAGCCTGTCTGATGATTTCATTTGCATTATGAGGGAGGAGGTTATGCCTTGTGTAGACGAAACGCGCTCCTCCGGAACGAAAAAAACGAATTCGTTCTTCCAGGAGCCGGATGATGTCGGGATCGTTGCACGTCCGGCCTACTGCTTCTTCCGGCCATTGGAAATGTATAATGTCATACGTCGTGTCCGATTCCCAGAAATCTTTTGTGGAACATCGAACGTCAATACCAGCCATCCTGATCGCATCGCACAAGATGGGTACGAACAGATTGTCCGTATCCCCGTTTTCTCTAAAAACGATGAGTGCTTTTACCGATGGATTGTCTGTGTCTTCACTTTCATTCATGTTTTTTTCTTTGATTTTGAATCAGCTAAGCTATGCTACAAAGGTACTAAAAGATATGAAAATACCTATCTTTTTTTGATCTTCTTTTTCTTGATTGGCCTTTTGGGTGAACCATTCTTCTTCTTAGTCGCACCAAGCTTCCTGTATTTCAGGAGTGTGCTCTCTCTTTGCCGGCGTTTTCTGTTCAGTTCTTCCACGTTATCAGACTGTTGCAGGAAGAGTAACTGGCTCGGATTATGGTTGAGTAATTCACTAGAATCTACGAGGTTGAATAACACAGAAAAACATTCAGCTAATACTACAAAGTGAAAAAAATATCTATCATAGTATCATTCATTTAAATAGTCATCTTACTATCAGTATAATACATATGATAGATGGCTTCTAAAAAATGTATCTATCATGCTTTTACCAGTAAAAACAAGTTGTCTATCATTGACAAATAGCAGTATAAGGGCCATATAGGTGTAAGATAGCTTGTTTTTGTCGCAATGAAGCCATGTAAATCCGATTATTGTGGCTTAATAATCCAACTGTAATGGCGATAAGTTTATAGCCCACATATGTGGGCTATACATCCTGTATGTGTGGGCTGTACGGTTTACATGTGTGTGCTGTACAGCCTGCACATGTGAACTATAGAAAAACTAACGCTCTCAATAGATTATTAAGCTGTCAAATACAGATTATCATCCTATAAAGTGTGCATCCTTATGCCTTTAAATGGGTATTCTCACCTAATACTATACTAAAATGGACGCAGTATAGGTGTGATAGATGTCCGTTTTTTGTAATAAAAGTATGATAGATACGTCTTTAAAAGCTATCTGTCATGATTATTTCATTGATAATGAGAAGATTATTAAAATGAATGATAGCATGATAGATATTTTTTACCATGTAGTATTTATTGAGGCCAATTGTATACGGCTACCAGTTGCTCTTCAGGTAAATGTAAAACATCAAGAATCCGTTTACATTCCAAAGTGGGTAAGTGGGGCATTTTAGCTCGATAATATGTACATTCTCCGATTCTTCCAAGCATCTGTCTTCACTTGGAGTAACGAAAATGAAGTATTCGTTTGCATGGTCATTTTTTTGCAATTCCCGAATACTTTCAAGAGCAACGAAATCCATACCATGTTTGTTGGTGCGGAAGATTCGTTGAACTTCAATAGCGATTTTCTTAATTATTAATTCCTGTTATATTTGATATTTATTTATGATGTTCACCATGTTCTGTATGGATGAATTTTTTATTGGCTCCTTTTAATTTGAATAAGTTACCTATCATAGTGACTGCAAGCATCGGAACTTTTAGAATGGCTTTTCCTACCTGCTTGGTGAATAATTTATCGCCCGATATAGGTAGTGTCATGGCCGCTACTTGTGCCGCTGACAATATCCACCATTTTATTGCTATCATCCATTCGTGGCCGCCATTGTACAAACTTAATATAATGCCGGTAACGGTAAAAACGAACGTCAGTCCAAAGACTCCTGCCAATTGAACCAGCCGTGGAGGGAGCATCCATTGGAATATCTTATTGCAATAGTCTATATTCCCTTGTAAAAGTGCTTTGGGTAAATGTGGCAACGAAGTACGAAGAGCGCCAAACTGTGCGGCTATCCAGCGTTTGCGCTGGTTGCTGATGGCTTCTTTCTTTTGTGTTTTCTCATCAAAAACAAGCAAGTCGGGCAGATAAACTGTATAGATGCGTTGTTGTAAAAGCATGGCTTCCAATTCTTTGTCTTCACCTGCTGTCCGGAGATATTTCACCTGCTGGTGAAACCATTTTGCTTCAAAAGCCATTCCCGAACCTGATAGTCCGGCAGAAAGCCCTACGGCATTATGACCGCTACGGAAGAAACCATTGTTTATTTCTTCACTGATACTGTCGAGAACGGAAATGTCTGTGTTCAGATTCTTTCCTGTCCGGTGGGCCTGTGCAGATTTTATGCCACTATCAAATACGCGGTTGATTGTGGACAGAAAGTCGGGCGTTGTCATATTGTCGGCATCCATGATGACTACAATGTCGTATGCGTCCGTATCAATGGAATCCATTGCCAGTGTCATTGCTTTGGCTTTCGAACTTTCCGTGTAATTTGCCGTTAACAGACGGATGGGAAGGGCTTGCAGCGCTTCGTTTGTTTCCGGTCGCATCTGATCGGAAATGACTATGACATCATAGAGCTCTTTCGGATAATCTTGCTTAAGAAAGCTCTCTACAGAGGCGAGAATTACACGGTCTTCCTTGTAAGCAGGAAAGAGCACGGCGATGCGTCGAAGCATACGGGCTTCAGGATATTGGGGAGCCCGGTAAAATTTGGAGGCAATAGCGTATAGCAATAGGTAGCATACGCATAACGCGAGGGGAATGTAGAGAATCCAGTCAATGATGTTCATAGTATCTAGGGTTTTATGCGTTTTTACTGTTTTTGTTTGACGAGGACATGAATAGGCCTGAGCAGACTCCATAATAGACAGCACAAAATAGGTCGAAACGGCCTTTGAACGCAAATGACAGACTGTTTTTCCCGGCAGCGACGGTGCTCTGATAGAGTACGGACATCCATCGTTCTATGCCTTTCATATTGCGCCGGGCATAGAGCAGGCGATTCCGTGTCAGGAAATAGGTGCGCAGTTTACTTAGTTGTCCGGTGCTCTGGCTTTCTTTATGAAAAACAGTGCAGCGGGGCTCATACCATAGTTCATAGCCGGCACGAGTCATGCTTGTACTCCAGTCCAATTCTTCATAATAAAGGAAGAAAATTTCCGGCATCATTCCTACCTTTTCAATCACTTCACGCTTAATTATCATAGCTGCCCCATGCAGATAGGGGGTGGGATGGGGCGTGTCGTAACTGCCGTCGTCCGGACAGTCGAAACCCAGTATATTGTTGCGCAACGTTATCTTTGTCAGAGGAGTAAATCCTGCAAACTGTATGTGTTGTGGTGGAAAGGCGAAACGTATTTTCGGCGATACACCTCCGATTTCCGGACGGCTTTCCAGGCGTTCTACCAAACAGGCGACTTCGTCGGACTCGATATATGTATCATTATTGATGAGGAAGATGTATTTGCCCTTTGCAATGCGGATTCCGATATTGTTGCCACCGGAAAAACCTCCGTTTTCATTGCTGCGGATGCTGATAACCGTTGGGTATAATTCGCGTATTTTTGTTGCTTCATCTTCGCGCGAAGCATTGTCTACGACTATGATTTCATAGCTCACAGACTTCAATTTTTTGTGTAGCGATTCTATCAGTTCGCAGGTGTCTTTGAACCCATTATAACAAATTGTAATAAATGATATATCTGGAATATTAGTTGTCATCCTTGTCTCTGTTGGTTTCGTTATTGAATAGATGTTGCTCTTTTTCTTCACTTTTTTCACTCATACGCTTGTCAATATGTGGAGCTGCAAAACAGAGTGCAAAACCGATGTAAACAGGTAACTGGTTTGGGTACTGCATGATATCGTTGACGTAAGTGGCGATAAAGAATCCGGTATTCATACACAGCCATGCCGCTATTAGCCCCCGCAGACTTTTGTTGCGTACTTTAAACATAAGTATCCATGAGCACCAGGCGAAAAGAATACTATGTATGGAGAGGTAGAGTATTAGTCCGACAATTCCCGTTTCCACCCATACGCTGATTAGCCATGAGTCGGGAGGGTAGGGCATCCGTTCCTTCGAATCGAAGTTGCCGGCTTTGGAGAGTCCGATGCCGTAACCTAACGGTTTTTTTTCCATCAGTTCTTTCATCCTTTGTCGGTTTTCAACACGGACAAGGTATGAAGCATCTTCGGACGGGTGGAAAGAAGAGCGCATTTTATAGATATATTGATTGCCGTTTCCTATGTTCGTAAAGTAGAAAAAGCAAAATATAGAGACTGATACAAAGATTCCCGCCAGTAATGCTTTCCAGTTTTTGGCGATGATGGTTATCATCAACACTCCTCCCATGACAACTCCCATGGCTGCCCGGGTTCCTGATATTCCCATTCCGTAAAGTCCGCCGGCGGCAATGAGGATGAAATAAATACGCAACCATTTGGATTTTACGAAAAAGGCGGAGATGGAAAAAACGACAGCTGACATGGCTGCGTGTACTCCATAATTGGCTGCATCAGAGAAACAGGAGAAGTAGCGGATGCCGGACCAGATGATGTGTGTACGCCATCCGCCCAGTACATGTAAAAAATAGAGTTCTTTGGAGTTAAATCCGTAATTCTTCTGCCAGTAACCTTTTATAGTAAAAATAAGAACAAACACTGACCACACAATCAGCAAGAGCTCAATGTCTTTTTTGGTACGGATAACGAGCGGGACGACAAAAGCACATATTAAAGGTATAAGTGCATAAGGTGTCAGGTTGATATTCCATGCCTCCTGCACATTGTTGGGATTTAGAATCTCCAGGAGATAGAAACATAACCAGACTGCAAACATATAGGTCATTATGTTTTGTCCCGGTTTCCAGTTTGTTTGTTCGTCATTGTTGAGTTGTACCAAAGAGATAGTGGTAAATAGCAAGATGATTACCATTGAGAATAGTCCTACCTTGATACTTACTAACATACCTGCTGCTATCAATGCGAATTGTAGAGCTAGCAGGACATGGAAAGTTCCTATCCTATTATTCGTCATCTTCTTCTTCCTCTGTCTCTTTTGCTTTTCCTCTTAGATTGAATTTATTTCTTTCTGTAAGCGACAGTTGGCTAAAACGATAGCTGATTCTACGCAACAAGGTGTAGGGGGGGAGCTGACCTGTGAAATCTTCTGTCGCATCGCGGTTGGCATTAGTCAGACATACACGGAACGGAACATCCGTTTGGCCCATCTGTGTTATAAGTTGCTCACAAAGTTGCTTGTCAATCGTTTTCCATCCGCGGTCGGCCGGGCTTACCAGAATGTTGGCATTAGCGTCGTGTAGCAGAGCGGTTGGTATATTGCTTTTCGACAATGGCGGATAGGCAACGATCAGTATGTCTTCTCCTTGCAAGGTATAAAAGTCTGTGATGCTTTTTGCAAGCAAATATTGAGTGGATTCGGTGTTAAAGTCCTCTCCATACATGATGAACCTTGTATTTAGCATACGACTTTGCATATATCCGCAGATCAGATTTCCGATGATTTCCTCACCGGAGTTTTCACTGGTGCTGAACAAGTTGATAATAAATACCCCGGGTGATTTTCGTTTGGTCAGGAAACTGAGCAGGGAGTTGCTCAACTCTTTGACTGAAAGTTGAACATACGTTTTTGTCAATCCTCCATAACGGGCGGAAGACGGGTTGGGAATGGCTCCTATCACTTTAAATCCAGTCACGCGTTTGGTCCGGTTTGCATCACGCAATGTCCTGTCGAGGAGTTCGATCAGTAATAAGATAGCAATGATTATCAAAAAGCTACCCACACAAGCAGCAATAACAATCTGCTTGCGGTTAGTTGAATTAGATCCAATTGGATAGGTAGGCTCATTGAGTACTTTTAATGTGGCAGAAGTCATTTCCAGATTTTTCTTTCTCAACAAGGCTTCGTTATAACTCTGCAACACAGTCAGGTAACTGCGTTCCGTGAAATTGATGGAGCGTTCTTTTTGCTTGATGGTGGTACCTACAGGGGCGAAAAACACATAACGGTCGTTCAATTCCCGGCGGGCGTCCTGCACGACTAACAGTTCAGCTTTGGCTTTTTCATATAGTAAGGTCTGTTCCAGCCATTGGTCGATAATATTGATACGGCTGGCACCTTCTTTGGTATATTTGTGACCTACGTAGGAATTCGTTAAATCATTCAGTTCTTGTTTTAGTTCGCCCAATCGCCTCTTGTCACCTGTCAGGGATTCTTCATTTTTTTGCTTTGGATCACTCATGGCTTCTACTTCCGAAATTTTGCTGGTGATATTGGACGCTTCTCTTAGCTTATCCATGAATTCCATATTCTTGAGCACTTGCTTGGCATTGTTGTCCATGTGCTTTTCCAGCTCCTCAAGCATCGATTTTGTGCTGTTATATGCAAAAAGTGCATCCTGTTCCCGCAGCTCGAATTCTTTACTGATAGCTGCTATTTCTTTCGTTTCGTCAAGATAGTTGATGATTCGTTTTTGTACGTTGTATTTAGTCAGGTCATCTTCTTCTGAATTTAGCTTCTTTCCGATGCGTTGCAACTCTTCCTCAAAGTATTTGATTACTTTGTCTGTTTCTCCGTAGCGGATGCGGCGGTATTCTTCTACGAATTCATCCATCAGGATACTTACTGTGTTGTAGGCAATGCCAGGATCACCGGAAGTATAGCTGATGTCCAACAAATCACTTGTAAGCCGACGTTGCACTCTGATGTTTTTTAAAGCATTGTAGCTGTAGAAGGGGTGATTGTAGTAGAACATTTCATAGATATAGTTACCCTTTTTGGGTCGCATATATGACTCAAAATTGGCTACTGTTTTCTCTTCACTTGATTTATCGATCAACTTTAATATTTCGGGTCCATGCGGACTGTTTTTTAAATGGTTATAGGTGTAACTGTAACAGGATGGGGTAATTCCGTCATTTTCATGGTCTGGATTTCCTTGGATAAGTACACGAGCGAATAATCGCAAAAATACTCTTTTAAGAGTACTCTCGGCTTGCATGATACTTATCAGATTATCCATGGAGTTTTGCACTGTTGCCCAGTCTGTACGCTTGTCGCTTTCCAAATTATATCCCGAGGCTACTCCTGTATAAAGTGTTGCTTTCACATCATATCCACCTCGCATGTGGCGTGTGTAGTAGAAAACGAGCAATGTGAAGATAGAGGTCCCAACCAGTATCAACCAGCGGTGGCGAAAGAGAGTGCGTATAATGGAAATGATGAAATTCATATCTTGTTTTTTTTATTTTCGTATGATAGGAGTGCGTGAAATAACCTCAAGTATCATTAAACTTTTTGTCAGTTCAAACTTGCTTTTCTCGTATGCTTCACGAGCGGAGGATTGTCTTTCTTTGTCGGCAGCCAACTCTGTAGACTCTATCGTTCCGTTTGCGAAATTCTTTTCAGATATTTCATATTGCACATTGGCAAGCACCAAACTCTCGCTTCTCATCTGAAGAACTTTCATTTGCGAGGTAGCCATTGCATACATTTCAATAATATTCTTTTTGATTTCGTCGTACTTCACTTCTCGTTCCAGTTCTGCACTTCGGAGTGTAAGCCTTTGCCGGCTGACACGTCCTTTGAGGTCGAACAGATCATCTAGTGGAATACTTAAACCAGCTCCTACAGTGTAGCCATTTTGTGCTTGGGTGGAGTAGGTGAGGTAAGGGGCAACAGCTACGTCCGTATAGGTGGACTCATTGCCGAACATTCCGTATTGATAACTTCCCCGTAAACTGAAGAAACCCAGAAATGACCATTTTTCTTTTCTGAGTAATTTGCGCTCTATCGTCGCCTTTACGTCTGCCATCTCATAAACGGGGCTGTTTTTAGCGTTTTCGAATAAAACAGATAGTGGAGGGAGAACTATTCTACTATAATCTTCTTCACTTAGTTGAGAATAGTCAGACACTTCTTGTGCAACTACACG
>OJRW01002460.1_pt1 | contig 12603 bp, 9 predicted proteins | sample 1599231 | NCBI WGS metagenome assembly OJRW01 (sample SAMN04168656, study PRJEB22393) | human gut metagenome | biome: human gut microbiome; feature: stool | host: Homo sapiens | collected 2014-03-17
AGGACACCCAGGGACGGTACAGGCGGACCTTGACGATACCGACCTTCTCGCCCTTGGCGTTCAGGTAATCGATGACTTCGTCAGCAACGTCGCAGACAGAGCCCATAGCGATCATGACACGGTCAGCATCGGGTGCGCCGTAGTAGTTGAACAGATCGTAGTTGGTGCCCAGCTTCTCGTTGATCTTGGCCATGTACTTCTCGACCACTGCGGGCAGTGCGTCGTAAGCGGAGTTGCAGGCCTCACGGTGCTGGAAGAACACGTCGCCGTTCTCGTGGGAACCGCGCATCTTGGGGTGCTCGGGGTTCAGAGCCTTGGCACGGAACTCCTCAACAGCCTTCATGTTGCACATTTCCTTCAGATCAGCGTAGTCCCACTTCTCGATCTTCTGGTACTCGTGAGAAGTACGGAAGCCATCGAAGAAGTTCAGGAAGGGAACCCGGCCCTCGATTGCTGCCAGATGGGCAACAGGGGACAGATCCATAACTTCCTGCACGCTGCTCTCGACCAGCATTGCGAAGCCGGTCTGGCGGCATGCCATAACGTCGCTGTGATCACCGAAGATGTTCAGGGACTGGGTAGCAACGGTACGTGCAGAAACATCGAACACGCAGGGCAGCTGCTCAGCAGCGATCTTGTACATGTTGGGGATCATCAGCAGCAGGCCCTGAGAAGCGGTGAAGGTGGTGGTAACAGCACCTGCACCCAGAGAGCCGTGCACAGCGCCTGCAGCGCCTGCCTCAGACTCCATCTCGACGACCTTGACCTGGTTGCCGAAGATGTTCTTCAGGCCCTGAGCGGACCACTGGTCCACAGAGTCAGCCATCGGAGAAGAGGGGGTAATGGGGTAGATGGCAGCCACGTCCGTGTAGGCATATGCTACATGAGCGGCAGCGGTATTGCCATCCATGGTTTGCTTTGCTCTAGGCATTTTTCTTCCTCCATTCAGAATTTGGTACCTTCTGCGCGGGGCAAACGTCTTTTTACCGGAGCCGGAGAACTCCTTTGAAAAACGTATTGCTCAACTGATAAGCGCCGCACTTCGCCGGAGCCGGAGAACTCCACAAAAGCACACGCTCATCGAGGGCAATAGCCCTGCCCGGGGCCGGAGAACCCCATGAAGGCACTATTGCTCATCTAATATAATAGCAAATTCCGCCGGTAAAGGCAACGCAAACCGACTGTAAAAACACAACAAAAATTCAAGAAATTTTTTAGCGCTTTTTTACAGATGTGTTCTTTGCTGCATCCATGACGGTGTTATGCTCCAAAATCCAGTATCCATGAGGCTTTTTCTTACAAAATTCTAAATTTATAATTGACATTTGTACAGATTCTGCCGTAAACTTTATCTATAGTATCATGCGCCGCACAGCGCAGGGAAGGACAGGCACAAAACGATGGATGCTGCACATTTTGAAAAGACGCTCTCGAGCGAAGTTCTCTTTGAAGGCCGGGTGGTCACGCTGACCAAAGACGTGGCTCTGCTGGAAAACGGCGAGACTTCTATCCGGGAGGTGGTCCACCACCACGGCGGGGCCTGCATCGTACCGTATTTTGAGGACGGCACCCTCTGCATGGTGCGCCAGTTCCGCTACGCCATGCAGCAGGAGCTGTGGGAGCTGCCCGCCGGCAAGCTGGAAAAGGGCGAAGACCCCTTCGAAGCCGCCAAGCGGGAGCTGGGCGAAGAGTGCGGCCTGACCGCCGACCGCTACACCCCGCTGGGCGAGTTCTACCCCACGGTGGGCTATGACACCGAGATCATCTATATGTGGGCGGCCACCGGCCTGCACACCACCCAGATGCATCTGGACGACGACGAGTTCCTGACGCCCGACCGCATCCCGCTGGCAAAAGCCTACGAGATGGTCATGAGCGGCGAGATCAAGGACGGCAAGACCATCGCGGGCGTGCTCAAGCTCAAGGCACTGGTGGACGAGGGCAGGCTGTGACACTCTACGAAGATACAGCCCTCGTGGTTCTGGACAAGCCCGCCGGACTTTCCAGCGAGGACGGCGTACCCGCCGCCCTTCGGAAGCTCTGGGGCAGGCCCGAGGCCTATGTGGGCGTCATCCACCGGCTGGACACCGGCGTGTCGGGTCTGATGGTCTATGCAAAGACTCCGCAGGCAGCCGCCGCCCTCAGCCGTCAGGTGACGCAGAGCCAGCAGGTTTATGCCGAACAGGATGGCCGGGCCGAGCCTGACGCCGGTACGCCGGACACGCCGCCTTTCGTGAAACAATACCGCGCCCTCATCGCAGGCGGGCCGGACGAAAAGCTGCCCGCCGAAGGCGTCCTGCGGGACTACTTATTCAAGGACAGCCGGAAAGGCCGTGTTTTTCCGGTGAGCCGTCCGCGCAAGGGCGTGAAGGAGGCTGTGCTGGAATATCGCATTTCTGCCTCTGCCCCGGACGGCAGCGCCAGCCTCGCGGACATCACCCTCCACACCGGGCGCACCCACCAGATCCGGGTGCAGTTCGCGTCCCGCCGCCACCCGCTCTGGGGCGACGGCAAATACGGCAGCCGCATCAAGGGAGACATTGCGCTCCAGAGCGCCCGGCTCCGCTTCATCCATCCCGACACCGGAAAGGAAATGGACTTCCGCCTCCCGGTCCCCGGGACATGGCCCGCTTGGGGCATCAGACAGGAAAACGACAATGGAACAACAGTATAAAACAGATTCTGAAATATACGCCGTCCTCGAGCGGGAGATCATCGATCTGACCCTCCGGCCCGGCTGTTCGCTGAGCGAAAACCCGCTCTGCGCCCGCTTCGGCGCGCCCCGCTCCCTCATCCGGGTGGTACTGCAGCGGTTGCAGGAGAACGGGCTGGTGAAGATCGTGCCGTACAAAGGCACCACCGTCACCCGGCTGAACCGGGACATCGTGGACGAGCTGATCTATGAGCGCATCGCGGTGGAGGCCCGGGTCCTGCGGGACTTTGCACCCCACTGCACACCGGAGCACCGCGCCCTCATCCGCCAGCGTGCCGCCGCCTACGACGAGCTGGCCAAGGCCGAAACACTGGACTTCAACCGTCTCTATGAGGCTGACACCCGGCTCCACGAGACGTGGTTCTCCGCCATGGGCAAGATGTACCTCTGGCAGACCCTGCAGAACGCCCACGCCGACTACAGCCGCTTCCGGATGCTGGACACTCTGACCACCGGCGGGCTGGCCGAGGTGGTGGCCGACCACCACAATCTCATCGACGCCATCGAGCGGTGCGACCTGGCGGCCTTTGAGCCGCTGGTGGAACGCCACCTTTACGGCGGCATCCGCCGTCTGGGCTCCAAGCTCACCGAGGAATACGCCGATTATTTTGAATGATGTTCCATGGGGAACAATAAATATCCCCCGGCGGAGCCGGGGGTTTTTTATAAGAAGTCTTTTACTGAACCACTCGCCTAGCGAGTGGTTTTCATGATACAAAAAAGAGGCCGCCCCGGGTGGTTCCCCAAGGCGGCCCCTGTAAGGGGTCTGTATTTTTTTAGCGCATCCGGCACTTCAGGCTCTCGGCCTGAGCTGCGCTCAGCTGCCGGCTCCCAAGGCCGTTGTGCTCCAGAGCAAACCAGCTGCCTCCCTCTGCCAGCAGGTCTGCCACCGACAGGGTGGTCGTTTTGAGGGTGGTAACAAACTGGATCTGCTCCACCCCCTGCTCCTGCAGGGTCTCCAGCGCCTGCCGGGTGCCGTGGAGCCGGGCGGACAGATTGTCGGTCGTCACCCGCAGGGTTCTGCCCTGCTGCCGGGTGTTAAAAGGCAGGGGGGCGCCCTTCAGCGTCTCCACATGGAGATCCAGGCTCTCCCCGTCCGGGATGGGCTTGGGGAGCGCAAACTCCCACCACTCCTTCAGGATGCCGTCCGGTTTGCCGTCCGAGTCCAGGTCCGGGTTGTAGATGATGTGGTGGATGTAGCCGGTGGTCAGGTGGCTGATGTCTGCCTGGATCTCCTTGCCGTCGACAGGTCCATCCGGCGTCTTACTGCCGCCGTTACCGATGGTAGCACCGGTACCGACACCGGACCAGTCAGGGCCGCTGCCGGTCGCCGTCGCCGTCACCTGAGCGGCTCCGCTCACGGTGACCTTGCTGCCGATGCCATTGACACCGCCGCCGATGCCGGCACCACCGTAGGCACCGGCAGCGTTTACCGTGCCGCCGTTGATGGTGATGTTTTCGCCGTTGCCGCCGTTACTGCCCCAAAGTTCGATGTCGGAGGCGGCGGCTCCACCGCCGCCGATGCCAGCACCACCATCGGTGCCGGTAGCGTTCACCGTGCCGCCGTTGATGGTGATGTTTTTGCCGCTGCCGGCGTCACCGCCCCAAGCGCCGACGCTGCCGCCGCCGATGCCAGCAGCATAGTTGCCACCGGTAGCGGTCACCTTGCCGTCGTTGATGGTGATGTTTTCGCCGCTGCCGGAGCTGCCGCCGCCGATGCCGGCACCACTGTTGCCACGGTAGCCACCACCGGTAGCGGTCACTGTGCCGCCCTTGATGGTGATGTTGTTGCCGCCGCCGCCCTCAGCACCGCCGCCGATGCCGGCACCACCTTCGCCACCGGTAGCCGTCACTGTGCCGCCCTTGATGGTGATGTTTTTGCCGTCGCCGCCGTTACCGCCGCCGATGCCAGCACCACCGTCGCCGGTAGCGTTCACCGTGCCGCCGGTGATGGTGATGTTTTCGCCGCTGCCGGAGCTGCCGCCGCCGATGCCGGCACCATCCTCGTTACCGGTAGCGGTCACTGTGCCGCCGGTGATGGTGATGTTTTCGCCCTTGCCTTCTCTACCGCCGCCGATGCCGGCACCACTGCTGCCGCCGGTAGCGGTCACTGTGCCGCCGGTGATGGTGATGTTTTTGCCGTCGCCAAGGTAACCGCCGCCGATGCCGGCACTATTAAACCCACCGGTGGCCGTCAGGCTGCCGGCTTCTTTATTATCGTCCTTCAGGGTCAGCGTGCCTGTGGAGGTTTTTTCAAGGCCCGCACTCTGAGTGCCGCTTTTCAGCTCGTTATCGCCGTCCAGCTCGATCTCCACATTGCCGTCTCCCTGAACGCTCAGGGCAGCCTTTCCTTTTTGATCCCAATCATATTGATCTCCGGTGTCGCTCACATCGATCTTTACGTCTTTCAGGGTGAGGTTCAGCACCTTATCGGCAATGTTGTTGATCACCGTAATGGTGTTGCCCCAAAAGCCATCATCCTTTGGGTTCACCGGAGTAGTGTCTGCGGGGGCAGCAGCCGGGGCTGCCTGCTGGTCTGCACTCTCCTGCCGGTCTGCGCTTTTCGGTTCCTCAGCGCTCTCCGGCTGGTCTGCGCCTTCCGGCTTCTCAGCGTCCTCCGGCTGGGCCGGCTGGTAGTTATCCTCTACCACAGGGCCAAAGTCGGAATCCTCTGCTGCGGGGCCTTCCAGGTCGCTCTCCAGCGTGGTGATGACCGTATTAGAGGTGGTGATGACGGTCTCCTCCCCGGCCCTGTCCGTCCATTTATCTCCGCCCTGTTCGATGGTCTGGCTGCCATCCTCATTTTTGGTGATGGTAATATCGCCGTAGTCGATGTAGTAGGTATCTGCAAAGGCCGGAGCCGCCAGAGACACCGTGATGCTCAACGCTGCCATCAGAGCTGCTGCCCGGCGGAATGTGTTGTTCTTCTTCATCGTACGAATCTCCTTTCTTTTTTACGTTTTTTTGTGGTTTTTACACTATACAACACTTCTCAGAACACGCAACCGTGTTTCCGCACTCTGAGAGGTGGGTGGAACTGCTTCCTCCGCATTCTGTTTCAGAATCTCATGCTGCATACACAGCAGACTACATCAAAGACGCAATTGTCTTACCGGAAAACGCTTCATCCATAAATGTCTGCATCTCCTTATAGAACTTTCTGACCGGGCATGTCTCCGTTGCATGCCGCGAGCAGAAGCAATCTTCTTCCAAGCAACGGTTGATCCTGGTAGTTCCTTCCACCGCATTGAATATATCAGCCAAACTGATGTCTTCCGGTTTTCGGTTTAAACTAAAGCCTCCGCCAACGCCGCGCTTTGTCGCAATGATCCCCGCATCGCGCAGAGGCTTTGCGATCTGAGCAATCATTTGTTTCGGGATTCCCATCTGCTTGCTGATATCCTCACTCCCCATAGGCGTTCCAAGGATTGCAAGAAATAGTGTCATCCTGATTGCATAGTCAGTTGTTACATTTAACTGCATAAAACCTTCCCGTCATAAATAGATTAGTTAATCGCTCATCTCATCAATTCCGTCAAAAAAATAGTCGCAGCGGGAACAACCGATAATTTCAAAAAGTCAACCTTGTGATTTCCTTTCTTTTTTACGTTTTTTGTGGTTTTTACATTTTTTATTATACCCCCCCCCCCCTACAGTCTTGGCAATAGGGAAAAACAGCGAAATTTCGGGCTTAAAATCCTCATTTTTGCGGCAATGTGCAACAAAATATGGCAAGCTTCCTCCCTGCCCCGGCGGGTGCTTCCCTCGGGCATAAAACAGCAGCGCCCCTGCACAAATGTGCAGGGGCGCTGCTGTTTTTCTCAGCCCATGATGCCGGAAATGAAGATCTCCAGACCGATGCCAATGAGGATGACGCCGCCGAGGACAGAGGCTTTGCCGGAGAGTTTGGTGCCGAACTTTTTGCCGATGGCAAGGCCGGCTTCACAGATGAAGAAGGTGACGATTGCCACGATGAGGGAGCAGATTAGCGCCATGAACCAGCCGTACTCCGAGATGGTGAAGCCCACCGACAGCGCGTCGATGCTGGTGGCCACGCCCTGCATGAAGAGTGCGCCCGCGCTCAGCTCAGCGGCTTCCTCGGTTTCTTCGCCCTTGATGCCCTCAATGAGCATTTTACCGCCGATGTAGCCCAGCAGGATGAGGGCGATCCAGGGGATGAACTGTTCAAACGAAGAGAACAGCTCCACGATGGTGTGGACGCAGACCCAGCCCGTCATGGGCATGACAGCCTGAAAGATGGCGAAGGTGCCTGCGATTTGGGCGCCCCGGCGGCGGGACATCTGCGGGTCATGCAGACCGTTTGCCATCGAGACGGAAAACGCATCCATGGCAAGGCCCACACCCAGCAGGGCGCTGTTGAAGAAAAACAAAAAACTCCATTCCATAACGATGCCTCCTGATTTGACCGGAATTGGTGGGCAGACAAAAGACCCGGGATCGGCGCGCATTTCGCCAATTCCGGGTCGGATTTTTACAAACTGACTCCATGTGGAATGGGCGTGGTACTCGCACCAAAGCACATGAGTCTCGCAAATGAAAGCAAGCCAGACAGCCGCCCGGGCCGTCATTGTGTTGACTTGCTGCGCCGCCTGCAAAACAGCGCCTGCTACTCCCCCATGAGGATCTTTCCTGTTGTCCGGCTATCGTACCACACAAACAGCGGATTTGTCCAGTATAACCGTGATTTTTTGCAAAAAACCTGCGGGAGAGCACCGCAGAAAGCGTGTACTCCCCCGCAGGGTCAGTTTATGTGTGGAAATGAGGTTTATTCCTCGTCGCCGGTGTCAGCCTCGGGAGCTTCGGCGGCCGATGCCTCATCGGCTGCTTCCATCTCTGCCAGCTGCTCGGCAGTGGGCTCGTCCTCGGTATCGGCCTCGATGCTCTCGGTCTGTGCCTCGTCGTCGTGGTCGGTGCGGGCCAGCACCATCACCTTATCGTTCTCGCCCAGACGCATGACCCGGACGCCGGAGCCGTAGCGGCTCTGGACGGGGATCTCGTTGGCGTGCAGGCGGATGATGATGCCCTCCTGACTGCTCAGCAGCACATCGTCGATGTCGTCCACGATCTTGACGGCTGCCACCTTGTCCTTGGAGGCGTCGTAGTTGCGGATGCCCTTGCCGCCGCGGGCGGTGATGCGGTAGGTGTCGATGTCAGAGCGGCGGCCCTTGCCGTTTTCGGTGACGGTGAGCACCGTGCCGCCCTCGCGGCAGATGCAGACGCCGACGACCTCGTCGCCCTCGGCCAGCTTGATGGCGCGGACGCCGTGGCCGCTGCGGCCCATCGGGCGGGCATCGGCCTCGTTGAAGCGGATGGCCTGACCGTTGCGGGTCGCCACGATGAGCATATCATTGCCGGTAGTCAGGCGGGTCCATGCCAGCGCATCGCCCTCGTTGAGCGCAATGCCGATGAGGCCCGTCTTGCGGATGTTGGCGTACTGCTCCAGCGGGGTGCGCTTGATGAGGCCCTGCTTGGTGACCATGGTGACGAAGCCGCCCTTGTTGTCCTCGTCCTTGGGGTAGCAGAGCATGTTGGTGACCTTTTCGCCCTCGGCCAGCTGCAGCAGGTTGACGATGTTGCTGCCCTTGCTGGTGCGGCTGCCCTCGGCGATGGTGTAGCCCTTGATGCGGAAGAGACGGCCCTTGTCGGTAACGAACAGGACATAATCATGGGTAGAGCCCACGAACATCTCCTGCACGATGTCCTCTTCCTTCCGGGTCATGCCGGAAATGCCGCGGCCGCCGCGCTTCTGGGCCTGATAGGTGGCCTTGAGCTGGCGCTTGATATAGCCAGCCTCGGTGAGGGTGTAGACGCACTGCTCCTCGGCGATGAGGTCTTCGATGTCCACTTCACCGGTGACGGACTGGATCTCGGTGCGGCGCTCGTCGCCGAAGCGCTTCTTCATGTCCAGCAGCTCGTTCTTGACGATCTCCAGCACCCGGGCGTCGTTGGCGAGGATGTCCTCCCAATCCTTGATTTTTTCCTGTAAGCCGGACAGCTCTTCCTCAATTTTGAGGATCTCGAGACCAGCCAGACGGCCCAGCTGCAGCTTGACGATCGCGTCGGCCTGCGGGTCGTCGAAGCCGAACTGCTCCATGATGGCGGCCTTAGCCTCGGCCATGCCGCCCTTGCAGGCGCGGATGGTAGCGATGAGCTCATCCACGATGTCGGTGGCCTTCTTCAGACCCTCGAGGATGTGGGCGCGCTCCTTGGCCTTCTTCAAATCATACTGCGTGCGGCGGCGGACGACTTCATCCTGGAACTCGACGTACTTCTGTATCATCTGTTTCAGGGTCATGACCTTCGGCACCTTGTGGTCGATGGCCAGCATGATGACGCCCACGGTATCCTGCAGCTGGGTGTACTGGTACAGCTGGTTCAGGATGACCTGCGCGTTGGCATCCTTGCGGATGTCCACCACGATGCGCATACCCTTGCGGTTGGTCTCATCGTTCAGGCCGGTGATGCCCTCGATCCGCTTGTCCTTGACCAGCTCTGCCATGTTCTCGATGAGGCGGGCCTTGTTGACCATATACGGGATCTCCGTGATGATGATCTGGGTACGGCCATTCTTAGTCTCTTCGATGGTAGCACGGCCCCGCAGAGTAATTTTGCCGCGGCCGGTGGCGTAGGCGGCGCGGATGCCGCTTCGGCCCATGATGATGCCGGCAGTGGGGAAGTCCGGTCCCTTGATGTGCTCCATCAGGCCGGGCAGGTCGATGTCGGGGTCCTCGATATAGGCCACGCAGCCGTCGATGACCTCACTGAGGTTGTGGGGAGGGATGTTGGTGGCCATACCGACGGCGATGCCCTGACTGCCGTTGACCAGCAGGTTGGGGAAGCGGCAGGGCAGGACGCTGGGCTCTTTCTTCGTCTCGTCGAAGTTGGGGTCCCAGTTGATGGTGTCCTTGTCGATGTCGGTCAGCATCTCGACCGCCATGCGGCTCATGCGGGCCTCGGTGTAACGGTAAGCAGCCGGGGGGTCGCCATCGACCGAGCCGAAGTTACCCTGACCATCCACCAGCGGGTAGCGCAGGGAGAAATCCTGTGCCAGACGGACCATGGCATCGTAAACGGATGCGTCGCCGTGGGGGTGGTAGGAACCCAGCACGGCACCAACGGTGTCGGCGGATTTGCGGTATGCATGGCTGGGGTCGTTGCCGCGCTCATGCATGGTGTACAGGATGCGGCGGTGGACAGGCTTCAGGCCGTCGCGCACATCGGGCAGGGCGCGGGACACGATGACTGACATGGAGTAGTCCAGGAACGCGGTCTCGATCTCCTTCTTGACATCGCGGATGATCTTTTTGGTACCGCTGCCCGGTATCATCACATAATCTTCTTCCATTGTTTCCTCCAATTACACGTCGAGCTTTGCGTACTGGGCGTTGGTCTCGATAAAGCGGCGGCGGGGCTCCACCTGATCGCCCATCAGGATGGTGAACGCCTCATCGGCCTTCTCGGCATCCTCGATGGTGATGCGGACGATGACGCGGTTGTCCGGGTTCATGGTGGTCTCCCAGAGCTGCTCCGGGTTCATCTCACCAAGGCCCTTATAGCGGTTGATCTTCGCGCCGGGCATCTCCTGCGAGAGCAGGGCCATTTCGGCGTCGTTGTAAGCGTATTTGATGGTGCTGCCCTTCTGCACCTTGAACAGCGGGGGCTGTGCCACATAGACATGGCCCTGCTCGATGAGGGGGCGCATATAGCGGAAGAAGAAGGTGAGCATCAGGGTGCAGATGTGGGAGCCATCCACATCGGCATCGGCCATGATGAACACTTTATCGTAGCGCAGCTTGGAGATATCGAACTCGTCACCAATGCCGCAGCCCAGTGCCAGCACAACGGGCATCAGCTTGTCGTTGCCGTAAATTTTATCGGCGCGGGCCTTTTCCACGTTCAGCATCTTGCCCCACAGCGGCAGGATTGCCTGGATGTTGGAATCACGCCCCTGCTTGGCAGAGCCGCCAGCAGAGTCACCCTCGACGATGAAGATTTCGGTCTTGGCGGGGTCATTCTCGTGGCAGTCTGCCAGTTTGCCCGGCATACGGTTGCTTTCCAGCGCACTCTTGCGGCGCACCAGGTCGCGGGCCTTTTTGGCTGCGGCACGGGCGCGGGCTGCCTGGGTCACCTTTTCAAACACAGCCTTGGCAACAGCAGGGTTTTCTTCCAAAAATTCGCTGAGCTTGTTGTACACAATGTTGGAAACCAGCGTCTTGATGTAGGTGTTGCCCAGCTTGGCTTTGGTCTGGCCCTCAAACTGCGCTTCCTGCAGCTTAACGGAAACAACGGCGATCATGCCTTCGCGCACATCGCTGCCCTGCCAGTTTTCATCCTTTTCCTTCAGGTAGCCCTTGGCACGGCCAAATTCGTTAAACACGCGGGTCAGCGCGGTTTTCAGGCCTTCCTCGTGGGTGCCGCCCTCCGGGGTGTGCACGTTGTTGGCAAAAGAAAGGATCAGCTCGTTGTAGCTGTCGCAGTACTGCAAAGCAACTTCGGCCACAGCGCCGTTGGCTTCGCCTTTCATATAGATGACCTGCGGGTGCAGCGGGGTCAGGTCGCGCTTTTCATGCAGATACTGCACAAAGCTGCGCACGCCGCCCTCATAGCACATGGATTCCTGCGGCGGTACACCGTCGTTTTTCTCAATGCTTTCGGGGCGCTCATCCGTCAGGGTAATGCGCACACCGGCGTTCAGGAAGCTTTCTTCCCGCAGGCGCTTGAGCAGGATCTCATAATCGTATTCGGTGGTTTCGGTGAACATTTCCGGGTCTGGCTTAAAAGTAACGGTGGTACCCGTAGATGCCGCCACACCGATCTTTTTCAGGTCTCCATCCGGTTTTCCGCGCTTGAAACTCTGCTCGTACTCGGCGCCGTCACGGCGCACATGCACAACCAGCCATTCGCTCAGCGCGTTTACAACGCTGGCGCCGACGCCGTGCAGACCGCCAGCCACTTTGTAGCCGGAATCCTCGCCGCCAAACTTGCCGCCGGCATGCAACACGGTATACACGACCGTGACAGCCGGGATGCCCAGTTTGGGCTGGATATCCACCGGGATACCGCGGCCGTTATCACTGACTTCAATGATATTGCCTGGCTTGATGGTCACTTCAATATGGGTGCAGTACCCGGCCAGAGCTTCATCGATGGAGTTATCCACGATTTCATAAACCAGATGATGCAGACCGGAAGGGCCTGTGGAACCGATATACATGCCGGGGCGCTTGCGCACAGCTTCCAGCCCTTCCAGGACCTGGATCTGCGCGCCGCCGTACTCATGGTCGGTCGCCGTTTCGCGGTTGGTTTCGGTGATGATTTCTTCTGACATGAACTTTCCTCCCATTTCTTACGAGGTGCGGGGATTTCGGCAGCTTTTTTTCAAAAACTTAAACCGGCATTTCTGCCGTTATCAGGGTAAAACCTGCCCCTTGGTATATCTGGGGTGCATTTTTGTATCTGTAAAAATTATAGACGCTTTTTTGTCCGCCTAACGTTTTTCTGCAGTTTTACTGCCCCATATCAAACTTTGCCGCGCGGTTGCGGATGGCGGCGGTGGATATCTGGGTAATATAAACCGTATCATCGGGGAAATCTGTCAGGACAAAGCTTTTTGGCATACTGCCGCTCACATCCACAACAGCCCCTTCCTGCTGGGCATGCCGCAGGAATTCATCGGTGATCTTTGCCTTCTGGCCCGCATCGGTTGCGGTATCCAGGTCAAACACCCCGATGACGTCCCGCGTATTTACGATAAAATCCTGACCTAAGTGAAGATACATGATAATTAGTAATGAGAAATTAGCAATTAGGGATTGGGATACCGCGGCCGTTATCACTGACTTCAATGATATTGCCTGGCTTGATGGTCA
>OJRW01002486.1_pt1 | contig 12492 bp, 10 predicted proteins | sample 1599231 | NCBI WGS metagenome assembly OJRW01 (sample SAMN04168656, study PRJEB22393) | human gut metagenome | biome: human gut microbiome; feature: stool | host: Homo sapiens | collected 2014-03-17
GTGCTTAGCGCATTGGTTATGGCTGTCATGTTCCAAAATTCCCTTCGCAGAGAAGCAGAAAGGCTGCTGCGCCAGCATTGGGCCAGCCTGAATGGATCACGGGAAAAGGAATAACAAAAAGGAGTGAGACACCATATGTCTCACTCCTTTTTGATTAGTTGAATAACGGCATCAAGACTTGCCTTATGGAAGAATCACTTGGAACCTCTCGCACACCATAGCCAACTACCGTTCCATTCGCATGCTTTCTCAAATGAGGCAATACGAATTCAGTATAGAGGTCTGTAGCAAACGTGTAGTCTCCACGACTCATGAGATGCTTACGGAGATAACCATTCATTATACCTACTGCGTAATCAGCCAACTGAATTCCTGCGCTCTGAGAGCTACATTCTGTCAGCACACCGTGATACACATTTTCGTATTTCACAAAGTCACCTTCGACCATCATCCGATGACAGGCATCTTTGAGCTGTTTGACTTTATCCTGATTTAGCTCATCCATAATCACTGTGGCAAAGCCATCGGGACGGGCATCCATCTGGATACGCTGAAATGCCTCTTGCATGTGAAATTTCAGCACCTCATTCTCCGCTTGATAGCATGGCTGGGTGTATACGCAGGTCACTGTGAATATGAACAGCAGAGAGGGCTTGTCCACCACACGGTTGAAGAACCGGCGATAGTACCCTTTGAGCTTGTCAGGAGTAAAGGATTTCAGAAAATCGGCACGGTATTTTCCTTTTGAGATTTCCCACAAATCTGACCACTTGATTTCTTCGCCAACCGGGACACCATACTTAGTATTGAGCTCCTGAATCTCTCTTTGGAACACACGATAATCGCTGGCAGATAAACGGACATTTGCCCGTATGTAGAAGGGATGGCTGCGACGGAACGACTCAGATGGCCGCTTATTATATGCACCAGCTTCATCAGTAAAAATGTAGTATGCTTCGGCCATCTGCTCACCTTCTACTCTTGTACTTGTTATAATAGGGTTTACTTGGCAGAATTCTTTTGAATGATATCGACCGCAAAATCTTTTGCACCAGAGAGTAATTTACGGCGAAGTGCTTTTTTATTATTTGCATCTTGTTCAGACGCAAACATACTTTTATTCCGCCTAAAAACACCGTTCACCTTATCACTATCTGCTGGAACTTCAAAAACATTAACTAATAGATGAATAATGTCATCTACAGCAAACCACTCGCCCTTCCCTTCATTGGTGACGATGTACATTGCCATTATAACCTGTTCCTTTGCTCCAGAGAGGTCCTTTACGGCAGGGTAGCTTTTGGTATTCAAATCGTCAGCCGTAATGGATACATACATTTCGGAAATATTGGAGGTTGACTTTTTCACTTTGGTGCGAGGTTTCTTCTCTCCGGAGTTTTCTTTCGGGACATATGTTTCTATAAATGCAATACCGGCTTCCGTTAACATATAGCACTTACCACTCTTTCCTTCGTCTGCGGTAGCTGCATCCATAATATATCCTTTTTCAGCCAGTCTATTGAGCGACATGCTGGGATTCTTTGGTAATGACCGTCTGGCCTCGGCGTAATACCTTTTCACGTCTTCAATGGAGAAGCACATATTCCTGTTTTTCTTCTCATCGAAATATGCAGCAAACAAGGTGAAATCCTGTTCAGTAAGTTGTCCATATTTTTTCAGAAAAGAAGAAAGGCTGACTCGGGAATAGTCAACGGCATCAGACACCGGTTCCGCTTCTGTATGCCCTGCTTCAAGGAGCGACTGCTGTGGCGCTGTTTCGATGTATGCTTTGTTTTCAGAAACAGATCGGGTTTGCACCATAGCGTTCACGGCAGCAGGTAAAACGGCGTTCATAAAATTAATGCGTTGCTGCTCTACGGCATCGGCCGGGCCTTCGGCTTCAAATTCAATTTCGCCGACTTTATATTTCAGCTTTAAGGTATCGCTCACTTGTTCAATCCTCCTTACATCAAACCGGCTCGGTTATATAAATCTTCCATCATGACTCGGTAATCCCGGGCTATATTGTCAATATCGAGCTTTCCTGCGGTATAAGTAATGCTGTGAGCAGAATTGTTTCCCACTTCGCGGAACGCATCGAAATTCTTGGATATTCTTGCAGGAACTCCGAGCGCTTTATTCTGTACGGCATCTTTTACAATGCCTTCCAACATCTTGTGGCTGCCATCTGGTTTGGTAATATCCGCCTCAATACCTTTATTTTGATATGACAATACCAGCAGCACCTCAAAAAGCCTGCGCATCAGAACCGCACACGCATCGAAGCAGTTGTTCCCATAAGTAAAATTGATTTGCTGGATAAGCCGTGTCAGGAACGGGCGTTTTCCACAGAATTTTGCTTCCTCGATCAGTTCGTCATGGGATTCAATGGTCACGGTATCTGTCCACAAATCACCGAAGTCACGTTCCAATGACTGAAGAACAGTGGGAACGAACTCTATAGCCCCTTTGATTGTTTTTGAGGGGCGGAAAGATTTGCCCTTCCCTTTGGTCAGATGCTCCTTGAGGCGAGATGTGTTTGGCTTGCTGAAATTGCATTCCTCCAACCAAAGAACAATTTTCGCCATTGTAAACGTAGTTTCTCCGTCCTCTTTGTAGTGGTAGAAACATAGCAGCGTCGCTCGTTCTGTTTCCGGTTTTGCTGCAAGATCTACAGCTTCCATAAATTTCAACAGTTGCACACTTTCACCTCATTCTACTGTAGCTTGTCCGTTCATCAGCATCGGAAGGAGCCAATCGCGGAGTTTTGTGAGCTCTCGGTTTTCTTGCTCTGCTACTCTGATTTTTTGCTCAATCGGTTGCACCATTTCCTCGAAAGATTTTATCTGGTCTCTTCTGGGGATAACTACCTTCATCTCAAAGAGAGTATCTTTTGTAATAGAACCAAAGGTGGTTCCATTGCCATCCATCACATCAAAAAGTTGCTTAAATCCTGAAAGGGTATACAGCAAGTGAAGCTGAGACCCAAATTTGCTGTTTAGTGCAGCAAGGCCACGGCCAATGCAGCAATCCTCCATAGCAATATTGAGCGTACCCACCGGAGCGCGGACACTCATAAGGATGTCACCAGCTTTAGCAAATCTGGTTGGTGCAGATGTATACACCCTTGGAACAGGAAAGCGTGTACCGAAGTCTGTACAGCCTTGGTAAAAGATCGTTCCACTCCCATTTTCGTTATAGGTGTCACCCGATGGAGATTGCCCCATCGTTATGTTGGCAATATCAGACAGTTGCCCCGCGCTCCATCCCTTCGGGATTTTGCGCTTGAGCTGGTCATTCCAGACCATTTCGCCCCCGGAGGAACGATAGGGCTTGCCCTCTGCGTTCGGAAAATCAAACTGTGTAAACCAGTAGTCGTATAGTGTCTTTGCCATGGTTTCCAGTTCGGTGCAAATACGAGTATTTGTATCAATTTTCTCGTCAATAGTCCCCAGCACTCCGACGACTTTATCTTGATAACTTTTAGGCGGAACTTTGAAATCGAGCTGAGAAAGATAGTCGATGTTGATATTGTCCTGGATGCTTCCAGTAACGGAATTTTGGATTGAGTTTCGGATATAAGTAAATACATAGTGCATGAATTTTTCTGACGATTCCGATGGAAATGCAGAAAATCCAACTACGCTATCTGGAAAGCACATGGGGTATCCAAGAATGGCAGTTTCTGCTATATTTGCAGCAATCGTAATACATAGCGTCCCTGCATCCCACAGTTTACTTTGTGCCAAACCGAACTCGCCGTATTCCTGTTCATGACTGGTGATGTATAGATTGGCTGCCTTCACCTCACCCGTTTGAATCAAGGGATAGCCGCCGCCCTCATACAACCGTTCATCATCTCGCGGTCTATGTTTTGATTTACCCCTTGCAAATGTGCCAAGTTCAGAAAGCTTTTTGGTGTTCCAGTGCGAGTTATATCTTGTTTCGTTATATATCATACGATAACCCCGCCAAAGCACGATCAATAGCATCATCGAGAGCATTTGATTTATCAGCCAATTCTCTCAATGTTTTCCTATATTGATCTATTTTTTCAATGAATTCTTCGTGAGAAATCTCTGCATACTCAATAGTCACCTCAAAATACTGTCCAGGAGAAATGGAAAACTTTTTCGCCTTTATATCTGCATAGCTAACTGTCACACTAAAACCAGCTTCAGATTTTCTTTCGTTAAAAGTATCAACAATTCGTATTATTTCGTCATCGCCCAAAACCGTACGTTGATTCTTGCCATCCACTTTTTCCTTTGTTCCAAGATTAGAGGCATCCATCAAGAGTACACTCCCTTCTGTGTTTTCACGGTCAACAAACAAGATGGATACATTTGTGCCAGTGGTAGCAAAGATGTTAGAGGGCATAGAAATCACACCGCGAAGCATCTTTTCTTTTACCAAATACTCTCGGATCTTTTTTGCAATTCCCGATTTGGTCAAAAAACCTGTCGGAACAACAATCGCTGCTTTTCCCTTGGGGGCAAGTGAGTATAAAATGTGCTGGATAAACAGCAGATAGACAGCCATTTTTTCTATGTCCTTTTTGGGAATAGTCGGCACTCCTGCGAAAAAACGCTTCTTGTGATTATCTCCTGCCAATGTATCCCTACTGTCAGAGAAGTCCATGTTAAAAGGCGGATTGCTGACAATATAGTCAAACGTGGCAAGCCCGTCGCCTTTGGCGTTTTTGTGATAAGGCCGCAACAAAGTATCGTCATGTACGACATTGGGCAGCGAGTGGACGAGATTATTGAGAATCAGGTTCAAGCGCAGGAACTCGTTGGACTTCTGGGAGATGTCCTGGGTATAGATGGTGCAGTTGCTTTCGCCGATTTCGTGGGCCAACGCCAGCACCAGTGTGCCCGAGCCTGCGGCTGGGTCATACACCGTCACATTCTTTGCGCCGTTAGGTACCATGATTTTCGCAATGATGCTGGCGATGGAATGTGGCGTATAGTATTCGGCGTACTTACCGAAATCCTTATTGTAGTCCTTGATCAGATACTCGAATATTTGAGCAAAGAAATCGTACTTCTGCTCAAACACACTATCGAAGCTGCATTCAGCAATCTTGTCGATGATAGCACGGCAGAAATCGTCCTTCTTCTCAGCCTCAATCACATGCTGGGAGATACCGCTGAACAAGCGCATCTTGGACTGGCCGCCAGTCCGGACAGAAAAGATGTCGATGTTGTATGTAGCAATATCCAGCAGTGTATCATCAAAGAGCATATGAAAATTTTCTTCATTCTTACGGTTGAACAGGTAAGAGATAAAATGAGTCTGCTTCAGTTTTGCAGTATCCGGGTCAAAACCAAGCAAGAACAGTTCATAGTCATCATCGGTCATCTGGGCGAGTTGCTTTTCGGCATCTGCCGGGGACAGCTTTGCCAGCGCAGGCTCTACTCGCTTCGCTTCGAAAAGGAACTTGTCGTTGAGGAACTTGTAAAGGAAAACCTCAGTGATGATCTTGTACTCGCTGGAGGCATTGCCCAAACCGAAATTGGTACATACAGCCTTCAGGCTATCGATCATCTGCTTGGTTTGCAGAGTAATATTGGAATCCATTATGATGCAAAATTCCTTTCCGTAAAGTATTCGTTGGAAATACAGGTGCCGATATACTTGATTTGCGCAGCAGAGTATTTCAGATGCTGGGCGTCAAGCTCCTGCTTAATCATCGGGAACATGCCCTGCATGAAGTAAGGCTCATTGTCCATCAAGTGACTATTGGAAAGCACTTGGGAATCCACCCGGTGCTTCAGGTGCGTAAGGACCTGATGCAGTACGACATCCCCAGCAATGGGAGGCAGCGTTTCACGCAGGCGTTTATGGGTACGCATAAATTTCACATCGCCATCGTATTTGGCAGCCAGCATCTGGTCAGCAAGATTCTTTTGCTCGGCCAGCTTGCGGATGCGCTCCAAGGCTTCGATATCCGCTGTCATTTCGTCAGCGGTCAATTCCTCGATATTCTTCTTAGCCAGCAAACGCTGCAGTTCTTCCAGTAGTGTGATGTACTCAGGGTCTTTTGGGTCGAGCGTGTGCAGAACGGCCTTGCGGGTCCGATTGAGGGTATCCTGATATTTATCAGCAATCACCAGTTCTTTCTCGGAAACCTTGCGGAAATGGAACTCAATTTCGTCCATAGCAAGGTTCAGAATAGCGCTCATATCCTGGGCTTCTTCAAGGAGCTTCTTCTGGTTAATAAGTGCAATCCTATTGCAGACCTCGCTATAAAGGGCACTGATGTTGTTCAGGTCAAATTGGTCAGCCAGTTCGTCATAGCCGAACAGTTTTGCAACATTGAACAATTCTTTATACAGTTCCAATGCACGGCGGAGCTGTATGAGATCCTGTTTATCGTCTATGGCAGAAATCTGCTGTGAGAACACCTCCGCATTTCCAGTATCATACAGGAACAGTACGTCCTTAATGTCCTGCAAGTCTGCTTCAATTGTCTCCGGGGATTTGAAGATGTTATCATACTGCTTGAACTCATCGCCCAGTTCGGCCTGAAGCTCATCGAAATATGCTTTATTGGTCTTATCAAATTCCGCACGGATATCCGCAAAATCGACCACATAACCGTATCGATAATTCTTGTAGGGCCGGTTAACCCGGGTCAAGGCCTGTAACAGATTGTGGTCTTTGATCACACGTCCCAAGTAGAGTTTCTTCAGCCGAGGAGCATCAAAGCCGGTCAGCAACATGTTGTAGACCACGAGGAAGTCAATCGTGCCTTTTTTGAAGGCGTCTATATTGTCTCTTCGGGTCTCTTTGTCGTCTGCATCATGCAAAATCAATGCCGCAGAATAGGGATCGGATTTTAACTCTTCAAAAATCGCACGCGCCTGCTCGGAAGAATCGCAGACGATCATACCACCGATGGATTCATCGTTCATGGCGATACGGCTCTTGCGGAAATCGTCCGTAATATACTCGACCAAGGCAGAAACATATTTCGGATGGGCGTACATCTCTTTCTTATCGAGAGAGCCTTTGAGCATCTCAATTTCTTCCAATGCTTTTTGCAGCTTTTTCTTATAGGTAGTTTCAATGCCTTCGCGAATCAACTTGAGAGTATATCCATCAGCAATAGAGCGATTGTAGTAATATTTGTGGATATAATTACCGAACACAGACTTGGAATCATATTTTTTGCCTGCAATCGGCTTTCCGTCATCATCGTAAATCGTACCAATCAGTGGCGTGCCAGTCAATGCGATCATAACCGCTTCTCGGTCGGAGGAAAGTAGATTGGCCAGAAAGGATCCGGTAGGTTTATAGCTGCGGTGGGCTTCATCCAAGAAATAGATGCGCTGTACATTTACTGCATAGTCGGACTGTTTCGCAATGGATTTCTTGGAGAACTTCTGAATATTGACCACCGTGATCGTAGGTTTGCCGGTGTTGTTGACTGTTCCGGTGGAATGGATGTTTTTGATGAAGTCTTCCTTGGAATTGATTTCCTCTACATGAAGTCCACGAGCACGGAACTCATTGGCTGCCTGTGTCAATAGGTCAAGACGGTCTACGATGAAATAGAATTTTGCAATCGTTCCATGCTTCTGATAGTAGTCGGTCAGATAACGGACATTGTAATAGGCAAGCGCTGTTTTACCACTGCCCTGGGTATGCCAAATGATGCCGTTTTTTACCCCGGCATTCAATTTGTTTTCGATTGCTTTAGTAGCAAAGAACTGTGGATACCGCATCAGATGTTTTTCCAGATGGGTGATACCATTTTCATCTGTCCGTTCTACATAAGCGATTGCATATTTCAAGAAAGTTAGAATACGCTCAAACGAAAAAAGCGAAGTGATGATTCTATTGGTAGGCGAAACTGGGGAACTATTTGTTACATACTCCGGGCTATACTTGATGCTACTCAGATTGTTATCGGTCAGAATGAAATTTTCAACCGCCTCATCCTTCTCTGGCACGGAAGTCAGGAGCTTTTCGTCTTCCTCTCGGAAATGACTAAAAAACAGCTTCTCATAGCTGATGGTGGAGTAGAATGCTCCTTCCAGAGGGACGGCTTCGGTGTCATCATATTCGCTATTATTGGAGAACACCATGATCTGAGTCAGGTTGATAAACCGTCTAAACTTCTTATTCTTAACCCGCATCAACATGCGATCATATTCGGCCTTGATGCCACCCTTGTTGTTAGGCTTTTTTACTTCGATAAAAGCCAAAGGAATACCATTGATAAGTGGAGTGATATCAGGGCGAAATTCATCAGAACCATTCTTGCAAGTCATCTCTGTGACCACGTGATAAGAGTTGGCCGTCTCTCCGAAATCTTCATAATCAATCAGTTTCAAGCCGTTGTATCCATTGATGAGAACGGAATAAAACTCCCTGCCCAAATCATCGTTTTCCAGCATTGCTTTCAAAGCATTGACAATTTTCTGGACATCTGTGGTAGTTAAGGAAGTAGCATTGATCCGATTGATTGCATCACAAAGAACATCGACCAAAATGTTGGTATCGTCGTCGATGACTCCTTCATATTTTCTCAGAGAGATATATTTATATCCCAGACGAGTGAAATGCACCAATGCAGGAATTTTGACACGGGAATTTTCATTGTGCGGCATTGTGCAATCCTCCTTTGTGGCAGAATTAGTTTTTTCCTTATGATTTCAATTTATAAATGCGGTTTCGATTGCCGCCCTCTGCAACAATCGTTCCCTCAACGATCATCTCGCTGAGTATCCGTCTTGCTCTTGCGTCTTTAACGCCGAGCATACCGGAAATATCTGAGCATTTTGCAGAAGCATGATCTGTAAGATATTCAAGGATGGCGATTTTTTGTGAGGCGGTTTTTGTACCTTTATCGCCATTTTTTATCGCTACTTTTTTATCGCTACTTTCTTTTTTGAGTAGCGATAATGATAGAATAATTCTGTCCGGTTCAGAGAGCTCCGCGATAACTGGCTCTTTCCACCCCTGCTCACGCCAGACACGGAATATATTCGGAATACCACTTCCGGCACGCTCACCAATATCGATCAGGTTGAACATCTTCAGCATGGTTCCGTTGCGGGGGTCAGAGACACCGCCGCTCTTTGCCGCGTCGATTTCGATACGGAACCCGCCAGGATTAGCCATGGTGATGGAATCGCGCTTTTTGATGATGACCAGCCCTTGTCTGCCATAATAATCGGCATTCACCAAACAGTTGGCCAGTGCTTCACGCAGTGCCTGATGCACTGGGGTATCATCTATACGGGTACCACCGTCCATTTTGAAGGGCACCTTAATATCCTGAATCAGCTTGTTGTAGACCCGGAAATAGAAGTCATACACATTGCCGCTCCAGTCGCCGGAGGAAGATATGATACGGTCAGTCCAACGGGTATCAGCGTCATACTGTTCCTGATAGTCCAGGAAGTAGGCATTAAATTCCCGCACGATGTCGTATTCGTTGCCGAACATGAGAAGTCCTGCGGAGGTGGGATGCTTTTTCCCATCAGAGCCGATACCGACAGCACCAAGCTTCAGGAGGAAATCTTCATCCTCCAAGGCTTCCCACACATGGCCGGGGCGGGAGAGGCGCATTCTCTGGCGATAACTGCGGATGCTTTCTTTGTTGAACACCGTCAAGTCCATTTCGCTCAGAATGAGCATGTCTTGCGTTTTCACGGATGCGTCCCGCACCATGGCCTGATATTCCTCCTTGGTGCAGCGATAGTCGCCCTCACCGTTACGGCGGTATGTGCAGAGCGGATTTCCGTCCACATACACCGGCTTGTAGGAGCGTTCTGCCCGGGGGACATTGATGACCACGATATGATTGCCGTCCACCTCCTGAACAAATACATCCTTGGAGGACAGAATATTTACGCTGGTCTTATTGGGGTTATTGGCGATGTCCCAGAACTCCTTGATGAGTCTGTCAGGGTCGGGCAGATCTACCGTGTGCAGGGATTTATCCGCCCATTCTTCCACGCCCAATAGGATAATGCCGCCGTGGGTATTGGCGAAGGCAGAGTAGGTTTCCCAAATGCTTTTGGGCAGACCGCCAAGGGCTTTCTTCGCCTCAATGCGGTTGTTCTCCCGATATTGCTCGATTTTGGAAAAGTCAATCATGATTTTCCTCCTTTACGAGCTCGATGATATCGCAGAAATCACAGTCCAGAACTTCGCAAATCTTCGTTAAGATTTCCGTACTGACATGCTGGTTCTTGCCCAGCTTGGCAAGGGCGGTCGTAGACATGCCGGTAGCCAGACGCAGATCCTTCTTTTTCATGTTTTTATCGATCAGGAGCTTCCACAGCTTGTTATAACAAATCGTCATTGTAACACCTCATCCCCGGAGTATGCACTGATACAGGATAATCTTAGCACGGAAGCGCCATTTTGTCTATCAAAAATCCAGTTTTTAGATTGAAACTTCTGCTTTCAGAGGGAAGATTTCGAATCAAATTGACACACAAAAGGCTGTGGGAATGCTGTTAACACTCCCACGGCTATTTCATTGTTTATGCGGCGCAATTTTTGAGGTCAGCCCATAATGCCGATTTTATTGCCGTTCTCGTACATATCCTCGGCGTACTCGACATGGTTGGGGCCTTCACTTCGTATCCAGCCGAAGCCGGGGACATAGACCATATCCGCCAGTTCGTTATCGTTAGCTATTGGCTCCGGTGCCGATTCAGACTGCGTAGGATGTACCGGAGCGGGTTCTGTCTGCATAGGAGGTGCAGTTTTTTGTTCCGCTTCGAATTGCTTTTCTATTTCCGGTGCAGGGATGGGCAACTCCTTGGCGGCCACTTCTGGGGCTGATTCAGCTTCCGGCATTCCCGACTCTTGCTTTTCTGTGATTGCTGGCAATATTAGTTCTTCCGGCTCCGGAAGTGTCGGCCGTGGAGTGGTCACGTTGGCCGTTTCGCTCGGCGTGGGTGGTTTCTCGACCTTTTCGGTCTGTGGCCACACGGCGGCACACAGGGCGAGACAGGCGGTGATTGCAGTAGTAACGATGAATCTCCTTTTCATTTCATTCATTCTCCTCCCAATGTAAATTTTCTTATGCCCTACGGCGTTTCACCAGGGTGCATGAATTCGTTTGTGTCATCTTCGACTAACATAGAAATTATCAGAGCTGTCTCAAGCCCGTCAATAAAGCTATCAAGGTCTGCATCGCTATTGAGAAAATTCTTGTCTTCCGCAATTTGAAGCAGGTTTTGTCGTTCAATAGCCACCATCATTTTCACCATCGCATGATACCGCTCCACATTTTCTTTCTTTTTTTCAGGATCGGTCTGCGGTTTGTGAAATCGATCATACACCGCTCGCCATAGTTTATCACTCATGTAGTTTCCTCCTTATGATGTTCCTTTTGAGATATGAAACGAGCGCCCAGTCTCCCGGTTTGGCAGGAGGCTAAGCGCTCGTTTTCACAATTATTCAGTTCTGCGGACAGCTTCCACGCCAGTGTAAATCCTGAGATGAAGCTGCAGTCGTACAACTCTTTGAGTAATCTGTATTTCATGGGCTTCGCCTCCTTTTGACACAAACATATACCACACCTTTTGCGGAATAGCTATCAGAACTTCAGAAGATTATCCAGAATATTTGCCGCCTGTTGCAGTTCGCTCTGGGTGGCCTCATTTGGTATATCTTCGTCCTTTTGTACCTTGTGGGGCAGATAGGGTTCATAGTTCTGCCTGGTGATCGTGGGGCGGTAGTGTCCAAGCATCTGCGCCAGTTCCTTGGTATCCATGCCGTTCTTCAGAGCGAGGATGGCGCAGGTATGGCGGAGATCCACATACCTGATATGGTCGATGCCTGCTTGCTTTATGATCTCATCGTGCATCCGGCGCACCATCTGCGGCGAGTAAGGTTTCAGCGTGGCCGGGTGCATAAACATGAGCGGACTGCTTGGGTGCTTGTCGTGTTCCCTGATTAGGAGGTCGATTACCTCTGGTGTCAGTGCTATCGTCCTTGTCTGACTGCCGTACTCCACCAGCTCTCGCCGTACCACGGCACGGTTTTCTGCGATGGTCAGCGTCCGATTTTCGATATCAAGGTCGCTCCATTTCAGGGCGATTAGCTCGCCTTGGCGTAGGCCTGTCGTCAGCGCCAGCATGAACATGGGGAGGTAGCCCAGCCACTCGGCAGCATCCAGATAGTCCTCCATTTCCAGAGGCGTCATGATATTTGCTTTCACCGTTGTGGACTTGCGGTAGCGGAATGCCTTGGCGGGATTCTCTGTTAGGAGACCGTCCCGTATGGCTTGATCCAAGCATTGCTGAAGCAGGCGGTGGATGTGCCGCATGGTTTCTTCTCCCAAGCCAGAGCTGCCGGTTCGATGATTGCCGAAGCGCTTCCGTTCCTCCAGAAATTCTCCAACCATCTCCGATGTCAATTCAGAGAGCGGTATATCACCCAAACCGGGGAGAATATGGTTTTTGAATACATAGTTGTGTGCCGCATAGGTAGTCGGTCTGCTCTGATGCTTATCAT
>OJRW01002504.1_pt1 | contig 12418 bp, 5 predicted proteins | sample 1599231 | NCBI WGS metagenome assembly OJRW01 (sample SAMN04168656, study PRJEB22393) | human gut metagenome | biome: human gut microbiome; feature: stool | host: Homo sapiens | collected 2014-03-17
TCGCCGGCGCCAGCGAATCAGGCAAATCCACTCTCGTCGACGCGCAGATCTCGCTGCTTTACCCATCCGGAACCCCTTACAATAAGGCGTCGAATTCCGGTCGTTCGGAACGTAACGACTACACCTATCTGCGTGGCATGATCGGCGTGAACGACAGTGAGAACGGCGAAACGCCGATCTTCCTGCGTGGCAGGGACGCGGACGGCGTTCCGCAAAGCATTTGGGGCGCAATCGTCGACACGTACGTGAACAAAACCGGCGGAGGCCTGCTTTCCTGCGGCAAATTCCTCTATCTGAGTGCCGGAGACGGGCAGGACGGCCTACGCCGCCGGTATGTCACGTGGAATCGAGCCATCGATCCGCGGCTCATGGACCAGTACCGCGACGCGCCATTCACCCGGTCCATGTTCGAAAAAACCTATCCGGAATGCACCACGCATGCCAACGCCGCGGCGTTCCACGCCTCCGTCTGGCAAGACATGGGATTGAGCGCCGATGCCTGCCGTCTCCTGCATAAAATCCAATCGGCGGACGCGCCCTCGAAACTCGACGACATTTTCAAACAGGGCGTGCTTGACATACCGGAATCCATCCGTCTCGCCCGCGAAACCGTCAACGACTACAACCGATTCAACGAGAACTTCCACAGCATGGAAGACAAGATGGCCCGCGTCACCATTCTGCAGAACATTCAGACGCGTTACGGCGAATACGCGAAGCAAACCTGCGAACGACGCGAATACGAGCCCATCAATCCCGACGGCGAGCATGGCTGCGAGACACTGTCCGTATGGGCGTGCTCGCGCATGGCCGGCGAAGTGCGCGCGGGATTGCCTGCCGCGCAACGCAAGGTCAGGGAATCGCAGGAGGCCATCGACCGGGCGAAGCAGCGCGTCGGCGAGCTCAACACGCGAGTCGACGCTATCAAGGAACGCATCCGCGGCATCGACGGCGGCAGCTTGCAGCGGCTCGGCAACGATCTGCAACGCGTACGCCAGGACATTGACGAGGCGCGCAGGCAACGCCATGCCATAGCCGAACGATTCGAACAGGTCGAAGGCAGGCTTCCCAACAGTAAGCAGGCATGGGACGCCGAACGCGCCATGCTTACCGAAACGTTCGACACGTATGAGGAACGACTGCGGGACGCGAACGCCAAATTCCGACAACTGGTGGGGGAGCGTCACGACCGGCAGCGCGACCGTGACATCCTACGACGGGACTACCAGCGCAAGCTTGCTCAAAAAACACGCATCAGCGACGATATGGACGACGCGCGCACGCTCATCATGCGGGCGACCGGACTGGACGCGTCCGAGCTGCCGTATGTGGCCGAACTGATGGATGTGAACGAACGGAGCGAACAGTGGCGCTTGGCGATGAACGTCGCCTACGCGCCCATCGCGCAAACCATTCTCGTTGACAAACGCCACGAACAAGGATTCGCGGCGAAAATCAGCGCCATCGACCCGAACCTCATAACGCGCCGCACCTGGAGGTTCGTCGATACCGGCATTCGATACGATTCCTCCAGCAGCGAGGGCTGGATGTCGTCGAAACTGCAGTATCGGGAAGATTCGCCGTTCGTCGGATGGCTGAAAACACAGACGACGTCGCCGCGCTTCGACGCGCGTTGCGTTCACGCCATCGACGACTCGAACCGCAGCGAACGACAGGTGCAGGCCGACGGTCAGATCAAATCCGGCGACCGTGGATTCCACGGCAGCAAAGGACTGCACCAGGTCATCGGCTTCATGAACGAACAATACTTGGCCGAACTGAAAAACCAGCTCGACAAGGCCGAACAGGCGTTGAACGACGCCGACCGTCGAAGCGAACAAATGTCCAACGCCATCAGCCTGCTGCAAGACGAGCATGAGCTCGCACGAATCATAGCCGACATGCCATGGAACAAAATCGACGTGGATGGACTGCAGGAACAGGAAACACGAATCCGCAAGCAGATCGAACGCATCGAAAGCAACCCGGAACTCAGCCAACTGCAAGCCGAACTGAAACAGCTCAGCCAACAAGCCACCGCCGAAAACAAAAACCAGTATCAAGCCGAAAACGACCTTAACAACGCCCAACTCGCCGTCCAAGCCGAACAATCATGGCTCGACACCCACGGCAACACCGATTTCGACGACTCCACACTATCCAGCATGGTGTCGAACCTGCTCGCCGACGCATACGACAACTGCTTCGGCGCATCCGTGCGCACGCAAGACCGGCCGAAACTCATCGCAGGCCTCTACGACCATGACAACGAAACACCATTCCACACGCGTGCACTACGCAACATATCACGCATCGCACGCACGCGAATCCAAGAAATCAACGCCAGAGCCAACCAACTGCGCGCCGATACGGAACGCATCATGGACGACTACCTCAAAAACCACTCCACAGACGACAACACCGTCATGGCAAGCGTGGAAGACTACCAATACTTCCTCGACGAACTCGACGAACTCAACATGCTCGTCACCCGCGCCGCGACCGACGAGGAGTATGCGAACAGCGTCGAAAAGCTGTATATGAGCTTCCAACAGCTCAACCGCGCGTTCAACACCGACGAGGAGAACGTCAGGGAGCAGCTCGACCGCATCAACGGCATGCTCAAAGGCCAACAGTTCGGCCCCCGCGGCGGCAGGCTCTCGCTCCACGTGGACTTCCACCCGATCGACCGGCAGTTCAAATCCTCGTTGGGCCGCATCATGTCGAAGCTCGACGATTGGACACGCAACGCGCGCAGCAATCCCATGGAGACGCGCAAGGCGTTCGCAGGCTGCGAAACGTTCATCGGCAGGCTCCAGGCGGAACTCGGCCAGATCCGCGACACGAACGGCATCAAGGAATACGGTGCGCGCAACCTCGATCCACGCGTGCGCAGCTCGTTCTACGCGATCGTGCACCATAACGATCTGCCCGACGAACGCATCAGCTCCACCGGCGGAAAATCCGGCGGAGCCCTACAAGAACTCACCTCATTCGTCTACGGCGCAGCCCTCATCTACCTACTCGGCGGAGACCTCACCGCACACCCCACCTACACCACGCTCTTCCTCGACGAAGCACTCATCAAAGCCGACGGCCGCTACACCAAACGCGCACTCGCCGTACTGCCACGACTCGGCTTCCAAGTCATCGTCTCCGCCCCAGAAAGCAAAACCGCGGAAATCCTCAACGTCTCCAACAGAGCATACGTGGCATACAAGGACCCAACCACCGGCAACTCATACCTGCAGGAACTCGACAGCGCGACCAACCAGACCTCATCGTGACACAACCATGGGCAAACAACACACCACAAATAGAACAGCTGTTCGAAATCACGACAGAAATGAAGTATCCTAAACAACTAGAACCAAGAACACCCACCAGCGGAGGCAAGTCGTGACAACCAAACACAACAACACAACAAACGGCGAAATCATAGTCGAACGCATACTCACCAGCGACGCATTCCTCACAAAAGAAATCAAAAAAGCCCCTTTCAAATCAAAAAACGGATCACTCACAGCCGACCTCAAACGCCTACCCAACGACCTCAAAATCGTCATCCAAGGCGCCCGCGAGCATAATCTGAAGAACGTGGATCTTGAGTTTCCACGCAATCGCATGGTGGTGTTCACAGGGTTGTCGGGCTCCGGCAAATCCTCACTTGCGTTCGACACGCTGTTCGCCGAAGGCCAACGCAGGTATGTGGAGTCGCTATCGGCGTACGCGAGGCAGTTCCTGGGGCAGATGGACAAGCCGGACGTCGATTTCATCGAAGGCTTGAGCCCGGCCGTGTCGATTGATCAGAAGACCACGAATCGCAATCCGCGTTCGACGGTCGGCACGATTACGGAGATTTACGATTACCTGCGACTGTTGTTCGCACGTACGGGTGTTCCGCATTGCCCGGAATGCGGCGCATTGGTAAGTGCGCAGACGCCACAGCAAATGGTGGATGCGCTGCTGCAGTATCCGGAACGTACACGATTCCAGATTCTTGCGCCGGTCGTTCGTGGGCGTAAAGGAGAGTTCGAGGACTTACTCGAACTATTACGCGGTGATGGCTATGCGCGAGCGTTGATTGATGGCGAAATGAAGCAGCTGTCTGACGACATAAAACTCACCAAGCAGAAGAAGCACACCATCGAAGTGGTGGTGGACCGACTGGTGGTCAAGGACGGTGTTCGTCAGCGTCTAACCGATTCCATTGAAACCGCGTTGAAGCTCGCCAAGGGTATCGTTGTAGCCGATTTTGTGGATTTGGATGAGAAGGATCCCGACCGCCGCAAACCATTTTCTGAGAAACGAGCATGTCCGAACGGTCATCAGCTTGAGCTTGACGAGATCGAGCCTCGTACATTCTCATTCAATGCGCCGTACGGCGCCTGCCCCGTATGCACCGGCATCGGATACAAGCTGGAGATTGATCCGGAACTGGTGATTCCCGATTCCAGCAAAACCCTGAATGAGAATGCCATCGAACCGTGGGGCATGACCAAAGGCACTGGCGAATATTACCGTCATGTGCTTGAGGGGCTCGGCGATGAGATGGGATTCGATCTTGACACTCCTTGGAAGGATCTTCCGGAGGAGGCTCGTCAGGCCATCATGTATGGGCGTGATTTCAAGGTTCAAGTCTCATATCGTAATCGTTGGGGTCGTATGCGCGAATACTCCACCGGTTTTGAAGGTGTAGTGCGCACACTGATGCGCAGGCATGACGAGACCGATTCCGACCAGATGAAACAGTACTACGAATCGTACATGCGCGAAGTGCCATGCCAGGCATGCCAAGGGCGTAGACTTCGCCCCGAGGCATTGGCGGTGACCGTTGGCGGCGAGTCCATCGCCGACGTGTGTGACATGTCCGCCGAGAAAAGCCTCGCATGGGTGAATGGCTTGCAGCTTGAAGGGTCGGCCGCCCAGATTGCAGGTGAAGTGCTGAAGGAGATTCGTGCCCGTCTTGGATTCCTCAACGATGTCGGACTCAACTACCTGACGTTGTCCCGTGCGGCCAAGACCTTGTCTGGCGGCGAGGCACAGCGTATCCGTTTAGCGACTCAGATCGGTTCCGGACTGGTGGGCGTGATGTATGTGCTTGACGAACCGTCCATTGGCCTGCATCAGCGAGACAACGAACGCCTGATTACCACGTTGCATCACCTACGCGATCTCGGCAATACGCTGATTGTTGTGGAGCATGATGAGGACACCATCAAGAACGCCGACTGGGTCATCGACATCGGACCGGGAGCTGGCGAGCATGGTGGCGAGGTCATCTATTCTGGCCCCGCAAAAAAGCTCATTGACGCTCCACGCTCGGTTACAGGAGACTATATCGCTGGTCGCAGAAAGATCGAAACGCCACAGTCCCGACGCAAAGTACGCAAAACCAAACAACTGCGCGTGGTCGGAGCCCGTGAAAACAATCTGAAGGATCTGACGGTTAATTTCCCACTGGGAATCTTCACCTGCGTGACGGGCGTTTCCGGTTCCGGCAAGTCCACTTTGATCAATCAGATTCTGTATCCAGTGCTTGCCGACAAACTTAACGGCGCACGCATCGTTCCCGGCAAACATACCCGGGTGGAAGGCGTGGACCAATGTGACAAAGTGATCCACGTCGATCAGAACCCGATTGGGCGTACCCCTCGTTCCAACCCGGCAACCTATACCGGAGTATGGGACAAGATCCGCACGTTGTTTGCTAAAACTCCTGAAGCTCAGGTACGCGGATATGGTCCAGGGCGTTTTTCGTTCAATGTCAAAGGCGGACGGTGCGAAGCTTGCCACGGCGACGGCACGCTGAAGATTGAAATGAACTTCCTGCCGGACGTGTACGTGGACTGCGAGGAATGCCATGGCAAACGTTACAACCGCGAAACGCTGGAGGTGAAATACAACGGCAAATCCGTTGCCGATGTGCTTGATATGCCAATCGAAGAGGCTGCCCAGTTCTTCAAGGCCTATCCTTCCATTTCTCGCTATCTCGACACGCTCGTTCAGGTGGGACTTGGATATATCCGACTTGGACAGCCAGCTCCAACGCTTTCCGGCGGCGAATCGCAGCGAGTGAAACTTGCCACGGAATTGCAGCGAAGGTCCACAGGTAAAACCGTATATATTCTTGACGAACCGACCACAGGCTTACATTTTGAGGATGTGCGCAAACTACTGCTTGTTCTGCAGGGATTGGTAGACAAAGGCAATACCGTCATCGTTATCGAGCACAACCTCGATGTAGTCAAATCGGCTGACTGGCTTATTGATCTTGGCCCAGAGGGCGGAGATGGAGGCGGCACCATCGTCACTGAAGGCACGCCGGAACAGGTGGCGCAGTGCGAGCGATCCTGGACCGGCAAATTCCTTAGGGGCATGCTGTGAACACACCCATTGAACGTCACAGTCCGGAAGTCTGGCGCAAAACCGTCGAGCAGATGAGCGTTGACGGCAGTGATGCCGTAGGGAGTGCCCTTTCTGGCGGAAATGCTCCTTCCTGCGGAGGAGTGAACAAGAATGGCGCGCCTCTGCTGGGAGATTCGCGTGACCTGTTTCGTCCGAAAACATCTGATATTCCGGCACAGCCGGGCGTATACAAGTGGCGAGATGGTGAAGGCAGGGTCATTTACGTAGGCAAGGCGAAAAACCTGCGCAACCGTTTGACCAACTACTTCCAGCCGTTGTATCAGCTGCATCCACGCACCCAGACCATGGTGCTTACGGCACGCAGCTTGGAATGGACGGTCGTAGGTACCGAACTTGAGTCATTGACGTTGGAATACACGTGGATCAAAGAGTTTGATCCACGATTCAACGTCGTGTTCCGAGACGACAAAACCTACCCGTATTTGGCGATCTCATCCGCAGAGCATGTGCCGCGGGTGTGGGTGACCAGAAGTCGCAAACGTCGAGATACCAGATATTTCGGTCCCTATGCCAAGGTGTGGGATTTGCGGCATAGTCTTGATCGGCTGCTGAAAACCTTCCCCGTGCGCACATGTTCGCAAAACGTCTATCACAAGGCGGAAGTTACCCGGCGCCCATGCCTGTTGGCTTCGATCGGCAAATGTTCAGCACCTTGCGTCGGGCGCATCAGTGCAGCGGAGCACCGGAAAATGTGCGAACAGCTCGTCGGCGTGCTGACCGGTCGCATCGGCAAATCGTATATCGCGCAGCTCACTCGCGAAATGAAAGAAGCAAGTGCTGAACTTGAGTTTGAAAAGGCAGCACGATTGCGTGATCAAATCCAAATGCTGTCCACGGTGGTCGAGCAGAATGCCGTAGTGTTCGATTCCGATGTCGATGCCGACTTTTTCGGCGTCGAATCGGATGAGCTGGAAGCATCCGTGCATGCATTTTACGTACGTGCCGGTTCCATTCGCGGGGAACGCAATTGGAGCGTGGAACGGGTTGAGGATGTGACAGACGAGGAGCTGATCGCAGACCTCATCGTGCAAGTGTATTCGGAAACCGCGGGGGATACGTCCAATGTCTCCCAGTCAACCGTCGTCACCGAACAACGTAATGCCATCGGATCAACGCAAACCGTGACTGCGACCGATGCTTTGGCGCGCGCGCAGGCAACGCGAGAACGCAATGAACGTCAGGGACAGACTGGTCGTGCGGATTTGCTCGCTCCCATCTCTCCGGTGCCGCGTGAGGTGATCGTTCCCATCGAGCCAGCCCGGCGTGAGGAGTTGGAATCGTGGCTCAGCGGACTGCGCGGCGGTGCTGTGAACATTCGCACGGCCAGCAGGGGAGGCAAAAAGCAACTCCTGGACCGTGCCAACGACAATGCCAGGCAGGCGATGCAGCGCAGCAAAATGAGCCGTATCAGCGATATGGGCGCCCGCACTACGGCCATGAATGATGTCGCCAAGGCGCTTGGGCTTGAACAGGCGCCGTTACGCATCGAATGCTATGACATTTCCAATACTGTTGGTGGTGCGTTCCAGGTCGCTTCCATGGTGGTGTTCGAGGATGCGATCGCCAAGAAGTCGGAATATCGTCGTTTCGCCATTCGCGGAGCGGACGGGCAAGGCGCGCTTGACGATTTGAGCGCATTGTATGAGACGTTGACCCGTCGTTTCCGCCATGGCAACATCGCCGGCGATTCCGGGGAAAGCATGGACAACGAGCGTCGGATGGCCACGCAAAATGATAGGTCGGATGGCACGAGTGGTCCTGAAACGGATGCCGTGCAGCAGAACACCAACCGTCGCCATTTCGCCTATAAGCCGAATCTGGTCGTGGTCGATGGCGGCAAACCGCAGGTGATGGCGGCGGCCGAGGCGCTTGCCGACTGCGGCGTGGACGATGTGGCCGTCTGCGGATTGGCGAAGCGTCTTGAGGAGGTTTGGGTGCCGGATGACGACTATCCGATCATCCTCAAGCGACAATCCGAAGGCATGTATCTGCTGCAGCGGGTGCGTGACGAATCGCATCGTTTCGCCATCACCTACCATCGTCAGACCAGACGCAAAGGAGCTTTGCGTTCCGCTTTGGACGACATTCCCGGCATCGGCGAAGCCTATCAGAAACGGCTTCTCAACCATTTCGGCTCCGTACGCGCCATGCGTGAGGCGAGCGTGGAGGATTTCGAACAGGTCAAAGGCATCGGCCATGCCAAGGCCGAGAACATTTACCAGGCATTGCATTCGTCCGTTGACATTGCTTCGAAGGCGGAGGATGCCCTCCGAACAGTGAAATCGGATGGAAACAGTCCGAAAGATGAAAAGAAATAGAATCTGTAACGAGCAATCGCTTCTGCGTTGCTAGCATGATGAATGGTGAGAGTAAGGGAGGGAACATGACCGAGGTGGACCATCGGTGCGCGGTCCTTGGCAAACCCATCGCGCATTCGCTTTCCCCTGTATTGCATAATGCGGCCTATCGAGCTCTAGGACTTGACAGCTGGTCGTATGGCAGGCACGAGGTCGGCGAGACGGAGCTTGAGGATTTTTTGGAGTCGCTTGATTCCAGCTGGGCGGGACTGAGCCTGACCATGCCGTTGAAGAAGACCATCCAGCCATATGGCGTGCCATGCAACGCGTGGGCGAAAGAGCTGAAGGTGGCCAACACCGCCGTCTTCGACTGGTCTGGCGCGAACGATAAGAACGCCGCCATCCCTGCGATCAGGCTCTACAACACGGATGTGAAGGGAATTGAGCTCGCCTTCGAGCACTCGTATCGGGCACGTGGCATGCGGATGGATTCTGGACAAGACGGCGAGGCGGTGATCATCGGCAATGGCAACACCGCCACCTCGGCTTTGGCGGCCTGCACCGAGATGCCCCACATTGGACATGTCACCGTCGTGGCACGCCATCCCGATAAGAACGAGGCGCTTGAACCATTGGCGGAAAGCCATATGGGCGTCGGCTCCATAAGCATCGTCGCCATGGACCATGCGGCGAATCTGCTGTCCCATGCGGACGTCGTCATCAACACCATCCCCGGCCTTGCCGCCGATCCGATCGCCGAGGCGTTTGCCTCAGCCGGCATAGTCACGAATGGCACGCTACTCGACGTGGTCTATGATCCCCGCCCGACCAAGCTCATGCAGGCCTGGAGGTCATGCGGCGGCACCGCCATCGGCGGCGAGGAGATGCTGCTGTACCAAGCCATGATTCAAGTCTGGCTGATGACCGGCATATGGGACAACGATCCGCCGACCGAGCCCACCAGCCATCAGAAAGTCGAAGCATTGGAGCATGCCATGCGCTCCGCGCTTAAGGAGGCCCTGTGATGAACGAAAAGAACAACGCCGTCAACCAGGCAGGCAGACATACGAGCGCGCCTTCTCCGGCCGCAGGCTTCGAAGTGCTGCTCATCACCGGCATGAGCGGCGCGGGCCGGTCCCACGCGGCCAACAGCATCGAGGACATGGGCTGGTATGTGGTCGACAACATGCCGCCGAAACTGCTTGTCCCGCTGGTGGACATGATGACCAGCTCCGGTTCGAGCATCCACAAACTCGCCGCGGTCATCGACGTGAGGTCACGTGACTATTTCGACGACCTGTCCGCCGTGCTGAGCCATCTGGACGATCTTGGGGTGAAGACCCGCATCCTGTTCCTCGACGCCAGCAACGAGGTGCTCATCAAGCGCTACGAATCCGTGCGCAGGCCCCATCCGCTGCAGCAGGGCAATCGTCTGATCGACGGCATCCTTGAGGAACGCGACCTGCTGAAGAACCTCAAAGAGCACGCCGACATCGTCATCGACACCTCGGCATTGAGCATCCATCAGCTGTCCACGAAACTGTACGAGGGTCTGCTTGGTTCCGGACCGACCACGGTTTCCGTGCATATCTTCAGTTTCGGATTCAAATACGGCATTCCGATAGACGCCGATTTCGTGGCGGACGTCCGGTTCCTTCCCAACCCGTTCTGGGTGCCGGAGCTTCGTTCGCTGACGGGCAAGGACAAACCGGTCAGCGACTACGTGCTCTCCAGCGAGGGCGCGGAGGAGTTCCTTGACGCCTACGAGAAAGCCATCGCCATCGCCATCGAAGGTTATGCGCAGGAAGACAAGCACTATGTGACCATCGCGTTCGGATGCACCGGCGGCCAGCACCGTTCCGTGGCCATGAGCGAGGCCTTGGCCAAGCGCCTGCGTGCGCGTGGTCTCACGGTCTCCGTATCGGCCCGCGAGCTGGACAAGCGTTCGGCCGATTGATGACCGCATTGTGAGAAGACAGTATCCAAATACAAAGAAAAGCTGCCGGCTTTGTCCAAGTTATTCGGTATCACAGTAAGCCGGTAGCAGTGCGGGTCGAGTCCGCGACTCGCCTGAAATTATAGGGAAGAACAGGAAAGTAGGAGGTTGGCTCTTGGCTCTTCTGGATGACGTCAAAAGCGAGCTGGCCGCAATCGACAACGAGTTGCCCATCGCCAAAAAGGCACAGGCGACTGCGATGATTCGATTCGGCAATGGTTTGCACTCGGTGGATCACCACATTCTCGTGCAGGCGCAGCTTGATTCCCAAGACGCGGCCATATGGCTGCAGGACACCATCAGAAATCTGTACGGCCACGAAGCCACGCTTACCCCCGTTTCCAGGCAGACGCCGACCGGCGTGGTGCAGCGCTTCATAGTCCGCGTCCCCAAGGGCAGCGCGGCTCTGGTGCTGCAGACCGGCCTGTACAGCCGTTACACCAAAAACATGGTGCTGGGTCTGCCGGGCGACATCATCAACGGCAAGATCGCCCAGATCAAGGCCGCCTGGCGTGGCGCGTTCCTCGCAGGCGGACACCTGTCCGACCCGGGCAAGGCCAGCTATCTCGAAATCGTATGTCCGAATCATGAGGCCGCGCTGGCGCTGGTCTCCACCGCGCGTCGTCTCGGCATCACCGCCAAGCCGCGTAAGCTGCGCAGCTCCGAACGTGTGACGTTGCGCGACCCCGATGCCATCGAACGCATGCTCATCCTCATGGGCGCCCCTCATTCCGCCCGCGAATGGACCGGAAAGCGTTCCGACGGAGAGGCCCGAGGCAAGGCGAACCGTCTGGCGAACTTCGATGACGCCAACATGCGCCGTAGCGCCAAGGCCGCCGCGGAAGCCTGCGATAAGGTCCGCCAGGCCTTTGAAATCCTCGGCGACGACGTTCCGGACAATCTTAAATCCGCCGGCCAGCTCCGACTCGACCATGCCGACGCGTCCCTTGAGCAGCTGGGCCGTCTCGCCGACCCGCCAATCACCAAGGACGCGATCGCCGGACGTATCCGTCGACTGCTGCAATTGGCTGAGAAAACGGAGAAGGCACGCCGTCAAGCGGCCTGATTTTCGTTTCCGGAAACAAAACACCATGCGACTTTTCCGTCGTATGGTGTTTTTTGTTCGTTTGGGCTTGTATTATGCGTAAGTGGCAATATGGCCATTCCACGCTTACAAGCGGCTAGGAAAGGATATACATGAAGACACTCAAGGATCTTGGAGATCTCAAGGGCAAGCGCGTTCTGGTTCGCGCCGATTTCAACGTTCCGCTGGACGGCACCACGATCACCGATGATGGTCGTATCAAGGCCGCCCTGCCGACCATCAAGGCTCTGCGCGAACAGGGTGCGAAGGTCATTCTGATGGCTCATCTCGGCCGTCCGAAGGGCAAGGTCGTTCCGGAACTGTCCCTGGCTCCGGTCGCCGCCCGTCTCGGCGAGCTGCTCGGCATCACCGTTCCGCTGGCTGCCGACACCTATGGTGAGGACGCCCAGGCCAAGGTCGCCGCTATGAACGATGGCGACGTCGTGCTGCTGCAGAACGTGCGTTTCAACCCGGAGGAGACCTCTAAGGACGCCGACGAACGCGCCGCTTACGCCAAGAAGATCGCCGCCCTCGGCGAGGCCTTCGTTTCCGATGGCTTCGGCGTGGTCCACCGCGCTCAGGGCTCCAACTACGACGTTGCCGCCGATCTGC
>OJRW01002513.1_pt1 | contig 12393 bp, 10 predicted proteins | sample 1599231 | NCBI WGS metagenome assembly OJRW01 (sample SAMN04168656, study PRJEB22393) | human gut metagenome | biome: human gut microbiome; feature: stool | host: Homo sapiens | collected 2014-03-17
ATGCTTGCCATCGTTCAACCCTCCTTTCCGGCGGCAAAGATGCCGCCCTGTGCTTTTGCCATCGTCTTTGCCAGGCCGCGCAGGGTGATCTGCCCCGCCCCTTCCAGACGCAGCCGGAGCGTGCCGCACCGCCGGGGCACAAAGGGCAGGTCAATGCTCTGCCGCTTCGCCTCCACGGTCTTTTCCGCCAGTTTCTCCCAAGGGCCGCCGTCGTAGCTGACGCTCACTTCCAGTCGGCTGGGCACCTCGGCGTCCAGCCGCAGGGTCAGCCGGGAGAGATACTGCTCCTCCGGCGCGTCCATCCCGATGTCCCCGGTGGTCAGCGCAAAGGGGATGCTCTCCTCCACGCCGTCCGTGTTCTGTCCGTCCGGCTCCCGGCTGGGGTCGGCGGCCCAGAGGGCCTGCCCGTCCCACAGGTAGAGCTGCCCGCCCGTACCGGCCATCTCCTCCGCGCGGAGGTCTTCCTCCTGCCACAGCCACCGCTCCGTGTCATACACCAGCAGCCGGGCCGTGTTTTCTTCCCCGCTGCCGCGGGAGAGACAGAGGTAATACCGCCCGTCCAGCGCACCGCCCAGAGCTGACTTCACGTTCCGCAGCCGGGCCGGGTCGAGGGCCGTTGAAACTTTTGTGGGGATGCTGCCGTCCCAGGCCATCACGCCGTCGGGCGAGAGATAATAAAGCGTCTCGTTGATGACGCAGAGGCTCCGGGCAGCGCCCTTTGCCACGCCCCGGCAGCGCAGGCTGCTGAGCTGGAAATCCGAGGGCTTGGAGCCGTAAAGCTTGTGAAGGGTGTTTTCCTTGAAGAAAAGCGCGTATCCCATACAGGTAGCCGCGCCGGTAAATGCCCCGTCGCTGCCCACGGTCACGGCATAGCTGTCGGCGGCAATGCCCCGGTAGGAGAACCAGTTGGTGGGGTCGCCCAGCTTGCAGGCGTAGATGACGTTCTCCTTGTTGGAGCATCCCCACACCCGGTTGTCGCACTCGGTCAGGTAGTCCATATCCGGCACCCGGCGTTCCAGCTCCACCACCTCTGCCGAGACGAACTCCCGGCTGACGCTGCCGTCCAGACTCACCCATCTTACCGCTGCGCCGGTGCGGGTCAGACGGCCATAGAACCACTCGCCGCCCGGGTCGGCTTTGACGCGCAGAGCATCTGTGCCGGCGTCGTAGACGATGCGGTCGCCGTCCAGCTCGTTCCACTGCCCGGCCTGTTCCGCTGCCGAGCCGGTGAGGGTCACGGTGTCCTCTGCCGCAAAGTCTGTCCCCACCCCCTTTGCCGAGATGCGGCAGTAGTCCAGCACCACCGCCGACCAGTTTCCGGACGCCTCACTATATACTTCCAGCGTGCTCTCGCTGCTCCATGGCTTTTCCGGGTCTTCCACCCGCAGAAAAAGCTGTCCGTCCGTCGGCTTGTCGGGCTCAGCAGGGCCGCAGCCGCTCACCTCGTAGACCCTGCCCTCCGCGTCGCAGGGTGCAAACTCCACGCTGGCGTTCTTGCCCGACCACACCGCGCCCAGCGCGCTCACCTCCCGGCTGGCTGTGTCGAAAGCCAGCTTGTCCGGGAAGATCAGGATCTTCGTTCCGATGCCCACCAGCGTTTTCCTGCCGTTCTCCACGGCGTCTTTCAGGGTCACTTCCATCTCATCCGCGTCATCCGGCGTGTAGACGAGGTCTCTGCCGCAGACAGTCAACAGGCCGTTCAGGTGATACATCCCGTTCAGGTCTGCTTCCTCCCGCAGCTTCCGCCGGGGCAGACGGGTGCTCAGGGCCGGGAAATTCCGGGCCGAAAAGTTGATGCCCGCGCTGTACTCCGCCTCGGTGCAGCTGTACGTCTCGTTCAGCCCGCCGAACACCCGCAGCATGTTCCGGGTGTTTTTCAGGCCGTTCCGGTTCGAAAGTATCATCTTTCTCCCTCCTTACCAACGCCAGCTGCAGCCCCGGGCGGGCAGATTCTTCCGCCGCAGCCACGCGGCCAGTTCGGCTAAGATACTGTTGTACTGAGCCTGCTCACCGGCGTACCGGTCGTTCTCGCCCAGCGCGGCGTCGGTCATGGCGCACAGATAGTGTGGGTACAGGCTGTCGAAGGGCGGCGGCACCAGCAGCACGTCGTCATCCCGCAGACCGTTGTCCCACGCAATGTCCGCGCCCACGCCCTCCCGGCTGTCGGCGCTGCTGGGCCGGAAAAATCTCTCCCGCAGCATCCCGTCCACCTCGCACAGCCAGCGCTGCCGGGTGCGGGCCGCGACACGGCTGCCCGGGCGCAGCTCTTCGGCTCGCTCCATCGCTTCTCCTACCGTCATAAAAAGCCTCCTTTCGCTTTTTCCAAAAAGGCCCGGCAGAAGCGGCCTTCTCCGCCGTTTCTGCCGGGCCGCGTTGTCTTATTTTACTGGGCCGCAGTCTCTGCCGCAGCGATGCGGGCGGCGGTGTACTCGTCCTGCTGCTGGCTGTGTTCCAGCACCTCGGCCACCTCAGGCGGCACTTCCACCTCCACGCCCCGGCGGATCTTGTAGTTCACGCCGTTGACGCTCACGAACAGATCGCCCTTGTACCGGCTGTTGTCTTTGAACAGCCGGATGCGGACATTCTTCTTTTCTGCCATAGCTTCTCCTTTCTGCTCAGTTTGCCGCCGCAGTGGTGGAATAGCTGGACACGCTCTCGATGCGCACCATGTACTGCTCCACCAGACGCTCGGCGGCGCGCATCCCCTTCCAGCCCACAGAGGCGCGCTGGTTCAACGGATCGTCGCCGTAGCCCAGCTGCTTGACGATGTGCTCCAGGCCGCCGCCTTCCAGCTCGGTGACGCCGTAGGCGTGGGCGCCCAGCACGAGGGTGCCGAAGACGGCCAGACCCTCCGGACAGGTAGCGTCCTTCCAGATCTTCGCCTCGCTGGTCTCGATGAAGCGGATGTTGCCCAGCTTGCCGATCTCGCCGCGGTACATGGTGTCGGGGTCGGCGTACTTGTGGGCCTCGATGAACTCCTTGCAGGTCTTGAGGTCGTAGGCGGCGTAGGGATGGATGATGGCGATGTAGCTGTCGCCGATGGGGTCAGCGTTCATCGCGCCCAGCTGTGCCGCGGCCTGGAAGAACAACTTCGGGGTCAGGGTGCAGCTCTTGTCCAGCGCTTTGCGGCTGGTGACGGCAGTCTCGGTGCCGTCTGCGGAAAGCTTCGGCGCATAGATGACATTGGTGCCGCCGGCCAGCACATCGCGGGTGATGCTGTCCATGGTGCGGCCCGCCTGGCTTGCCAGAACGCGGGTGGCCTGTACCACATTGTTGTCGATGGCAGTCATCTGCAGCACATCGGTGAGCGGGGTCCAGCCGCCGTACTGGTGCAGGTCGCTGGTGATGGTGGTCACGTTCAGGGTCTGGCCGTTGGGAGTCACGCCCTCGGTCAGCGGGGTATCGGCCTTGGGCAGGCTGTCGTACTTGCGGAACTCAATGGTCTTGCCGCCGTTCTGGGGTACGGGATAGTAGTCCGCGAACTGGTCATGCACCAGACGGGGCTCTGCCTGGTCGATAAGGCGCTTCTCGTAGAAGGTCTTCATCTCGTTGGTCATGGTGCCGGTGGTGTTCTGCAGGCTGGCAGAAGGGTCGGCAAAGAGCTGGAGGTCCATCTTCAGGTTGTAGCTTTTCATGTCATTTGTCCTTTCTGTATCAAAATTTTCAAAAACTGATCTTCACCCCGTGCATCGCACGGCGTTCCAGTGCCTCACGCTGGGCGCGGGTCATGCTGGCCACATCGGCCCGGGTGATGGCCGCACCGCCGGGGCTGGTACCGTTTTCCGCCGGGCGGGCCGAACGCTGACGGATGCGCTCCACAACGCCCTGCTCCACGGTCTGGGCGGTCTGACGCAGAGCGTCGTTGTAGTGGGCCAGACGGTAGGCATCACCCATCCGCATCCCGGGCAGCTCCATCAGGCGGCGCATCTCGGGGTTCGCCAGCTCCTGCTTGAGCGAAAAATCCGGCATATCCCGGCGAAGCATCGCCTCTTCCGCCGCCCAGCGGGCGTGGAGAGCACGGATGGTGTTCGCGCCCTCTCTCAGGCCCGGAATGGGCGGGAGCGGAAGCGGCGCAGGGCGTTCGGGCGGTGCAGGACGCTCTTCCGGCTCCTGCACCGCTGCCGGTGTCGGCACATCCGAAGCTTCCCGGCCCTCATCCGCCTTCATAGTCCCGGAGGCGATGGCCTGCTGAGCCTGTGCATGGCTGAGGGCAGGAGCAGAGGGGGCGGCGGCATCGCCGCCCTCCGAGGCAAAGAGCTGCAGATCCACCATCGACTGTTCTCCCCGTCCGCTCAAATCGGCGAAGCGGACATTGTCCGGGTAGCGTTCTGCCAGCAGGGCAAAGCCCGCCTTTGCAAATTCGAACGCCCCCTCCACCCACGGCTTCTGGGGTGCTGCCGCCGTCACGGCCAGACGCGGGCCGTCCGGCTCGTCCCACACGCCGCTCCTGGTGCCTTCCTCGCCCGCCAGCAGGGCGCAGAGGGTCTGCATCAGGGTGCTTGCCCCCGCACACACGATGTCCTGCCCGGCGGGGGCATAGCCCGCATGGCCCGAAGCTTCCAGCCGACAGGTGGGGCCTGCCGGGCCGTCCAGCTCGGTGTAGTTTACTTTTATCATCTCATTTCTCCTTTCTGCGTCTTCATCGCCCTCGCCATCGCAGCCGTGCTCAGCTCCTGTGCCGGGCCGCTGAGCTTGGGGGCTTCGGACTTTTTCTGCACTTCCAGCAGACCCGTCAGCTGAGTCATCTGGGCCTGCATCCGGGCCAGCTGCTGGGCAAGGGTGCCGTTCTGACGCACCCGCTGGCGAACCTTTTCGATGCCCTCAAAGTCCATCATTTCCAGCGCCGCCAGCGCGGCGTCGGCGTTGGCCGGGGCGAAAAAGCCCAGCTGATAGCACTCCTTGGCCGTCTCGTTCTGGGAGAGGCGGGAGAAGGTGGACTTTTTCTCCGCACTCACCACGATGTCGAACACCGGCTCATGACTGCCCAGCTCCACGCCGCCCACGACTCTTGCAGGCTGGGCGCGGAGCACCTGGCCCGAAAAGCGGACGAACTCGCTCTCACCGCTCTTGCCGGTGATGCGGAAGATGCGCTCCTCGTCGTAGAACTGCCTCATCAGCTCGATGATAAGGTAGCACTCTTTGGCAAATGCCCTGTAAGCGCTCTTGAGCATATCCCGGCTGAGCTTCGAACCCGCCTCCTGCAAGGCCGCGATGGCCGAAGCTGCCGTCACGCCGCCTGCGGTGCCGCCCTGAGTCATGTCACGGTTTCCGCTGATCTCCTTCAGCTCCTCGATGCGGCTGTTGCGGTAGCTCAGGCTGTTGCCCTGCAGACCCGCCGTCTGCAAAGGCCGGAAGCTGTCGTCGTTCAGCCGCCCCACCACATGGATGATGTCCCGCGACAGATCCGTCAGCTCTTCCTCATTGACGCCCGCCGTGTCGCTCAGCACATACCGCTGGCGTGACGAGAGCAGGACGTTCTCGTCCATGGCGTGGTTCATCTTGTCGATGGCTGTCTGGCACTCCTTCATCACATCGATGTACCCGAAGCCCGCCGGGCTGTCCTCTTCCATGAACAGCGCATCGAACACAAAGGGATACCTGCCGTGGTCGTAGAAGCCTCTTTCGGCCAGCGCCGGGTCGTTCTCGCTGGCGTAGAGCACCACGCCATTGCAGAACTTGCAGTAGTGCAGGACGCTCCTGCCCTCGGGGGAAAGCTTTTTGTAGTACCAGTCCACCACGACGCTCTTGTCGCTGGTATCGAGACCGCCGTCGTGGATGTAATGCGGCACGTCCAGCACGCTGGCAGTGTGTCCGGCCAGCTGGGGCCAGCGCTCTTCCAGCTGGTTCGAGTCCGCCAGACTCAGCGAGAAAAAGTGGGGCGACGTCTGAATATCGTCCACGCCCGGCTCCCAGTAGAGCATCAGCAGGTTCATGGGCCGGATGGCGATCTCGCCCACACCGCCCCGCTGCTCCGGATCCCAGAACACGCCTTTGACTCCGGTCCCCTGCTTGAGCTTGCGCCACCAGGTGTCGCTGTACACCTGCTCATAGTCCGCCTGCTCCAGCACCACGGGCAGCACGCTGGAAAGCGCCTGTGCCGCTGCCTCGTCGTCCTCGGCACGGGGCAGGACGTTGGGACTGGGGTAGTTGTCCATCGCGTCGGCATGCTTGTTGGCGATGGAGTTGAACAGCCAGCCGCTGGACGGCTGGGGTTTGCTCTCCATCATGGGGTTCTGGTAGTTCTTCCAGTGTCCCATCCGGAACCACAGTTCGTTGTCCACCAGGCGCTTGTCCAGCGCGGCCTTGCCCGCCTTGTACCGCTGCAAGATCTGCGCAGCCTCAGCCACCTCTTCCGGCCCGATGGGCAGTTTTGTTGCTTCATCCATAGTATTCGTTTTTCTCCTTCCTGCCCTCTGTTGCAGGGCGCTGTCGTTTCCGTTCTGTCGGGCTTTCTCGAAGTCAACCTCTCCGTCATCGCTGATGCGATGCCACCTCTCCTATCGAGGAGAGGCCTTGGCATTACGCAAAGCTTTTTCTCTTCGCCAGAGGCTCCCCTCGCTAGGGGAGCTGTCGAGCGAATGCGAGACTGAGAGGTTAAATCCTCAGAAACTTCGCCTTCCGATGCAGCTCCAGCGGGTCATCCAGCACCGGCGGGGCCGATGTATGCCGGGGCGGCGAGATGGGATTTTCCATCAGCACATAGCGGCACTCATCGTAGATGTGGTCTTCCTGCCGGGTGTCGATGTCCTCCACATTGCTCTCGTCGTACACGAGGTTCGGGATGGTGCGGATGAAGTGCTTGCAGGTATTGAACACCTGCAGCATCGGCCTGCCCTCGCCGTCAAAATTCAGCCGGTAGTGCATCTGCATCTTGCCCGCCAGACGGGTGTGGTCGCCGGGCATCCAGTGCAGAAAGTTCGGCCCCCGCTCCATCATGGCGGCGATGCTCTCGCCCCGGCTCTCGTCGAAGATGGCCGGGTCGGCGATGCCCTGAATGACTCTGCCCCGGAGCACCGGGTCGTTCTGCTCGGCCTCCCGGATGCGCCGTGCCTGCTCCACCGGGTCGATGCGCAGGCCATCGTTGGGGCGTCCGGTGCAGCCGTACAGCTCCTTGATGCGGTAGAGCCGCCCTTCCTCGTCCGCCGCGTACCACCCCACCGAGAAGGGCTTCGAAAAGCCGAAATCGTAGCCCCGGTAGATCTTCCAGTGCTTCGGGATGGTGAACGGCGCGATGACGTGGGTCCAGCGCTGGTCTTCGTAGTGGTTCGGGTCGTTCCGCCACTCGGTGAACACCTGCCCCGAAAAGCTGTCCCAGCTGCCGTAGAGCAGCGCCTGCTTTTCGGCCTCCGGCATGGCCGCGAGGCTGGCCAGATAGTCCGGGTCATTTTCCAGAAGGGCGGGGTTATCGAAGATGCTGGACGGAATGAACACCCGCGCCCGCCGCAGCACCTTTTCGGTGCCGTCCGGCATCCGCACCGGGTATTCCTCCACGATGGGGGTGCCGGGCGGGGCGGGCGTGATGAACCGCGCCTTCACCCAGCCGTGGCCCACCCCGCCGGGGTTGGTGGTGGCCCGCAGATACACCCGGGTGCCGGGGCCGGTGGGGCGGTTGCGGCTCATCATGTAGCTGTACTCCTCCCACTCAAAGTGGGTCAGCTCGTCGAACCCGATAAAATCGAAGGCTTTGCCCTGATAGTTCGTCCGGTCCTTGGTGTACTGCATCGAGCCGAAGTAAATTTTCGCCCCGCTGGGGAAGACCCACACATGGCTCGCGGCGTTGTACTGCGCCTCCGGAAAGGCCCGGCGGTAATAGCTTTGACTCTTGTCCACGAGGTCGGAAAGCTGCGGATAGGTCTTGCGGAGGATGAGCGCCCGGTAGTGCGGAATGTGTACCTGCCGCAGCGCCTCGATGACGAGGGCGTCGCTCTTACCGCCGCCTGCCGCGCCGCCGTAAAGTGCTTCCGGCTCCGGCCTCCGCATAAATTCCATCTGCCTCGGCTGAGGTCTCCACACGACGCCCGCATTCTTGTTTTCTGTCGTCATACATCCTCCACCGGCGGCAGCAGCACCACACCGCATTCCCGCCCTTCTGCGTCCACGCCCTGATCGTTCAGGGTCTTCGACACGCCCGCCAGATCTTTCAGCACGGCAGTCGCTTCTTTCAGTCCCTTCATGATGCCGGGGTCGGTGCTGTTCTCTCTGCGGGCCGCGCGCTGGCGGGCATTCAAATCTTTCACCTCCTGCGCCAGCATGGTGCTCAGGGTGTCGGTAGCTTTCCGGAGACTTTCCAGCCCCTTGGCCGCAGCCTGCTTTTCCTGCCCCATCCTGTGTTCTCACTTCCTTTCGTTCTGTCGCTGGCAAAAGGATACCACGCTTTTCTCCGCCGCAGGAGTACATACTTTTTGCCCTCAAATTCGTATTTTACAGCGTATTTTATCCCGTTAGTAATATTTCAAAACAGCAAAAATCCCCTGCCTGTGTTCTTTTCCACAGACAGGGGATCTTTCACTCAATTTTCTGCGCAAAGTCTCCGGGAGACTCACTGCGTATTTTTACAGGGTCTCCACCCGGTCGAACAGCTCCTTTGCGGCCTCCACAGCCTCCTTGCTGCCGAAGACCACCCTCACGCCCTTCTCCATCCGGGCCGACAGGTCCGCCGCCTCGGCCTTGAGGGCGGCAGCATCCACACTGCACAGGCTCTTGCGCTCGGCGGCAGTCATCTCGTCGGTGATGCCGCAGAAATATTTGCAGTCGGTAGACGCAGCCTCTTCCCGGGGCTTGCGCGGGGTGTCCAGCTTTGCTGCCGCACCCACGATGAACTCGTTCATGTCCTTCCCGGTGTAGTCGCGGCCTGCCAGTTCTGCCGGCCCCTTTGCGAAAGTCTCATAGCTTTCTTTCAGGTGCGGGTCACGGTAGGTGTAGAGATATTCGGTGCCGTCGTTCTGGGTCACCATGCCGGTGCCATACGCGCCGCCCACCTCGCGGATGTTGTGCCACAGATACTCGTAACTCATCACCCGGGCCAACACCTTCCGCTCCAACCGCCGCTCCATGGGCCAGACCAGCACATCGTAGTTCACGCCGCCGTCGATGATGAAGGCCTCGTTTACCGGAGCTGTCAGCTCCTCCGTGTAGGGCTTTGCCTCGCCGCGCTTTTCTGCCGCAAAGGCACTGCCCGGCAGAAGCTTTTTCAGGGTATCCAGCGCCGAGTCGCTGCCGTGGAGGCTGACGGTCAGGGCGTTCTTTTTCAGCACGCTCTTCCACAGCTCTTCCATCTTTTTGCCCAGAGCGGTCCAGTCGGCCTTTTCCAGCAGCTCACAGAGATAGTGGTAGTAGCTCACGCCGTTGCAGCGCTCACTCAGTGCGGATTCCACCGAGAAATGTGCCGCCGCCCGCATGGCGGCGAAGGCGTGGCCCTCCCGCAGGAACTTCTGCTCCATGAGCAGCTTCTGCTGGCTTGCCACCCGCTCCATCGCAGCTTCGGCCTGCGGGCCGCTGAACTTTGTCTCATACAGCCACTCGCTGCCCAGCTCCACAGCCTTTTCGAGGCTGCGTTCCAGCATACTCATCCCCACGATGAGCTTTGCGTGGCAGGGCCTGCCTTCCTGCCGTCCCGTCCAGCAGTCCATCCACGCACAACTGCTTCCCAGCCAGGTGTTCCGCAGAGTGTTCAGTTCCCGGGCCGTGTGCTTTTCGGTGTCCAGCTCATCCATGACATCCGTGAGCAGATGCAGGCAGGACATGTCTTCCGGTGCCATGCCGCCCAGATCATAGTAAAGGTACAGGTAGGTATTGCCTGCCGAGGGGTGGTGCAGCAGTTCTGCACCCGCCAGCAGCTCCTTGCTGCCCGGGGTCTGCTTTTTGCCCTCGCCGAGGTCGGCGGCTGTCAGCGGATGGTCCAGCACCAGCTTGCCGTCGGTGCGGGCGGCGCGCCCCTCTTCCTCTTTCCTGGGCAGGGTCGGCACCTGGATGATCTCCACCGGCGCAGGCGCGAACAGCTCCCGCAGCAGCTCATTGAACCAGCCCTGTTCCAGCTTCTCCCGCAGGGAAGCGAACAGAGCGTTCGTGTGGAGCAGCAGGGCCGGGTCGCCGGTGTGGAGCCATCCGGTAGATGCATTGATGGCGTCCAGCACGCCGTCCGGGATGCTGCCCGGCCGCTCAAGGGAAGCGAACTCGGTGGAGTTGAGGCTTGCCATCAGCAGCTCCTCGGGGATGCCCTTTTCGAGGATGCCGTCCACGGCCTTCCGCACGGCGGCGGCAAACTTGCCCGCCGACTCTTCCGTCGCGCCCCGGAGCACAAGCTCCAAGGTCGGCTGCAGCGTGCTGTCATCGAAGCCCACGTCGATGTCCGCGCCCAGTTTTTCTTCCAGCAGGGCGGCTTTCAGAGGCGCCTGGTTCGTCCCCAGCAGGGCGTCCAGCAGGATCTCCACGCCCAGCTGGCGCTCCCGGTCGCTGAACGCACCGGTGTACCACGCCAGCGCACACTGAGCCTCGTCCGGCTCCGGCTTCTCGGTATAGTACGGGATATTCCGCTTCGCACCGACCTGCTCGTCCTGCACCGTCAGGCGGGGGCGGCTGGCGCTCTTGGGCATACGGCTCAGATACTGCTCGTCGAGGAAGGCCAGCTTCTCGGCCATGTCCATCTTGCCGTAGAGGGTGATGCAGCAGTTGTCGGCGCTGTAGTGGCGGCGGTAGACCCGCACATACTTCTCATAGGTCAGCGCCGGAATGGACGCCGGGTCGCCGCCGGAGACGAAGCCGTAAGCCGTATCCGGGAACATTGCCCGGCTCAGAGCGTTCTGCAGCTGTGCGTCCGGCGTCGCCAGCGCCCCCTGCATCTCGTTGTAGACAACGCCGCTCACCGTGCCGTCTTCGTCCCGGTGCCAGCCCTCCTGCTCGAACACGCCCTTGTCCACCATGGCCAGCGGGCAGAACACCGCGTTGAGATAGACGTCCATCAGGTTCTTGAAGTCCGTCTCGTTGGGGGTAGCGAAGGGATACACCGTCTTGTCCGGGAAGGTCATGGCGTTCAGGAAGGACGCCATGCTGCTCTTGAGCAGCTGCAAAAACGGCGACTTCACCGGGTACTTCTCGCTGCCTGCCAGCACCGAGTGCTCGAGGATGTGGAACACGCCGGTGTCGTCGGAGGGGAAGGTGCCGAAGCCGATGCCGAAGGCCTTGTTGTCGTCGTCGTTTTCCACCAGCAGGACAGCCGCCCCGCTGACGTCATGGGTCAGCACGGTCAGCGTTCCGTGCTGTTCGGGGCAGTCCTCGCGCTTGACGAGGGTGTAGCCGGGATATTGTTTCATGGTCTTGCTCCTTTGTATTTTCTGGATTTTGATTCTATTGTATCATCCTGCCCGCCAAAACACAATGAATGGTTTGTGAATCATAACTCCCCGGACGCAAAAAGGCCTCCCCTCAAAGGGGAAGCCTCTGTAGATATTGTATGGAAGAATACCAAAAATATTTAGCTGCCGATCTTCTTAACCACGAATGTCATGGTCAGCTCAAAGGGCTGATCCATCTTGTAGTTTCCGTAAAACTCATAGCCCTCCGGCATCTTGATCTGCTTAGGCATAACAGTGGTCGCACCCTTCTGAATCGTTGCTGTGGTCTTAATAGTAGCCGGCTGAGTAGGCTTCGTCATATCCATCAGGCTGATTTCCACTTCCTCAGTCAGCGGAGTCTGCGTACCCTTCTTCACCGGAACCTTAGCAAACACCATGTTGCCGTTGTCGATGATTTCAACGGGAGTTGCATCGGCCAAGTCATAGCCCTCGGGGAACTTATCCACCGGAATCGTCGTCGGGTCAACGACGGTAGCATCCTTCAGAACGGGATGCTCATAATAATCGCCGCCATTTCCAATGCCTGCGCCGCCATTGTCAACATCGGCAAAGATAATTTTGACCTGCTTGCTCGTCACTTCAGGCACATTAGGAGTATCAGTACCGGGAACCTTACTGCTGCTGTCGCCGCCATCACAGCCTGCCAGCACACCTGCTGCGGCAACAGCCAGAGCCGCAGCACCAGCGCTCTTGAGGAAACGGCGGCGGGAAATCATATCCAGTCTCATAATTAAAAACCTCCACATTGTTTTAGAGGTCTTTCCCCGCTCGCATTTTCTTCCTTCCGGGCGTAAGGCAAACCTCTGTTCTGATTCATTATACCCCCCCCCCCATTATATTTGTCAAGAGGTTTTAGTATTTTTGTGGCGGCTTTCTGCATAAAAAATCGCCCGGCTTTTCTGCGTTTTACACAAAATACAACAGTCTGCGTTTTGAATGCACAAGCCCCATCCGCAAGCTGCATATCGCAACTATGCCGTTTTGATAGGCACTATTTTTGAAAAACACAATAAAAAGAGAGCCGTACAGGACAGCTCTCTCC
>OJRW01002519.1_pt1 | contig 12377 bp, 10 predicted proteins | sample 1599231 | NCBI WGS metagenome assembly OJRW01 (sample SAMN04168656, study PRJEB22393) | human gut metagenome | biome: human gut microbiome; feature: stool | host: Homo sapiens | collected 2014-03-17
AGTCGCCCCCACCCGTAAAACGGGTGGCTCGGCTGACGGCTATAAGCCTTTGTTGCTGAAAGCCAGCGTCTCAAGGCGCTGGCTTTCACTTTGTTCAAGCCACTGTGCATTTCACTCGTCACGTATCCCTAAAGGGATTGCCCCAACACAAATCAGGACTTGAACGGATCTTCATATTCTTTTACACTTAATTTATCCTGAATAATATCTGCTCTTTCTTGGTCTTGGATATATTTTCGGATTGTTTTTTCATTAAGCCCTACGGTGCTGACGTAATATCCTTCTGACCAAAAATGACGATTTCCAAACTTATACTTGAGATTAGCGTGCCTATCGAACATCATCAACGCCGATTTTCCTTTTAAGTATCCCATGAAAGAAGAAACGCTCAATTTCGGAGGAATGCTTACTAACATATGTACATGGTCGGGCATAAGATGCCCTTCTATAATTTCGACCCCTTTATAATTACACAGCTGCCTTAAGATACTTCCCAAATCGCGCCTGTATTGATTATAAATAATTTTTCGTCTATACTTAGGAGTGAAGACGATATGATATTTGCACATCCATTTGGTGTGTGCTAAATCATAGGCTTTCTTCGCCATATAAATCACCTTTCCTTATTTATTATAATAGTGGCTTGGACACCTCTATTATACAGGAAAGGTGATTTTTTTAGTATAACTAACACCGCGCACCCGCATAGCGGGTGGGTTATATTTCGCAGGCTTCGCCGGCTCAACAGGGTAAACCGGCAACTGAAAATGTTTTCTTTAGAGATGCGGGTAATGCCCGTCAGGACAGCAAATTCCAAGGTGTTGTTCGTTTTCAAGGCGCTGCTCAAAAATTGGCGCATGAAACCGATACAACCGGTATAATATCCGCTTTCCCAAGCCTGTTGAATCGGTGCATCGTATTCATCGATAAGGAGAATAACTTTTCGGCCATAGTAACTCTGTACCATAGCCATCAAATTGGTCAAAGATAAGGCCAATTCGTCTTCTGTCGCCTGTCCTTGGACGACGTGATCAAAAAGGCGGGCTTGGACTTCATTGATATCTGCCTTTTCACGGATGTAGCGATATCTATCATAGACTTGTGCTAAAAACAGCCGTATAAAGGAAAGCATCCGTTCCCATGTCGTCCAAGACGGATTTTGGATATCTTTAAGTGTAAGGAAAATGACAGGATACTGGCCACGCTGAGCCATATATTCGGGCCCGGCTTGTTCAATGGCCAGATGGTCGAATAAATGACGGCTCTGGCTTTCTTTTTCAATGGAAAAGAAATATTCCAGCATACTCATTGTCAACGTCTTGCCAAAGCGGCGCGGCCGCGTAATCAAAGTGACTTCCCGGGGGCTATCGATGAGTTGGCGAATAAATGCTGTCTTATCCACAAAATAGAAATCTTTATTACGGATTTTCCCAAAATCATCTATTCCTATAGGCATTTTGCAAATCACTTTTGTCACCTGCTTTCTAATAAAAAACCTGTCATTATACGTGCATAGGCTGTGGCCGAATAGCACAGCGGGCCGCCCAGCCACAGCTGTCCGTTTTGGCAACCGTCCTGCGCCTTCCGTCGGTCGGCACCTGACGGGCCAAAAAGGCTTGGGACGGTCCCTACGCACAAAGCCGCTGGCCGTGTATTTTTGTGGCCTACCAACTGTAACGCGCGTATTTTTATGGGGATAACCTCTTCACTAAGTTAGGGGACTCCCGGGAAACTGTTGACGAACTGGATGCGGATGTCCGGGAAGGAATCGACGAATTGGACTGTGAAGTCTTCGCCGTAATCGACGAACTGCCATTGGCCGATGTCATCGGGGAAATAGTCGACAGTCTGGACGCGCAGGTCCGGGAAGGCGCTGACGACCTGGACGCGGATATCCGGGAAGGAATCGACGACGCGGACTTTGCCGGCCAGACGGATGCCGTTGAAATAGCCGTCCGGCGTGACAGCCGAGGCAGCCAGGGCGGCTCCACTGAGACAGAAAAAGCAGAGAACCAGTAAAGCTAACTGAATCCATTTTCGCATGATGATACACTCCTTTCCGGTTATAGTGATCGTTAACAGCCAGCCATCAACCTCTCAGTCAGCTTCGCTGACAGCTCCCCTATCAGGGGAGCCGGAAAACAGCCACCCAACGTGGGCGCCCCTACGGGTCAGGCGGGCCGCCAGCTACAGCTGTCCGTTCTGACAACCGTCTTGCGCCCTTCATCGGCCGGCACCTGATGGGCCAGAATGGCTTGAGACGGCCCATGCGGATTATGCCTCCCATAATAGGGGAGGTGGCCGTAAGGCCGGAGAGGTTGCCTTGAAAACCTCTCAGTCAGCTGCGCTGACAGATCCCCTATCAGGGGAGCACTAGCCACTAGCCACTAGCCACTAGCCACTAGCCACTAGCCACTAAAATTAGCGTAACAGGTTTACTCAAAAAAGGCAAGCGAAAAGGCGCTGTCGCATAAAGACAGCGCCTTTCGGGGTATTAAGTTCGCAGTTTGTAGCATAAGGTTATCTCCGGAAGGCCTTTTCGATGGCTTCGCGCAGGGTGGCTACGCCTAGGAAATGGCAGTCCGGGAATTTGTCTGTTTCGATGTCTTCCAGGTTGCCTTTGGGCAGGATAAAGGCGTTGAAGCCCATCTTGGCCGCTTCTTTGACGCGGCGCAGGGCCTGGGGGACGCGGCGGATATCGCCGGTGAGGCCGACTTCGCCCATGACGACGGTCCGGCTGTCCATGGAGATGTCCCGCAGGCTGGAATAGACGGCCAGGGCAACGGGCAGGTCGGCTGCCGTTTCGGTCAGGCGCAGGCCGCCGACGACGTTGATGTAGACGTCCTGGCTGCCCAGGGGTACGCCCAGGCGCTTTTCCAGGACGGCCAGGAGGATGATCAGGCGGTTATAGTCCATGCCCGATGCCGTCCGCCGCGGGACGGCGAAGACGGAATGGGCCGTCAGGGCCTGGATTTCACCAAGCATGGGCCGCATGCCATCCAGGACGGCAGCTACGGCTGAGCCGGCCTGGTCGGCCGCCCGTTCGGCCAGGAGCAGCTGAGACGGGTTCTCCAGTTCCGACAGGCCGCTGCTGGTCATGGTGAACAGGCCCGATTCATTGGTCGAGCCGAAGCGGTTCTTGATGCCCCGCAGGATGCGGAACTGGTAGTTCCGTTCACCTTCAAAGTAGAGGACCACGTCTACCATGTGTTCCATCATGCGCGGCCCGGCAATGGCGCCGTCCTTGGTGACGTGGCCGATGACGACGATGGGGATGCCTTCGCTTTTGGCAAAGGTCATGAGGCGGCTCGTGTTCTCGCGTATCTGGGCCAGACTGCCCGGCGTCCCTTCGACGGACTGGCTGTACATGGTCTGGATGGAATCGACGACCAGCAGGGCCGGCCGCCGCTTCTTGGCTTCGTCGAGGATATGGTCCAGGGATGTATCGGCCTGGATGATCAAGTCCGGCGTGGAAATGCCCAGGCGCTGGGCGCGCATCTTGATCTGGCCCGCCGATTCTTCGCCAGAGCCGTAGAGGACGGTGCCGTTCTTGTCACAGACGGCAGCGGCCAGCTGCAGGACCAGCGTCGACTTGCCGATGCCCGGATCGCCGCTGAGCAGGATCAGCGCCCCTGGGACGATGCCGCCGCCAAGGACGCGGTCCAGTTCGCCAATGCCCGTTTCCATGCGGGCCATGTCTTCCATGGCGATATCCGCCAGGGACGCCGCCTGCGACGCCGGACCGCTGCGAGCCATGCTCTGTGCCGCTTTGGGCGCTTCCGGCGCGACCGTCTCTTCAACCATGGTATTCCATTCGCCGCACTTCGGGCAGCGACCGAGCCAGCGGCTGGACACGCTGCCGCAGTTACTGCAGACGTAACGGGTCTTTATCTTTGCCATGACTGCTCCTTACTCCGTCGTAAAGACGAGTTTCTTCTTGTCCAGGCTGTCGACATGGATCGTATTGCCTTCCTTGACACTGCTGCTGAGGAGCATTTCGGCAATCGGGTCTTCGACGAGCTTCTGGATAGCCCGCTTCAACGGCCGGGCGCCATAGGCGAAGTCCGTCCCTTCCTCGACCAGGACGTCGTCGGCAGCCGTTGTCCAGTCGAGGGCGACACCCTTTTCACCGAGGCGCTTGGTCAGGTCCTTGAGCAGGATGTCGACGATCTGGCGCAGGTCTTTCTGTTCCAGCGGCTTGAAGACGATGATTTCGTCGATACGGTTGAGGAATTCCGGCCGGAAGAAGCGTTTCACATCGGCCATGATTTCCTTCTTGGCTACTGCAAAAGATGCTTCCCGGTCCTTGGCGCTGTCGCCGCCCGTCGAGAAGCCCATGACCGGGCCCGACGGCTTGAGATGCGATGCGCCGAGGTTGCTGGTCATGATGATGACCGTATTGCGGAAGTCGACAGTCCGCCCTTTCGAATCGGTCAGGCGGCCTTCGTCGAGGACCTGCAGGAGCAGGTTGAAGAAGTCGCTGCTGGCCTTTTCCACTTCATCGAAGAGGATGACGCTGTACGGCTTTTCCCGGACGGCATCGGTCAGTTCGCCGCCTTCTTCATAGCCGACGTAGCCCGGAGGCGCGCCGACCAGGCGGGAAACGCTGTATTTTTCCATGAATTCGCTCATGTCGATGCGTATCATGTTGTCAGCACTGCCGAAGAGCTGGGCTGCCAGGGTCCGGGCCAGTTCGGTCTTGCCGACACCGGACGGGCCGAGGAAGAGGAAGGAACCGATAGGCCGGTTGGCATCCTTGAGGCCGGCGCGGGCCCGGCGGACGGCTTTGGCCACAGCCGTGACGGCATCGTCCTGGCTGATGACCCGTTTGTGCAGTTCGGCTTCCAAATGGAGGAGGCGCTGCGATTCCGTTTCCGTAATCTGTTGGACCGGGACGCCTGTCCACATGGATACGACGTCGGCAATGTCGTTTTCCGTAACGACGAGCTTTTCATCGTCGTGCTGCTTCTTTTCTTTCTGAAGGGCCGAGATTTCCGACGATACTTTCTTGCCGGCATCGCGGAGGGACGCGCATTTTTCAAAGTCTTCGCCAGCCAGGGCCGCTTCTTTTTCTTTATTGATGTCGGCCAGTTTCTGTTCCAGGTCCTGAAGTTCATGGGACGGCGCATAGACCTTCATGCGGACGCGGGCCGCCGCTTCGTCCATGACGTCGATGGCCTTGTCCGGCAGATAACGGTCGGAAATGTACCGTGACGACAGTTTGACCGCAGCCTTTACGGCTTCATCGGTGATGTGGGCCTTGTGGAAGGCTTCGTAGCGGTCGCGCAGGCCGAAGAGGATAGCCATGGCATCGTCTTCCGTCGGTTCGCCGACCAGGACGGGCTGGAAACGGCGGGCCAGGGCGGCATCTTTTTCAAAGTGTTTCTTATATTCGTCGATAGTCGTGGCGCCGATGCACTGCAAATCGCCGCGGGCCAGGGCCGGTTTGAGGATGTTGGCCGCATCCATGGCGCCTTCGACAGCACCGGCTCCGATGAGCTGATGGATTTCGTCGATGAAGAGGATGATCGAGTCATCCTCTTCGATCGTGTCGAGGATGCGCTTGATCCGTTCTTCAAATTCACCACGGTACTTGGTACCGGCAACGATACTGGCCAAATCGAGGGAGAAAATGCGCTTGTCCAGCAGGCTGTCGGGCACATTGCCAGTGATGATGCGCTGGGCCAGACCTTCGGCGATGGCCGTCTTGCCGACGCCAGGGGCGCCGATGAGGACCGGATTGTTCTTGGTCCGGCGGCTGAGGATCTGGATGACGCGGCTGATTTCCTTTTCCCTGCCGATGACCGGGTCGATTTTCCCCTGTTTGGCCCATTCATTAAGGTCGCGGCCGAACTGGGACAAGTCGCTGCCATTCTTGGACGGTACGGCATCGCCGCCTTCGACGGCCGGATCGTTCATAAGCTCGCTCAGGCGCTGGGAGACCAGGTCCGAGTCGATGTCCATATCTTCCAGGATCTGGACGGCCATGCCGCTCCCTTCTTCGAGGATGCCGGCCAGCATATGTTCTGTGCCGACATAGTTCTGTTCCAGCCGGTTGGCTTCACGGACGGCCAGTTCCATAGCCCGCTTCGTCCGCGGCGTCAGGCGCAGCTTCGTCGGCGAATCCTGGCCCCAGCCGACATGCTGTTCGATGGCACGGGTAACGTTTTCCGGCGTCAGGCCCAGCTGGTTGAGGAGCAGGCCGGCGATGCCGTCTGTATTGAGAACGAGACCGAGCAGGATATGTTCGGTCCCTACGTAATCATGGTGGAATTTCTGTGCCACTTCCTGCGCATACTGCAGGACGGCTTTAGCGTCATTGGTGAGACGATTGTTCATCATGGGAAATCACTTCCTCCGGTAAGCAATGAGTACTTGCTGCACGGCTTCAGCCCGCTGGTGTTCCAGCTCTTCCCCGTTCAGTTCGGTCCCGGCCTTGAGCTGCAGATAAGCCGGTTCGACGACGGTCATGATGGCTTCATAAGCCAGAGGGCCTTCGGGGATGACCCCCATGTCGATGCCGAAACGCAGGTCGCTGGCCAGGGCCAGGGATTCCTGGTCGGCCAGGAGCCATGCCCGGCTGAGGGTGCCGTAAGTACGCAGCCATTTATCTTTTAATGTATTTTCATTGTGGTCCCAGACCAGGCTGCGGCAATTCTGTTCTTCCTGGACAATCTGGGTGACGATTTTGCGCAGCTGGTCGAGGATATCTGTTTCGGTCACTCCCAGGGTAATCTGATTGGTGATCTGGAAGATGTTGCCGATACATTCATTGCGTTCGCCGTACATCCCGGATACGGTGAAGCCGAATTTAGTAATGCCCTGGACGATGCGGTTGAACCGCTTCATGAGGATCAGGGCCGGGACGTGGATGGTCACGCCGACGGTCAGGCCCGTACCGGTCAGGGACGGACTGGCCGTGAGGTAACCGAAATCGTCGCGGAAGGCGAAATCCAGGTGGCTTTCCAGGGCATCGTCGACCTGGGCCGCCTGGTCCCAGACGCGCTGGAGGTCGAAACCAGGTGCTGCCGTCTGGATGCAGAAATGGTCTTCTTCATTGATCATGATCGACACGGCCCCGTCTTCACGGAGCAGGAGGCCCCGGTGCTTGGGCTGTTCGATATGACTGGCCGAGGAAAAATGTTTCACTGCCAGCATTTCCCGTTCCAGCGGCGACAATTCGTCGAGGCCGATGAAGGTATAGCGCCCATGGCCCAAGGTATCGAGGGTACCAATCTGGCGTTTGCCCTCTTCGAGGACGGCGGCCAGTTCCGTATCCGACGCCTTATCGGGAAAGACGTATTTCTTCAGGTTCCGGTCCAGGCGGACGCGGCTGTCGATGACGATATCGTTGAAGTTTCCCGTGCCGTCCTGCCAGGGGCAGAGCGGCTGCTGGAGCATATCGTGGACCATGGCTTATTCCCCCTTTCCGCCATCCGGCAGCTGACGCTGGAGGGCGCGGATCTCATCGCGGACTTTCGCCGCTTCTTCATAGCGTTCTTCCTGGACCAGTTTCTGCAGGTGCTGGTGCAGGCGTTTGACGTGTGTCGCCGTCCGGAAGACGCCGGTACCGCGGTTGGGCACCTTGCCGACGTGCTTGCTGTGGCCGTGGATGCGGCGCAGGAGCGGCGGAATTTCTTCCTTGAAGGCTTCGTAGCAGTCGGGGCAGCCGAACTTCCCGAGGCGGTTGAATTCGCTGTAGGTCATACCGCAGCTGGCACAGCGCGGTTCGTCGCCGCTGCGTCCCTGGTAGTCCGGGTAGGCCATCTTGCGGAAAAAGTCGTTATCAATGATATTCAAATCTCTGAAATTAGAAAAATTGGTCTGTTTCTTGGCACAGGCTGCACACAGGTGCAAATCCGTGCGCCGCCCGTTCTCGATCTTGACGATATGGACAACAGCCTCTCTTTTCTTACAGGCATCACATAACATAGCCCTCACGTCCTTTCTATCACTCAATGGAGATTGAGGTTCTTCAAAATGTCGCTGATGACCAGCAGGCGCGTCCCTTCATCGTCGATGCGGCGATAGAGGGATTCAAAAGTCAAGTGTAGGATGACCGCTTCGTTGTTGGTCAGGCTGCGCCGCTTGAGGAGCTGGTACAGCAGGGCATCCAGGTCTTCCATGGAAATGCTGACGGCCGGCAGCCGTTCGTGCAGGAGGACCGGCGTGCGGTCCTGCTTCTTCGGCGTCAGCTTGATGATGCGGACGAATCCACCGGACCCGCGCCGCGATTCGACCAGATAGCCCTTGTCGTTGGAAAAACGCGTGCTCAGGACGTAGCTGATCTGGGACGGAGCGCATTGCAGTTCGTCGGCCAGCTCATTACGGCGCAATACAATGTCTGAATTGTCTTCTTCTAACAATTTATGTAAAATGAATTGTTCAATCTTATCCGCTAATACACTCATCATAATCACCCCGTAAAAATATATTTTCCTTTTTGACTTTCATACAACTCTATTATATTCGTCTTTTTGACTTTACGCAAGAGGCCTGTCCCCATTTCCCATCATATAGGCAATAGTCTCATTCGAAAAAAAGGCGCTGTTACATGAAAACAACGCCTTTTTGAGCTTTAAGTTTGCAGTTTGTAGTTTTTAGTGAGTGGTTTTCTACAAACTCCATGCTACAAACTATAAATTGAAAGGTACCTTGCATGATGGCAGAAATCTTCATGCGATAGTCCTACGACGAACGATGAACGGCACCCTGCCTGCGTCCTGTTGTACAAAGGCCCATAATAGTGTATGATATATGAACTATGATCATCAAATGTGAGGTGTTCCCATTGAAACGATTCGGCCCGGGTTCGGTCCGTTATTATTTTTACCATGAAAAGAAATTGCTGCTCATCGTCACGCTGAGCGGTATCTTATACAATGTCGGCATGATTGCCGGCCCCTGGTTCGACGGGCAGCTGGCCCAATACCTCTATGATATTTTCGGCGGTACCCGGACGGCAGCGGATATGTACGCCCTCTGTCTCTGTTACGCCCTGGTCATCCTCGGCGTCCAGGGCGCCCGCTATGTCAAGCGCCTGTACGTCCGGAAGTTCGCCAACAACATCAGCCTTTCCATGAAAGACCGGCTTTACCAGCACCTGGTCCAGACGCCGAAGCGGGACATGGAGCAGGCCGATACGGGTGCCTTGATGACCAAAGTCATTTCCGACATCGACACCTGCGTCGAAGGGATGCGCAAGTTCACGACGGAAATCTTCGATACCGGCGTCGTCATGGCGGCCTATGTGGTCATGCTCGTCTGGTACGACTGGCGCCTGACGCTGTGCGTCCTCGTCTTCCCGCCCATCGCCTATGCCCTGGCCAACAGCCTGCGCCGCCTGGTCGCCGTGACGGCGGCCCGCAGCAAAGAAAGCAGCGGCGCCCTGTCGGGCATGACCCTGGACCGCATCAGCAACGCCCTGACGTACCGCGTCTACGGCGAAGAAGCCATACAGGACCAGCGGTATGAAGGCTACCTGGCTGACTATGAAAAGAAGATGATCCTGGCCAATCTCTGGGAAAATACACTCCAGCCGATTTACAAAGTCATCGCCATGATCGGCACGATGCTGGTCATCTGGTTCGGCGGCCGCAACGTCCTGGGAACGGGTTGGGAAAGCTGGGATATCGCCGCTTTCTCGACGTACCTGGCCTGTTTCATCAAGCTGGCGACGAAATCATCCCATGCGGCAAAATTGTTCAACGCCATCCAGAAAGCCCAGGTTTCGTGGCAGCGCATCCAGCCCCATCTCCAGGCGGCAACGGAACTGCCCGATCCCGTACCGCCGGCAGCCCCGGCAGCCCTGACGGTCCGCCACCTGTCCTTCACCTATCCCGGCAGTGACGGCCCTATTTTCCAGGACCTCTCCTTCTCGGCCCGTCCCGGTACTATCATCGGCATCACCGGGCCTGTCGCCTGCGGCAAATCGACGCTGGGCCAGGCCTTCCTCTGTGAAAACCCGCACGGCGGCCAGATTTTCTTTGGCGCCAAGGAACTGGGCAACGGCCACACGGCGCCAGACGGCATCGTCGGCTACTGCGGCCACGACGCGGAACTCTTTGCGGCTACCGTCGAAGAGAACATCCGCCTCGGCCTGTCCGGTGACATCGCCCCGGTCCTGAAAAAGGTCTGCATGGATGAGGACTGCGCTACCTTTCCGATGGGGATAGAGACGCCCATCGGCGAAAGCGGCCAGCGCTTGTCCGGCGGCCAGCAGGCCCGTATCGCCCTGGCCCGGTCCCTGTTCCATCCGCGGCCGCTCCTCATCCTCGACGACCCTTTTGCCGCCGTCGACATGGCGACAGAACGGAAGATTTTCACCAGCCTGCGCCAGGATTACAGCGACCGCATCATCCTCCTCATCTCGCACCGCCTGAGCCTCTTCCCCAATCTGGACCAGGTCATCTGGCTCAACGGGGACGGGACCAGCGTCGTCGCCACGCACGAAGCTCTATATGCATCCTGTCCGGCCTACCGGAATCTCTATGACCTGCAGCATGCCCAGGGAGGTGCCCACCATGCGTAATATTTTCTGGCAGACCCTGAAAAAGAACGGCCTGCTCCTGGTGATCCTCATCGCAGCCATCATCGCGTCCATCGCCGTGGGCGTCACGCCGCCCCTCATCCTGCAATACATCGTCGACAGCCTGGTCAGCGGCTCGTTCAGCGCCTATCCCCTGCTGACGGCAGGCATCCTCTACTTTGCCCTCAATGCCGGCAGCGGCCTCGTCGATGCCCTCAAGGAGACGCTGATCACCGTCTTCGGCCAGAAAATCACCCACGGCCTGCGCTCAGCCATGTGCCAGCGCCTCGACGAATTGCCGGCGGCGTACTTCGTCAGCCATGAAGCCGGCGCTGTCACATCGCTCTTCGTCAACGACGTCGATACCCTGGAAAACCTCTTCGATTCCGGCGTCGTCAGCATGATTGCCGATGCCTTCACGATTCTCAGCATCCTCGTCGTCGTCTTCCACCTGAGTCTGGGCCTGGGCATATTGCTCTGTATCTGCCTGCCCCTCTTGTTTATCCTGACCCGCTATTTCCAGAAGCGCATGCTCCAGGCCCAGCGGGACAACCGCATCGCCGTAGGCCGGACGAACGAACTCATTCCGGAAACGGTCCATAATATCCGCACGATTCACACGTGCCAGCAGGAACGCTACCTGCGACAGCGCTATGGCCGGACGATCCGGGCCAGTTTCGACGCCATGGAACGGAGCAATTTCTGTGACTCCATCTATTCGCCGATCATCATCACCAGCTGCACGGTCATCATCTGCCTGATGATGGCCCTGTCCGTCAGCAGTCCGTCCCTGCAGGAAATCTTCGGCATGACCGTCGGCAGCGTCGTCGCCCTCATCGCCTATGTGCGCCGCATCTTCTCGCCCTTAGAAAGCATCGGCATGGAAATCCAGAACATCCAGTCTGCCGTCGCCGGTATCGGCCGCCTGAAGGACTTCTTTGCCGAACCCATCCAGGAACGAAAAGAACCGGAAGTCCCTGACGCAGCAGCGGCACCACTGGTCATCGACGATGCCGCCTTTGGCTATGGCCGGGAAAAAGATATTTTCCGCCACTTTTCGCTCACCGTCGCCGCCGGGGAAATGGTCACCATCACCGGCCGTACCGGCGCCGGCAAGAGCACCCTCTTCAAACTCATCCTCGGCCTCTACCAGCCCCGGGAAGGCCAGGTCCGCATCTTTGGCTGCGACCCGTCCCGGCTGGCCCCTGCTGTCCGGCGCCAGGTCTTCGGCTACGTCGAGCAGCAGTTCCACGCCATCAGCGGTACCGTCGCCGACCAAATCAGCCTCAAGGACCCGCGGGTCACAGCAGGCGCCATGGAAAAAGCCCTGCACCTCGTCGGTCTGTGGGATACGTGCTGTGCCCTGCCCCAGGGACTGGACACGCCCTTCCGGCCGGAACTCTTTTCCCGCGGCCAGAGCCAGCTCCTGTCCATCGCCCGGGCCGTCGTCATGAACCCGCAGATTCTCTTGTTCGATGAAATCACGGCCAATCTCGATTCCCTGACAGAAAGCCAGGTCCTGCAGGCCCTGCAGGCCGCCGCCAAAGACCGGACGGTCCTCTCCATCTCCCATCGCCTCTACGAAGCCCAGGGCGGCCGCCGCGTCGTCATCGGAGAAACAGAAGCGTAGGTCGTTCGTCGTTTGTCGCAATCCGCAGACCGCTGATTGCAAAAAAAAGAAAGCGCTGTCGCATGAAGACAGCGCTTTTTAAGTGGCTAGTGGCTAGTTGTTAGTGGTTAGCGGATGGGTTTAAATTTAAAGGTTTTCTCTGCAAACTACAAACTCTGTACTACAAACTATAAAGTAAACGGGGCCGCGCATGATGGTAGAAGCCTTCGTGCGACAGCC
>OJRW01002529.1_pt1 | contig 12342 bp, 7 predicted proteins | sample 1599231 | NCBI WGS metagenome assembly OJRW01 (sample SAMN04168656, study PRJEB22393) | human gut metagenome | biome: human gut microbiome; feature: stool | host: Homo sapiens | collected 2014-03-17
AAGCTGCACGGACCCTACAAATGGATCATGCAGCTGAAGTGCAAAGAGATCCGCAAAACGCTGGCGGGGAAGGCCAGTCTCAGCCCCGCCCAGCAGCTGACCTACGACATGGCGACCAAGGGTGCCAGCGCCGTCAGCGCGGAGAACCTGACACCGATCATCGACTGGTATAAAACGAAGGAGGGCTGACCATGAGGAAGTTTTTACACATGGCGGGCGGTATCGCCAAAAAGACGCTGGCCACTGCTGCAGAGCTGGCGAAGAAGCTGGCGCACATCGTATTGCAGGCTGCCGGCGCGGCGGTGTCCGCCGTGGGGGTGACAGCCGCCGTGTAGCGGCCCCAGCTTGAAAACGCCGCCAGCACGATAACAGCCAGTGCGCCCGCCCGGAGCAGAGCCTTGGGGAACGCCTTTCTGCAGGGCTCGTCTGCGGCCAGCCACAGATCCAGCCCGATCAGGAATGCCGCGATCAGCCCGTAGGCAAAGCAGATGTCCTTGGTCAGCGTCAGCATGGCCAGCGGCAGCGCAACAAGCCAGTAGGCAATTTTGCGGCGTCCCACCGCGAAATACAGGCAGAGCGTGCCGCCGAACAGCATCGCCAGCGGCAGGTCTGCCATGGCGTTGACGTACTGCGCTGCGTAGCTGCCCGTGGGCGTGGCCGAGAAGAAAAACGGCAGCAGGAACCCCGCCGCGAACACGAGCACGCTGCCCGCCCAGCGCTCCCGCGGCAGGGCGGACGCAGCGGCCAGACAGGCCAGCGCCAGCGTGTCAATGGCGGCCAGACAGGCCCACTCGGCCCAAGGGCCGAAGGGCTGGAACAAAAATGTGATCAGACTCGTTGCCGGGTAGGTGAAGGACGCCTTCAGGTTGACCGGGTCGGCCACATAGAATGCGCCGCGTTCCACGACCATCTTGGGGGCCAGGCCCCACGCCGTGAACTCATCCCACTGGGTAAACATCGGCTGCTGTACACAGAACAGCAGCCAGATAAACGCAGCACCGCCTAAAAACAGCGTGAAACCGGGGACGGAGACCGCTCTTTTCCAGGCAGCGGCCACCCTGGCGGGGCGGTATTGCACAAGCCCGACGACCCACACGGCGGCCAGCGCCAGCAGTACAGCCACAGCGCCAACGCGCAGGAAACCCGCGACCCCGCAGAGATACAGCACGACCACCGCGCCGCTCAATACCGGCAGCGGCAGCAAGGCGGGGGAGAGGGTAAACCGCTCCGCCAGAATCGCACAGGCCCCGCAGAGCAGAAGCAGCAGCGCAAGGGCGTAGAGTAGATGCAGCATGGGCGTGAGCCTCCTTTCATGTTGTGGTAAGCCTTCCCCCGTGGGGGAAGGTGGCCCGCAGGGCCGGATGAGGGGCGGCCTTGCCATAATTGCCCGTGAACGGCGTGGTGGAGCACACCCGCCCCTCATCAGTCACCTTCGGTGACAGCTTCTCCCCCGAGGGGAGAAGCCTTTTCTTTACTTATAAATCGTATACACCGGTCCCACAAAGTAATGCTGGAACAAAAGCACGGCCCCGGCAAACGCATACCAGCCGCACAGCATTACCGCCAGCGCCTCGCCCTTGGTCGCGGTCAGCCGCGGGGCCAGTAGCCGCCGCAGCACAGCCGCCGCGGCCAGCACCAGCAGCAGCCAGACCGGCAGGAAATACCGCGTCTGCAAGCCGACGATGCGTACCATGCCCACCGGCGTGTAGGTGATGTACATGGCGGTCATCGCGCCCACGGCGTAGACCAGGCCGAACACGCCCAGCCAGCCCATGCGGCGTCGGCCCAGCGTGTCGGTCTGCGCAGTGCAGAGCATCGCCGCCGCCAGCAGCACCGGCGGTGCGGTGATACTGATAAACGCAATCGGCATATCCTTCCAGCCGAACAGCCCCAGCTGGCCGAGGAACCCGTCGTTCTCATACAGTGTGCCCAGTAAAACCGCGATGTAACGCAGCGGATTTTTCAAAACAAACAGTAGCTGCGCACCGCCGTTCACGGTGGTGCCGCCCTGGCGGGCAATCGCGCCGTAGTTGTGGCGCAAAAGCGTGCCGTACTGCTCCACACCGAGGGTCAACGCCAGTGCGCCCGCAGCGGTCAGTACGGCGTACACGGTGCGGCTGAAACGCACCTTCCACTCGGATTTCCGTAAAATCAGCGGCAGCACGACCCACAGCAGATTGATATACGGCTTGGTGCCGTTGGCGAACACGCAGGCCAGCGCATAAAAAAGCGCCGTCTTATCGTTCCATTCGTCCCGCGTCAGCAGGGCCAGCATGAGGTAATAGCAGCCCAAAAGAGTCGCGTCGTAGCTCAGCGACGCACCCATGTAGAGCGACATCGGCATAAGCATAATGCACAAAAACGCAGGTCTGCATTTGTGCGCACTGCGCAGCGCTGCATAGCACAGTGCCGTGTAGGCCAACAGGTTCACGAGCCGCCCGCCGTACAGGCAGCCCAGTGCGCCAAGCCCAAACAGCCGCGCCAGTGCCATACCCAGCGCGCCGGGCAAAAACGGCAAAATCAGAAAGCTGACCGGCTCGGTCACGCGCTGCGGCACAGAGTCCCTATACAACCAGGTAAGATACTGTTCAAAACTGTCCCGGATGCTCTCCACCCGGCCATCCTTGCCGTACTGCTTCAGCGCGTACCCGGCGGAGTTGAACGGCTGTTCGGTGTGGGTGTCGGGGTCGGTGCCCAGCCCTGCCGAGGTGTGCGCGTTGACCCACGCGCCGGGGAACGCCGCAACAAGCTCGTCCACGTCCTCGGGATAGCCGCGCTGGGCATCAAAATCGAACCGGCCCATGGATATAGCGTAGGTGCGAAGATAGTGGTCGGTCTCGTCGGGGGTCTGCATCGGCGGGTTGGCAAAGGCAAACAGCACGCCGCACAGCAGAATGCACGCCGCGCCCTTTTTGGCAAAGTCCCTGACCCGCCGCAGCGCCAGCGCCGCCGCACCGGCCAGCACGGCCAGCCCCACGCAAAGGCCGGTCACGCCCGCCGCAGATACGCCGCGGGCGTCCAGCCCGTAGAACACGCGCCAGTAGTAGCTGACGACGACGCCCAGCGAGGCGCAGACCGCCAACACGAAAGCCCACCGGGCGGCGGGCTGCTGCACGGTGGGTAGGGACAACTTCTTTTTGGAAACGTTTGACATAAAATCAGATTCCTGTAGGGGCGAGGCGTGCCTCGCCCGGCTGTTCGCCGCGCCGCAAGGTATCCGGCTTGGCAAGGTCGGGGGCCGGGCGTACCCGGCCCCTACAGTGCATGAAAAATCTGCGATGTTACAGAATATACTGCCCGACCTTGTACTGATCCAGGTTGCCGCGCAGGAACTCGATGGTCGCAGCCAGGCCCTGCTCAAAGGTGTACTGGGGCGCCCAGCCGGTCAGCTTACGCAGCTTGGTGGAATCGCCCAGCAGGCGGTTGACCTCGCTCTTTTCGGGGCGCAGACGCTCGGCCTCGCAGACGATCTTGGCGTTCGGGTTGATCTGGGCGATCAGCTCGTTGGCCAGATCGCCGATGGAATGCTCAACGCCCGTCGCAATGTTCAGCTCCTGGCCAATCGCGGCGTCGCAGTCGGCAATCGTCATAAAGCCGTTGGCCGTGTCCTTGACATAGTTGAAGTCGCGGGTCGGGGTCAGGCTGCCGAGCTTGATCTCGGTCTGACCGGCCAGCAACTGGGTGATGATGGTCGGGATAATGGCGCGTCCGCTCTGGCGCGGGCCGTAGGTGTTGAACGGGCGCACGATGGTGACGGGCAGGTCAAAGCTGCGGTAGAAGCTCTCGGCCAGGCGGTCCGCGCCGATCTTGGTGGCGGAGTAGGGACTCTGGCCCTGGAACGGGTGCTTCTCGTCGATGGGCACGTACTGCGCCGTGCCGTAGACCTCGCTGGTGGAGGTGACGAGCACGCGCTGGGTGTCCAGCTCACGCGCGGCGTTCAGCACGTTCAGCGTGCCCTTGATGTTGGTGTCCACGTAGCTGTCCGGGCTGTGGTAGGAGAAGGGGATCGCGATGAGCGCGGCCAGATGGAACACGCGCTCCTGCCCGCGCATGGCGGTGCGCACGCCGTTGGGGTCGCGCACGTCGCCCATGAAGATGTCGATTTCGCTGCGGATCTCCGGCGGCAGGGTGTCGATCCAGCCCAGCGAGCCAAAGGAATTGTACAGACAGAACGCGCGGACCTTTTCGCCGCGCTTGACGAGTTCTTCGGTCAGATGGCTGCCAATAAAGCCGTCTGCGCCGGTGACCATAACGGTGTGTGCCATTGCTTGCTCCTTTTTAAAAAGGGGACAATGCCCCATATTTCAACTTTATTACAAAACAGTATAACCGATTTCGGGGAAGATTTCAACTGTAAGTTATGGGCAAAACCGCATAATTCTAAGTGCCGATACGGCGAGCGAGGTGCGGCAGCTGCTAAGCCAAAAGCGCAGATAATACTTTGTGTATTATCGAGCATTTTGGCAACGCAGATGCCGTGCCGCAGCCGCCGGAGCGGTGCTTAAGCCGTAAGGCGGGAATTATGCGGTGTTGCCTATGAATAGTGAATGGGCGGCTGCACGAACGCGGCCCTCATCCGGCCTCGGGCGGGGCCTCGGCCACCTTCAGTCTCCGCGCTAAGAGCCGCCTCCGGCGGTTGCGCTCCGACACGCGCCTGCGGGCGCGGCCCCGCAGGGGAAGGCTCACGGCGGAAAGGCTTCTCCCTCGGGAGAAGCTGTCAGCGGCCCCGTCCGCTGACGGATGAGGGCAAACCTCGCCTTACAGCCCGTTTACAGTTTTTGCAAAAAATCCCTATTTTCCTATTGACATACGGTTAATTCCGTGTTATCATACAGTCAACCTACAAATCACATAGGTTTATTACAAAAAAGCAAGGAGGTGCAAAGTATATGGCTCATGTTTTCGGTGATCTGCTGCGTCAGAATTTCCGCTGTGGCCGAATGCCTAACTCCCGGGCAAATGCAGTCCGGGCGCGGGGCGATGCTTTGCACTGCCTGTAAAACCGGCGCCGCACTGCATATTCTGCCCGGGAGTTGTACCAAAACGACCCCCGGCTTTTCTTTTACAAAAAACAGAACAAAAAACAGAAAAAAACAGAAATGAGGATTTTATCATGAGCGCGCGTAAACTGCATTTTGAGACCCTTCAGCTGCACGTCGGCCAGGAGCAGGCCGATCCCGTCACCGATTCCCGTGCGGTGCCCATCTACCAGACCACTTCCTATGTTTTCCATAACGCCCAGCACGCCGCAGACCGCTTTGGCCTGAAGGACGCCGGCAACATCTATGGCCGACTGACCAACACCACCGAGGATGTCTTTGAGAAGCGCATTGCCGCGCTCGAGGGCGGTGTCGCCGCGCTGGCAGTGGCCTCCGGCGCAGCTGCCATCAACTACACCATCCAGGCTCTGGCCCAGAACGGCGGCCACATCGTCGCCCAGAAAACCATCTACGGCGGCACCTCCAACCTGCTGGAGCACACCCTGCCCGCCTTCGGCGTCAAGACGACCTTCGTCGATGCCCACAACCTGGCTGAGGTCGAGGGTGCCATTCAGGAGAACACCCGCGCCGTCTATCTGGAGACGCTGGGCAACCCCAACTCCGACATTCCCGACATCGACGCCATCGCTGAAATTGCCCACAAGCACGGCATTCCGCTGGTCATCGACAACACCTTCGGCACGCCGTACCTGATCCGCCCCATCGAGCACGGCGCGGACATCGTGGTCCATTCCGCCACTAAGTTCATCGGCGGCCACGGCACCACGCTGGGCGGCGTTATCGTTGACTCCGGCAAGTTTGACTGGAAGGCCAGCGGCAAGTTCCCCGCCTTCTCGGAGCCGAACCCCAGCTACCACGGCGTCAGCTTTGTGGACGCTGCAGGCCCTGCGGCGTTTGTTACCTACATCCGCGCCATCATCCTGCGTGACACCGGCGCGTGCATCAGCCCGTTCAACGCCTTCCTGCTGCTGCAGGGCACCGAGACCCTCTCCCTGCGTCTGGACCGCCACGTCGAGAACACCAAGAAGGTCGTTGAGTTCCTGACCCACCACCCCAAGGTGGAGAAGGTCAACCATCCCAGCCTGCCCGACCACCCCGACCACGCCCTGTATGAGAAGTATTTCCCCAACGGCGGCGCGTCCATCTTTACCTTCAACATCAAGGGCGGCCAGAAGGAAGCCTTTGCGTTCATCGACCACCTGCAGATCTTCTCTCTGCTGGCCAACGTCGCTGATGTGAAGAGCCTGGTCATCCACCCGGCCACCACCACCCATGCCCAGCTCTCCCCCGAGGAGCTGGCCGACGTCGGCATTCAGGAGAACACGATCCGCCTGTCTATCGGCACCGAGCACGTCGACGACATCATCGCTGATCTGGCACAGGCTCTTGACGCTGTCGAGTAATTTGTAAAGACTTTTAGAGGGAACAGGGATTATATAGAACACCGCCGCCCGTGGGTTGCAAGCCCCATGGGCGGCGGGTTTTGTTTACGCAGAGAGCCTTCCCCCTAGGGGGAAGGTGTCTGCGGCTCTGCCCGCAGACGGATGAGGGGCGACCTGCCGCAATTGCCCGTTTACGGATAGTTCCCCCACATACCCGCCCCTCATCCGGCACTGCGGGGCCACCTTCCCCCTAGGGGGAAGGCTTGGGGCTTGCACTGCGTCAATGTTTGTTGTATCATTTATATACAAATTCTCCCACAAAGGAGCTATCCCCATGCCCCATATCATCGAAATTACAGATTTATCCGCCCCCGAGCTGGCTCCTTACACCAGGCTCACCGAGGCCCAGCTGCGCAATAAGCTGGAGCCCGAAAAGGGTATCTTCATCGCCGAAAGCCCCAAGGTCATCGGCACGGCACTGGACGCCGGGTGCGAACCGCTCTCCTTTTTGATGGAGCGCCGCCAGGTCGACGGCCCCGCCGCGGGCGTGCTGGCCCGCTGCCCCGACGCCGCCGTCTACACCGCGGACCGCAGTGTGCTGCAGGCCCTGACCGGCTACGCGCTGACCCGGGGTGTGCTCTGCGCCATGCGCCGTCCGCAGCCGCGCAGCGTCGAGGCACTGTGCAGAGACGCCCGCCGCGTCGCGGTGCTGGAGGGCATCGTGGATTCCACCAACATCGGGGCCATCTTCCGCGGGGCCGCCGCACTGGGCATGGATGCGGTGCTGCTCTCGCCGTCCTGCTGCGACCCGCTCTGCCGCCGTGCCGTCCGCGTCAGCATGGGCACGGTGTTCCAGGTGCCGTGGGCAACGCTGGGTGACAGCCCTGCCGACTGGCCCGAGGCCGGGATGGCCCGCCTGCACGCGCTCGGCTTTAAAACTGCCGCCATGGCGCTGGACAGCCGCGCCGTCAGCATCGATGACCCCGCGCTGCGCGCCGAGCCGCGCCTTGCCATCGTGCTGGGCACAGAGGGCGACGGCCTGGCCCGCACCACGATTGCCCACTGTGACTACACCGTCATGATCCCCATGCAGCACGGCGTAGACTCACTGAACGTGGCCGCGGCAGGGGCCGTGGCGTTCTGGGAGCTGCGGGCAAGATAAAAAATAGAGAACATCGTAGGGGCGGATTCTATATCCGCCCGTGCTGCGCTGCCTTTAGCACAATTCCACGGGCGCATATGGAATGCGCCCCTACGGGTATTTCCCGGCAGTGTGCTGCACCGCAAACTTCCTCCGTCAATCCGCCACAAAAACATTACAAAACTTTTACGCCCTGCTGACCGAAACGTCGGCGGGGCTTGTTGTTTTTGACGGAGCAAAATGTTACAATAATTATACAAGCACGCAAAATGCGTGCAATAACAAATGCGGAGGTTTTCTTCCATGGGCTTCCTGAAAAAATTCACCAAACAGGAGATCAGCTGGATGATGTACGACTGGGCCAACAGCGCCCACTCGGTCATCGTCGTGACTATCCTGCCCATCTTCTTCGACACCGTTGCGGGCTACACCGCCGACAGTGTGTCCAGCATGTCCACCTGGGGCTTTGCCACCAGCTTGGCTATGGCCATCGTCGCCCTCAGCGCGCCGTTCCTGGGCGTGTTCGGCGACATCCGCGGTATGCGCAAAAAGCTGTTCACGGCATTTATGCTCATCGGTGTTGTCTCGGTAGCAGGGCTTTCCTTCACGCCGTTCATGGACTTCACCGCCTCGCCGGAAGCGGCGGGCAGGGTCGCGGCGATGGTGCTGGTGCTCTACATCACAAGCACCATCGGCTTTGATGCGTCCTGCATCTACTACGACGCTTTCCTGACCGACGTCACGACGGAGGACCGCATGGACTCGGTCTCGACGCTGGGCTACGGCCTCGGCTACATCGGCGGCTCGACGATCCCCTTGCTGATCTTCCTCATCATGAACGCCGTCGGCGTGCCGATGCTGACCTGCCTCGGGTTCATCTTTGGCCTGACCGCCGTGTGGTGGCTCGTGTTCAGTGTCCCGCTGCTCAAAAACTGTGAGCAGACCTCCGGCAAGCCCTATAAGAAGGGCGACGTGGGGGCCAGCATTAAAAACGTGTTCACGACTATGAAGGAGATCGGCGCGGATAAGCCGATGCTGATCTACATTATATCGTACTTTTTCTACATCGACGGTGTGCATACCATCATCAGCATGTCTACAAGCTACGGCACCAACCTGGGGCTGGACTCCGCCGGTATGCTGCTGGCGCTGCTGCTGGTGCAGGTGCTGGGCCTGCCATTCTGCCTGCTCTACATGAAGCTGGCCGAGAAGTTCGGCGCGCGCACGATGGTCGGCGTCGGCATCTGCGTTTACATGTTTATCTGCGTATTTGCGTTCTTTATGAACAGCCTGTGGCAGTTTTGGGTGCTGGCTGTGCTGTGCGCCACCAGCCAGGGCGGCATTCAGGCGCTGTCCCGCTCGATGTTCGGCAAGCTCATTCCCGACAAGGCCCGCAGCGGCGAGTTCTTCGGCTTCTTTGACATCTTCGGCAAGTTCTCGTCCATCATGGGCCCGGCGCTCGTCGGCTTTGTCAGTGCCTTTACCGCCAACAAAATGCTGGCCGACCAGGGTCTGACCGCCGCCACAGCCACCGCCGAGCAGGTCGATGCCATCAATGCCGCCGCCGGACCGTTCGGCATTTTGTCCGTCATCCTCATCATCATTGTCGGTGCCGTGCTGTACTTTGGCGTGCTGCCGAAAGTTATGACGAATGACGAGAGGAAGATCTGAAACAGAATGCCTTCCCCCTTGGGGGAAGGTGGCCGAGGCCCCGCCCGAGGTCGGATGAGGGGCGAGTTGCCGGATATTGCCCGTAAGCGGGAAATACCGTAAGCTCTGCCCTCATCAGTCCGCTGCGCGGACAGCTTCCCCCTCGGGGGAAGCCTTTTTGAAAATTTGACTTTTTCCCTTCCACGCAGTACAATTATACCTACGCTGATACGAAAGGGGACCCTACATGCCGGAAGGCTATACCCATGTGCGCACCGCAAGAAAAGCTGCGGAAACCATCCACTACAAAATTCAGTGCCCGGCGGCGTTTGCGGCGGGTGCCAACGGCCCGGACAGCTTTTTCTGCTTCGAAATCTGGAAAAAGCGCGCCAAGCGCCGCTATGACCTGCCCGGCCTCGGCAACCGTATGCACGAGGAAAAGACCGGCGCGTTCCTGCGCAGTCTTTGCGCCAACGTCAAGACCCGCCCGCAGGTCGAGTACACGCTCGGCTTTTTGAGCCACTACGCCGCGGATACCGTCGTGCATCCGTTCATCTGTGCCATGTGCGCGCCCGGCCAGCCCTACGCGGGCAAGGGCGGGCACGGCTATCTGGAGATCGCGCTCGACTCGACGCTCCACGCCGAGGACACCGGCTCTGCGCTGGTTCCCGTCGATGACGTCAGCCCCCTGCCCACAGGGGAGGAGCTGGCCGACATCACGGCGCTGCTGCACACCTGTCTGCTGGAAACCTACGGCGAGGACATCCCCGTGGAGTACCTGGCCGATGCGTTCTGGCACACCTACAGGCTGCGCGGGCTGTTCCCCAGTAAGCACGGCTTGCGCCGGGTGTTTTTCTGGCTCGTGGAGCCGCTGTTCGGCGGGCGCGGCTTCATCACGGGCCACGTCTCGCCGCGGCAGCTGGACAAGCGCCTGCCCGACGACTGGACCGACCCGTTTACCGGCGAGCATCACGACGGCGGCCTGTTTGCGCTGCTGCCAAAGGCAGTTTTTCGCAGTGAGCAGTTCATGGGTGCGGCGCTGCTGTACTGGATGAACCGGCTGCCCCCCGCAGAATTTGCCGAAAAGCTCGGCAGTATGAGCTATCTGCAGGGCATCGCCACCCCCGAGAGCGACCCTGACACAACAAATCAAACCGAAAAGGAGAACACCGTATGATTCGCATTACCATGCAGAACGGCAAGACCATCGACATTGAGCTGGACCACAGCGCAGCCCCCATCACCTGCGAGAACTTTGAGAAGCTCGTCAAGGACGGCTTTTACAACGGCCTGACCTTCCACCGCATTATTCCCGGCTTCATGATCCAGGGCGGTGACCCGCAGGGCACCGGCATGGGCGGCCCCGGCTGGCACATCAAGGGCGAGTTCCTGCAGAACGGCGTTGCCAACCCCATCAAGCACACCCGCGGTGTCATCAGCATGGCCCGCTCGATGGACCCGAACTCCGCCGGCAGCCAGTTCTTCATCATGCACCAGGATGCTCCGCATCTGGATGGCCAGTATGCTGCATTTGGCCATGTTGTCAGCGGCATGGACGCTGTGGATGAAATCGCCGCAGTTGCCACTGACTGGAACGATAAGCCCCGCACCCCGGTCGTGATGGAAAAGGTCGAAGTTATCGGCTGACATCCTGCCGTAAAATTGTAACAAAAAGCGCATGTGCTGTTCCCGAACCGGGAAAGATGCACATGCGCTTTTGCGTTATGGATAACCGTTTTTCAAAAACAGCAGGGGAGCCGCTTACCCAAAGATGGAGCCCACGTTGCCCAGGAAAGATGCCACACTGTTCAACTGCTGCTGCAGCTGGGCCACTGCGTCCATGGTGGCGGGCAGCTTGGCCATCACATCGTTCAGGGCATCCACATCGATCTGGCTCAGCTTATCGGCAATGTCGGGCAGGGTCTGCATCATGCTGTCCAGCTGTTCGGTGTCCAGCTTGGCAAGGCTGTCCTGCAAGGTGCCGGCAATCTCGTTCACCTGGGCGCAGGTGGTGATCACCTGGTTATACGCCGTGTTGAACCGCAGCAGCAGCCCGCCCATAATCAGGCAGAGCACCACCACAATGGCAATAGCGGCCCACAGCAGCCGCTTTTGGCTGCGCAGCAGGGCGCGGTTTTGCTGATCCTGCAATTCCAGCTGCGCTTCCACGCGGTCCAGCTGGTGCTTCAGGTCCAGGGCGTCCACCTTGCCGTCACCGGTTTCATCGTCAGTGGCATTCAGGGCGGCCACTTTGGTGTTCAGGGCATTGTTCATCTGTTTGTTCAGCTTTTCCATGGGGCAAAACTCCTCTCTTGTGTGGGCTGCATGCGGCATGCTTTGGTTACTGTGGGGCTTTCATCTCAAACCAGAAGGTGGAACCTTTGCCTACCGTACTGTTTACCCCAAAGGGGAAATCATGCTGCTGCAAAATGGCCTTGGTGATGGAAAGCCCCAACCCGGTACCGGTCTTGCCGGCATCCTGGCGGGCGCGATAGTAGCGGTCGAACAGGTGCGGTAGTTCCTCCGGCGGGATGCCGGGGCCGTGGTCCTCCACTTCCACCCGGCAACCGCCGTTTGGCATGGGGATGGCCCGCAGCACAAACACACCGTCCGCACCCATATGGTGGGTGGCGTTGCCCAACAGGTTGTGCAGCACCCGTTCCATCATGGCGGGGTCGGCGCGTACCATGCATTCCTTGTTGGCTTCCAGCTGCAGCGTCCAGCCATTCTGCTCGCACACGGCGTCATAGCGGCCCGCGACCTCAAAGCAAAGCTGGCTCATGTCAAAATCAACGGGGTTAAGCTTTTCTGCACCGCTGGAAACTTTGCTCAGCTCCATCACGCTGTTTACCAGCGCGCTCAGGCGGTCAGTTTCGTCCACAATAATGCTGCACTGTTCGGTGCGCTTGGCCTTGTCATCACCGGTAATATCGCGCACCGTTTCGGCATAGCCCTTAATCAGGGTCAGCGGGGTGCGCAGGTCATGGCTGACATTAGCCAGGATATCTTTTTCCAGCTGGGCGGAGCGTTTGACTTCCTGCGCCATGTGGTTGAACTCCCGCCCCAACAGGCCCAGCTCATCATTGCGGACTACCGGCACCTGAACATCATAGTCGCCGTCGGCAATCTCGCGGGCACCCTCCGAAAGCTGGCGCATCGGGCGGGTGAA
>OJRW01002536.1_pt1 | contig 12300 bp, 10 predicted proteins | sample 1599231 | NCBI WGS metagenome assembly OJRW01 (sample SAMN04168656, study PRJEB22393) | human gut metagenome | biome: human gut microbiome; feature: stool | host: Homo sapiens | collected 2014-03-17
ATTTAAATCACGATGGAATTTACTCTTGCACTGGAATTTACTTTTTCAAGTCAGCAAAGGAAATAATGGAGAGAATTACATAATTCATAGTCATTGATTTTACTGATGTTTCAGGACATATAAAAAACAATATATTTTTTAGTTTTTAGTTTTCAAAAGAAGCTTGCACAGAAATGTGGAGGCTCTTTTTATGTGAAATAATTAGAGGCTTCCACTATTATGCCAGAAGCCTCTAATTTTTAAGCTGTTTTGGAGATTTTTGCGGTTTCAGCTACTTTTTCACGCGATTTTTTCCGGCTTATGGGCTGAGTTTGGGAGCTGTTTTGGAGATTTTTGCGGTTTCAGCTACTTTTCTCGTATTTTTTCCGGCTTATGGGCTGAATTTTGGGAGCTGTTTTAAAAGTTTTATGGATTATAGCGCCTCAAGACCTGCCCACTATGCTATCAACCTATGGCTATTGTACATTATGCTATGCAAATAGAGCAATTATCAGATATAAAGGCATTGGTTATGCGTCTCAAATCTGACACGGTTCCCGGTTCTAAGACGCAGTCTTGGTTACGATTATGTCGAAAAATCAAAGATAATCCAAGGTTTATTACAGCACCATTCAGAGAAACAAAAGCATTTGAAAAACTATATAATCAACGAACCAGCGTAGAGCGTACGTTCGGGGATTTAAAAGATAATTACAACCTTGATAACATCCGGGTTGCAAAAATGGCAAGGGCAAAAGTCTTTATGGATTTATCTTGTATTGCCCTTATTGCATCAAGACTATCAGATGCAGCCAGCAAGGAAAAAACCACAAAAATAGTACAAATTTATCATTACAAAAATTTTGATATAAAAAGAGCAATATTAGCCAAAAACCAGCCAAAATAAACTCAACACCATGTCGTATTTTGTCGAAAACTGCTAATCACCTATCAATATTAAAAATTCTAATAGAAATCTTCAAAATACCAGCACATAACGCGCCTAGAATATTGATATATTATATGGAAAAATGAACCCACCAACAAAAACAAAGAGGAAAATTTCGCAAAGGCGACAAAATTTCAAAAGAAAGATAAAAAAGAAGTTCTATGAAAAATATAGTTGATGGAGGGAAACAAATATTTGAGAACAATGTACTATGAACAGAAAGGACTTATTAACCTCGATGATATCGTAGATATATTTATTGAGGTGGGAAATATACACAATTACCTGGAAAATGCAGCCTTGCGGATTTTGCTTTTTGGCAATCCTGAGCTGAATTTTTATCAGTGCCGATTATTAGTATTGAAGTACGGAGAATCACTTTCACAGGATGATTTGCACGGGCGGATGGTATTTATGAGAATGATACAGCTGCTGAAAGTTAACACAGTTTAAAATAAGATGAGAATTTCTTTTTTGACCGGGCAACCGGTCTTTCTTTTTTGCACAAATGGTGTTATAATTTTGGAAAAATTATGTTGATTACTCATAGCTTTAAAAAAGAAGCATTGCATTGTGTTTAATTAAGCCAAAGCATGATAATTCAATCAAAGAAAAGAGGACAAAAATGAACATCGTAGTACTTGCCGGAGGGCTCAGCACAGAGAGAGATGTTTCCTTCAAGACAGGAAGCATGGTAGCTAAGGCGCTCAAAGAGAACGGCCACAAAGTTATATTATTGGATGTATTTATGGGATATAGTGACAGGGAGGAGGACCTGACAGGTATATTTGACCGCGCAGACGAGATAAGCGTGCAGGTCAGTGATATTCCGACAGAGGCACCTGACCTCGCAAAGGTAAAGGCTTCCAGAAAGGACCAGTCCCCTTGCTTCTTCGGACCAAATGTCATCAAAATGTGTCAGATGGCTGACATTGTTTTCATGGCTCTCCACGGAGAAAACGGAGAGAACGGAAAGATACAGGCAGCATTTGACCTCTTCGGTGTCAAATATACAGGCAGCGATTATTTAAGCTCTGCCATCGCCATGAACAAGGAGACATCAAAGCAGTTCTTCCTTGCAAACGGAATCCCTACTCCAAAGGGTATTTCCATGACAAGAGCGACCAGACAGGACGATATCACAAAGCTTGACCTGACACTTCCATGCGTGGTAAAGCCATGCTGCGGCGGTTCAAGCATCGGTGTCACTATCGTTAGGGATGCGGCAGAGTTTAAGGCGGCACTTGACGATGCCTTCAAGTGGGAAAATGAGCTGGTTATCGAGGAATTTGTACAGGGCAGGGAGTTCTCTGTCGGCGTTATCGAGGGCAAAGCTCTTCCTATTATAGAGATTGCACCGAAGGAGGGCTTCTACGATTATAAGAATAAATACAAGGCTGGCAGTACAGTAGAGACATGTCCGGCCGAGCTTCCTGAGCAGGTGACAAAGGATATGCAGCACTATGCCGAGGAGGTTGCGCGCGTTATCGGGCTTGATACATATTCACGCTCAGACTTTTTGCTCAATGACAAAAATGAGATGTTCTGCCTCGAGGCAAACACACTGCCTGGCATGACTCCGACCAGTCTTCTGCCACAGGAGGCAGCGGTTATCGGTATGAGCTTTAATCAGCTCTGTGAGCATCTGATTGACATATCTTTGAAAAAATATGAGGTGTAGCATGTCGGATAAGTACATGAAGAATCTTACATTTGCAAATATCGCAAAGGCTTGCGAGGGCACATACATAGGCGATGAGACACAGCTTGATACGACAATCACCGGCGCAGTCATAGACAGCAGACAGGTGAAGGAGGGCTATCTTTTTATCCCGATAAAGGGAGAAAGGGTGGACGGACACAAATTTATTCCGACTGTGTTTGAGCAGGGGGCGGCAATTGTGCTCTCTGAGCATGAGCTTAAGGATCCGGCAGGCCCATATGTGCTTGTTGAATCAACCACCGATGCCATGAAAAAGCTCGCGGCATTTTACAGAAAAAGCCTTGATATCAAGGTGGTGGGTATCACCGGAAGTGTCGGCAAGACCAGCACCAAGGAGATGATATCATCAGTCCTTGAGCAGAAATACAGCGTTCACAAGACCGCAGGCAATTTCAACAACGAGATAGGCCTGCCACTCACCATTTTCGGAATCAGGGAAAGCCATCAGGTAGCGGTGCTCGAGATGGGCATATCTGATTTTGGCGAGATGCACAGACTTTCTACTATGTCTTGCCCGGATGTCATGGTCATCACCAATATCGGCTACTGCCATCTGGAGTTTTTGGGCGACAGGGATGGTGTGCTTAAAGCCAAGACAGAGTGCTTTGAGCATATGATGCCGGATGCGGTCGCAGTGCTGAATGCAGATGACGATAAGCTGGCCACAGTGCAGACGGTAAATGGAAAGCCTGCCATATACTATGGCAAGGAATCAGCTTCAGGCGTTCATAAATCAGTATATACCACAAATATTGAAAACCTGGGATTCGACGGCATGAAGGCTCATTTTGTCACTCCGGAGGGTGAGTTTGATGCACAAATCCACATCCCGGGTGAGCACAATGTATACAATGCCATGGCGGCAGCAGCTGTCGGATTGCAGCTTGGCCTCACAATAGCTGAGATAAAGTCAGGAATCGAGAAAGCAGAGACAATCGCAGGCCGTACCAATTTTATCAAAACACACGGCATGACAGTGATAGATGACTGCTACAATGCAAATCCTGTATCCATGAGATCCTCTATCGAGGTGCTTTCACATGCAAAGGGCAGGACAATAGCAGTGCTCGGCGACATGGGCGAGCTTGGAAGCGATGAGAAAAAGCTGCACCATGAGGTAGGCGAAGCAGTTGGAGAGAATCATATCCATACACTTTTTGCCGCAGGAGAGCTTGCAAAGGAATATGCAGCCGGAGCCGCAGAAAAATCGTCCGATGTAGACATCCACTATTTCGAGGATAGGGAAACCATGACACAGGAGCTTCTTTCATATGTGAAGGAGGGCGACACCATACTGGTGAAGGCATCGCACTTCATGGAGTTTCCTAAGGTGGTCGAGGCTCTGAGTAAGTAAAATCAGGTAAAATCAATCGGGTAGAAATTAATTCGATATTTAATTATTGCGAGGAATGGATATTCTCCAAGCCTCATAATATTATAAAAGAAAGAGAGAAAAATAATGGCACAGAATCCAATCGTAACAATCACAATGGAAAACGGCGATGTAATCAAGGCGGAGCTTTATCCGGAAATCGCACCAAACACAGTAAACAACTTTATCAGCTTAATCAATCACAACTTCTATGACGGAGTATGCTTCCACCGTGTAATCAAGGGCTTCATGCTCCAGGGCGGAGATCCGGACGGAAACGGCACAGGCGGCCCTGGCTATGAAATCAAGGGCGAGTTCACACACAACGGTTTCAAAAATGACTTAAAGCACACAGCCGGTGTACTTTCAATGGCACGTACCATGATACCTGACTCAGCAGGCAGCCAGTTCTTTATCATGCATCAGGATGCACCACATCTCGACGGTGAGTATGCTGCATTCGGCAAGGTAATCGAGGGCATGGATGTGGTAAATAAGATCGCAGATGTACGCACAGACTACATGGACAAACCACTTGAGGCTCAGGTCATGAAGACAGTTACAGTTGAGACCTTCGGAGTGGACTATCCGGAGCCGGAGACAGTTTAATGATAATAATTATTGATGAGGCAAGCGCAAAACTTGCCTCTTTTTACTATCATGACGAGATATTTAAGCTGCAGTGGAAGCGTGCAGACGATATGTCATCTGCGTCAGACGAGTTGCATGATGAATTTCAGGAAAAACTGTATGACGAGCAGCAATATGAATTACAGGAAAAATTACAAGAAAAACTGCCTGAAGAGCTGCAAGAAAAACTGTATGGTGCACTACCGGGAAAATTGCTGGATGAGTTGCAGAAGAAACTGCCAGATGAGCAGCATAATAATTTGTGTGTGTATGAAATAGAAAATAATTCAGGATATACAGAATATGCAGATAACACCGCGAAAGCTAATACGGGAAATCCTAGAATACCGAAAGCTCCCGCCAACTACATCTGGATAGTATCAAACAGGCAGCAGAAGCAAATAGCTGACTCGCTCGGCATAGCATCAGTAGGAGAACCGCAGTGCGGCACGCGCTATGCAGTCGAGAGCCTTGCGGAGCTTGATATTGAGTATCTGGAGCGGGTGCGCAGACGGTATAATCACATCCCGTGGGACATCGGCGAGACAGACAGGTGTCTGATACGTGAGCTGTCCCTGTCAGACCTTCCTGCGCTCTATGAGCTCTATGACAAGCCCGGCATGACAGACTTTGTGGAGCCGCTTTACGACTATGAGACAGAGCTTGAATACCAGAAAGCATATATAGAGAACATGTATGGCTTTTACGAGTATGGCATGTGGCTTGTATTTTCCAGAGAAACAGGGAAGCTGATAGGACGGGCAGGGCTTGAGCATGATGAACTGGGCTATATGATAGCGCCGGAATTATGGAACCAAGGCTATGCCACGGAGGTGTGCCGCTTCATCATAGACTACGCGCGCGAAAACACAGACTTTGAAGAGCTTTACTGCCGGATAGATGAGAGAAATGAAGCATCGGTTCGCCTTGCCAAAAAGCTTGGATTTACAAATAGCGGGCATATGGATGATGATATACATGCCTCTATATATAGAAAAAATATAAAAAACATAAAAAACAATGAAAAACATTGAAAAATATGCAATTAGGCAATAAAATATAAACATAGTTTAACGATTTGGAGGACGAAAAAATGAAGAAATATGCATACGGAGTAGATATAGGTGGAACAACTGTAAAGATAGGCTTTTTTGAGACCACAGGAAAGCTTGTCGATACATGGGAGATTCCTACACGCACAGAGAATTCAGGCGAGCTCATCCTGCCTGATATTGCAGCATCCATCAAGGAGAATAACGAGAAGCACGGCATCGAGATGGGTGACATCGAGGGCGTAGGCATGGGAGTGCCGGGACCTATAAAGGATGACGGAACAGTATTGAAGTGTGTCAACCTCGGCTGGGGCGTGTTCAACGTGGCACAGTCACTCTCAGTACTGTGTGGTGGTATCAAGGTAAAGGCCGGAAACGATGCCAACGTAGCTGCGCTCGGTGAGATGTGGCAGGGTGGCGGAAAGGGTCATCAGGATGTAGTCATGATTACACTCGGCACAGGCGTAGGCGGAGGAATCATCCGCGAGGGCAGAATCGTAGCCGGAGTAAACGGAGCAGGCGGAGAGATAGGACATATGCCTATGGTAGATGATGAGTCAGAGTGCTGTGGCTGCGGCAAGAAGGGCTGCTTAGAGCAGTATGCATCAGCAAACGGTCTCGTAAGAGTGGCAGAGAGATACATTGCAGCACACAGGGATGTGGCAACAAAGCTTGATTTAAATGCAGGCTTCACAGCCAAGGATGTATGCGATGCGGCAAAGGCAGGAGATGTAGCGGGCATTGCGGCTGTAGAGCAGTCTATGAAGCTTCTCGGCAAGGCAATGGCAGCAGTAGCATGCGTCATGGACCCTGAGGTATTTGTTGTAGGCGGAGGCCTCTCAAAGGCAGGCAGCATCATCATCGATACAGCAGCAAAGTACTATAAAGAGTATGCTTTCCATGCAAGCCGTGAGATAGAGATCAAGCTTGCCACACTCGGCAACTCAGCCGGCATGTATGGCGGAGTAAAGATGGTTATAGGCTAACAACATGAGATTGCAATTTTTGAAGAAATAAAATATAATGGCTACTAAAGATACACTACAATCGAGGTGAGACTATTGGCAGATTACTCAACAGAAGAATTAGAAAAAATAGCGGACAAATTTCGCTCAGATACCAGCGGTATAAGGGGAACAAAGGATTTTACGAGCCCAGAGGAGCTTTACGATGAGCTGAAAAAGGAAATCAAAAAGTACCATCCGTCGGATGACACGAGCCTTGTGGACAAAGCCTACAGGGTAGCTTATGATGCTCATAAGGGTCAGGCGCGTAAGTCAGGAGAGCCTTATATCATACATCCGCTTTGTGTTGCCATAATACTCGCCGAGCTCGAGCTGGATAAGGAAACCATTGCAGCAGGACTGCTCCATGATGTGCTGGAGGATACCATCATGACCATGGATGAGATGCGTGCGGAGTTTGGGGACGATGTCGCACATCTGGTGGATGGTGTCACGAAGTTGAAGCACCTGCATCTGACAGACAGCACCAAGGATCCGAAGGACAAGAATGCGGACAGGCTTGAGATGCAGGCTGAGAATCTGCGCAAGATGTTTCTCGCCATGGCAAAGGATATCAGGGTCATCCTCATAAAGCTGGCAGACAGACTGCACAATATGCGTACACTCAAGTACCAGTCCAAGGAGGCACAGCAGCGTATCGCCAGAGAGACACAGGATATCTATTGCCCTATCGCACAGCGACTTGGTATCAGCAAGATAAAGATAGAGCTCGAGGACCTTTGTATGAAGTACCTCTATCCGGATGCCTACTACGATCTGGTAGAGAAGGTAGCCCTCAGAAAGACAGAGCGCGACACCTACATCCAGGGCCTGGTAAACGATGTCAAGAAGTATGTTTCAGATGCCGGTATCAAGGCAGAGATATACGGCAGGGCAAAGCATTTCTTCAGTATATATAAGAAGATGGTCAATCAGGACAAGACTATAGACCAGATATATGACCTCTTTGCCATCAGAATTCTGGTGGATACCATACCGGACTGCTACGCAGTGCTTGGTATCATACATGAGAAGTATAAGCCTATACCGGGCCGTTTCAAGGACTATATTGCCATGCCGAAGCAGAACATGTACCAGTCGCTTCACACGACACTCATAGGCCCGAGCGGACAGCCGTTTGAGATACAGATACGTACCTATGAGATGCATCGTACAGCTGAGTACGGTATCGCAGCGCACTGGAAGTACAAGGAAGCAAACAACGGCAATGCCACTACCACCACTGTCACAGAGGAGGAGAAGCTCAGCTGGCTGCGCCAGATACTCGAGTGGCAGCAGGACATGTCGGATAATAAGGAATTTATGACTTTATTAAAGAGTGATTTAAATTTATTCTCCGACAATGTATTTGCATTCACGCCGTCCGGCGATGTAAAGAACCTGCCAAAGGGCTCCACACCTATAGACTTTGCCTACAGCATACACTCTGCGGTCGGCAACAAGATGGTCGGTGCCAAGGTAAACGGCAAGCTAGTGCCGATAGACTATGTCATCAAAAACGGTGACCAGATAGAGATAATCACCTCACAGAACTCCAAGGGACCAAGCCGTGACTGGCTCAAGGTCGTAAAGAGCACACAGGCCAAGAACAAGATCAACCAGTGGTTCAGAAGTGAGCTCAAGGAGGAGAATATACAGCACGGCAAGGATCTGATAGCAGCCTATGCCAAGGCAAAAGGTATCAACTTTGCTGAGATAAACAAGCCTGAGTATCAGGAAAAAATACGCCGCAAATACGGCTTCCACGACTGGAACTCATGCCTTGCAACCGTCGGTCACGGCGGACTCAAGGAGAGCCAGATAGTCAACAGGATGTACGATGAATACAAGAAGGATCATGTGGTGCCGGTGACAGATGCAGATGTGCTTGGCAGTATCGCAGAAAAGCAACAGGCGGCAGCAGGCACACAGCTCGAGCACAAGTCAAAGAGTGGCATTGTGGTACACGGACTCTATGACGTGGCTGTGCACTTCTCGAAGTGCTGCAATCCTGTTCCGGGAGATGAGATCGTGGGCTTTGTTACAAGAGGCCGAGGCATCTCCATCCACAGGACAGACTGTGTGAATATCATCAATCTGTCCAAGATAGAAAAGGACAGGCTCATAGAAGCAGAGTGGCAGGATACAGCCCTCATGGACAATGGTGCCGAGTATCAGGCAGACCTTAAGATATTCTGTCATGACAGGCCGGGACTACTCGTAGATATCACAAAGATATTTACCGAGAAGGAAATCAATATCAGTGGTATCCAGTCCAAGACCAGTAAGCAGGGCATCGCTACAATCGAGGTATTTTTTAATATCAAAGGCAGGGACCAGATAAAGGTTCTAGTGGAGAAGCTCAGACAGATAGAAAGTGTAATAGACGTAGAGAGGACCACCGGCTAAATCCCGGTGGTTCTTGCGTGAAGCATAACATATAACAGATAAGGAGTACACTCATATGGTAAATATGAAGATAGACCACTTCGTAGTGGGACCGGTGCAGACCAACTGCTACTTTGTCACCAATATAAAGACAAAGGAAATGATAATAATAGACCCGGGCGCGTGTGCTAATCAGCTCGCCAAAAAAGTGGACGAATCAGGCGCAAAGCCAGTAGCAATACTGCTCACACACGGACACTTTGACCATGCCACGGATGCAAAGCCGCTCGCAGACCGCTACGGCATCAAGATATATATCCATGAGGCAGACAAAGCCACACTCGATGACCCACAGCTCAATGTCAGCTACATGATGGGCCAGTCAAAGACTTTTTATGCAGATGTATTTTTGAAGGATAAGCAGGAGCTTGACATCGCAGGCTTTCACATAGTAGTGCTTCACACACCGGGGCATACACCGGGTGGCTGCTGCTATTATTTCCCGTATGAGGACGTGATCTTTACAGGAGATTCGCTGTTTTGCGGCTCAATTGGACGTACGGATTTCAAGGGTGGCAGCATGTCAGACCTTGTGCGCACAGTGAAGGAAAAAATCATGACACTGCCTGAGCATACAGAGGTGTACCCGGGCCACAACGACACAACAACCATAGAAAACGAGAGGATGTATAACCCTTACTTATGATAGTAGTAGTATTTAATAAACCGGATTTTGAATATGATGTGCACTCACTGCTCAAGGAGTTCTTCCCGCAGGAGGATGTGCAGATGTACTATAGCTGCCCACCTGATGAGGTGGAGGGGAAAAACTTAGCCTGCACGCACCACGAGATGACAGATGATGGCGTAAAGGAATTTGCGGATGCATCACAGGTATTTAAGATAGACTATGTGGGTGATGAAATTGCAGTGGAGTGGACAGTAAATAGGGCCGGCGGAAATAATTCCATGACAGATGAGATGCAGCAAGCCGGCGAAAGTGACATTAAAACAGCCGGAAAAAGAATCTGCACAAAAATATCCGTGGACGGCGCAGACCGCAAGGAGACCAAAAACCGCCTCAAGCTCGCCCTGTATTCCATGATAGAAAAGGGCACAGGAAAGAGCCTTCCGTGGGGCACACTCTCAGGCATCAGACCGACCAAGATAGCCATGAAATGCATAGAGGACGGCATGAGCGATAAGGAAACCTACGACTATCTGAAGGAAACCTACCTCGCAAGCGATGAGAAAATCGACCTCTCAATAGGCATAGCAAAGCGTGAGAAGGCACTGCTCGATAAGGTGGACTATGACAATGGCTACAGCCTGTATATAGGCATACCCTTCTGCCCGAGCACCTGTGCATACTGCTCGTTTACCTCATACCCGCTCGGTGTGTGGAAAAACCGCGTGGACGATTACCTCGACGCACTCGAGAAGGAGATAGACTACACGGCACAGAAATTCTATCACAAGAAGCTAAACTCCATCTACATAGGAGGCGGCACACCGACCACACTAAGCCCTGCGCAGCTTGACAGGCTTATCAGAAAAATCAAATGCAGCTTTGATTTAAAGGACTGCCTGGAATTTACGGTGGAGGCAGGCAGACCGGACTCCATCACGAGAGAAAAGCTTCTGGCACTAAAGAAAAACGGCATCAGCCGTATATCGGTCAATCCACAGACCATGAAGCAGCAGACGCTTGATATAATAGGAAGACACCACACAGTAGACGATACGATACAAAGCTTCAAGCTCGCGCGTGAGCTGGGCTTTGACAACATAAACATGGACCTCATCATGGGGCTTCCCGAGGAGACGCTCGATGATGTAAGGCACACAATGGAGCTGGTGAAGGAGCTGGCACCTGACAACGTCACCATCCATTCACTCGCAGTAAAGCGAGCTGCAAGACTCACCATCTTCAAGGACCGCTACAGCGATATGCAGATGGTCAACACCCAGGAGCATATGGATCTCTGCGCAGCCTACTGTAAGCAGATGGGGCTTGAGCCATACTATCTCTACAGGCAGAAGGGCATGGCAGGCAACATGGAAAACGTGGGCTATGCGGCAAAGGGCAAGGCCGGCGTATACAACATACTGATCATGGAGGAAAAGCAGACCATCGTGGCGTGCGGCGCCGGAGCAAGCACCAAGCGTGTCTGGCCTATACCAAATCCCGATGGCACCCACCGCATCGACAGATGCGAGAATGTCAAGGATGTAGGGCAGTATATCGCAAGGATTGATGAGATGATTGGGAGGAAGCAGAGGCTGTTTGAGGAAAAATAAGCAGCATGACATATAATAATGTATAATTATGGGTGCTGTAATACTATAGCGGTTAGCGAATGTGTCAAAAATTATAAAGAAAACCTAATATTCATTGACAAAGAATTAAAAATGGGTGAAAATATATTATTGAATACCCTGATTAGATACAGAAAAAGATATAAATAACCTAATAAAACATACGTAAAACAAAACAGGTTAAAATAATTCGGGGGGGGGTACAAAGGTACCTCCCCTAGAACAGGTATAAAGGAAAATAAAAGATACCACAAGGAGAATTTGGAAAGAATGTACAGAAAGAAAGGCAGAGGATGGACAAAGCATATAGATTTTATGCTTATAGATATCGCATGCATTGTTATAGCATTTTTTATTTCATATGTGATACGCTTCGGCTTTAATAACCCATATGTGGACAAGGACTACCGTATACTGGGTGTAGCATTTCTTCTGATAGATTTCTTTGTGGAGATAATGGCAGACTCATTCAAGAATGCCGTTACGGTATAATAACGACAAACAGAAAAAGCCTTTATTTTCAAGGGGTTTGAGCGTTTGTCGTCTTTTATTCAATTCCTTTTCCAAGTTGAAAATTGACGAAAACTATAAAGAAAAAAGGAGGCTGTTTTATTAACGACAAAATTTAATAGTGCCAGCGGTCCGGCTTTATGTCTGACCGCTGGTTGCCGTGGGCGTTTCACTTTTATAGGTGGACGCCCTTTTTTCATACTCATTTTCGAGAGAAAGGAGATCCACATGGAATTAAACGAAATGGAAAAAAAGCTGCTCTTTCAAGTGGAGGGCGATTATCAGACAAAGATCCTGAATGAACTTTATATGACCGTGCGGTATTCAAATAATTCCGAACAGCGGGAGGCGGCAGAAGGTCTTATGGCAAAACT
>OJRW01002544.1_pt1 | contig 12270 bp, 6 predicted proteins | sample 1599231 | NCBI WGS metagenome assembly OJRW01 (sample SAMN04168656, study PRJEB22393) | human gut metagenome | biome: human gut microbiome; feature: stool | host: Homo sapiens | collected 2014-03-17
GTGCCGCCAAGTTCGTGGAATGGTACGACGGTTACCCGACCGGCGCCCGCGAATGGCCGCTCGATGCCGAGGAAGTCGCTGTGATCGGCGGCGGCAACGTGGCCATGGACGTGGCGCGCGAGCTGATGCGCAACGCCGACGACCTGAAGGAACGCACCGACATTCCGGACAACGTGTACGAGGGCATCAAGGCCAACAAGGCGAAGACCCTGCACCTGTTCATCCGCCGTGGCGTGGCCCAGGCCAAGTTCTCCGTGCAGGAGCTGCGCGAGATGGAGAAGCTGCCGGGTGTGCAGCTGATCATCAACGAGGACGATTTCGATCTGGACGACGACACCATCGAGGAGGCTGGCAAGGACAAGCTAACCCGTCAGATGGTCGAGGAGCTGTTCGCCATCCGTGAGATGGCCGAGGACATGGAAGACGACGGCGACACCGATTTCGAGGGCAACCCGGCGGATCGCAAGTACTACATCCACTTCAATTTCGCTCCGGTCGAAGTGCTGGGCGAGGACGGCAAGGTCAAGGCGATTCGCGTGGAGAAGACGACGACTTCCGCGGACGGCAAGATGACTCGCACCGGCGAATTCGAAGAGTACCCGGTGCAGGCCGTGTATCACGCAATCGGCTACAAGCCGGCTTCCGCGCCGGGCATCGCGTACGACGATCGCCGCGCGCACCTGGCTAACGCGAACGGCGACGGCCGCATCACCACGGAGGCCTCCGGCGAGGGCGCGCAGGTGCGTGAGCGTCTGTACGCCACCGGTTGGGCCAAGCGTGGTCCGGTCGGCCTGATCGGATCCACCAAGTCCGACGCGCTGCTCATCGTCACCAACATGCTGGAGGACCTGTCCAAGGCCGCCGAAGGCGGTCGCGTGGCCGCTGACCGCGATCCGGAATCCATCGACCGTCTGCTGGCTTCCCGCGGTGTCAAGCCGATCGACTTCGCCGGCTGGAAGAAGGTCGACGCGTTCGAACGTGCCGAGGGCGCGAAGGAAGGCCGCGAGCACAAGAAGGTCATCGACCCGGAGCAGATGCGCGCGCTGGCGCATGCCTGAATCAGGCCGGCTGGAATTAGGGTGGGAGTGCTGACTTCCTGACACCCTAACTCCAAGCCTTTTAACGCAATCTAGTAACGCCCTGCACGTCCGATTCCTCTGAATCGGACGTGCAGGGCGTTAGTTTTTGCCGCTTTAGTGGTCGATTTTCGGCGGACTGGTCGCGTAGCGTGCGTTTTCGATCGCACAACCGCCCGTTTCTCCAGAATCGGACGTACGCGGTCGTTTTGACCTATTACCCCCGAAGTTCGGGTCCATGCGCTAGGCTGACCCCAGTGAAACGCGGTGCGCAATATCATCGCAAACGGATGCGGGCATTGAAATCTAAGGTTGTGAAGTCGGCATGAACTTTGGAAAACACGTCAAGCGCAAGGCACTGTACTGCTGTTCCGTGTCCGTCGTGGGCCTGCTGATCGCCTGCCTGATCGGCTTCGCCATGGACGTGGGTCTTGTCGATGTGCATCTCGAAGAGGAAGCCCACGCAGCGGCGTCTTCGGGAACGTCTTCGGAAACGTCCTCCACGTCGGGCGCGCTTAAGAAAAACAGCGCGCCGCAATCGCAGACGCAAGCCGTCTCGTCGCCGACGCAGGTCGCGCTGGACGGCATTTCCGCAGTCGAGGGCAGCGCCACGATCACAACGCAGGGCTTCACGCTAAGCGCCGATTCGCAGGCCGCCGTGCAGTCTCAAATCGCCACTTTCGAAGCCGACGGATATACCGCATCATTCGTGCTCGCCGACATCACGACCGGCCGCACGATCGCATACAACGCCGATGCACAGATCTATTCGGCCTCGTCGGCGGAGGCGCCATACCTGATATCGCTGTTCTCAACGGGCACCGTCGACCTGAACAGCGTGGCCCAATCCGCTGACGCGCAGTCCGCCACCGTCCACCAAAAGGTCGACGCCGTCCTGCGCAATTCCGACAACGCGTCTTACGACTGGCTGTACAAAACGTATGGCCTCGACTGCTTCAACACGTGGGCCGAACAGGCGGGCGCGGCTTCCAGAATGGGTGATCGCGGCGGGTACCTGTTCACCTCCGCGCGCGACATGGCCAAACTGTGGACCGCCGGATACGGTTTCCTGTTCGCCGGGCAAACGGCGGGGGTGCAGAACATCACGCCCGAATCGCTGCAATGGCTGTCCGGAGACATGACGAATTCGCTGAACTCCTGCATCCACGCGGCCCTTGGCGATGCGGACACCGTGTACACGAAGGCCGGATGGATCAACGGCGAAGGCGATTTGTACGCGCTGAACGATGCCGGACTGGTGATGTCGCAGTCGGGCACGTACGTGCTGGCGGTGCTGACGAACGCGTGCGGCCGCAACGATTTGCTGACCAGCCTGATCGGCACGCTCGACGCAGTGCATTCAGGGGATATGCGGGGGTAATACGTTTCAAGTTGGGGTGACTCTCGCCGTGCCGCAGATAGGTCTATGGCCGATGCTGTAGCGTCGTTGCGTGGCATGTTTCTAGATGTTGCAAATCCACCCTTCAGCTTGTATACAGCAAAATCCCAGCCTGAATTCCTAGGCTGGTGGCCATGAACGGCAAATTGCAGGTGCACGGCCATTGCAATGGCTTGAAAACAACGCTTTTGTTCGCGTTGATGTGGGGCGTCATCATGCTCATCTGGTGGGCGACCGGCGCCAGTCAAAGCACGCTCGGCTACTACATTCTCATCGGCCTGGGCTCCACGTTCGTCTCCTACTGGTTTTCCGACAAACTGGCGATCGCCAGCATGCACGCTCGACAGGTGAGCGAGCAGGAAGCCCCCGTACTATACAAGATCGTCCGCGAGCTATCGGCGAAGGCAGGCAAGCCGATGCCGCGCATCTACATCGCCCCCACCATGAGCCCCAACGCGTTCGCGACGGGGCGCAACGAACGACACGCGGCGGTCTGCTGCACGCAAGGCATCCTACAGACACTTAACGAACGTGAGATTCGCGGCGTGCTCGGACACGAACTCATGCACGTCTACAACCACGACATTCTGACGTCCGCAATCGCCTCCGCCATGGCCACCGTCATCTCGTACCTCGGCTACTCGCTCATGTATTTCGGCGGCGGCCGTTCGCGTGACGACCGCGACGATTCGGCGTCCGGCGGCTTGGGATTGCTGGGTGTGCTGCTGAGCACGATTCTGGCGCCGATCGCAGCGTCGCTGATACAGATGGCGATCTCCCGCACACGCGAATACGACGCCGACGAAGACGGTTCCAAGTTGACGGAGGATCCGGAAGCGCTCGCTTCCGCGTTGAGCAAGATTTCCGGCGGCGCAGCCGCGATGCCGATGGAGAAGACCGCCGGCACGCAGTCGGTGGCTGCGATGATGATCGCCAGTCCGTTTTCGGCGGAAGGTTTCTCCAAGCTGTTTTCTACGCACCCGCCGACCTCGGATCGCATTGCGCGGCTGATGCAGATGGGGCAGGAGATGCGTCAGCAGGGCGTGCAGTCCGGATATTTGGCCGGTGGCTATGCCACGAGCGGCGTTGCGGCGGCGGATATTCGGCAAGGCGGACGTTCTGCGATGGCTGGTGCCGGTGGGCCGCAATTTGGAACGCAGTATGGATTCGCGCATGATTCGGGCGGCTCGGCTGGCAGATATTCTCGCGACTATTCGCAGCGGCCGCGTGGTTGAGTCTCCGTGATATTGCGGAAAATTGGTATCGCATGTCGGTCTGTGTCCGCATACGCATCCGTTGCGTGCTAAACTGAAGTTTCGTGCCCAAAAGGCACAACCTTGCGGATGTAGTTCATCGGTAGAACGAAAGCTTCCCAAGCTTTAAAGGCGGGTTCGACTCCCGTCATCCGCTCCATTCGAAACCCTTGGAATCGTTGGAATTTCAAGGGTTTTTCTATTGTCGTAAAAGACCCGTGAAGCCAACTTCGCGTCGCGCAACTGTCGGTTGCGTCGCAAAATTTGGTTGCGAATCGCAATGCAACCGCAAGATGGTGGCGTGGAACGCGACGTTTGTGACAAGCTGCTGATGCTTTGCGACATGTTCGGTGTGACGTTGGATGATTTGGTCATGGGCGACGTGTGCGCGTCGGCGGGCCGTGGAGGTGCGGGACGCGTGGGCTGTGTGGATGCGGGACGCATGGACTTGGCTGCCGATACGGCTGGTGTGGCAGCGTCGGATGGGGTGGTTGACTCTGCTGTTGGTGCGGTTCCGGGGGTAATCGGGTTCGCGGCATCGCAGGTTGCAGGAGTGTCCGATTCTGCAGAATCGGACACTCGTGGAGGGCGATGGGTAGGCTGGAGCCCGTGAACACGAACCAGAAGTCCCCCTCCGATTCCGGCGCAAACCACCCCACCGGCAACTCCTGCAATCCGCTACTCGGCCATGCCACATCACACGCGGCGACACTCATCGGCCTGTTCGCAATCGTCCTGTGGGGCTTCATGGCCGGCCTCGTGCGACTGGTCTCCGAATCGTTCGGCGCCACGCTCGGTTCGGCGCTCATCTACACCGTCGGTGGTGTCATGCTGTTCATTGTGCGCCGTCCGAAACCAATCCGCGAAGCGCCATGCAAGTACCTCATCGCAGGCGGACTCATGTTCATCGCATACGAGGCGTCAATCTCGCTGTCGATTGGCCTGGCCACAACGAACGCGCAATCCGTGGAAGTCAGCCTTGTCAACTACTTGTGGCCGACGCTGCTGGTGCTGATGACCGCAGCGGTATCGCACAAACGTGGTGCGGTCGCCAAAGCGATTCCTGGCGCGGTGATCGCAACCATCGGTGTGGCGATGGCGGTTGGCGGAGAAAGCCTTGATATGCAGGAAGCGGTCCACAATATCGCCAGTAACCCCCTACCGTATGTGCTCGCGTTTGTTGGCGCCTTTATTTGGGCGATTTATGCGACTTTTACGCCGTCGTTGTCCGGCGGTTACGACGGCACGACGATTTTCTTCTGCTGTGTGGCCGTTGTACTGTGGACCATCCATTTCGTTTCGGGAGACGGTTTGCCGGACACGGCGCCCGGCATCGGTGGATATGCTGCGCTGATTGCGTGCGCCGCTTCGATTTCGGGCGGCTACGCGTGCTGGGGATACGGCATGTTGCACGGCAGTATGGAAACGCTTGCGATTGGTTCGTACGCGACTCCGCTGTTTTCCACGGCTTCTAGCACGCTTCTGTTGGGCGTGGCGCTGGGCATGCCGTTCTGGATCGGTGTTGTGCTGGTGGTTGCCGGTTCTCTGATCAACGTGTGGTTTGCACGGTGCCCCTGAGTGTCCGTTTCTCCCGAATCGGACAACCTGGGGTGACCGGATGATGCGTCCACGTGTACCAGCCGAAACCGATCTAAACCGGCTCAAACCAGCCCGTTCAAATCCGCCTCGTCACATCACCTTGGTGGACTCCAGATTGCGGCTCACCCAGTTGTTCAACCGGATCACCGGCTTGCGCAACACCAATCCCAGCAGCAGCGAAGGAATCAGGAACAAGGCGAGATACACCATGTCAAGCAGGTACTCATTGCCGTACGATCCGGCCATCGCGGCGTGCATGGCATCGATGGCGTGCGGGAATGGTAGGAACGGGTAGAGCATTTGGAAGAACTTCGGCAGCGTCTCGATAGGGAACGTACCGCCCGAACCGGCGACCTGCATCACCAGCAGCACCACGGCCACAGCCTTGCCGATATCGCCGAACGACACGGTCAGCGTATACACGATATTCGAGAACACGAGCGCGGCAAGCCACCCCACGGCAAGGAACTGCAGCGCATGATTCGCCTGCACGCCAAGGAAATACGTGTCGCCCAGGCAAACCAGTGTGCCCTGCAGCAACGCGAGCAGTGCGAAGATCGCGTACCGTCCGAAATACTCGTGGTCAAGGCGCAGTCCCCAACGTGAGGCGTTCCCCGGGCCGGACGGGCCGGCGATGCGCGGCAGCGTGTCGCCCAAGCCCAGCACATGCGCCTTCTCGCGGTCCGAAATCGTCACTTTCAGCATGGCGCACAGGATGATCGCACCCACCCAGATTGACAGGATCGTATAGAACGGCGCCATGGCCGAACCGTAGTTCGCGATCGGGTACACCGAGACGCGATGCAGTGCGACGGGCGCGGAAATCAGCGTGGACAGTGTGGACGCGTTGGCGGTGGCCAGTGCACGTAGTTCGTCCGATTCGCCCGAATCGGCGTCGTTGTCACCGTCGCCACCATCGCTGTTGCCGTCACCGGCGTTTCCGCCCGTCTCCAGCTTCGTGATCAGCTCCTTCACCGTCGCTGCCGACGAGTCGAGTTTCTTCGCGATCGCGCCGAGCGTGGAACGGATGGACGTCACATTCGTCCCCACATCGCCCGTCACATCGTCCAGACCGTCGGCGGTGCCGCTCAGCTGGGTGATCATGCTGTCGGTTTGGGAGATCAGCGTGCTGACTGTGGAGGCGAGCGCGTCGATTTTCGGCTTGACGTTCGTGGCGTAATCGTCGCGCACATTGCTGATCGACTGCTTCGCGGAGGTGATGCGGTTCAGGATCTCCTTGCGGGAGCTTTCCGCGGCTGCGGTATCCTGCGTGACCTGCGTGGAAGCGTCTTTCAGCTGCTGCGCGAGCTTCTGCGAATCGCCTTTGGCGGCTTCCAGCAGCGTGATCTCCCGGTCGATGGCTTCCAGCAGCGCCTGTTTCGCGGAATCACTGTCCGGTAGTTGTTCCAACGATTCGCGCATGTGGTTGAGGCTTGTGATGTACGTGTCGTACAGCGATTCGCCGCTGGAGACTTGTTCGCTCAACGTTGTCAACTGGCTGGCTGCGGTGTCTGAGCCCTTGCCGATCGCGTCGAACGCCTTGTTCACCTTGGCAGCTACTTGGTCGAACGCGCCTGACACCTGGTCGAGCGCGGTGTTCACCGAGGAGGTGACGTTCGCACCTGCCGAAGTGAGCGACGTGGCACCTGATTTGCCTTGCTTCAACGCGTTCTGGGCCTGTTTGCCCGCCTTGGTCGCCGAGGCGAGTAGTTTGCCCGTGGAATCCACGATGTCGTTCGCCGAGCCGAGCAGCTGCGAATACGACGTCACCTGCTGCGATGCGCCGCTCAGCGTATCCGCCGTGGTGGTGAGATTGCCGTTGAGGTTGCGCATGTATTCGGCCATTTGCGGGCTTTGCGAATAGTGTAGGATGCTTGAGGCCAGGTCGAGTCCGACTTGCGCAATCGTTTTGGCGAAGGTTTTGTCGATCGTGTTGACCACGGTTGTCGCGCCCTGATCGGTGATATGCGGGGCGATCGGGTTGATTTTCTCGTTCAGATAGTACTTGAGCTGCGCGTGTTTGATGTCGGGGGAGAACAGCGTCATCATGTCGGCGCTGAAACCTTTCGGAATTACGATTGCCGCATAGTATTCGCCGGATTTCACCCCGTCGATTGCCTTGTCGCTTTTCACGAACTGCCAGTCCAGCTGGTCGTTGGCGTGCAGTGTGCTGATGATGGTTTCGCCCACGTTGACGCGCACCGGTATGAGATCCGACTTGTAACCCTTGTCGTTATTGGCCACGGCGACCTTCAATGCCTTGGTGTTGCCGTAGGGGTCCCAGCTGGCCGCGATGTTGAACCAGGCGTACAGCGCCGGCACCACCACCAGGCCCATCGAGACGATCACGGCGATCACGTTGCGGGTGGCATGGCACATGTCCCGCTTGAAGATGCCCCAGATCATTTTCACTGTTCGTTCCCCTCCTCACGCAGACTCCTGCCAGCATTTCCGTCCGTGTTTCCAGCCGCATGTTCAGGCGCATGTCCGGCTGAACCACCATGCGCAGCCTCATACAGCCTCGTACGTACGGCATGCATCGGCTTGTAATGCATGCCCGGCCGGAACAGCAGGTTCTCGTGCAGGATCGCGCTGCGGAACTCTTCCGCACTCATCGCTTCCTCGCCCAGATAATTCGCATACCGTTCGCGCAGATACTCCACCACGATGAGATACGTGTCGATGGCGATGATCGAAATGATCCAACCGAGCAGCATGGCGAGCTTCATGCGCGTGATGAATAGCAATAGCAGGAACACGAACGGCAGTACCGCCAGCGCGAGGAATCCCCAACGCACCAGGCGCGGGTACAGGCGGAAGAAATGAATCGCCCGTCTGCGGGCGAGTTCGGGGAACTCCTCGGCGATCTGCTGCGCGGTCTCGGTGAGCCGCAACGGTTCCACCGTGCCTTCGTTATGTTCGGTGATCATCAGATCAGTGTCTGCCAGACGGTTGTCGAACAGGCGGTTGAGGTTCAACGCCAGCTTGCGGACCACCAAGCCGATGAACAGCGCCACAGGCAGATACCAGAACAGCGAGAGCATGTCGATCCAATAATGGTTGGCATACATGCCGCCGATCGGCCCGCGCATTGCGTTGATGCCGTAGGTGAACGGTAGGAACGGTTTCAGACGGCGGAAGAATTCCGGCATCATCTCGATGGGGTAGAGGCCTGCCGCGCCCGGAATCTGGATGATCACCAGAATCACGGCGACGGCCTTGCCGATATGCCGGAACGCCACGGCGAGCGCGTAAATGATGTTCACGTAGACGAACGAGGCGAAAATGCCGGCGAGGATGAACAGGAACGGATGCTCGCATTGGATGCCCAGCGCGAGATCGCCGATCGTGGCGATGATCGCCTGCAGGAATCCGACCGTGACGAACAGCAGCCAACGGCCCATATAGCCTTGGCGTGGCGTGTACATGCGGATCTTCTCATCGCGGTCCACTTCAAGCTTGTAGATCGCGACGAGCACGAATCCGCCGACCCACAGCGCAAGATTCGTGTAGAACGGCGTGACCGCGGAACCATAGTTTTTGACCGGGTAGAGGACCTGTTCGTCCAAATGCACCGGCTCGCCCACGAACGAGCCGACCTCGCTCGTGTCAAGTCCGAGCGCTTGGGAAAGCTGCTGGAACATCGCCGAACTGCTCAACGCGGCCACATCGGTGCGCGTGGTGTTGAGCTGTTTGGCGAGATTGGCGAGCTGCGTCTGCGTGCCAGCAATGGTGGTGTTCGTTTGGGTCACGGTGCGCGACAACTGGTCGAGCAGCCCGTTGCCCTGTTCCAGCGTGCTTTGCAGCGTGGTAAGCGTGCCGGACAGCGACCCATTGGCTAGGCTGAGTGTATCGAGCCCGGTGTTGAGATTCGGCATGACCGTGCCGGTGATGGTCGTGCGTGCGCTCGCCATCGACGCCGTGCCGTTCTTCGCCAGCGTGGTGACATCGTCGTTGAACCCGTTCGCGGTGTTCTTCCCCGCGTTGATCGCAGCCGTGGTGTCCTGATCGAAGGCGTCGATGCGCTGCTGCTGGAACGTCAGCTGTTTGCGGGCTTCGGCGAGCTGCGCGGAAAGATCCTTATACGTTTGGCTGTTCGGATCCAGCTGGCTGGCCTGCAACGCCTTCTCCACGCCGTCGAGCACATTGCCGGTGGTGGCGTTGACGTGATGCATGGTGCTGGACACTTGGTCGAGCGCGTCCTGCGTGGTGTTCAGTCCGCTGAGCACGGTGCCGGTGGCATTGCTCACGTTGACCTGCAGGCCGGACAGTTGCGTGCTGCCGTTGTCGAGCGCTCCGACCAGTGTGTTCGAGAATCGTTCGGTTTGTGTGCGCGTCTCGCTCAGCAAGTCGGACGCCTTGCCGACGGTGTCAAGCGAGTTGGTGATTTCCGAGGCGAGCGCGATGTTGGACTGTTTGGCCGAATCGATGGTGGTGAGGGCCTTGTCGAGCGTGGAGCGGGTGTCGCGCAGCTGCTGTTGGACGGTTTCGAGCTGGTTGATGGTGTCGGTCAGATCGTTGACGACGTCGCTTTGCGCGCTTTTCACGCTGCCGGTGGTTTCTCCCGCTGCCTCCTTCACTTCCTTTGCCACGGCGTCGGCCACGCTGGAAACGAAAGTGGTGTTGATCTGCTCGTCGATCGTGGTCGCGCCCGTATCGGTGATTTTCGGCGCGATCGCGTTCAGCTTTTCGTTGATGTAGTACGTGATCGACGGTCGGTCGCCTTTACCGGTGACGGTGCCGATTAGTCTGGAGCTGAAGTCTTCCGGCAGTACGATCGCCGCATAGTATTTGCCGGATTCCACGCCTTCGATGGCTTGCTGCTTGGGAACGAAACGCCAGCCGAGCTGATGGTTCTTCTTAAGCTGGTTGACGGTCTGCTGGCCAGCGTCGAGATGGCCGACCAGCGTGGAGGTTGTGCCCTTGTCCTCGTTCGCCACAGCGACTTGGATGTTGCCTGTGTTCGCGTACGGGTCCCAGTTGGCGAGGATATTGCACCATGCGTACAGTGATGGGATGATGGCCACACCCAGCGTGACGACGAGCGCCACGGGGTTCTTCAGAATGCGTTTCACGTCTCGAAGGAAGATGGCGAAAACCTGGTGCATCAAGCCTCCTCGCGGGTATTGGTCGCAACATCTACGTGCGGCGGCATGCCCGTGCGGGAACACCCGGTTGGGCTCTTCGTCGCGCGATCCGGTGAATATTCTATGACTTCCGATGGAACGATCGCAATGGTTTCGCCATGTTTATTGGTCGGTCCCGCAAGTGTCGGGATATGAGACGAAAACGCTCGGCATATGGCCCTAGTGGGGCGGGCGACCTGGATATGGAGCGGACGGTCGGGAAAACGGAAAGGAAAGATGGCGAATGTTGTCACATGACAAGTGGGATAGGGTTGGGCGATAATGGAGGCATGACTATTGCAACGCCGGAACGTTATGCGCAAATGCTGGACGCCGCACGCCGCGGCGGTTACGCCTATCCCGCGATCAATGTGACCAGCACGCAGACCCTGAACGCCGCACTCCAGGGTTTCGCCGAGGCGGAATCCGATGGCATCATCCAAGTCTCCGTAGGCGGCGCCGCCTACTTCTCCGGGCAACGCGTCAACGACCGCGTCACCGGCTCGCTTGCCTTCGCAGCCTTCGCGCACGAAGTCGCGGCGAAATACCCCAACATCACCATCGCCCTGCACACCGACCACTGCGCCAAACAGTATTTGGACGAATGGGTGCGCCCCCTGCTCGACCATGAAGTCGAACAGGTGAAGCACGGTCAGGAACCGACCTTCCAGTCACACATGTGGGACGGTTCCACAGTGCCGCTGGGTGAAAACCTCGACATCGCAGAAGAACTGCTCGACAAATCCCAAGCCGCGCACACCGTGCTGGAAATCGAAATCGGCGCGGTCGGCGGCGAAGAAGACGGGCACAGCGCCGAAATCAACGACAAACTGTATTCCACGCCCGCGCAAGGCATCGCCGTCGCGCAACGACTCGGCCTCGGCGAGCGCGGACGCTACATGGCCGCCTTCACCTTCGGCAACGTGCACGGCGCATACAAACCGGGCGTGGTGAAACTGCGCCCCGAACTGCTCGACGAAATCCAGACCACGGTCGCGCTCGCGATCAAGGCCGGCGAAATGCCCGCCCCCGCGCACTCGCTGGATGTCGCTCCCGGTAAGCCGTTCGCCCTGGTGTTCCACGGCGGTTCCGGCTCCGCGCCGGAGGAGATCGCGCAGGCCGTGAGCTACGGCGTGGTGAAGATGAACATCGACACCGATACGCAGTACGCATTCAGCCGTGCGGTGGCCGGTCACATGTTCTCCAACTATGATTCGGTGCTCAAAATCGACGGTGAGGTGGGCAACAAGAAGCTGTACGATCCGCGATCCTGGGGTCGTGAAGCTGAATCTGCGATGGCCGCGCGTGTGGTCGAAGCATGCAAGCAGCTCGGCAGTGCCGGGCGCGCGCTGAACTAGCCAACGGTCTTTCGAACTGTTTTCGGGCGTTTTCTGGTCTGTTTTTCGGACCGGTTGCAATCCGATTACGGTCGGTCCGGAGCCGTGAACATCCCCCAGACCCGGTAGAGGGTGAAGAGTAACCTTTGTAAGGCTTTAGGCGCAAGGCTTAAGGCAGAATCGCGTACGCACGGAGGTGCAACAACATGCCTGGAATTGTTTTGATCGGTGCCCAGTGGGGAGACGAGGGCAAAGGCAAGGCAACGGATCTGATCGGCACGAAGGTCGACTACGTCGCCCGTTTCAACGGCGGCAATAACGCTGGCCATACTGTGGTGGTCGGCGACGAATCGTATGCGCTGCATCTGCTGCCGTCCGGCATCATCAGCCCCAACACCACCCCCGTCATCGGCAACGGCGTCGTCGTCGATCCCGAAGTGCTGTTCGAGGAGATCGACGGCCTTGAAAGCCGTGGCGTGG
>OJRW01002557.1_pt1 | contig 12225 bp, 8 predicted proteins | sample 1599231 | NCBI WGS metagenome assembly OJRW01 (sample SAMN04168656, study PRJEB22393) | human gut metagenome | biome: human gut microbiome; feature: stool | host: Homo sapiens | collected 2014-03-17
AATCGGTGGCGCTGATCCTGACGGTCGTGGCGCGCAGGTGGGCGTTGCTGGCGCTTTTCGCCGTTGCTCTCGCCAACCTGCGTTCCGGGGTGACGGGAACGCTGCCGGGATGGGGTTCCTCGCTGCTGCAACTGGCGGGCTGGGGCTGTTTTTGTGCGCTCTTCATGCGCATTGACCGGTTTTCGGACCGGCAGAACCGCATGGTCTGTCTGTCCGGCGTCGCCGGCATCGCAGCCCTGCTGGCGGCCGCCCGGTGGGGCTGGGGGCTGCCCGTCTCGGCGGAGCGGAGCGACGTCATCATTCTGGTCCTTGCAAATATGGCGCTCTTCGGCAGCCTGGTGTGGCTCTATACGCGGAACAATCTGCTGGCGCGCCTGGGGGTGCTGGCGCTGCTGGCGGCCCTGCGTCTGGGCAGCGGCGTCGAAGGTTCGTGGAACGAAGCGTTGTGGAACTGGTCGCCTGTGCCGTGGCTTTTCCGCTTCGACTACCTGAAATACCTTTGTATCATCATTCCCGGCACGATTGCGGGAGACCGTATCTATGAATGGATGACGCACGGCGGCGAAGATGCGCCGGGGGCGTCCCGGCGGCGGGAGGTCTGGACCCTCGTCCTGCTCGTGACGCTGATATGTCTGAATATGTGGGGGCTTTTCGCACGGCAGCTGGTCGTGAATCTCGCGGCGGGCGTCCTGATCTGTCTCCTGCTCCGGCGTCTGCTGCGCGGGGACGGCTCGGCGACCGGAAGACTGCATGGTTCGCTTTTCGGCTGGGGATTTTTCTGGCTGATGCTGGGACTGGCGCTGGAGGCGTTCGAAGGGGGCATCAAGAAGGATTACGCGACGTTCAGCTATTTTTTCGTCACCTCCGGGCTGGCTTCGTTTGTCCTGATCGCCGCCGGAATCGCGATGAGGCGGCTGAATGTGCGTTTTTCGGCGCTGGTCAAATGCGGGCAGAATCCGATGGTGGCCTACACGGCGGCCGGATTCCTCATCATGCCCCTGCTGACGCTGCTGCATCTGTCGCCCTGTTTGCAGGCCTTTGCCGAGCTATGCCCGTGGATGGGCGTGGCGCGGGGCGTGCTGGTCACGGCCGCGGTTATGGCCGTTACGGTCTTTTTTACGAACCGCAGGCTTTTTTGGAGAACCTGAATTTGAACTTTAAATAAATGAGTTATGCGAATAAAAGGAACTTTTCTCGACGAAATCAGCCATGATATTCCCCATCAGAACTGGGGCGAAGCCGAATGGGACCGTGATTTCGGCTACATGCGCGAAGCAGGCATCGACACCGTGATCCTGATCCGCTGCGGTTACCGCCGCTGGCAGACTTTTCCCTCGCGGGTGCTCACGGCCGAGGAGGGGTGTTACGAACCTCCCGTCGATCTGGTCGATATGTTCCTGCGCCTGAGCGACAAGTGGGGGATGAACTTCTGGTTCGGACTCTACGATTCGGGCAAGTACTGGGACCGCGGCGAATACGAACAGGAAGTGGCGCTGAACAAGCGTGTGATCGACGAGGCGTGGAGCCGTTACGGGCATTGCAAATCCTTTGCGGGATGGTATATTTCGCAGGAGTGCAGCCGTAATACCGGCAAGATCGTCGATCTGTATGCGAGTCTGGGACGCTATTGCAAGGAGGTTTCCGGCGGTCTTCCGACCATGATTTCCCCTTATATTGATGGCAGCAAGAACGTCAGCCAGTACAATGCGTCGACTTCGAAGGAGAACGTTGTGACGCTCGAAAGCCATGAGCGCGAATGGGACGCCATCTTTGCCGGAATCCAAGGCGCCGTGGATATCGTCGCCTTTCAGGACGGCCATGTGGAGTATGACGAACTGGTCGATTTCCTGAAAGTCAACAAGAAACTGGCCGACCGTTACGGACTGGAGTGCTGGACCAATTCCGAGACCTTCGACCGCGATATGCCGATCAAGTTCCTGCCGATCAAATGGGAGAAGCTGCGGCTCAAGATGGGGCTGGCGGCTCAGGCCGGTTACCGGAACGCCATTACGTTCGAGTTCTCGCACTTTATGAGTCCGCAGTCGGCCTACCTGCAGGCGGGGCACTTGTACGACCGCTATATGGAGTATCTGAAAACCTTGGAATAGAGACCCGATGAACGGACATAACCTTAAACCGGGCGGTTTTGCGGCAGCGCTGGCCGTGCTGATCGCAGTCGTGCTGGCGTCCTGCTCCCCGAAGAGTGCGGCGGGCGGCGACGCGGCTTGCGGCCTGTCGGACGAGGATTTCAGGACCGAAGGCATCCTCGAAGCGATTCCTGTCCGCGCGACGTTTCTCGACGAGGTGAGCTGGGACATTCCCCACCAGAATTGGGGCGTCAGGGAGTGGGACGCCGATTTCCGGGCGATGAAAAACATGGGGATCAATACTGTGGTGCTGATCCGCGCCGGGCTGGGACGGTGGATCGCCGCGCCGTTCGAGTGCCTGCTCGAAAGCGAGGAGGTGTACTATCCACCGGTCGATCTGGTGGAGATGTTCCTCACGCTGGCCGACAAATACGGCATGGCGTTCTATTTCGGCATGTACGATTCGGGCAAATACTGGCAGGAGGGCCTCTTCCAGCGCGAGATAGACCTGAACCTGAAACTGATCGACGAGGTGTGGGCCAGATACGGCCACCACGAGTCGTTTCAGGGGTGGTATCTCTCGCAGGAGATCAGCCGCCGGACCAAGAACATGTCGCGCATCTATGCGGAAGTGGGCCGCCATGCCAAGGCGGTTTCGGGCGGCCTGAAAACGATGATTTCGCCCTACATCCACGGCATCAAGACCGATCAGGTGATGGCGGGCGACAAGGCCCTTTCGGTCGAAGAGCACCGCCGCGAGTGGAACGAGATACTGGGCAATGTCGCCGGAGCGGTGGACATCCTCGCGTTTCAGGACGGGCAGGTCGATTACCGCGAGTTGTACGATTATCTGGTGGTGAACAAGGCGCTGGCCGACAAATACGGCATGGAGTGCTGGACCAACATCGAGTCGTTCGACCGCGACATGCCGATCCGCTTCCTGCCGATCAAATGGGAGAAACTGCTGCTGAAGCTGGACGCCGCACGGCGGGCCGGGATGCAGAATGTCATCACGTTCGAATTCTCGCACTTTATGAGTCCCAATTCGGCCTATCCGCAGGCGGGACATCTTTACGATCGCTACTGCGATTATTTTAAAATCGACAACCCTTACCGGAAACGGTGAATGCTCCATGAAACAGCGCGCTGACATATCGTACATGCTCTTTCTTGCGGTCACGGCTGCCGTGGGCGGACTCCTGTTCGGATACGACACGGCCGTGATTTCGGGCACCGTCGAGCTGGTGACGGCCCGCTTCGGGCTGGACAGCCTGCAACAGGGGTGGTATGTGGGGTGTGCGCTGGCCGGCTCGGTCGCCGGCGTACTCTGTGCGGGCGTGCTGAGCGACCGGCTGGGACGCCGGCGGACGATGCTCGTCTCGGCCGTGCTGTTCACGGTGTCGGCCGTGGGATGCGCCCTTTGCGCCGATTTCACGCAGCTGGTCGTCTACCGGATCGTGGGCGGGCTGGGCATCGGCGTCGTTTCGATCGTCTCGCCGCTTTACATCTCCGAGGTGTCGGCGGCGCGCCGCCGGGGCATGCTGGTCTCGTTTTACCAGCTGGCAGTCACGATGGGATTTCTGGCGGCCTATACGGTCAATTACCTGCTGCTCCGCATGGGACAGACCGCCGGTTTCGGAACGGCGTGGGTGCAGTGGATCTTCGTCGATGAAGTGTGGCGGGGCATGTTGGGAGCCGAAACCCTTTCGGCGCTGCTTTTTTTCGTCATCATCTTCTTCATTCCCGAAAGCCCGCGCTGGCTGGCGCTTCGCGGACGGACGGACCGCGCTCTGCGTGTGCTCGGCCGCATCAACGGCGACCGGGCGGAAGCCGCCGCCGAACTTGCGGCCATCGAAACGGCCGTCGGCGGCGGGCAGGCCCCGCAGTGGCGGCTCCTGCTGTCGAAAGGCATCCGGACGGCGGTGCTTGTCGGCACGGCGATCGCCATTCTCGGACAGTTCATGGGCGTCAATGCCGTACTTTACTACGGGCCGTCGATTTTCGAGCGGGCCGGATGGTCGGGCAGCGACTCGCTGTTCGCCCAGATACTGGTCGGAGCGGTCAATATGCTGACGACGGTGCTGGCACTGGCGATCATCGACCGCGTCGGGCGTAAGAGGTTGGTTTACTGGGGCGTGTCGGGCATGGTGCTGTCGCTGCTGCTTATCGGGATCTGTTTCCTGACCGGGGAGCGGCTCGGACTGCCGGACGGCGTGCTGCTGGCGGCGTTCCTGTGCTATGTTTTCTGCTGCGCCATCTCCGTCTGCGCCGTGGTATGGGTGCTTTTGTCGGAGATGTATCCGATTCGTGTGCGCGGCGTGGCGATGTCGATCGCGGGGTTCTCGCTTTGGACGGGGACCTATCTGGTCGGGCAGCTTACGCCGTGGATGCTCGCGAATCTGACGCCGGCGGGGACTTTTTTCCTCTTCGCCGCGATGTGCGTGCCTTATATGCTGCTGATATGGAAGGCGGTGCCGGAGATGTCGGGCCGCACGCTCGAAGAGATCGAACGATACTGGACAAGGTAACAATATAAATAAGATAAGATTATGGACTTCAAAAGATTAGCGGAACAGTACAAAACCGAATTGCTGGATGGTGTACTGCCTTTTTGGCTCGAAAAATCACAAGATAGGGAATTCGGCGGCTATTTTACGTGTCTCAATCGTGACGGCAGCGTCTACGATACCGACAAATTCATCTGGTTGCAGGGTCGTGAAGTGTGGATGTTCGCCATGCTCTATAACAAGGTGGAGCGTCGTCCCGAATGGCTCGAATGCGCCGTGCAGGGAGCCGAGTTCCTGCGCAAATACGGCCACGACGGCAACTACAACTGGTATTTTGCGCTGACGCGCGAAGGCCGCCCGTTGGTGCAGCCCTATAATATTTTCTCCTATACGTTCGCGGCGATGGCTTTTGCGCAGGTCGCCGTTGCGACGGGCAGCGACGAATACGCCCTGATCGCCAAGCGGACTTTCGACCGGATTCTGGAGAAACGCGCCAATCCCAAAGGCGAGTGGTGCAAGGCTTATCCCGGAACGCGTTCGCTCAAGAGTTTCGCCCTGCCGATGATCCTCTGCAACATGGCGCTGGAGATCGAGCCGATGATCGACAAGCAGTTGCTGGCCGACACGATCGGGGAGTGTCTGCACGAAGTGATGGAGGTGTTTTACCGGGAAGAGCTGGGGCTGATCGTCGAGAATGTCACGGAGGACGGACAGCTTTCCGATACGTTCGAGGGCCGTCAGATGAATCCCGGACATTCGCTCGAAGCGATGTGGTTCATTATGAACCTCGGCGTGCGTCTCGACGACCGTGCGCTGATCGACAAAGCGGTGAGAATCGCGCTCAATACCGCCGAATACGGCTGGGACAAGGAGTACGGCGGCATTTTCTATTTTCTGGACCGCAAGGGCGCGCCCCGTGTGGAGCTGGAATGGGATCAGAAGCTCTGGTGGGTGCATATCGAATCGGCGATCGCGATGATCAAGGGCTATCAGCTGACCGGATCGAAGGAGTGTCTGGAGTGGTTCGGGAAACTGCACGAATATACGTGGGCGCATTTCAAGGACACGGAGCATCCCGAATGGTTCGGTTACCTGAACCGCCGCGGCGAGGTGCTGCTGCCGCTCAAGGGCGGAAAATGGAAGGGATGTTTCCATGTGCCGCGCGGGCTGTTCCAGTGCTGGCAGATTCTCGAACAATGCAAGCAGCGCTAAAATACGGAACGATGAAAAGATATTTACTGACAATTCTGTTGTCGTTGTGGTGTGTCTGCGCATGGGCCGCGGGCAGCGTCACAGTCAGGGGGCGCGTCCTTTGCGGTGGCCGGGGCGTGGAAGGCGTCTGGGTCTCCGACGGCGAAGAGTTCGCGCGCACGGACAAAAGAGGAAATTACAGCCTGGAAGCCGGTGCGGACAACCGCTTCGTCTTCGTTTGCGTGCCTGCGGGCTACGACGCTCCGGTGGAAAAGGGCGTGGTGCGCTATTTCCACCCGCTGCCTGCCGAGGGCAAATCCTGCGATTTCACGCTGCTCCGCCGTGCGGGCGACGACTCGCGGTACGGGTTCATCGCCATCGCCGATCCGCAGATATGGGCGCCGAAGGAGTTTGCGAAACTCGCGGCGGCGGCCGACGACATCGCCGCCACGGTCCGCAGTTACGGCGGTATGCCTTTCCACGGCATTTGCTGCGGCGACATCGTGTCGCACGACCATTCGCTTTACGGCCGGTACAACGAGGTGATGGAGCGTACGGGAATTACGTTCCGCAACGCGATGGGCAACCACGACATGGAGGTCTACGGACGCTCTTACGAAACCTCCTTCTCGAAGTTCGAGGAGATGTACGGCCCGGTCTACTATTCGTTCGACGTCGGACGCATCCACTACGTGGTGCTCGACGACAACTTCTTCATCGGGCGCGACTATTTTTACATCGGCTATCTCGAAGAGCGGCAGATGCGCTGGCTCGAAAAGGACCTTGCCCGCGTGCAGCCCGGTTCGACGGTGGTCGTCTGCCTGCATATTCCTTCGACCTGCGAGGAGCAGGACCGCAAGCAGTTCCGCTACGACCGTGCCGGATCGACGATGACCAACCACAGGGGGCTTTACGAAATTCTGAAACCCTACCGGGCGCATATCATTTCGGGCCATACCCATACGACCTTCAACCAGTCCATCGCCCCCGGTCTCTACGAGCATGTGACACCCGCCTTGAGCGGCGCATGGTGGCAGGGACCGCTCTGCACCGACGGCACGCCCGCCGGGTACGGCGTCTATGAGGTGAACGGCGACCGGATCGACTGGTATTACAAATCGACGGGTTATCCGGCGGATTACCAGATGAAAATTTACAGCGGCCGCGAATATCCCCAGTTCGAAGGGTACGCCGTGGCCAACGTCTGGGCCAGCGACCCGGCGTGGGAGGTCGAATTTACGATCGACGGCGTGCCGGTCGGTCCCGCCGAGCGGTTTCAGGCTTACGATCCCGCCGCGAAACAGCTCTATTCCGACACCAGTCAGATGGACCATAAATGGATTTACCCTTCGATTTCGGACCACTATTACCGCGTCGCGCTGCCCGAAGGGGCGAAGCGCGTCGAGGTGTCGGCTACGGACCGCTTCGGGCGGATCAGCCGGGCCGCAGTCGATTTAAAATAAGCGACCGAATATGAGATTTACCGGACTGAAATATTTGCAGCTGCTGGCGTGCTTGGGGCTGTTTGCGTGCGGTTCCGCCGAGCGTTACGACGTGGTGATCGTCGGCGGGGGAGCGAGCGGAACGGCGGCCGGACTGCAAGCGGCCCGCATGGGGGCGCGAACCTTGATCGTCGAGGAGTTCGACTGGCTCGGCGGCATGCTCACCTCGGCGGGCGTGAGCGCCACCGACGGCAATTACCGCCTGCGCGGCGGCATCTGGGACGAGTTCCGGACGGAACTGGCCCGGCATTACGGCTGCGATTCGGCCCTGATAACGGGGTGGGTCAGCAACGTGATGTTCGAACCTTCGGTGGGCGACAGTATTTTCAAACGGCTCGTCGCCCGCGAACCGAACCTCACCGTGTGGTACCGTTCGGCGGCCGAGACGGCCGAGCGCGAAAAGGATGTATGGCGGCTGGGTGTCCGGCGGGACGGCCGGCTCCGGCAGGTCGAGGCCGACGTGCTCGTCGATGCGACGGAGCTGGGCGACGTCGCCCGGATGGCAGGCGTCCCTTATGATGTCGGCATGGATTCGTCGGCCGTCACGCACGAGGATATTGCCCCGGCCGAAGCCAACGGCATCGTGCAGGACCTGACCTATGTCGCCGTATTGAAGGATTACGGCCGCGACGTCACGATTCCGCGGCCCGACGGGTACGATTCGTCGCTTTTTGCCTGCTGCTGCGTGAACGATCTTTGCGTCGCTCCGAAGGAGCCGCATCGCATGTGGTCCCGCGAGATGATGATCACTTACGGAAAACTGCCCAACGGCAAATACATGATCAACTGGCCGATCGAGGGCAACGATTACTACGTGGACATGATCGACATGACGCCCGAAGAGCGGGCCGACGCCGTCCGCAGGGCCAAGAGTCATACGCTGTCATTCGTCTATTTCCTTCAGCATGAGCTGGGATTCAATACGTTGGGATTGGCCGACGACGAGTTCCCTACGGACGACCGGCTGCCGTTCATTCCCTATCACCGCGAGTCGCGGCGCATTCACGGCGCCGTGCGTTTTACGCTCAACGACATCACCGACCCCTACGCCGGAACGCTTTACCGTACGGCGGTCGGCGTGGGCGATTATCCGGTCGACCAGCATCATACCCGTTATTCGGGCTGGGACGATCTGCCCGACCTCTATTTCCATCCCATTCCCTCGTACGGTTTTCCGCTGGGCATCGTGATTCCCGCAGGATTTCCGGGGTTGCTCGTAGCCGAAAAATCGGTTTCGGTAACCAACCTCGTCAATGGCTCCACGCGCCTGCAACCCGTCGTGTTGCAGATCGGGCAGGCAACGGGAGCCTTGGCGGCGTTGGCCGCGGCGGCGGGCGTCGATCCGTCCGAAGTTGCGGTGCGCAGGGTGCAGGAGGCGGTGCTCGATGCGGGCGGCTACCTGCTGCCGTACCTCGACCTGCCGGCCGACGATCCGCGCTTCGGGGCGATGCAGCGGATCGGCGTGACCGGAATCCTCAAGGGGCGCGGAGCCAATGTCGGCTGGGAGAACCAGACATGGTTCGACGCCGATCGGACGATCGCGGAATCCGAACTGCGCGAAGGGCTGCGTGAAGTCTATCCGTCGGTACGCTCCTCCGTTCGGGAAACGCCGGTCGACGGGGCGCTCCTGACGGCGATGCTGGCCGAAGCGCTCGGCAAGCCGGCCGGGGACATTGCGGCGCAGACGGAGCGCGCCGCCGCCGGACTGCTCTCCGGTTACGATCCGGCGCGTCCGCTCACGCGACTCGAATGCGCGCTGCTGATCGACGCGGTGGCCGATCCTTTCCATGCGGCCGAAGTCGATATTTACGGAAACTACAAACGAAAATAGCTTTTAATTTTCCATGAAAAAACTGCTGACTGTATGCCTGCTGGCCTTTGCCGCGGCAGGTGCGACCGGCTGTCGGAGTGCCGCCGAGGGGGTGAAACCCAAACTGATGTGGCTCGACTGTTCGGCCAACTGGGTGCGTTTCAGTTACCCCGATTCGATCCGTTATTATGTGAACAAGTGCCGGGAGGCCGGCATGACGGCGCTGGTGCTCGACGTCAAGGGCACTTCGAGCGAAGTGGTGTATCCCAGTGAATATGCGCCGCAAGTTCGTGAGTGGAAGGGTTTTACCCGTCCCGATTTCGACTTTGTGGGAACTTTCGTCGATGCCGCGCACGATGCCGGACTGGAGATTTACGGTTCGTTCAACACCTTTGCCGAAGGCAACGGCGTATTCCGCCGCGGACTGATCTACGACGGTCATCCCGAATGGCAGGCCGTGAACTATGTTCCCGGCAGGGGATTGATGCCCCAGCTGGAGATTCCGGACAAGAAGGTGCTGTTCGCCAATCCCGCGCTTTCTGCCGTTCAGGATCACGAAATCGCCATTTTCAAGGAGGTGGCGCAGAAGTACGATTTCGACGGTCTGCTGCTCGACCGCGGCCGTTATGACAATATCCAGTCCGACTTTTCGGATTTCTCACGCAGAGAATTCGAGGCCTATATCGGGAAAAAACTGGATCGTTTTCCGGAGGATGTCTATGCGTGGGAGGAGGACGGCGACGGCGGCTGGAGACGTATCGACGGCCCTTATTTCAAACAGTGGATCGAGTGGCGCGCGTCGGTGATCTACAACTTCTTCAAACGCACCAAAGAGGAGCTGAAAGCCGTGAAGCCCGGTCTGAAATTCGGCGCTTATACGGGCGCGTGGTATCCGTCCTATTTCGAAGTGGGCGTCAATTGGGCCAGCAATACGTACGATCCTTCGCAGGACTTCGCATGGGCCACGCCCGAATATAAGAATTACGGATATGCCGAACTGCTGGACATTTTCACCAACGGCAATTATTACTGGAACGTGACCGTCGACGAGTACCGCCGCAGCAACGGCCTGCATAAGAACGAGACCGACAGCGAGATGTCGAAAGGCGACCACCTCAGCGTTGAGGGCGGATGCCGCTATTCGCGCCGTCTGCTGGGCGGCAGGCCCTTCTTCGGCGGTATGTATGTCGAAGATTACAAACGCGATACGACCCGGTTCAAGCGGGCCGTGGAGATGAATCTCCGCGAGTCCGACGGGCTGATGGTGTTCGACATCGTACATATCATCAACCGCGACTGGTGGGGACCCTTGCAGCGGGCCGTCAGCGCCTATGAAGCGGAGGCGAAGCAATGAACCGACGGCTGATTTTTGCGGTGCTGGCGCTGTTGTGCGCCGGCGCCGTTTCCGCCCAGGAGCGGACAGAGGCGCCCGCCGCGTCGTCCGAGGTGCGCTATGTCGGACGTACGCAGACAAACGGCGGCGACGTGAGTTTCGACTGGAGCGGAACCTGTTTCGAGTGTCGTTTTACGGGCGGCTCGCTGGCGATGCGCGTTTCGGATACGAAAAAGAATTACTACAATCTGACCGTCGACGGCCGCGACGCCGGTGTCGTTACAACGTTCGGGACGGATTCGGTCGTGGTGCTGGCCGAGAAGCTGGGGCGCGGCGAACATACCGTGCGGATGCAGAAACGCACCGAAGGCGAGCAGGGGCGCACGACGATCCATGCCTTCCTGCTTGACAGGGGACGGCGTCTGCTGCCTGCGGCGCCCGCGCCCGGACGGCATATCGAATTTATCGGCAATTCGCTGACCTGCGGTTACGGGACCGAGGGGCTTTCGAAGGACGAGCCGTTCAAACCTCAAACCGAGAACTGCAACAAGGCGTATGCCTGCATTATCGCCCGTTATTTCGGCGCCGACTATACGCTGATCGCCCATTCGGGACGCGGTGCGGCACGCAATTACGGCGATAAGAACACCACTTCGCAGAATACGATGGCCGACCGCATCGCCAATACGTTCGACGAGGCGGCGGAACCGGCGTGGGATTTCGCGGCGTCGCCGTACCGTCCCGATCTGGTTGTCATCAATCTGGGGTCGAACGACTTTTCGACCCTGCCGCATCCTTCGCGCGATGAGTTTGCGGCCGCCTATACCCGTATCCTGCAAACCCTGCGCGGCGCTTACGGCGACGAAATGCCGATCCTCTGCGTGGCGCCGCGCGTCAGCGAACCGGCCTTCACCTATATCCGCGACTTGTGTCAGTCCGGCGTCGTGCCGAACCTCCATTTCGCGGCTATCCTGCCCGGCTACTGCAACGACGGGAGCGAACTCGGATCGTCGGCCCATCCCAATTATGCGGGACATCGCAAGATGGCGATGCTGCTGATTCCCTACGTTTCGACGCTGACGGGGTGGGAGGCGGAGATCAAACCGATCGAATAGGCGTTTGGCCGTATCGCGGCTTTTTGCTGCTTTTGTCCTCGGTCAGGATCGTGAACTCCGGAATTTCACAATAACAAATTTATAGAAACAAAGGTGCAGAACGGGAGCAACAACCTCTGCGGCTGCAAAAAGTTGATCTGTCTTTATATCAATTCTAACCTAAACCTAAAAAGAACCGATGTCTGCAAATTCCCGAAAAGTGTCGCCGTTAGCATGGGTTCCCACGCTCTATTTTGCGATGGGACTCCCCTTCATTATCGTAAACATGGTGGCAACGCTGATGTTTCGAGGGCTGGGTATCGACGATGCCCGCATTACGCTTTGGACTTCGCTGATTATTTTGCCGTGGTCGCTCAAACCCTTTTGGAGTCCCCTGATGGAGATGTTCAGGACCAAGAAGTTCTGGGTCGTCACCACGCAGCTGGTTTCGGGGCTGGGACTTGCGCTGGTTGCCATGTCGCTTCCGTTTCCCAACTTTTTCCCTTACGTCATCGCCCTGATGACGGTTGTGGCTTTCAGCGGCGCGACGCACGACATCGCCACCGACGGCGTCTATATCACCGAACTTTCCAAGGACTTGCAAGCTAAATTTATTGGTTGGCAGGGAGCCTTTTACAACATCGCCAAGGTCTTCGCCATGGGCGGACTGGTCTATCTGGCCGGCGCGCTCAAGGACCATG
>OJRW01002579.1_pt1 | contig 12140 bp, 5 predicted proteins | sample 1599231 | NCBI WGS metagenome assembly OJRW01 (sample SAMN04168656, study PRJEB22393) | human gut metagenome | biome: human gut microbiome; feature: stool | host: Homo sapiens | collected 2014-03-17
CCAGGTCTAAGTCGATCTCTATCGTGTCATCTGGTTTTTGTTGGGACAAAAGAACAACCGTCTCCACATGGCAAGTATATCACCATCATATCATAAGCGTTCTTTTTTTATCTATCTAGTTCTATGATGATACCACAATCTGCACTTTCTTTCAATGTTTTGCATTTTAGTTATATTCGCTTCTATACCAGTACGCAAAAAGCGGTGGCAGATGGGTGGCAATGCCACCAATTCAAAAAATATATTGCATTGCTTCTATAATATACGTTATCATAACACATGGTCAGAACATCCAAAATGACCAGAAAAAAGAATTATTCTTTACGCCGCGTAGTTGCGGCGTTTCTTTTTGCCCCGGGGTCTCCCGGGGCTTTTTAATTGCTGATCACTGCCGATTGCACCATTCCTGCAGAGCGCGTACCATCGCAGACGGGTAGCTGATCACGCCGTCTACAGGTGTGCCGAGCTTTTTCTGGAGCGCACGGATGGTCTGCGGTCCGAGGTAGCCGTCTGCGGTCACTCCTGCCCATTTCTGCATGGCTTTGATCAGATCGGAGCCACCGGACAGCTTGTCAGACCATTCAGCCGCCGCGATGCCAGCACAGTATTTTTTATTGGCGGTTGGCTGATTGCTGATCACGCCGTCTACTCCGGTTTTAAAAATCTCCTGCAAGCGTTTGGTCAGCTCCGGCCCCCAAACGCCGTCAACCGAGATCGTTTTTGCGGTCGGCTTCTGATCGGATGCAGATGCCGGGCCACCGTAAGTGCAGTATGCTGTGTGGCAATTGATCCAGCCCGCACCAGAGAGCAACCGTCCCCAGCTTCCATTCTGAATTTCTGTCACGGTGTAGCTGCCGCGGTCTTTGATCGTTCCGACGCGTCGGCTGTCTGCATCCGGTTTCTCCCGGATATTCAGATCAGTATTGACTCGATAGATTCCTGGCTTGTAGGTTTTCTCTCCGGATGAATTGCCACTTCCGGAAGAATCGAAGTTTCCGTTACTGATCAACTTTTTGAATCTCGTCCAATCACCTCTTGCATTAATCTGCGATGGGCAGTTTTTGCTGCAGATATCGAGATGACGGTAAACTCTGGATGCTGGGATGCCTGTTTCTTTCATGAGCTGCCGCACCAGCGCCGCGGTGTTCTGGAATGCCTTTTCGTAATCGTATCCGCCCTGTACGCACATTTCCACGCCAATGCTGTTACGATTGCCATAGCTGCCAAACAAGTTGCCGTTTCCATAGTTGACTCCGACGTGCCAGCATCCGCGGTTATGCGGCGCGGCCTGGTAGGCAGTGTCGCCATCATCAACGTAATAGTGGGCAGACATATTGGACAGCTCACCATTATGCTGCGCTTCTGCGTGTGTGCGGGCATCGGCACCCGCTCTGAAATTATCTGTGTTGTGGACTACAATACACCGCGGATCGTTCTCTTCGTAGGTGTTCTGGTTGCTGATAAAAGATCTGTCAATTCTCATGATACTTCCCTTTCTCCGGCAGATTTGCGCCGGCGCAAAAAAGGACGGTTGTTGGCCGCCCTCACTCTGATTTCTGTCCCTGTTTGATAATCTGATTTACATAGTTACTCAACCCAGCCACGAGGATGCCCTGCGTGACCGCCGTAAAGACTGCCATCGCCGCCTGCTGACCGGTGCACACCTCACTGGTAGCCAGCACCCAGATGGCGCACAGGACGATGCTCACGCCGCCGAGAATCAGAGGAATATACTTATCCTTTACAGCCTGTGCCTGTTTCAGTCCCATGCCAAGGAAGTACAGGACAATAGCTACAATGATCAGTTCCGGTTTTACATAATTCATAATCTGTTCCATGTCAATCGCCTTTCTTTTTTAAGTGTAATTCATCAATTTCCTGCTTCATCTTTGTGATCATACCGTTTCCACCAAGCACATGATAGGCTTCGTACATCTCGCAGAAGTTCTGGTATGCATAGGATGGGATATCTCCAAGCTGTGTGTACTTGCTGTGGTACTCAATCAGCTGGACTCTGAGTAGTAACATAGTTCCCTTACTGTTCGCGTCTCGATCCCTTTTCTGATTTTTTAAGAGCCAGACGATGTAGCCCAGCAGCACTGGAAGTGCTATCGTATATGTCTGCATTAATATTTCATTCACTGCTCTGTCTCTCTTTCCCACTATTGAACGCAGAAGAAGGACCGTTTCCGGCCCTACTCAGTTTTTTCCTTTTCTTCCAGCTCTGCAGTGTACTTATCATACTCATCCCAGATGTCGTTCTCGAACTTATCAACAATGTCATCAATTGCTGCCTTGTCCGATCTGTATTTTCTTCCGTTATTGATATACCGATTGATAATCGGCACATCCGGATGTTTTGCATCCATGTTCGCATCCATGGATACTACTGTTTCACCGTCTACTGTGATGATTCCTGAATAGTGGATATCCTTTGTGTAAGTTGCTTTTACTTCTGACATAATGTATGTCCTCCTTTAAATTAATTATTTCCAGAGAGATTATCTCTCATGGTATCAAGTTCACTTCTGAGACCTACAACCTCCAATTCGAGTTTGGATCTCCTTTCTTTTTCAAGCTGTAGTTCATGCGTTATTACAGCGATCAAATTGGTATATACCATACTATAGGTATCAATATAGCCATCCTCTGTGTTCTTTCTGTCGTGGTGTACCAGATCCAGTTCGTCTTCTCGGATTCCGAGTTCTCGCATGGCTTCCACAACATCCTGTGCGACAAATCCATAGCAAATGCGTCCATCGCCGTCAATCATCCGATACTGAACTGGTTTTAAGCGATCGAACAGCTCTGAATGAATATCCGTCTTATTGATCTTGCTCTCACCGAGTGGAAATATGTTTGTTTTGGCGCGGCGATCGGATGTGACCTGTGGGGAGTTTTTAACGATCAAACGCTCCCATACTCTTCCACTATCTCCTAGCATAATCTTTTCGGAGTACGCCTTGGTCGGTGCGAACGCTCCAGTATACACTCCTCCAGACCAGCCACAGCCATAAAATTCGACCTCTGCCTGATAACCTTTCTTCTTTGATTCAAGAATAATGCTACCGTTACCAATATCGAAGTTTGCTTTGTTGTTGGCATCCGAGTAAGTATTTACAACAAAAGAATCGTCAACAGCTCCGGCTATACAGCTTCCAGAAGAACTTGATGTCTCCAATACAGATTCGTGGACACCTTTAATATCTACATATTCGCTCTGGATTGACAGAGCCGCATTGCCGGATTTTGTTTCAACCAAAATCTTACCGACACCGCCACATAACTCAATAACCGCATCTTTTGCGTTCTTTCCAAGCTGGATCAACTTATCACCATAATATGCGAGTGTCGTTCCTGCCCGGTTAAGAATCTCAAATGCTGATGCTGAAATCTTAGTCCGATAGCCAGACCAAGATCCGCTGGTTTTATTACCAACTTCCAATCCGGTCCCATCAGTAAACTGCATAAAGTTGGTGGCTGTTTTTGCTGCTTGTAAAGGATTCGCATTAATTGAACCAGATGGTAAAGAAGCTAATTTGGTTGATGTCCACGTCACTGTATATGGACCAGAACCTTGAGTATAGTTAAATACTCTCAGCTGCCCATGCGGTTCATTTAATCTTGTTATAAGGCCCCACGTTGAAGTAGTCTTTTTATAAATCCATAACGACCATCCGCCTGAAGATCTTAGGAAATCCAATCCAGGATCTGAGTTATTTGCAGAGATAAAACTAAACTGGACATCTGTTGTCTCAAAACCTCTGCCGCCAAGTTTAAATGTTGTTGGCTGATTTGCATACGAACCTGTGATCTTTATTGTAGCAAATTCGACATAAAGATTTGACTCACCGTTTCCATCTACCGTATGCACTACCTGATTTGCGTCCTTACCTGCAGCGCCCTGTGGACCTTGAGGACCAGTTGCTCCAGTTGCTCCTTTATCTCCCTGAGGACCTTTATCGCCTTTTACACCTTGAGGACCTTGTGGCCCCTGAGGACCAGTTGCTCCTTTATCCCCTTTATCACCTTTGGCTCCAGTATCGCCTTTTAAGCCTGTTATATCAACGCAAATGACATTTGCAATATACCATTTAGTTGTGATATTGTTTCTCTGCTGTTCTATCTGAAAAAATACGCTTCCTTTTGATTTTCCTGATGGACAAGTGAAGTTATATGTCGCTTCCTGCCAACTATTACCAAGATCTTTGGTTGATGTCGGCGCCACAATTGTATCGTAAGCTTGTCCAGACGTCCGCGTTATGTACCATATGCCGGAGTTCAATTCGAGGGAACCCGTTATCCGCTTTCGGTGAACAGTTATGCGATACTGGTGTCCCGGAAATACTGGAAAAGCTGTTGAGCTATTTTGATGATCTCTGCTATCAAGTATATTAACTGCCGCGCCATTTGGAGCTGTGACACTTGTATCAATCCTTGTTATCTGAGGCTTTCCTGACTCAAATAGCGGATTTACCCATAAATTTGTACCATTTTTTCCATCTTCTCCGGTGGCTCCCTTATTGCCATAAACGCCAATAACCCTTTTAGCTGTATCATTTGTGGTGTTATTTGTATATGTAATGGTTTCATAATTCCACAAATACTTATTTGTTTCAGTCATCGTTGGCACAGTCGTTGACCATGTCGTAGGAGCCGATGAATTCGAGGTTGAAACAGCATAATGCTCCGTTATGCTCTTGATACCATTTCCAGTTGATCCGGTATCACCTTTATCCCCTTTACTTCCCTGATCACCGTATGATCCAATGACGCAAGGCATAGTTGTACTCGCCACGGTTCCGTCGGTATACTTCACAACCTCATAATTCCAAAGATACTTCTTAGCCGCAGACACCGACTGGACAGCTGTTGTCCATCCACTCGTCGCCGTTGTAACTCCGCTGGAAGATGCCGTTGCCAGGTAATAATTGACTACTGATCCAATACTCTTTCCATTGGTGCCATTTGCACCATTGGTTCCCATACGGCCGACACTATATATCGTGGATGTTGTGTTGTCAGTGTAAGTGATGATTGTACGTGTCCACAGATACTGCCCCGCGGATGCAGATGGCACAGACCCAGACCATGTGCCAGTTGGAACTGTTGTTCCGGAAGTTGAAACCTGGTATGCAACAGATGTCGATTTAACCCCCTTACCCGTATCACCCTTATCACCTTTGGCTCCAGCCTCGCCTTTGATTTTCGCCCACTTATACATTCCGACACTTGTAGGATCATCTTTTGCATAGTCCACGCATGTTCCGATATAAGCGCCAATATCCTCACCACTGTTCCCGGTGAATGTCTTCCCACCGTCATTACTATATTTGATGTGCAGATAACTGGTTTTCCCGTCTGCTCCATTGGTACCTGAAATTCCCTGTTTTCCCTGTGGCCCCTGCGAACCTTCCAGCTGCTGCCAGCTGTACTTCTTCGGATCATCCGAATCCGTCTGTGTAAAATCCACATACGTTCCAATGTATTTTGACGGTGTCTCTGTCATCTGAGACGCAGAGGTCGGATTCGAAACCGCAGAATATTTGATGTGAAAATAAGTAGTTTTTCCATCTTTTCCATCTGCTCCCTTCGGCCCCTGAATTCCCTGGTCACCTTTTTCGCCCTGTAGGCCGCGCAAGCCCTGTGGCCCCTGTTCTCCTTTGATTTTAGCCCATATGTACGAACCAACTGCCGTAGGGTCTGTCTGATTGAAATCCGTACATGTTCCAATGTAATCTCCCGGTGTCTCACCGCTGTTTGCCGTAAACGTTTTTCCAGCATCGTTGGAATACTTGATATGAAGGTATGTTGTTTTTCCGTCCGAACCATTTTCTCCAGGAATACCCTGCTTACCCTCTTTACCCTGCAACCCCTGAAGCCTATACCATGTATATTTTCCAGGATCGTTTGAATCGGCTTCCGTGAAATCAACGTATGTACCAATGTAAGTGTTGGGAACCTCTGTCATCTGGCTTGCAGATGTAGGATTCGAAACCGCAGAATACTTAATATGAAAATATGTTGTGGCTCCGTTCTGTCCATCTTTTCCGGCAATACCTTGCTCGCCCTGCGGTCCCTGGATTCCCTGCAGTCCCTGTGTACCTTGCGGCCCTTGAATCTTTGTCCACTTGTATTTGGACGGATCGGTAGAATCCGCCTTTGTATAGTCCGTGTGCACACCGATGTACGTCTTACCGGTTGATTCTGTAATAGAAAATCCTGTCTTTCCATCTGAACTTGTTGCATAGGCAATGTGCAGATAAGGGGTCTTTCCATCCGCTCCCGGCTTACCCTGAATACCCTGTGTACCGTCCGCACCCTTAATCTTTGTCCAGGCATATTTCGTCGGATCGGTGCTGTCGGCTTCGACCTCATCTACATACATTCCAATGTAGTCTCGATCAGAATCTGAAACAGAAAAACCAACCTTTCCGTCGGAGCTGTTTGCATAAGCGATATGCGTATACGTGGTTTTGCCATTCTCGCCCTTCGGTCCTTGAATTCCCTGTTCTCCCTTTTCACCCTGCAGTCCACGCAGTCCCTGTTCGCCTGGATCTCCTTTATCACCTTTCGGCCCCTGAAATTTGCTCCAGCGGTACTTCGCCGGATCTGTGGAATCCGCTTTGACAAAATCTACATATTGGCCGATATATGTCTTATCAACTGCATTGGTTGTCGAAAATCCTGTTTTTCCATCAGCGCTCGTTGCATAGGCCATATGCAGGTAACTGGTTTCGCCATCCGCTCCATCGTTTCCCGGAACACCATCCGCTCCGTCCTCGCCATCATCGCCCTGGAACTTCCGCCAGGTATATTTGGTTGGGTCTGTGCTGTCCTCAAGCGTATAATCTGTATAGGTACCAATATACTTTCCGGTATCTTTTCTCATCTGATTTGCTGTCGGGTTCGGAACATCAGCATATCTCACATGGAAGAAACTAGTCAGACCATTCTTTCCGGGCTCTCCCGCAATTCCCTGCTCTCCAACAACCTTTACCCAGGTATAGATGCTCGGGTCTGTAAGTACCGGCTGTTTTGTCGTCTGATTGTATGCGATACCCATGTATGTCTTTCCAGCTGATTTGAGCGATATTCCGCCGCCCGTTTCCGTATCAGCAAACACAACCCAAGTGTAAAACGTCCGGTTCTTTGCCAGTTTTTCAAACTGTGCAGCCAGGCTCTCCATCTTTTCTGAAATTCCACTCGATTTCAGCTTGTATTCGCCCAGCGTTGCCGTGTACTCATCATTGTAAATGGAGGACTCCAGTTTCATGATTCTTGCAGACAAATACAGTTCTCCGGCATCATCTACAATGTTCACTGTATCGCCGATCTTGATTCCATCCGGCAGATACGCCAGTTCCACTTCGTAGGATACGGCTGCATCATAGATCTTTTTCAGCTTTGATACGGCACGATTGCACAACTCTGACTGACTTAACGTATCATAGGTGTAAGTCTGGACAATATGACCGGTTCCATTTCCTTTTTCGGAAAGATACCGGCTCCATTTGGCCACTGCGCTCCGGGAATAAATCGTACTGCCGGACAGATATATATCGCCGTCATCATACTTATACCCTTTCAGATTGATCGGCGTTTCACTGTCTTCCGGATATCCGCCGGTAACGGAAAGTGCCGTAGCCAGATCTTCTACTGAACTTTTTACAATGATATTTTTCACTTCCCGGTTGATCCGAAGTTCTCGCCCCTGATCTACGCCGCGCTTCTTATGCAGGTTGATATATTTGTGCTTGATTTTCAACCGGTCGATTTCAAAAGTATAGGAAACTTCCGCGTCAAACTGCGTGGCAACGCTCAAAATACGCTCAGAAGCGGTGGTCTCACCCTCCCAGGACAGTTTCCGGTTATAATTGCTGACCTCATTGATTCCAATTTCAAAGCCGGAATCGTCGCTGAATTTTTCAACATAGTAGCTCGCTGGATATGCCTTGTCTGCTTTGTATTCGCCAACTGTCTCGTTCAGAAGATCCATACCGGCATCCTCGGCATAGATTTCTACTTCCTGTTTGAAAATATTTTCTTCGCTGGTAATGATCGTATAAAATTCCTGCTCATCGCCATTCTTCCGAAGAATATAATTGCCAACAGAACCATACTGTTTCGCATCATTCCGCGTGCTCGCCGTGTAATTCAGCGTAAATTCTAGTGTAGCAACACCTGCTTCCACCTCTTCTGTTTTCAGATCATCAGAAATGTACAATCCCTTCGGTAGCTCTGTGCTTGCCTGCCCAAGGACATTCATATGTCGGTCCGCAAAATATAAAATCATAGAAACACCTCCCTGTATTTCATTGTGTATGTTGGCTGTGTTGCCCAGTCCGATGCAATGCATTGGATCTGATTCATTCCAGGCTGCAGGCAAAAGTTCTCCCAATCGTTGCCCAACGCACCAAGATCCTGTCTCGGAAGTCCCTGTAACATGACCTCTCCATTGCTACAGTCAGCTGTCAAAACCTGATTTACCGAAAATTTATTCGGAATATCACGCCATTTTTCTACATTGTCAATTCTCACGAAGATGCCGCGGAAATAATTTCTGGTGACAAGCTGATTTCCTGTATTTCGACTTCCCCACTGTCCCAAATACAATTTCACTGTTGCCACTTTCACATTTTTTAATTCTGGAACTGTAAATTCCGGATAACTGCCCTTCCAGAAAAAACGTATTTTCTCTCCATGTTTCATCATGTCGCTTGCGCCATACGTTTGGCTGTATGGGTTTGCATCTTTTCGATGGCAAGGTTCAAAAGTATATGTTTTGACGATACGCGGGTTGTTTCCACCTACCCACATATTCATGTGCGCTGTGTTTCCGATCGTATCGGTTTTGTATATCTCCTGGCAGCAGATCATTTTTCCGTTCGCATCGCAGAAAGCAATCGCCTGGCAGCCCGTCTGCCCCATAAGACCAGTTTCAAACCAGCTGTTCATGTAACAATAGAGGTGCGTCGCTCCCTTTGCTCCATTGGAATCTACCACATCAATAGATTTCATAGCTCCATTCCAGCCGTTTGTGTTTGGACTTACATATCCACTGCTGGCCAGATACAGACCTTTGATGCTGTCTACGCTCATGACACCCAGCTTTCCAGCCGTCTTGCTGTTACTGTATAAGAAGTTGCTCCCTGTATCATCTTTCCACGCCGCATCCTGTGACCAGACATATTGGTCAGCATAGCTTGTTATCAGTTCGCTTTTTTTGTATGTTTCTCCGTTCAACTCATCTGGATCACCGAACTGAAGAATTTTCTTGGAGTCATTTACAAAACCTACTACTCCATTTTCACTGTGCATTACTGCCTGAAGCTTTGGAAAGGCCCGATAAGTGCCGTTGTACGACACAATGAACGTTTTTCCGTCATCCGCAGTCGGATTCACCGTAAATTCTTCCACCGAATACTTGAATGGATCCGCGCAGTAAAATTCCAGCTCCGCAGTGATCGCATTTCTTCCCGCCGGCACTTCACTCGTTCCCTGCTTTGTTCCGATATAATATTTGTCCGGTTCATCTGCAAAAATAAGGGTTGCCTGTTCTGCATCCAGAAGAGCATTCAGTTTGTTGTAAGCACTGCGAAAAGCTGCATTATCTTTGGCTACCAGCTGATATCCCACCACAATAGTCCTTGGCTGATAACGCTTTCGTCGATACTTTGTACCGTCAGACACGCCTGTTTCCAGATCTGTAATCTCCGTACCCAAAATTTCCCGGCCGGACACATAAAGTGTCCGATAGCCGGGAATTACGTTCTCAAGATAACTTCCATTAAACATGAGAGCCTCCGAAGGCAGGTTCTGCCCTGGGTATCGCTCTGTGGTATCTACAAAGTTATACATTTATTCGCCTGCCTTTCTTTCGGTTCTCCCTTGTCTCCTGTTTCTCAATTTCTTCTCGTGTATACGTTGCAGTCGCTTTTCCAATCTCTCTTCCGTCCAGATTAACAGGTACATAGATGGTATATTTTCCATTGCTGCTGTACTGGTAGCTGTCGTCGTTCAGATCTTCATAGCCAGACCGGAGGCTCATTCCGATTTCCGGCGCAGGTGTAAGTTCCGGAACCTGTATCAATTCCATGGCGGCCTGCCTCGCCTCCTGCACATGATCCATAATGCCGTTGATCCAACCAATACCGAAATAATTGCCGAGTTTATCTGTCACCCGTGATGGGCTGTGGATCTGTGCTCTCGCCCGGATCGCCGCCTCTGCAGCCGCCGCAAGCTGTGCCGCCACTGCTCTTACATGTCCAACCTGGCTTGCCATACCATTTGCAAGTCCCATTCCGATGTATGCGCCGCTGTTATAGGCACCGCCTGCCGATGATCGCATGGTAATTACAATCGAATTTGACATTGTTCCGGCCGTAGAGACCGCCTTTGACATTCCTGCTGAAACGCCATTGTTGAAATTATTTCCAACCGCTTTTCCAGAAGTTTTTGCCTTGCTTTCTCCCTGAGAAAACTGCTTAATTAATGCACTGATAGCGTTTTTTGCTTTGTTCCCCAATGCATCCAATCCGGAATTTACAACATTGACGCTCGATTTCATGCTCGTGAGCGATTTTTCTGCGCTCTTTGCATTTCCAGCAATTGACTTCATGCTGGAATTTACTGATTTCAGAGCAACTACCATAAGACCGGTTCCTGCGGCTCCGGCCACCATTGCCGCTGCAAATACACCAACTGTTACAGCTGCCGCGCCAGAAGATCCTGCCAAAATCACAAAAACCGCACTGGCCGCAGTACCTGATCCAAGTAATGCCGCCAATCCGGCTGCACTGACCTTTGCACCAGCCGCTACAAGTGGAAATGCTGCTCCCATAATTGTCAAACCTGCACCTGCCATCACAAGCGAAGCTCCAAGCACCGCTGCTCCGGCGGCCAATACAATTACTCCTGCGGCTGCAACCAGCGCAGTTACACCGACCAACGCAAGACCAACTCCGAGCGCGGTTGCGCCAATTCCTCCAACAGCAGCTCCGGTGCCAAAAACAATCATGCTTGCACCAAGCTGAGCAATAGCTACCGCTCCCTGGCTTCCATATTGTACGATCGAAGGAAGAACAGCAGACACAACCGCCAATGCCGCGCTGGCAATCAACGCACCTGCTGCCACCAAAACAATAGCGGCTCCAAATGCAATAAAGCCAACTGCTCCCACTGTCAATGCTGATCCAAGAGCAGCCGCTCCCACTGCCAGCAAAGCGATTGCCGCAACCATACCAACCATACATCCAATGGCCAGGGGACCGGCATTTGCAAGATTAATAGCCGCCAGGGATAACAATCCGATTCCAGCTGCCGCAATTAATACCGAGGCCCCAAACGCAACAAATCCAACTGCTCCGGCCGAAAGTGTTGGTGCTACATTTTTCGCTACCAACATCAAACCGGCAAGCGCTACGACCATTCCTGCCATACATCCAATGGCCAACGGACCAGCATTCGCCAACTGAATTGAAGAATACGCCAGCAGTGCCAAACCTGCGCTAATCATTAATACAGCCGCTCCCAATGCCAGAAGCGCCGGTGTCATCGCTGTTAATTTCTTCGACCCGCCAGACATAGACGAAAGCATCTTTGTCATACCAACTGCAAGTCCTACTACAACACCAATCAAACCACCAAAAACAGCGATTGCCCCTGGGCCAGCGTTGGTTACTGCAATTGCAGACTGCGCAAGCAAATAGAACCCAGCACTAATCGCCAGTACCCCGACACCCATCATCATAAAGGCCTTGGCGGATGCTACCATTTTCTTTGCACTGCCACCGCTTGATTTGCCAACCGCTTCCTGCCCTTTTGACACTTTAAATAAGCCAGGTGCAATTTTCCCAAGACCAGCCTTTGCCAGTCCTCCAACAGCTCCCGTAAATGCGCCAACAAACGGTGCTACAGCTTTAACAATTTTAAAGCCTTTGTACGCAATCAAAAGTTTCGGAAGTGTTACCACCAACTTTGCAATTACATCCGAATGTTTTTCCAAAAATCCCGAAACTGCTACAGTTCCATCTTTAACCTTTCCCAAAATGGTTGAGAAATTTTCAATACTTTCTGTGCTGCCAAAAGAACCTGAAAGTTTCTTGATATCTCCTATGATCGCCCCAGCCGCATCGCCC
>OJRW01002583.1_pt1 | contig 12133 bp, 9 predicted proteins | sample 1599231 | NCBI WGS metagenome assembly OJRW01 (sample SAMN04168656, study PRJEB22393) | human gut metagenome | biome: human gut microbiome; feature: stool | host: Homo sapiens | collected 2014-03-17
GCCGCGCCTTGGGCAAGGCGTTGGTGGAGTGAGAAATGATGCCCGCCGCTGACGGTAACTTTAGCGGCAGATTGCGTGGTTTGCGTTTGCCAAACAGCCTATCCGAAAAGGCAGGGACACCTCTTGCGGTGTTCCTGCCTTGCGCTGTATGGCGAGTATTGAAAAAGAATATGCTCAAGTATCCAAGACATGTGAACAGAGAGGCTCTGTGTTGAGTAGACGTAAAGCCGAATAAGAAAACGTGTTTGAATCGATTGATTTTTTCGCTGAAAGCACTGAGGCCTTCTCTCTCGGCACACGGATGACATTGGGCAAACGGAAAATTCGCAGGAAAATCAGGGATGCCTGGTGTTCTACATTGAAATCCCTGCGCGCTTATGGTAAAATATTTTTTACAGGCGCTGTGCCGTCGGATTTGAGGCAAACTGCGTACAGGCAGGCTGCCTTTTCTTTCATCCGTCGGTTAGAGTAGGCTAACCTGTGCGCAGAACTGGAAAGGTGGAATGGACCAATTTGCATAAAAGTGTCTAATCATGTGTCGGAGGAGGTGGCCTGGTATGCAAGAAGCACAATATGATTTTCTTCATGGGCAAACGGATCGCAGCGACTTTTTCTCCCCCGCAATGCAGCAGCTTTGTGGTATTATGAAAGACAATCAGGTTGCTTTGCCAAGCGATATTGGAGAAGGATATTTCCGCTATATTTCACCGTGCCCCAATATCGAGATGTATATCTGCGATGTAATGTTTTACAGGGACACAGTATTGCGGGAGCAAGTGTATAAGGATTCTTTTTCCGTCATTTTCTCTCTTTCCGACGCATTGGAGTGGAAGGCTTCGGGCAGAAACAAAAAAACGTTGTTGGAAAAGGGAGATTGCTGCGTATACGGCAGCGGTCTGTTTGATGCGGAAAATATCTATGAGGCAGGGCAGAGATATATAGGTGTCGGGCTGAACCTGCATCCCTGTCGGTTTCGCTCTGTGATGGATGGTTTGCAGAAGAAAAAGGCTTGCACCGCCTTTAGCGGGGGTAAAACTCCACCAAAACATAGAATCACCGCTACCATAGAAGCCACAATACGCCAGATATTGCAGTGTAACTACAATGATTGTGCAAAGTCATTGTATCAAGAAGGAAAGATACTGGAACTTGTTGCAGCCTTTGCGAACGAGATGATGGATCAGAATTCTGTTGCTGTGAAGGGGTCGTTGAGCTGGGCGGATAGCGAGACGTTACTTCGGGTCAGGCGACAGATAGATGAGGGATTTCTGGAACCCGTGACCATCGCGGAGCTCTCCAAACAGCACTTTATGTGTGAATCCAAACTTCGTGAGATATTTCGAAAGCACTATGGAATCACCATATATCAATATATGTTAAATCGCCGCATGGAGCACGCCTGCGAACTGTTGTCTGCGCCCGATGCTCAGGTGAAAGACATAGCAGGGTTGGTGGGGTACAGCAACATCAGCCATTTCAGCGACGCCTTCCGAAAAAAGTTTGGATGCACTCCGAGTGAATATAAGCGGAGCTTACCATTCTGAAACATAAGAGCAAAGACACAGGTGTATTCTTTTGTGGTTACTTGGATGGAAATTACAAAGATTGCATCTTCCCTTGAAAAATCAGAATAGTAGGCAGCACATTTCGAGGAAGATCTTGCCCAGTGGAAACTATATCATTTGAAATGTGAGTTGCTCAGCAGCGGCATACACATCGATGTTAGTGCTGGGCGGAATTAACCATTCGCGCGGGGCTGTAAACGAGCCTACGCATAAGTAAAACTTTGACCGCTGAAAAAGCAGAGCGGCGGGACAGATAAAGGCTGTCCCGCCGCTCGTGTTTTAAGGGCATATTGGCTTGATGAACCGGAAGTTACAGCGCCGCCTTTTTCCATTTTCTGATCTTAGTTCTAAAAGTTCCGAAAGGAGCAACAGTATTAACGTGAATGAACCTGTAAACTTCCCATACAGCTGCTTTTGTAGCATCATCAGCCCATTTTCTCATATGCGGCTTAAATAATTCATCCGCACTGAGCGAATCAATCATTGCGCAGATAGACTTGACATTTTCGTTCAGTTCGGCTTTCAACTCTTGAAGAGACAAATGAGCGTAGGTATCCGTGAACCACTGATACAGCTCGCCAAGTTGGTTCCATTTGAATTCGTCCGACGGCGTCTTTACTTGAAGCCCCTTCCTTTCATCTTCCTCCCATTTAAGAACCAATGTTGTCCAACCCACCTGATAGGCAAGGTTTTCTGCCGGGGTCCGGTCAACCTCATCAACCCTTTTATCTTTTAAGGCTTCTGGTATGCTATCAAACTCCGAAATATATTTTTCAAAAGTTTTATTGATTTCAGCTTTGAGTTCTTCTTTGCTTTTGTATACTCGCAAAAAAACACCTCCATAAATTCCGGTTTGTCTATTGAGCAATGATTCTGATTATAGCATAGCTTTATGAATTATTCTATTACTGCACTGAGCATCATGGCGCTTTAGGGGAAAGACATGGCGTTTTCGGGGGGATTTTTCCTTTCGCCGACTGTATAATGGTAGGCGGTTAGAAAAGGTTGACCCCACACGGTTAAAAGACTCAGCTGTTCTGTTATTTCGCTATGCGCGCCCGTTGGTTAGCTTACTCTAACTAAAGATTTATTACTCAGGAGGTCATCAGAATGAAAAAATCCGCAATGCTCATGTTGTGCCTTGTGCTTGTGTTTGCTCTTGCTGCCTGTGCTGGAACGGATACCACGCCGCAGGGATCGGTCTCGGATACCGTCACGGTAACGGATATGAAGGGCGAGGTTGCCATCCCGGCAAATCCACAGCGCATCGTTGATGTAGCTGGCTTGACAGAGGAACTTCTTATTCTGGATATGAAGGTAATTGCCTCGGCTAATACCAGCATGTTCGATGGGGTGTCTGTCCCCAAACATCTGACAACGCTTTTTGCCGAAAGAGGTATTGAGGTTGTCGGCAATTACTCCGGGTCTTCTTCTACCGGAGACCTGAACCTCGAAAAGATCGCGGAGTTAAAGCCTGATCTGATCATTATGAATATTCGCCATGAGAAGGTTTATGAACAACTCGCGGCTATTGCTCCCACGGTCATGATCGACGATGACATAAGCTATGTTAACTGGCGCGGAAGATTTAAGCAACTGGGGCAGTGGTTTGATAAAGAAGCAGCCGTAGAAAAATGGCTTGCCGACTACGATGCCAAAGCTGCGGAGCTTGCGGTGAGAATCAGGGATATGATCGGGGACGAAACCTTTGCTGTATTGGAGGCCAATTCCGTTCATTTTGGTTCCTATTACATCTATCGCAGCGGCGGGCCGGGTGAGCTTGTCTACGATGAGCTGAAACTCACACCATCAGCCGGCGTACCGGAGAATGTCTGGGGTGAAGTGGTCGATGCGGAATACTTTTCCCTGATTGATGCAGATCACATCTTCTTCTTTAGCGACGACGGCAGAGCTGGAGACACGGGGAACCTTGCCGTGTGGAAGAATATGAAAGCGGTCAAAGCCGGCAACGTTTACTTTGGTATCAATGAGGATCAGTATAATATGGCTTTTACGGCGATGGGAAAGGAACTCTATTTGGAAAAACTCGCGAACGCGATTCTGAACCATGGGGACGTTGAGTAAGGAAACAGGCGCGGTTGCGGGAATATCGCAGAGACAAGAGAGATACAAACGCTCCGCGCCGGATTTTCTGATTATTCTTGCTGCATTGGTGCTGCTGCTTGGGTTCTCAATGGTTCTCTCCGTCTGCACCGGCATTGCCGGCGGTAGCTTCAAGGTCTTTGCGGAAACGGTTATGTCCCCCGCTAAAGCTTCTGGTGTTGGAATGATTATGTTGGAAATGCGTATGCCCAGGGCGCTGGCTGCCGGGCTGACAGGAATGGCCTTCGCTCTCTCCGGCGCTGTGATGCAGGGAATTACCAGAAACCCCCTGTCGGACGCCGGCCTTCTGGGGATCAATGCGGGAGCCGGTTTCTTTGTTGCACTGTCCGCAATTCTGTTTCCCGCCGCACCAGACATCGTGAAAACATGCGCCGCCTTTGCCGGAGCCGCTCTTGCGGTATTCATGGTCTATGGTTTCGGCGCCGGCAAACATAGATCCGAATCTTTCCGGTTCATTCTGGCAGGCGCTGCTGTATCAGCCCTGCTTACCGCGTTGAGTCAGGCGGTTTCTCTGGCGTTTGGGATCGTGAAATCCCTTTCTTTCTGGAGCGCGGGCAGTTTGTCCGGTGTGACATGGCAAAGCTTGAAAATGCTATCCCCGGTGATTCTCTCAGCCGGTGCGCTTGGTTTGCTTTTATCGAGCCGGCTATCAGCGCTGGCACTGGGAGAAGATAGCGCCGCCAGCTTGGGCGTAAATGTCCGCACGGTCAGGCTTTTCGGTATGCTTGTGGTGTTGCTGCTTGCGGGAGCCAGTGTATCGCTCGTGGGAGGCATCGCATTTATCGGTCTTATCGTACCGCATATATCCCGACTTCTTGTGGGCGGTGATTACCGCAGGCTGGTTCCCGTGTCTGCGCTCATGGGCGGCGTTGTGCTGGTGCTGTCGGATATTGCGGCACGCATGATAAACGCCCCTTTTGATACGCCTGTCGGCGCACTGGTATCCATCCTCGGCGTGCCCGTCTTTTTTGCGCTTACTTTCAGGAAGGAGGGCATGGTCTTATGAAAAAGAAAACCAGACAGCTCCTTATCCTCAACGGTCTTCTTATCCTGATTGTGGCTGCGGCTATCTTATCCGTTAACAGTGGTTACGCAAGAATTCCCTTCTCGACTGCGGTTCACAGCATATTCCAACCGCATATGGAGGGAACCTCCGTAGTCGTAGCGCAGTTTCGCGTTCCGAGAATCGTCCTCGCCGTTCTATGTGGGATGGGTCTGGCACTTGCCGGATGCGTTATGCAGACTGTCACGGGGAATCCGCTGGCCGATCCGGGGATATTGGGCATAAACGCAGGGGCGGGATTTGCCGTTATGCTGTTCCTGACATTTTTCCCTGCACTGCATATACGTACCATGGCATACCAGCCGATATTTGCCATAGCGGGCGGGCTTTGCACAACGGGACTGCTGTATCTTTTTGCAAAGAGGAACGGAAAACTCATCCCAATATATTTTCTGTTGGGCGGCATCGGTCTTGCGTCCCTATTTTCTTCTTTTATGCTGATCATGGCCGCGAACATGGACAACAGCAGCTATCAGCTCGTGGCAAGATGGCTTGCAGGAAATATTTGGGGAACGAGCTGGCATCAGGTTCTTGCCCTGTTGCCATATATGCTCATACTGGTTCCTTTTCTTCTTACAAAGTCGAACATACTGGATATTCTGCTCTTAGGAGAGAATACGGCCATTTCTCTGGGGATAGCCGTAGAGAGGGAGATAAGACTGCTCCTGATTGCATCGGTGGCTCTTACCTCTGCCTGCGTTGCCGTCAGCGGAGGGATCGGTTTTGTGGGACTGGTAGCGCCGCATATGGCACGAAGGTTGATCGGAGGCAGACACCATGCCCTTATGCCTGCCTCCATGCTGCTGGGGGCGCTGCTGTTGCTTTTGGCAGACACGTTGGGACGGTCTGCCTTTCAGCCGAGGGAGATCCCGGTTGGTATCGTGATCTCCGTGCTTTCGGCTCCGTATTTTCTGTTCCTGCTCCGCAGGTATTTTTAAGGGAGGATGTCTATGCTTTCACATATGCAGGCAAAGGGTTTGTCTGCCGGATATAACGGGGAGGCCGTCTTCAGGGGGCTTGACTTAAAAATCCCTGAAGGCAGCATAACCACCTTGATAGGCTCCAACGGCTCTGGAAAATCCACCATACTGAAGACACTGTGCCGGATCATTTCCCCGGATTCCGGCGCAGTATACCTTGATGGCGAAGCGATCCACAGAATGCCGACAAAGCGTGTTGCCCAGAGACTTGCGCTGCTGCCGCAGGGAGCGCAAGCCCCTGCCGGCATCACAGTCGGCGACCTTGTGGAATACGGGCGTTTTCCTTATAGGTCGGCGCTGAGCAGTCTCGGTGAAAAGGATCGGGAGATCATTCAGTGGGCTCTTGCCAGTACAGGCATGAGTTCCCTTGAACACAGAGAAATGGAGAGGCTTTCGGGAGGTCAACAACAGCGGGCATGGATCGCCATGGCGTTGGCGCAGAAAACAGGATTGCTGTTTCTGGATGAACCCACGACCTATTTGGACATCTCGCACCAACTGGATATATTGTACCTTCTGCGCCGCCTCAACCGGGAAAATGGTGTTACCATCGTAATGGTTCTTCATGATTTAAATCATGCCATCATGTTTTCCGACTATTTGGTGGCGATCAAAGACGGGACACTGCACAGCGCAGGTACGCCGCAAGAGGTTATTACCCAGCAGGCGTTGCGGGAAATCTTTGATGTAGAAGCGGAGGTCATTACACATCCGGTATTAAATGTTCCGGTATGCCTTCCCTTCAGGATAACGGAGCAGAACAAAAAAACAGGAGGTTCGAAGACATGAAAAAAAGGGTGCAATCAGTGCTGTTCTCCGTGCTGGTGGGTGCGCTGCTGCTGTGCGCAGGATGCGGCAAATCGGGAGACATCTACACGGCGGGCGTTTATACGGCTTCCGCTGAAGGTTATTCCGGTCCGGTTACCGTAGAGGTAGAGTTTGACGGGAGCAGCATATTGTCTGTACATGTCCTATCTCACAGCGAAACAGTAAATATCTCAGACCGCGCAATAGATGAACTCCCTTCCCGGATCGTGGAGGCGCAGACCTGGGATGTGGATGCCGTTTCATCCGCAACATTTACCAGCGATGCCATTCGTGAAGCGGTCAGAGATTGCCTCGCGCAGGCGGCACTCCGATGAACCATTTGCGTTGCAAAGGGTATTTTGCGGTGATAGAATGGGTGAGATGAAGGGCAAGTCAAAAAATCAGCCATAGCTGCTGTTTTAAGTGCTTTTCCAGCGAAGTGCCGCAGGCATTTCGCTGGAGATTCCATATATGGCTGTATGAACTCCCTTCCATGCGCAAAAGAATATCGCGAATCCTCCAGGCAAGGGTATATGTGTTTAGTATAAAATGTGTCACTCCCATTGACAAACCAAATCTACGCGGTTATAATATACCAGTGGTATGTACTGCTGGTATATCAGGAGGCGTAGGAAATGGAACGAACGGAAACCCAAAGGAAGATCCTCGAAGTTGGGAAAAAAGAATTTCTGGAAAAAGGTTTTAAGGACGCATCTCTGAATAAAATCGTCGCGGAGGCAGGCTTCACGAAGGGTGCCTTCTACGGCTACTACCCGGATAAGACCGCTCTGTTTGAAGACCTTGTGGGCGAGGCAGCAAGCGAGCTGCTCACCCGCTTCAAGGCAGCACAGGACGATTATTTTGACCTTGTCCCGGAGGGGAGAGCAAAAGACAGTCTGGAGCTTTCCACCCAGCACCTGCATGAGTTTGTCGCGTTCATGTACGACCATTTCGACGAATTCAAGCTAATCCTCTGCCGAGCGGAGGGAACGGGCTATGCGGATTTCATCGAGGTGCTGGTAGAGCTGGAGGTCGATCGATCCGAAGAATACTACGCCCTCCTCAGAAAAAACGGCATGCTCTCCGGGAGCATGACTCGTCAGCTTCATCACATGATCACAAGAGCTTACTTTACGGCGGTGTGTGAAACCATCGTCCACGATATGCCGAGAGAGGAAGCCATGAAATACGTCGATGAACTGGCTATCTTTTTCCACTCCGGCTGGAGCGGACTTTTAAGGCTCGAATGAGCCTTAAAAAAATAACTGTCGGTTAGCCACCTCTAACTGATGCGGCACTTCCTCCAACAAACCCATATATTTTAAGAAAGGAACACGGAATATGAGCAAACAGAAAAAAGAAAAGCAGCCGCCGGTGCTGGGCAGGCTGCTGGAATACGCCGGAGGGCATAAGTGGCTGTCCGTCTTGGGCTGCGGGCTGTCCGGCGTTTCGGCGGCGGTCGGTATTTTCCCGTTCGTCTTTGTCTGGTACGCGGCCAGAGGCATTTTGACGCCGGGAGGCGGCGTTTCGGCAGGGCTTGCCCGCTACGGCTGGTATGCGCTGGCGGCGGCACTTCTGAGCGCAGCGATCTATTTCGCCGGGCTTATGTGCACGCACCTTGCGGCCTACCGGGTGGCGACGAATATGCGAAAGGCGGCGGCCGCTCATCTCATTGACCTGCCGTTGGGGTACTTTAACGCCAACCTCACGGGGCGGCTGCGCAAGCAGATCGACGACAACGCGGCGCTGACAGAAACGCTCCTTGCCCACACCATCCCCGACGCGGTGGGCGGGATCGTAACGCCGATACTGGCGGTGGGACTGCTCTTCGTCTTTGACTGGCGCATGGGGCTTGCCTGCCTGATCCCCATGATCATCGGGCTTGTCTGCCTGATGACCATGATGACCGGGAGAGGCATGAAGTTCTTTGAGGAATACCAGCGCGCCGGAGAGCGCATTTCCGCCGAGGCCACGGAGTATGTCCGGGGCATCCCGGTGGTGAAGGTATTCCAGCAGACGGTTTACTCCTTCAAGAGCTTTCATGCCGCCATCCTCAGCTACCGCGACCTTGCCAGCGGCTACGCCATGATGTGCCGTATGCCCTACACCCTGTTTACAGTAGTGCTGAACGCCATGTTCCTGCTTCTCATGCCCTTGGGGATGGTTCTCGTAGGCGGGGCGGACGGCTGGGCGGTGCTGGCCGATCTGGTGTTTTACATCTTCTTCGCGCCCCAGCTTGCCTTTATGATGGAGCGGCTGATGTACGCGGTCAACGCACAGATGGAGGCCGCCGAGGCAGTGAACAAGCTGGAGGCCATATTGAAGGAGTCGCCCCTTCCCGAGCCTGCGGCGGACAGAGGAAGCAAGCCTACGGACAGCAGCATTTCCTTTGAAAACGTCACCTTTTCCTATGACGGCGCGGACAGGCTCGCGCTGACGAATGTGAGCTTCCATCTGCCGCAGGGGGAGGCGTGGGCGATGGTGGGCCCCTCCGGCGGCGGCAAGACCACCATCGCCCGGCTGATCCCGCGCTTTTTCGATGTGCAGGCAGGGGCGGTGCTCCTGGGCGGACGGGATGTGCGAAGCATCCCCACCGCGGAGCTGATGGAGCAGATCTCCTTCGTCTTTCAGGAGGTGAGGCTTTTCAAGAAGAGCATCCGCGACAATATCCGCGCCGCCCGGCCGGACGCCACCGAGGCGGAGATATTACACGCGGCGCAGCTTGCCCAGTGCAGCGATATTCTCGAAAAGACGCCGGGCGGGCTGGACGCCGTGATCGGCGCAAAGGGCGTGCATCTCTCCGGCGGCGAGATGCAGCGCATCGCGCTGGCGAGGGCGATCTTAAAGGACGCGCCCATCGTGGTGCTGGATGAGGCCAGTTCCTTTGCAGACCCTGAGAACGAGGCGAAGATACAAAAGGCCTTCGAGGCGCTGATGAAGGGCAAGACCGTGCTGATGATCGCCCACCGCCTGTCCACGGTGCGGAACATGGATCGCATCCTCGTCATCCGGGACGGCGAGATCGCCGAGGAAGGAAAGCACGACGAGCTTCTTGAAAAGGGCGGCGTATACGCCGCCATGTGGGAGGAATACCAAAAGGCCGCGCAGTGGAAGGTAGGAGGTGCCGCATGATCGAACGCATCCGCAAAAAATACGCCATGACGGAGAAGGGCGCAAAAGACTATGTGGCCGCCGTGTTCTGGTCCGTACTGGTCAACATCAGCAAAATGCTGCCGGTGGGCGTGCTGGCCACGGCGCTCTCCGGCATCGTAGAGGCGCTGACAAACGGCACCGACCCAAGGGCGGGGCTTACGCGCTTTCTGGTCGCGGGCGTCCTTGCCCTCGCCGCGCTCTTTGTGACCTTCCTGATCCAGTACAAGGCCCTATACGAAGCCACCTACCGGGAGAGTGCCAACCGACGCATCCGGCTGGCGGAGGTGCTGCGCCAGCTCCCGCTGTCCTTCTTCGGAAACCGTGACCTGACCGACCTGACCACCACCATCATGGGGGATACGGAGACGCTGGAAAAGGCCTTCTCCCACTTTTACCCCGCCATGCACGGCGCGCTCATCTCCACGGCGCTGATTTCCACAGGCATGCTGCTTTACGACTGGCGGATGGCGTTGGCTCTTTTGTGGGTGGTGCCTGCGTCGCTGCTGATGGTCTATCTCTCCCGGCGCATGGAAAAGCGGCATATAAAGAAGGGTCTCGTCACCCGCCGCGCGGCCACTGACGCCATGCAGGAGGCACTGGAGTGCGCGCCGGAGATCAAGGCGTGCAACCAGAAGGCGCGGTATATCGCCGACCTGAACCGCAGGCTGGACGAGGCGGAGCAGGACACCATCCGGGGCGAGCTGTTCACAGGCTCCGTAGTCACGGCGGCGCAATCCTTCCTGAAGCTGGGCATCGCCACCACCGTCCTCACGGGGGTGCTGCTGATGAGCCGCGGCGGCCTGTCGCTGATCCCGTTTCTGATGTTCCTTATCGCCGCCACCCGTGTATATGACCCCATCGGCTCCATATTTGCCAACATGGCCGCTGTTTTCGCCTGCGAGGTGCGCATCGAGCGTATGCAGGAGATCGAGAACGAAAAGCGCATGACCGGACTGACCGAATATGATCCCGATGGCTACGACATCCGCTTTGAGCACGTGACCTTTGCCTACCGGGAAAAAGAGGACGTGCTAAGAGACGTTTCCTTTACGGCGAAGCAGGGACAGGTGACGGCGCTGGTGGGCCCCTCCGGCGGCGGTAAATCCACGCTTGCAAGCCTGATTGCCCGTTTCTTCGATGTAAAGGGCGGCAGTATAAAAATAGGCGGCTCGGATATCCGCAATATTCCTAAGGAAAAACTTATGGAAAGCGTTTCGTTTGTGTTTCAGGACTCAAAGCTTATTAAGGCGACTGTTTCGGAAAACGTCAAAATGGGCAAGCCCGATGCAAGCAACCTCGAAGTTGCCGAGGCGCTTAAAATTGCACGCTGCGACGATATTATAGAAAAATTACCGAACGGAATCAATACCGTAATCGGCACAAAAGGCGTGTATCTTTCCGGCGGCGAACAGCAACGGCTCACGATTGCCAGAGCGGTGCTTAAAAATGCACCTGTGCTTATTCTTGATGAGGCTACGGCTTTTGCCGATCCCGATAACGAGGTTAAGGTGCAGGCGGCTTTTTCGGAGCTTTCCAAAGGAAAAACCGTTATTATGATTGCACACAGGCTCTCGACCGTTCAAAATGCAGATTGTATTTATGTGATTGCGGATGGGAAAATCGTTGAAAGCGGGACGCACAACGAGCTTATGGAAAAGAACGGCTTGTATGCAAAGATGCAAAACGACTATCAATCTTCCGTTAAATGGAGGGTTTCAAACGAAACGGCATTGGAGGGATAAATTATGATAAAGCTGATACAAAGAGCAACGGCGTCATCAAAAGAAGGCGCAAAGGGACTTATCAAAGGGATCATCGCCTGCGTATTTCAAAATATAGCGTTTATGCTGCCTGCCACCTTGCTGTATTATATTGTTGCGGATATGCTCGGCGGCGGTATCGGCGGCGGAAGAATCGCATTTTACACAGTAGGATCGGTTGTTTGCATCGGACTGATACTTTTTACAACATATTTTCAATATAACAACACTTATTTTACAACATACGAAGAAAGCGGAAAAAGACGGTTGAGCCTTGCCGAAAGATTACGCAGACTGCCGCTTTCATTCTTTGGTAAAAAAAATCTTGCCGATCTTACGAGCACCATTATGACTGATTGCCAGGTAATTGAACAAAGTTCCTCTCACTTTATTCCCGGCTTGTTCGGTTCGATTATCTCCACGGTGATTATTTCGGCGGGAATGTTCGTGTTTGATTGGCGTATGGCGCTGTCCGCACTTTGGGTAATCCCCGTTTCCGTGCTGACAGTGCTTCTGAGCTATAAGGTTCAGGACAGAGCGCAATCGAAAAATATGGCGGTAAAAATGGCTTGTGCGGACGGAATACAGGAATATATCGAGTCGATGCGTGACTTAAAGGCAAACAATGCCGAGGGGAACTACCTCAGGCTTTTGAAAAAGAAAATTCGCAGGGTAGAGAGC
>OJRW01002596.1_pt1 | contig 12095 bp, 8 predicted proteins | sample 1599231 | NCBI WGS metagenome assembly OJRW01 (sample SAMN04168656, study PRJEB22393) | human gut metagenome | biome: human gut microbiome; feature: stool | host: Homo sapiens | collected 2014-03-17
TTTCAAATATACACTTATATTTTGTTGTGATATTTAATACTGCAAATGTAAATGTGTCAAAAGTCAATAGTCACCCCATTTTAGTTACTATTGGCTTGACACACACTCTTTTAGTTTGTATTGGATATTATAAATGGATGAAACCGGCTAATATCCCGGATTCTGCTCCAGTTTTGTATTCATTACCCGTATCTTTTCCGGAATCGGGAATACGGTGGTATATCCATTGTTCTCATCGGGAAGTTGCGGACGACTGCTGTATGCTCTCGTGAACGCTCCGAAGCGAATCAGATCCTGCCGTCGCCAACCTTCCCAAGCCAGTTCGAGTTGTCGTTCGGCAAGGATATTTTCTAATGTAGCCGTTCGGGAGGAAGCGTTGACACGCCCGCGTACTTCGTTCAGTTCGGCATCTCCGTCTTCCCCATTACGAACCTTTGCTTCGCTCTTCATCAACAGGACATCTGCATAACGAAACAGTACAATGTCGTTCTCCATCAGTTTACCGTCCTTGGTAGCCGTTTCGTCTACTTCGTACTTTCTCATGCGTGCTCCTGCTGTCTGCTCATAGGGAGTATTCGAGATATCCAGTTCGACTTTCCACGGCAAATATTCGAGAACGGTTCCATCGTCCAGACGGACTATATTTCCTTTTAAATCATATACGACTCCGGCAAAATAGCAGATATCGAAACGCGGGTCCTGTTGCGCTGTTTCATAGCCGAAGGTTTCCAGAGCTTCGATAGTAGCGCTCGGTCCGTTTTCACCGCTCAGTCCGTAGGCTTTGGCGTGATTGTAATGGCGGGAACGGAAAAGGTATTGCATCTGGTTGGTGTACAAGGTCTTGTTCATCGGGATGGTGAAGATATTCTCAACAGACGGTTCGTTGAATACGGCAAAGTTGTTTTTGTAATCCGGTTCCAGACGATAGCCCATTTCTTGCAGTTGGTCACAGTAAGCGATAACCGTCTGCCAGGCATTGAGGCGGTTGCCGTCTACTTCGAAAAAGAGATTCTTTCCGTCGGGACGCTGGCCGTCCGTCCAGTCGTTGTCGGTATAGACTTCGGCATTCAAGGCAAGTTTTGCCAAGAGGAAAACAACTACGGGACGGGTGATTCGCCCGTAATACGGACCGGACTGGTTGCTGTGGACTTCGGCCAGCAAAGGGGCGGATTCTTGCAGTTCTTTGAATACAAAGTCGAATATCGTTTTCCGTTCACTCTGCACTACGTCTTTCATCGACGGGGATGAGGTAAGTACAAGCGGGACACGTCCGAACAGATCCATCAGATAATAGTAATACATCGCCCGCATGGCGCGTACTTCGGCACGATAGGCGGGAAGTTCGGCGTCTGCGTGGGTAGCACTGAATTTGTCTATTCGTTCGAGGGATTTGTTGGACAGCATCACCACTTTATAAAGATATTCCCAAGTGGCTTGGATGGCATCGTTTTCTATTCCCCATTGGTGCAGGAACAGACCTTGCCAAAAGCCGCCGTCGTACCAATCGCCGCCACGGGTGGGGATAATGGCTTCGTCGGTGGTGAAGGTGTTCAGGTCATAGACTCCCCTACCCGTCCCCTGCAATCCCTGACTGTCGCTATAACCGCCGATGTAGGTGTAAAGTGAGGCTACGGCATTCAGATATACATCCGAGATATTGTTGTAGACTTCATCTTCCGGCAGTTTGTCTTTGGGACTCTCTTCCAGAAACTTGTCGCACGAGAAGAAGGTAATGCACACAATAAGAAAGACAACTGTTTTTTTCAGGTTCATCTTCCCCTCAAGCAGATTCCCCCCAAGCAGAGTTGCTTTTCCATCATGCAGAGATTTACTCTCTAAATGCCATCCCTGCTGCTGCAAATATCGCTTTATCTTTTTCATTATCTTTTCCTCCTCCGTTAAAAGTTAATACTCAATCCCAACGTGTAAGTCCGCGCTAACGGATATCCGCGTTTATCGTCCAGCCCCAAAGTGGAGTTGACCGTCGAGCTGTTGATCATGGGCGAAAGACCTGAATAGCCGGAAATCGTCGCAAGGTTGTTGACTGTAAATGCCAGTCGCAGGGAGCGGACATATTTCTTTAGTTTCTGCACCTTTTCTATCGGTACGTTCCAGCCGAGTGTCACGTAGTCGAAATTGACATACGCTCCGTTTTCCAGCCAGTAGTCGGTGGCGGTCTGGTCTTTGATATTGCGTGCGGGAGCTTCCTGCATCACATTGTAGTCGGGGAATATATTCATGTTCATATAGGTCAGGGAGGTTCCGTTGTATATTTTGTGTCCGAAGGCACCGTTGATCTGTACTGAAATATCGAAACGCTTGTAGCGGAAACTGAGGTTCGATCCGAGAATCGTTTTGGGTACGGCTTGCCCGGCTACATAGCGGTCTTCGCCATCTTCGAGGCTGACGCCGCCGCCATTGAGATCGGCTATGTCATAGGTGTAGCCGCCGTTTCCGTCGGAAACGAGTCCGTTGGCACGTGGCAGGTAGAAGACACCCAGCGGCTGGCCTACTACTTGATAAACGATGTGGTTATAACCTCCGTGAAAGCCGGCTCCGTCGAGGCTGGCAAGACTCTTGTATTCGGGGGCGGAAATCAGTTCGCCATTGTACATACCGCTCAGAGAAAGCAACTTGTTCTGCTGGAAGGTGATGTTGGCATTGATGTTCAGTTCCATGTCCTGAGTCTTCAACGGGGTGATGCCGATGGCTATCTCCAGACCGCTGTTGCGCATGGAGCCGATATTCGCCAGCAGAGTGTTGTAGGTAAAGGGCGGTACGCTTACGTTGTAGAGGTAGAGCATATCCGTCGTTTTGGAGTTGTAATAATTGGCGGAGAGCAGCAGGCGGTTGCCGAACATGGCAAGGTCAATACCTGTATTGAAGGTATGTTTCACTTCCCATTTCAAGTCGGGATTCGTGTTTCGCAAGTCGCCCAATGAGACGGCTGCCGAGTTTCCTACGGGAATCACTCCGTTCGGTTTGACAAGGCTCAGCGTGGTGTAGGAGTCGATACCGCTCTGATTACCAGCCAGACCGTAGCCTATACGGAACTTCAGATTATCAATTACAGGGAGGCGTTTCATGAACCTTTCCTCACTGATCACCCATGCGGCGGAGACGGAGGGAAAGAATCCCCATTTGTGATTGCCGCCGAATTTGGAGGAGGCGTCGGTACGGGCGGTCATTGTCAGACTGTAGCGGTCGGCATAGGTGTAGTTGAAACGTCCCATGAAGGAGGCCAGATGCGGTTGCTCGTAGTACGAGTTGGTTCCCTCCCACGGACGGAGAGCACCGGCTTGCAGGTTGTGGTAGCCGAATTTATCTGTATTGAAGTTGGTGACTGTGGTATAGAATCCGGTGTATGTCTCCTTCTGGAGTTCCGCCAGTGCCAGCGCGTCGAAGTAATGCTTCTTCCAGCCTTTCTTGTAGGTCAGCATCATGTTACCCAGGAGGGATTCCATCTTTTTCGTGCCTTTGTATGCCTGTCCGTGCGCCCAGACGGAGGTGGGCAGGTATTGGGAATTTTCGACTATGTTATAGGTATAAGCACCGAAGAGAACCAGTTTCAGTTCGTCCATCAGATTGAAAGTCAGACGAGCGTGAGTACTGATATGCGAGGTGGCGTCATGATCCTGTACTTCCATCCATGCCAACGGATTCGTGATCTGACTGGCGGTAGTGATTCCGTCCCATGAACCGGAATCGGGGTCTTTGTGATTGGGGTATGTGGGATTGAAAGTGGCGGCAGAATAGAAGGTTTTCTGAAGGTCTACCAGATTGTGATTCTTCTGGATAGAACCGAACATGCCCAGTTCGCAGTTCAGAAAACCGTCGAACATCTTTTGGGTCATGTTCATATTGGAGGTGAAGTTCTTCATGTCCTCGTTCAGTATGACTCCCTGACGGTCCATGAAACCGAGAGATACACGGTAGCTGGATTCATTCGAGCCTCCATAGAAGGCGATGTGGTGGTTTTGCTGCAATCCTGTTTGTTCTATCTCTTTCTGGAAGTCGGTGTTGTTTCCCTTGTCCAGAATGGAGATGCCCCGTTCGGATGCAACCCGGCGGAAGTCATCTGCTGACAGCATTTTCAGATTCTTATAGACGGTGGATATTCCGAAGATGCCGTTATAACTCACTTGCGTTTTACCGCTCATGCCCTTCTTGGTGGTGATTTCGATGACACCGGAGGCGCCTCGTGATCCGTACTGTGCCGTTTCGGAAGCGTCTTTCAGGATGGTGAAGCTCTCTATGTCTGTAGGATAAATGGAGGTAAGCATACTCAAATCGCCGAAGACTCCATCGACGATAATCAGCGGGTCGTTTCCGCTGGTCAATGAGGTGGTTCCTCGCAGGCGGACTGCATCTAAGGCGGCGGGACCGTTTGTCCCACGCTGGATGGTCAGACCCGGTACTCGTCCGCGTATGGCTTCCAGCGGATTCGTGATCTGGTCTTTATTCATCTGTGTCTCCGTGATTTTCTCCACTGATCCGGATATGGTTTTTAAACTTCCGGTGGCATATCCTACCGTTATCAGAGAGTCTATCGGAGTGATCGTTTTTCTCTGGGCAAAGGCACTTCCACTGGAAGTGATCAGAAAGAAAAGGCTCCAAATAGTAAGTCTGTAGTGTTGTTTCATAATTATCATTTTTTAAGGGATAATACAAATATAACAAAAAAAGCGGGCATCTGGTTGTCCGGATACCCGCTTTTCTTTGATATGGGATATAAAAATTATATTGTCAACGTAGATGAATACAACAAACCGCTTGATTGGGGAAAATCAAGCGGTCGGCTATATCTGACTGACTATATCTTGGGGGATATACTGTGGTCAATCAGATTGAAACGGGCTATCGTTTATTCTCAGGTTTATTCTTAGAACCGGATTACGATTTAGCACCTTTTTCCTGTCCATAACCGTATCCGTAGCCATAGCGTTTGCCATATCCATAGTACTTGCCATATTTACCGTAGCCGTAGTAGTAGCCATACTTCCTGCGTTTCAGGTCTACGCCATTGATTACAGTACACAGGTTAGGCAGTTTCTTTTCTTCGGCAAGTTCGTTGATCAATGTATACTCTACTTTATGAGTATAGTCGGCACGGCATACGTAGACGGACAAGTCCGCTACACGACCGATCAACAAGGTGTCGGTAACCATACCTACCGGTGCGGTATCCAGAATCACATAGTCAAAGTTCTTCTTCAATATTTCTATAGCCTTGTCCAGACCATCACGCGCTAACAGCTCGGTCGGATTAGGAGGAACCGTTCCACCGGGAAGTATATACAGATTCTGATTAATATCCGAAGGTTGTACCAGACTCATCAAATCTGTTTCCGGGTTTGCAAGGTATAAGGTAATCCCCTTCTCTTTCGTCGAAAGACGGAAGACTTTATTCAATCCCGGTTTGCGGATATCAAGCCCTACGATTACTACTTTCTTTCCTAATAAAGAGAGACTGATGGCTAAATTGGCGGAGATAAATGATTTTCCTTCTCCACTGACGGTAGAAGTCACAAGAATCACTTTCTTGTCATTCTGAAGCATGAACTGAAGGTTGGTACGGATGTTTCGGAAGGTCTCGCTCATCAGGTTGTTCTGATTCTCAAAGACGGCAATAGAACCGTCTTTTTCGTTCTTCTCGTCGGTTAATGGGATATCACCGACGATAGGAATAGTTGTCAGTTTCTCGACATCTGCACGACCTTCGAGTTTAAACTTGGTCAGGCCGATCAGGTAGATGATGCCTACGGGGATGCCAATGCCTAATACTAAAGCGATCAGATAAATCATTCTACGCTTAGGAGAAACAGGGATATCATCAGCGATAGCTTCATCAATGATCTTTGCATTGTTTGCAGTAGCTGCCAATGCTATGGCGTTCTCCTCACGCTTTTGTAAAAGCATCAAGTACAGTCCGGCCTTGATTTCCTGTTGACGGGCAATACTTACAAACTGACGTTCTTGTCCGGGAGCATCACTAATACGACGAGAAAAACGGCTTGCTTCACGTTCAAGATCAGCTTTTGTAATTAATAAACCTTTCAATGATCCGTCAAGGGTCGCCTGCACATTCGACTTCATGGCACGGATGCTTGTATCCAGATTGATAATCGTAGGATTATTTTCTGTAGAAGTACGTAATAAGCGCTTCCGTTCAACTAACATTTCATTATATCGTTCAATCGTTGCAACCAATCCTGGATCTTGCAAGCCTATATTACCCGGAAGAACTTCGTATTCATTTCCTCTTATATATTTCCGCAAATCTTCAATAAGGCTGATTTGTGTCCGGTTCTCTACTCTCTTCTTTTCATATTCGGCGTTACCGGTCAAGGCAATTTGCGCTTCACTAGTCAAGTCGGTAATACCGGCATTACGTTTAAAATTCTCAAGATTTGCCTCTGTACTCCCAAGCTCCTTAGAAATAATATTGATACGTTCATCTATAAATTCAGCAGTCTTTTGAGCAATCTCATTTTTATCATTATTCGTATTACGGTTATACATTTCTAATAATTGATTGATAAAATCTTGCCCACGTTGCAAACTAGAGTTCTTCAATGAAATCACAGCTACCGAAGTCGTTTTAGAAGTAGGCTCAATTTTTAGATTTTCACAATACGCCCGTGCTACTTTCATAGGTGATTTAATCTTAGCCGTAATATGCCGTATATTTGAAGACGCTTCCATTGTATCTTTCTTCAATGATAAGGAATCTGGCGATTGAAAAAAAGCTAAAGTTCCCTCATCCATCGAGAATACAGCTGGCAATTTCTCAAAATGCTTTTGGTATTCTTTATCACCAACTGTAACATTTACCTCCAAACCACCTTCTCCATACAACGCCATCTCAACAACCATAGGATCAGTTAGTTTCTCAGCTTCTTGCGGAGTCAAACTAACTAAAACAGGAGAAGTTTTATACATATTCTTTGAAGGAAATCCATCTTCATCTGTATATGATACATATAAGTTTAACAGATTGATTACTTCTTTCACTAAAGTCTTTGAACGTAAAACTTCAAGTTCATTATCTATATTCTGAGAAGAACTAATCAAGCCACTTAACCCTAATTCTTCCAGTCCTACCATACTTCCTGTATTGCCACCTTTTTTGTCATCCTTTATCAAAACTGTTGCCGATATATTATAAACAGGAGTGGCCATACGCAAATATATCCAAGCTCCAATAAGACAAACTAAAACGGCACCGACAAACCACGGCCAATGAATAATATATTTAAAAAGTAATTGTTGAATATCTATTTTCTCGTCCTCAGTTTCACACTGTCTTTCGTTTACTATTTCTTCTTTCATTTTTTCAAAACGTTATTTTAAGATATTAAATAATAAGCTGGCAAGAGAAACTAGGATAGATGTAGCAGAGAACCATAGACTCGTACTATTCCCAATATCCGAGTTACGAGCTTTTGCCTTATTAGGTGTTACATAAACGACATCATTTTGCTGTAGCCAATAATATGGAGAAAGAATTGTTTCTGATTTATTCAAATCAAGAGTTATAATTTCTTGCTTACCTGTGGCATCTTCACGAATCAGTTTTACATTATCCCGCAAGCCATACACCGTCATATCCCCTGCCATAGCAAGCGCCTCCAATAAATTGACTTTTTCATTAGAAATAGTAAAAGTACCCGGACGAGTGACTTCACCTATCACTGAGATTTTATAATTTACCATACGCACTGTAACGATAGGCGTTTCTTTCATATAGGGTTTCAACTTTTCTACAACCATTTGTTCTGCCTGTTTCTTTGTCAAACCACCTAGTTTTAACTCTCCCAATACAGGAAAAAAAATCTTTCCTTCATTATCTACCAAGTAAGTTTGTAACACAGGTTGTGTAGTAGCTAAAATATTAGTAACAGACAAATTTGTTGGACTGGCAACTGTCAAATTAAATGGTGCAGCCAACTCCGGACTAGTACAGGAAACTACGATAGTCAACAAATCTTTAGGCATGATCTTTGCATCATACAAATTCTCTTTCTGTTCTATTTGATTTACTACTTCTGTATCCTGCAAATAAGGTACTTTCTTGTAGGACTGGCAGGCCGTAAACAGAAAAGGCAGTAACACTACAAAAATCAATTTATTCAATATTCTCATAACTGTGATGAATTAGATATCTATTCTTTTATACTTTGTTGTTTTATTACTAATTAATACGCTTCTTTTTCTCCATGAATAGCATTATATACTGTTTTATAAATAATATACAAATCAAGCATAAACGTCCAATGCTCAATATACCAAATATCACGACTAACCCGTCCTTCCATTTGCCAAAGTTCTTTAGTCTCTCCACGATAGCCTGTTACTTGCGCCCAACCAGTTATACCAGGCTTCACAAAATGACGAACCATAAATTTATTAATCACTTGGGCATATTCCTCTGTATGTTTCAGCATATGGGGGCGAGGACCAACAACAGACATATCACCCATCAATACATTAATAAACTGAGGCAATTCATCAATACTCGTTTTACGAATAAACTCACCTATACGTGTTTTACGAGGATCATTTGCTGTAGCTTGAAGAACATCACATTGTGCATTTACTCGCATAGAACGAAATTTGTAACACCAAAATTCACGACCGTCTTCACCACTACGTTTCTGTTTAAAAAAAATGGGCCCCGGCGAGCTGATTTTAATAGCAATCCCTATTATTATATAAACAAAAGGGAAAATAGTACACAAGAATATCAATGAAAATATTATATCAAAAAATCGTTTTAAAACACGATTCTCACGAAGTTCCAATGGTTCACGACGAATAGATAATACTGGTACATTACCTAATAAATCAAAATACATCCTGCGCTTTAAATAGTTACGGACATTGGGAACACTAAAAAAACGCACCAAGTGGTTCTCGCAATAATTAATGATCGGAACAATCTCCGCACTCCGTACAGAAGGAAGACTACAGTAGAGTTGTGCAATTTTACCTGAATTTCTTTCTAAATACTCAATCGCCTCTTTCGGCTGTCCCAAATATGCAACTTCTTCCGGATAATAATCGGATGGGGAATCTTCAAAATATCCCATTACACGGTAGCCTGAAGTTGGATCATCTGTCATTGAATGGTAAAGTTCCTGCATATTCTCGTGACTGCCCACCAATACAACCATGCGAACATTTCCTCCTTTTTCACGATAAAGCTCCAAAAAATAACGAAAAGCAAGACGATAACAAATCAAGATGATCAGTAAAGCAACATAAAACAATCCGAACAACCGAGAGCGGAAAAATTCAAAATGGAAAAGAGACAAAAAGCAAATGGAAAATAAAATAAAAGGAACCATATTACGAAGTACACGAATCATAATCTGTTCTGGACGAACAACTGGATGATGCAAAATAACCCCTGATTGAATATTGCAAACCAGATAGCATAGACTAAGCAGAACCATCCCTTGATAAAGAGAAGTTAAATTACCAGAATAAAAGCGACTGCCCAAAACCAGTTCAAATCCCCATAGCAATGAATTCAACAAAATTATATCCCCAAAAAGGACACAAGATTTTAAAACTTTATTAAAACGTTGGATCTCCTGCATAGAACGATGTTATATAATAGATTTTAATATTATTTCTATAAAACCACATTTATTCTTCTAATAATATTCTAGTTTTGAGCAAGCTTGCATTTTAGAACAAAAGCTTCCAATCGAACATCCATGTTTCTTAAAGAAAACAAACATACTCTGTAAATGAAGAAGCGCCTTTCGACCGATTTTAGAACTTCCACGAAGATGGTTATGAGTCATTATAGATTCAGGAAAATAAATGACAGGACGATTACATTTCCAAGATCGAAGACAAATATCTTCATCTTCCATATATAAAAAATAATTCTGATCAAACCCGCCTAAAAAAGCATAAAAATCTCTCCGCATAAATAATGCTGCGCCAATAGCCCAATCTACAGGTTGTATCTTTGTTGTATCCATGTTTTTACAAAGATACTTATTCACTATCTTACTGGTTGTTTGATCATTACCTTTAGATAAAAATCGAGAGAACAGAACTTTTAATGTAATAAAACTTCTCACAGAATATTGAACTGTCCCATCTGGATTCAATAGTTTTGGTACAGTAATGCCTATAATAGGATGCTTTTCAACATATTCATATAGAAAATCTAAACTCCCTTTATGCAAAACAATATCCGGATTAATAATAGCAATATATTTCCCTATTGAGGCTAATACTCCTTTATTATTATTTTCTCCAAATCCTAAAGGTTTTTGATTCTCAACGATCCTTACTTGAGGATAATTTTGTCGGATATATTCAACAGTACCATCTGATGAACAATTATCCACATAAATCATTTCAATACTTGCTTGAGGAATATTCTCTTTATATAAAGAACGTAATAATACTTTAAGGTATAAAAGATGGTTCATACCGACCGTAATAATAGAAATATCAATCATATTTATCGAGGATTAACAAAGGAAAATTGAATAAATTAATTCCAAATAATATATCTATTAAACTAAATATATAGACTTTCACTATATGATTGTAGTTATATTAAATCTGGCAGTAAAGACTAAACAATAAACTCACACATATCAACAATAAATCACTCAAATCCTTTTAATATAGTTTGTTATGGAATCCGATTGATATGTCTTAATAAACATTTCTTTCGTTTTTATTCTTTCATCTATATTCAAATTGAGACATTCCATACATCTAATATAATCCTTTGGCGTCTCAGCAATGAGCATAAAGGAATTAAATAAAGGAGGAAGACCTTCAAAAGCAATATCAGTTCCAATAACAGGAATGCCACATGCCAAAGCTTCTATAACCTTGACTTTAATACCTGCCCCTGTAAACAATGGGGATATCAAAGCTTTACTCTGAGATAAAATCTTATATGGATCATCTACAAAGCCAAGAATATCTAAATTCAAATTCGGAACTATATTTTTCACATCTTTATTAGGAAATCCACGTCCTATGATTTTAATATGTACTTTTTTTCTCAATAATGGACCTACAGTATTAATAAACCACAAAGCCCCTTCCGCATTTTCTTTACGCCGCCAATCGCCAAACATTGTGAAATAATCCTCAACTTTATCGGGACTTTTATTAATAATTTGTTCATCAATATAGTCTAAACAAAGATTAGTTTCCTTATGATAAATCTGTTTTATTAGGTCACAATCTTTTTGTGAAAAAGAAAAAATATGAGCATTAGGCAGATTCAAGGACATCCGTTCCGAGAAAATACATATCTTCTGCATTAAATATGAAGAAGAACGAAGCACACGTTGTGCAATTACATCATGGCAAAGTAATATTTTAGGAATACGTTTATCAATATATCGTCCATACAAGAACATATTACTATGATTAAAAATCACAACTTTATAATGATTCATTTTAAGCAAATCCCTAACTCTTCGAAGTATCAGCCAATTAAAACGTATAGAAAAAGTAGGATGAACAAAAGGAAAGTTGCAAACATTTTTTAATTTAGTCATTATCGAGTTACGAATTGTTAGTTTCGTATTTACATTTCCTCTTTCGGGCACATAATCATTTTCCCAATCATATTTAAAATAAATCAAATCAACATCATAACATGAAGCTAAATCATTCAGCATTATCATAGTGTTTTTTTCACCTGCTGCTGCCTTATTGGGAACATATGCTGTCAAAAACAAAATTTTCTCTTTCATATAACTTTAATTCCTACAATACCACAATTCTTAGCAAATTTTATATCACTATCACTATCACCTATCATAAGGCACTTAGCTTTATCAATATCTGGATAATCTCTCAATATTTGAAGAAACATACCTATTCCCGGTTTACGGTTAATATCAGAATCCGTCAAAGCGGTACAATAATAAATTCTATCTATTCTCCCTCCATAGTTCTTAACTTCAGAAATCATTCGCCCATGTATATGTTTTAAATCCTCTTCACTCATAATTTCCTTCCCTACTCCACGCTGATTAGTCACTATAAATATATATTTAAAATGGGATCAATTAATTTTACGTGAATATATGGGAATC
>OJRW01002601.1_pt1 | contig 12069 bp, 10 predicted proteins | sample 1599231 | NCBI WGS metagenome assembly OJRW01 (sample SAMN04168656, study PRJEB22393) | human gut metagenome | biome: human gut microbiome; feature: stool | host: Homo sapiens | collected 2014-03-17
ATGTAGATACGTGATCCGTTCGGTACGTGACTTATGTAACCGGCGGCTACGAGATTGCGGAGACCGTGGTATGTTATATCATAACCTTCGCTCCGTGCACGGCGTGCCGCACCTGTTAGTGTAAGAAAATCCTGTTGCTTATCAATCATGATTTTTCTCTCCTTTCGTAAAATGATGGAAAGCACAGGCGGCTTTTCATAATAAGCATATCTTTTTGAGATATAGGATTCTTAAAGGGCGATTAAGGGTACCAGGGAAGATCTGGCATTTTTGAGAAGTCATAACGCTCCAAAGAATGTAAATCAGGTTGTACCACCTCATATTGGGCGTTTAAAGGGGGAACGACATAGCCACAGTTAAAAAATAGACTCTGGTCACGCAGCGTGATAGCACTATAATCGATGTATCCACAATCGCCGGAGTGGCAACATGGAGGCGCTGTAAAATAGATGGCGGGCCTCATAGTTGATAGCAGATCAGAATACTCTAGGGAGACAGGATCGTTAAAAAATCCATCTGGGATGTTCATGATAAATCCTCCTTGAAAACGATTGACAAGCGAAGCATTTAAAGCTTTACTTATATTACAAGAACACTTGGTTATAAATTTCTGCCTTTGAATGCTGGCAATGGAATCAGGTGCTCGATTTCGACAATGAAGCCGATGCAATATCTTCCAGATGACTGATGTTCACACAAATAGGAGCGCGAGTTGGTTTGGAGTCTTCTCCAATATAGATAGGGCCTTGAAAAACGCACTGCCCAACCTCCAGATTCCGTAAAAGGTCAGAAATCTCAGCCCGATGCTGTGGAGATGCGAGAAGCTCGGCATAATACTTTACTTCTAGGAGAGCAGGGTGAAAGAGAAGTTTGTGGTTTGCTTGGCAGAGCATTGTTCTTTCGGACGCGTTAAACTCACGGATACTCTGGCTGGCAAGGATCACATTCAGAGAGTATTTTCTTCCTTCTGTCAGGATTTTGCTCATCGGTACAGGGCGGGGATAACCTTCTTTATTCACAGAAGCAAGGGTAACTACTTCACATCTCTGCAACAATTCTGTTGCTTTCTCTTTCATTGTTTTTGTGGTCATAAATTGATTGTTTTTTATTAACCTTGCAAAGGTAACGGCATATCTTCCCATTCTATTGTAAAAAAGCGACTTTTACCTAATCTATCTTTGTGGTTCGATATAAGTAAGTGTGGTTTCTTCCGGAACGGTTAGGGAAAGAAAAGACGCAGGAGTATTGCCGGACATCGACTTAATCTCTTTTGAAAAATGCGCTAAATCATAGTATCCTGCATCAACTGCCGTAGTCAACAGATTGGCTGATGTTGTGGTTCTCAACAATTCCACAGCATTCTTAAATTTAACAATACGGCTGTATTCTTTAGGAGTAAATCCGGTATAATGCTTGAACTTTCTCTCAAAATGACGCTGACACAAACAGACATCATCCATCAAGCTGCGAACTGAACGTTTTCCTTTGGAATGATTAATCATGTTCACTGCCATAGCGACATGAGAATCGGCAGGCTGATAATGACGCGCCAAATATGCCAGCAAATATTCTTCCACTACTCGTATTCGATCTGTGACATGCTTCTGCTCACCTAATTTTTCAATAAAAGTGTCATCAAAAACAGCCTTCATCTCATTAGTACTGACTCTGCTATTCACAAATTCGTGTAGAGGCAGGTTTGTAAAGCAAGACAAACCACAAGGTAAAAAACGAACGCCAAACATGTGAATCGATTCTGTATAAGTGACGAGTTCCGAATATTTTGTCATAGGTCCTACAAAATAGGAACGATAGGGTTGCATAATCAGACTCCCTTCTTCAACAGCATTAGCCACCTCTCCCAGCGTAAATATAAAATCGGTACAACCATCCGGCAGAATATGGATGCGCATACCATAATCCGGATTACCCTTAAACTCCCAATAGTTATCAATATAGGGAACAAGTAAATGAGAAGGCTGATATTCTGTATACATGGATCTATTTTGTACGCAAATATAGCGAAAATAAATTCTAATCAACGATGCGTCCGTTTGCCTTTGCCTTTTGAAGCCATTCAGGGACAATTTCTTCGAGAAATTTATCTTTGCCTACCTTTTCGGCAGCCATATCCAAACCGATATATTGCTGCGCCTTTTCTTTCGTTGTGATATCCGGAAGCGGAACATCACCAGTATATCCGTACGTTCAATTTGAAGGGGTCACTTTCAGCTGGACAAAAGGGATCAATTTAGATTGGATTCAGGGGATCAATTTGATTTGGACAGGAGGGGGCAAATGGTCCCGGATTTTCCATTTTGTCCATGCCTTTGGTTTATGTCGAACAAAAATAGTGTAAATTCTTTAAAAGAAGAGTTTTTTATTGGAAATGTTTCCCCAAAGTCCATTTTAATTCAATTTTTAGTAAAAGGTTTCTATTTGCCAATCCTGTTACTATATTTTCTCCAACCTCATTTTTTATGCTATATTTGTATCCGAAAAAATAATAGAAACGATGATAAACTTTGCAGCTATCGACTTTGAAACAGCCAACGGCAAACGTACCAGCGTATGCAGTGTTGGGGTTGTCATCGTAAGGGAAGGAAAAATAACGAATAAAATCTATCGTCTGATCCGTCCCCGCCCCAATTATTATACGCAATGGACCACAGCTGTTCATGGCTTAACTTACGACGACACGATGGAAGCCGACGAATTTCCGGAAGTATGGGCGGAAATCAAACCATTGATAGACGGTCTGCCACTTGTAGCGCACAACAGTCCTTTTGATGAAGGTTGTCTCCGGGCGGTTCACGAATTATATGACATGACTTATCCTGATTATAAGTTTTATTGTACTTGCCGTACTTCGAGGAAAGTCTTTGGAAAAGATTTGCCCAATCATCAGTTGCATACGGTAGCAGAACGATGCGGATATCATTTAGAGAATCACCACCACGCACTGGCAGATGCAGAGGCTTGCGCACAAATAGCTTTACTTATTATTCCCGAACCGAAAAAAGAAAGAAAAACAAAGAAAGCTGATAAAGATATACATGTTGGAGATTTATTCGCTTCACTTATTCCTCAACCAGTGAAAAAGAGCAAATGAAAAACACTACAACTATTATTTCAATCAATAATAGCCGTAGTGTTTGATAATAAAGTGCTAACTATGTACTTCGATTAGAGGATAGATTTTGCAATACCCATTTCCAAGCCGCGAAGTTCAGCCAATCCGCGAAGACGGCCCAGGCAAGAATATCCCGGATTCGTTTTCTTTTTCAAGTCATCAATCATTTGATGTCCGTGGTCGGGACGCATAGCGATAGAGCATTTACGACGCTGTTGTAGAAGAATAAGGCTCTTCATTACGTTGTACATGTCTACATTTCCTTCCAAGTGATTAGCTTCGTAGAAGTTTCCTTCCTCGTCACGTTGTGTACTGCGCAAGTGTACGAAGTTCACACGGTCGCCAAAACGTTCCATCATACCTGCAAGATCATTGTCGGCACGCACACCGAAAGAGCCTGTACACAAGCAGAGGCCATTAGATTCGTTAGGTACGGCTTCAATCAATTTCTTGAAATCCTCTTCCGTACTCAAAATACGAGGCAAACCTAAGATGGTATAAGGAGGATCATCCGGATGAATCACCAGTTTCACTCCTACTTCATCGGCAACAGGAGCAATTTCTTTTAAGAAAAAAATCAGGTTGGAACGAAGCTTCTCTGCATCAATATCGTCATAACGATCTAATGCTTGCTGAAATTGTTCTACTGTGAAACTTTCTTCCGAACCCGGAAGTCCGGCAATCATATTACGAACCAACAATTTCTTGTCGTCTTCGCTCATCTGCTCAAAACGAGCTTTCGCTTTAGCTATTTCTTCCGGAGTATAGTCTTTTTCAGCATTCGGACGTTTCAAGATGAAAAGATCGAAAGCTACAAAAGCTGCTTTTTCAAAGCGGAGTGCTTTAGAGCCGTCCGGCATTGTATAGGCAAGATCTGTGCGGGTCCAGTCCAATACAGGCATGAAGTTATAAGTAACTACCATCACGCCACACTTCGCCAGATTACGGATACTTTCCTTATAGTTTTCGATGTATTTCATAAAGTCGCCCGTCTGTGTTTTGATATGCTCGTGTACAGGTACACTTTCTACCACAGACCATGTCAGACCCACTTCTTCAATCATTTGCTTACGCTTCATGATCTCTTCTACTGTCCACACTTCACCATTTGGAATGTGATGAAGAGCATTTACTATACCAGTAGCGCCTGCCTGCTTAATATCCCACAAGCTAACCGGGTCATTAGGACCATACCAGCGCCAAGTTTGTTCACATAAATACATATTATTCTTTCCTGATTACAAGTTACTAATTATGATTAAAAACAGAATGATACCATCCCAATATTAGATAGAGAATGCATCAAATCCACCGTCGATAACAGCTACTGTACCTGTTACGAAATTAGAAGCATCGCTAATCAAATAATGGATTGTTCCATAAAGGTCTTCCGGTTCACCGAAACGGTTGAATGGAGTATGAGCGAGAATGGTCTTTGAACGATCGGTCAGAGAACCATCCGGATTAGTCAATAACGCACGATTCTGATCGGTCAGGAAAAATCCCGGAGCGATGGCATTTACACGCAGACCGTTACCGAATTTCAAAGCCAGTTCGCCAGCCATATATTTAGTAAAGTTGGCAATAGCTGCTTTTGCCGCACCATAACCTACCACACGGGTCAATGGACGAAGAGCCGATTCAGAACAGAAGTTTACAATAGAACCTTTCTTCTGTTCTACCATAATTTCAGCAAATACCATTGTAGGCAATACTGTACCGAAAAGGTTCAAATCCACTACTTTCTTGAATGCGTCAATCTGTAAATCGAAAAAAGTTTTATCCGGAGCAATAGTTGCACCTGCCATGTTACCTCCGGCAGCGTTCAACAATACATCAATACGGCCATAAGCCTTCATGATTTCCACTTTGTTGCCTTCCAACACTTCTTTATCCATCACATCCGTGTAAAGGAACATGGCTTCATTTCCTTCGGCTTTGATACTGTCTACCAATGCTTTTCCTGCTTCTCCACTTCTGTCGAGCACAACTACTTTTGCACCTTCCTTTGCGAGATACGCAGCAATACCTTTACCTAAAATACCAGCTCCACCGGTGATAACAACTACTTTGCCTTTTACGTTAAATAATTCATTCATGGTTCTTACAAATTTATATGTTTATAATTTATTGTTCAGATAATATTTCAGATTCTCTTTGAGAAGAATATCGATAGGCATCAAATTAACCTTTTCACTGCCCTGTTTGAACAACAGATGATTACACAATGATTTAATACCATCATATCCCTGACGCTCCGGACGCTGCGCAATCAATGCGGTTATGACACCTTCGGAAAGCAACTGTGTATTTCTCCCGATAAGGTCATAACCAACCAATTTAACAGACTGCATTCCTCTCGCTTTCAGGTAATTCCCTAAAATATAACAAGTTGAATTGAAGATAACAGCCCCATTTATATTTGGATTAGCTTCAAATATTTCATCCAGTTTCATGAAGTTATACACTGAATCATTTATTTTCAACTCCACTTCATGCAGATTTCCGTTGAACCCTGTTTCCGTGAGATAATGGCAGAAACCTTCGCGCCTGTTCTTTCCCTGATTAGAGTCATTCTTCCCACTATGAATAATTCGCGCCATCAATATATCGGAAGACGAAGAAAGCCGGTCCATCAACAATCTGGCAGCAATCACTCCGGCATCATAAGACTCCGTTCCGAAATAAGCCAGTTGATGTTGCCCTCCAATGTTGGAGTCAACATACACATAAGGTATTTCATTCCTGTCAAGTTCCTGCGAAAGCCGGATAACAGAATCCGTAAACAAAGTCGCAATCAATACACCATCTACTTTCTCATTCAGCAGATTACGGATGATATCATCAAAAGTCTTGTTATTATATTGATCGAAAAAGAGTTTGGTAATGGTGATGTTATACGATTCCATTTCCGACGCTGCTTTATCTATACCTTCCGAAATAGCTTCCCAATACTCTCCCTGAACAAAAGAAGGAGTAATCGCTAGAAGATGATATTGCTTTTTGGAGGCCGCCAATGAACGTGCCATCAGATTGGGCTGGTAATGTACCATCTCCAGAATCGCCTGTACCTTTTTCCTATTTTCTTCAGATACCCTACCACGATTATGGATTACACGATCTACCGTGCCAACAGAGACACCTGCCATCTTAGCAATGTCTACAATCCGAATATTTGAAAACTCTTTATCCATTTATTGATAAGTATCTTGTTTTTCATCGACAAAAGTAAAATGAATTATTGAATTAAGCAATAGTGTGTGCGCACACACATAACATACAATAAAGAACATATTATTAATAATCAGCTAGTTAACCAGAACAACCAGGAAGTATACATGTTGTTAAACATAAGAAAAAGTAAAGATAGTATAGAGAAAAAAGCATTTATCAGATGAGAAATCAGAGGGAAAATAGCTTTTGATTCTTGAAGGAAGTGAAAATAATGGAGAAGACACACCAATATGTGTTCGTGCACACATCATTCAAATAGTGACTGATAAGGCTAGAAATAAAAGATTAAACGTATATAAAATAAAACAGGTAACCGATTCTATTTAAATCGATTACCCGTTTTGGAGTTCTTATTTCCCCCACTTATCTTTTGCTTTTCCAGCCACTTTATCGGCTTCATCTGCTACTTTATCAGCAATTTCCGCACCGGCTTCTACTGCTTTAAGTCCAAGATCCACTGCTTTTCTTTCAGCATGAGCAGCAGCTATTTCAGCATCACGACCTATGCGATGGATAGCATTATAAATTTCACTTTCTAATTGTTTTGCTTTTGCTGTACGTGAAAGACGATAAGCTACTGCGCCAAGGATTGACCCAATTCCGAGTCCAATCCAGAAATTTCCATGTCTACATTCCATAATCAAGTTCTGTTTTTAGGATTAAAAATAAATTATATAAATATCTATTTAGATTTCGAGAATAAAGAAGCAATCCACAATACAAGGATAGCTCCTACGGTGGAAGTTATCAAACTTCCGATCAGTCCTGAAGCTGCCAGTCCGAAAAGGGCAAACACCCAACCGCCCAGTACACCTCCAAGAATACCAAGTAATAAATTTATAACAAGACCAAAACCTCCGCCGCGCATTATTTTACCTGCGAGGAATCCAGCCACAATACCAATAACGATATACCATATAAAGCCCATATAATCCTCCTTTTTTATTTAACAACAGTAGGTATGAAGAATAGTTCAGTCACTCAAAACTGAATTAACGACAATTTACAATCCTTAGTCTTAGAGCTTTATTCCTATCATATTGAATTAATCACAGCAAATATATATTGAGAAACGGGAAGTTTCCGTACCTTTGCAGCCGATTTTTCAGGAACACTTCAATAGTAAATAGGTATTATGGTACAGAATCAGGAACAACCCGTAGGAAAAATTACATTTTCCATTTTGATTGCATTGAGTCTTTCGCATTGCCTCAACGATCTTTTACAGTCGGTGCTATCAGCATCTTATCCTTTATTTAAAGATGATTTAGGACTTAGTTTCGCGCAAATCGGACTTATCACACTAGTTTATCAACTTTCCGCTTCAGTTTTTCAACCGATTACCGGAATTTTCTTTGATAAGCATCCCGTCGCATGGTCATTGCCTATCGGAATGAGCTTTACACTGATTGGTTTGATAAACTTAGCATTCTCTGATAATCTATACTGGATATTAGCCTCCGTATTCTTAATCGGAATTGGCTCTTCCGTACTGCATCCGGAAGCCTCCCGTATCACGTTCCTTGCCTCCGGCGGAAAACGTGGACTGGCACAATCACTCTTTCAGGTAGGTGGTAACTTCGGAGGTTCATTAGGTCCTTTACTGGTTGCTCTATTGGTGGCTCCTTATGGCAGACAACATCTCATCGTATTTGCATTTGTGGCTTTAGCTGCTATCGGAGTGATGTACCCAATTTGCAAATGGTATAAATCATATCTAAACCGGATGAAAGCACAGACTGTCAGTGTTAGAAAACCTGTTCATCTTCCTTTGCCTATGGATAAGACAGCCCTTTCAATCGCGATATTGCTGATTCTGATTTTCTCCAAATATATCTATATGGCAAGTCTCACGAGTTATTATACTTTCTACTTGATTCATAAATTTAATGTAAGCGTACAAGATTCGCAACTATATTTATTTATCTTTCTGGTAGCTACTGCTATCGGAACATTAATTGGTGGACCTGTCGGTGACCGAATTGGTCGGAAGTATGTGATCTGGGCTTCTATTTTGGGAGCTGCCCCATTTAGCTTACTAATGCCCCATGCCAATCTGCTGTGGACTATTATCCTTAGCTTCTGTGTGGGATTGATGCTTTCTTCCGCTTTTCCTGCCATATTGCTTTATGCCCAAGAGTTGCTTCCTACCAAACTTGGATTGATATCCGGCTTGTTCTTTGGATTTGCTTTCGGAGTGGCCGGTGTAGCATCTGCCGTACTCGGTAATTTAGCGGATAAAACGAGTATTGAATATGTATATAATATCTGTGCTTATATGCCGCTACTAGGATTGGTCACATTCTTTTTACCGAATTTGAAGAAGAAAAAAATAGAATAAGATTAGATTAAATAAAATGGGGTGTGTCACATTTTGCGCTCCCTCTTTTCCAAAGAAAACGACCGGTATGCATCGTCACGACGTATACCGGTCTACAAGTTAAGGTCAAAGTCAAAAAATTAAGAGAGCTATTTATATGTTAGGGTTAGCGTTAATTTCTTTCTGTGGAATAGCATATAAATAATAGGTGCTATTTACTGTAAACGGTTTACCGTTCGGGAAGTTAAGGAACCAATGTCCCAGAGGATTTCGTTTTTCAAAGCTACCACCCTCCTGCCAGCAATCGACTTCTGTCTTCTGCATTTCATCAGATAAAGCAGTACGTACTACGGAACCCTGTGTACGAAGTATATCTGTAATACCGAATCCCTCTCCCCAAAGTTCACGGCGGCGTTCCATCAGAATCTCATTGAGGACATCTTCCTGTGATTTCCCTGTCACGTCATAATCTCCCACTCCACGGGCATTGCGCAACGTATTCAATGGAATAACAGCCTGATTCAAAGCCACTCCATCACGAACTTTCGCCTCTGCTTCTATCAAATACATTTCAGAAGCACGCATCAAGACCAGATCAGCTGTATCATCTGCACGCATGTGGAATTTCTTATATCCCAGATACCCTTCACGCATCCACTGAAACAAAGGCAAACGAATGTCACCCTCGATAAAGGTATCTTTTAGATGAGGATCGGCCATAAAGCTACTATAAGCTCCGACGTATGTTGCATCCAGATAATAGAAGTTGTAGCTGGCATCCGATTGGGAAGGTATTTGAGGAAATCCCCATATCCATTCTTTATTGGAAATGTTATTAAAACCTTCGTATTCGGCTGTAGTTGTCATCAACGCATATCCTGTACGTGCCGCTTCAGCTGCTTTCGCTGCCTCTTCCCACTGCCCTGTCAACAGATAAGCACGAGCCAAGAGACCATCCACCACGGCAACATCCGGTTTAAATTTCTGGTTATCACCACTCCTGACATAGTTCTTCAAATAATCCTGTGCCAGGTTCAGATCATCAAAAATACGCTGATAAACCTGTGCCACTGTTGATTTTCCTTTCGGAACTGTCGAACTATTACTCGGTTCGGTATATATGGGAACACATGGAGCATCTTTATCTTTCAAATAGGTGAATTGATAATGCTGTACCAAGTGCAAATAACAGAAAGCACGCAACGCCAATGCCTGTCCCTGCGCCTGCCGGAGCTCCTCCGAATCTCCCTGAATGGAAATGGCAGTATTACAGTTATCGATCGTTTTATATATCAGATACCAAGCAAATTCTGTTCTATTATTCGAAGGTAACGCTATATCGTTAAACTGATATGAAGAGTTGAAACCATATTTCGGACGGGAAACAATATCACTTGCCATCATGTCGTCCAGACACTGAAGCGCCCGATAACCGATATTGGCATAGGTACTTGAATAATCAAACAGATTATACCAGGCACCATTCACAAGTGCCTCCGCATTTTCGGGTACAGATACCTTATCCGAACTTACCGCATCTGTGGGGTCCGTATCCAAAAAACTGCTGCTACAACTCGTTGCCAGGAAAAGTCCGGCAACTGCCGCAAGAATGGATTGAATTTTTATTTTTCTCATAATTTAGTCTGAATTTAGAAAGAAACATTGATACCTCCGGAGATGGTTCGCATAGCCGGATAACGGTAATAAGTGATACCGGTAATTCCCTGTTCAGGGTCTAGTCCCTGATTCCGGTGAATGGTAAACAGATTATCTCCTTGTACATATACCTGCACACTGCTCAATGACAACTTACTAATCCATTGTTTGGGTAAGTTATAGGAAAGTGTCAGGTTTTTCAATCGCATATACGAATTATTCTGCAAGAAGCGAGTGGAAGCCGAGTTCCAGTTATTAGAAGTAGTACTCAAAGCAGGGACATCGGTATAGCGATTGTCGGGAGTCCATCTTCTTAGAATCTCCGTCGACCAGTCGCGACCCTCCAAACTTCCATTGTGCAGAATCATTGTAACATCACGATTGTAGATATATCCACCGATACTGTAAGCAAAGATAGCCGAAAGATCAAATCCTTTCCAAGAAAGAGACGTATTGAATCCGCCATATACTTTCGGAAGAGACGATTTGTTGACATAATAATAGTCAGCCGAACCATAATCATTTGTTGTGACACGTTTTCCGGTCGGATTCTTATTTGCATCCACCTCATTCTTATACCACAGCGGATCTCCATTTTCCGGGTCTACTCCCGCCCACTCTATCATATAGAAATCATACACCGAACGACCTACCTGCAACTTGTTCACACCACTTCGCGGCATATCTTTCAATGGGAGATCCGTCACCTTATTCTTATAATGCGTCAAGTTCATACCCAGTTTCCATACCCAACCATTCTGATTGATAATCGTTCCGTTAAGCACCATTTCTATACCTGTATTCTTCAAGGCTCCTACATTTTCGTCAATAGAACCATATCCCAGGGAAGGAGCTATCGGACGTGAATAAAGCAGGTCTTTCGAACGACGTGTAAAGAAATCAAATGAACCGGAAAAACGGTTATTGAACAGGGAGAAGTCGATACCTACATTAAAGTTGAGGTTTGTTTCCCATTTCAGATTCGGAGTCGCCATACGGTCGGACACTAACGCATTTTCTCCCAAATTGGAAACAATGGTATAAAGTCCTTTACTCGCATAATAAGTACCCAGGTTATCATTTCCCTGCGCACCATAGCTCATTTTCAGAGTCAAGGCAGACAACCAGTCGGAAGTACTTGCCATAAACTCTTCCCGGTCGATACGCCAGGAAGTACCCAACGACCAGAAATTTCCCCAGCGGGTCTCCGGCGCAAAACGTGAAGAACCGTCGCGACGATAGGATGCCGAGAAGAAATATTTATTTTGATAGTCGTATAATGCTTGAGTCAGATAACCCACCAACGCATAGTCGATGCGATACCCCGAACCTCCGGTCAACTGTGAACCAACTACTAGCTCCGGCATATCAGGCTGCGCCATTTTGGAACGTGATGCCGTCAGTTCATCGTAGCGGTAAGAATAGGCCTCCACACCGGCAAGAACATTAAAATGATGTTCACCAATTGTCTTGTCATACGTAGCAATATTATTCCATGTCCAGGAGAAAGTACGGGTATTCATTCGGCTGACGCCGCCGCCGTTTTCTTTAGCCGGACCCAATTTGGGGTTCGTATAATCCAACGTATTATAATTAATCAAGTCAAAGTTGAAACTAGTCTTGAATTTCAATCCCTCAATAATCGTAGCTTCCAAGAAAGTACGACCGGAGACTTCATCTTTCATTCGTTCTGATTTGTCTAAAGGCAAAGTAGCCGGCAGATTCC
>OJRW01002604.1_pt1 | contig 12059 bp, 10 predicted proteins | sample 1599231 | NCBI WGS metagenome assembly OJRW01 (sample SAMN04168656, study PRJEB22393) | human gut metagenome | biome: human gut microbiome; feature: stool | host: Homo sapiens | collected 2014-03-17
GGCACTCCTCGCTCACCAGCAGGCAGGTGCCCACCTGCACGCCGCAGGCACCCAGCGCAAGGGCTGCTGCCAGCTGACGGCCATCGGCAATGCCGCCCGCCGCAATGACGGGCAGATCCACTGCGTCCACCACCTGCGGCACCAGCGCCATGGTGGCCATCTCGCCCACATGGCCGCCGCTCTCGGTCCCTTCGGCGATCACGGCATCGATGCCCAGCTTCTCCAGATGCTTTGCCAGCACAGCGGCAGCCACCACGGGGATCACCTTGATGCCCGCCGCTTTCCACATGGGAACATATTTGCCCGGGTTGCCTGCGCCGGTGGTGACCACCTGCACGCCTTCTTCCACAACGATCTGGGCAAACTCATCTGCCTGCGGGTGCATCAGCATGATGTTCACGCCAAAGGGCTTGTCAGTGAGCTGTTTGCACCGGCGGATATTTTCGCGCAGGGTGTCGGCATTCATGCCGCCCGCACCGATGATGCCCAGTGCACCTGCATTGGAGCAGGCTGCGGCGAACTCGCCGGTGGCAATGTTTGCCATGCCGCCCTGGATGATGGGGTATTTCGTTCCTAAGATCTCGTTCAGTAATTTCATATGATGTTTCCAGTCGGCGGGCCGGGGGCTTCTCTGTGGGGCGTCCGTTGGGATGGCCCGTTTTGAGAAAGCTGCCGGAACGCTGACGTATTCACTCTTTGTATTGCAGGATCGCGCCGCCCCAGGTCAGGCCGCCGCCAAAGCCGATGCAGGCCAGCGGTCTGCCCGGGGTCAGCTGCCCGCTCTCGGCCAGCTCGTTGAGGGCGACCGGAATGCTGGCGGCGCTGGTGTTGCCGTGGCGATCCATGTTCTTATAAAATTTTGCCGGGTCGGCCTGCAGAGCCTTGATGCAGTGGTCGATGATGCGGCTGTTGGCCTGATGGCAGACCACCCACGACAGATCCTCGAGGGTCAGCCGGGTCTCGTCCAGCACCGTGTGCAGGCACTTGGGCAGGGCATCCACCGCAAAGCGGAACACCGCTTTGCCGTCCATGGTGATGGGGGCAGAGCCTTCCCGGCTCGGCCCGCCCGCATGGAGGACATCACTGCCGCGTGCCCCCAGCGTCAACGCAAAGGGGGTATCTGCCAGCCGGAAAATGGCGGCTCCGGCCCCGTCGCCGAACAGCACGCAGGTGGAGCGGTCGGTGGGGTCCATCAGGCGGGAAAGCGCTTCGCACCCGATGACAAGGGCATACTGCCCGCCCAGAGTCGTCAGCATTCCCCGCGCCACGGCCATGCCATAGAGAAAACCGGAACAGGCCGCGTTGATGTCCAGCGCGGGCCGGTTTTCGGGCAGGCCCAGCGCCGCCTGTACCTGACAGGCCACGCTGGGGGTGGCATCCGGGGCAGAAAGGGTCGCGCAGACACAGCAGGCAATGTCCGCCGGGGCAAGGCCGCTGCGGTCAAGGGCCTGCCGCGCAGCCGCAATGGCCAGCGTGGCGGCAGATTCGTCCTCGGTGCACCAGTGCCGGGTGCGGATGCCGGTGCGGCTGGTGATCCATGCGTCACTGGTATCCACCATGCGGCTCAGCGCGTCATTGGTGATCGTCCGTCCGGGAAGTGCCCCGCCGGTGGCGATCAGCTGTAAACCATTCATGCGTTCCTCGTTTCTCCGATCTGGCGGTACTTTTTATAGCGCTGATCGGCCAGCTGTCGGTCACTCATGCGGCACAATTCTTTCAGGTGGGTGCGCAGAGCGGCATCCATGCGCTCAAACAGGGCCGCGTGGCAGCGCTGGGCACCGCCCACCGGCTCCGGGATCACTTCTTCCACGATGCCGCCGCGGTACAGATCCTGCGCCGTCAGCTTCATCATCTCACAGGCCTCGCCGCTGCGGGAGGAGTCCTTCCACAGGATGCTGGCAAAGCCCTCGGGGCTCAGCACCGAGTAGACCGCGTTTTCCAGCATGAGGATGTGGTTGGCCACACCCAGTGCCAGTGCGCCGCCGGAGGAGCCCTCGCCGGTGACCACGGCGATGACCGGCACCGTCAGGCCGCTCATCTCCATCAGATTCCGGGCAATGGCCTCGCCCTGCCCCCGCTCCTCGGCATCCTTGCCGGGGTAAGCGCCCGGCGTGTCGATAAAGGTGATGATGGGACGGCCGAATTTTTCAGCCTGCTTCATCAGGCGCAGAGCCTTGCGGTAACCCTCCGGCCCCGGCATTCCAAAGTTGCAGGCCAGATTTTCCTCCAGCGTGGAACCCTTGCGGTGGCCGATGACCGTCACCGGCATCCCGTGGAAACGGGCCACGCCGCCCAGAATGGCCGCGTCCTCCTTGCACTGCCGGTCGCCGCGCTGCTCAAAGAAATCCGTGAACAGGGCAGAGATCGTCTCGTCGATGTGCGGACGCTCCGGGTGACGGGCCAGAAAGACCCGATCCTCGGCAGTCAGCGGGCCGCAGGAGCGCAGGATCTCGTCCTCTTCCACCGCCAGCTCTGCCAGTTCGGACGCATGGGCGGTAATGGCCTCCATGTCACTGCCGCTGCCCTTCAGCGCGGCGATCTGTGCGTCCAGCGGGGCCAGCTGCTCCAAAATATCTTTTATCATTCGTGTTTCCCTCCGGCATGAAGCTGCAGGACCTGGATCAGCGTATCCCGCAGCTGACTGCGGGGCACCACCTGATCCACAAAGCCGTGTTCCATCTGGAATTCGCTGCGCTGGAACCCGGCGGGCAGCTTTTCACCGATGGTCTGCTCAATGACACGGGGGCCGGCAAAGCCGATGAGTGCCCCCGGTTCGGCCAGCATGATATCGCCCAGGCTTGCAAAGCTGGCGGTCACGCCGCCGGTGGTGGGGTGGGTCAGCACACTGACGTACAGCCCGCCCTTTGCGGAAAAGCGCTGGATGGCGGCGCTGGTCTTGGCCATCTGCATCAGGCTGAAAATGCCCTCCTGCATCCGCGCGCCGCCGCTGGCCGAAAAGATGACCAGAGGCAGGCGCTTGGCAGTGGCGTACTCCACGGCGCGGGTGATCTTCTCGCCCACAGCCGTGCTCATGCTGCCCATAAAGAACCGGCTGTCCAGCACGGCTGCCACACAGGCCACGCCGCCAATGCGGCCGACGGCGGTGACAGCAGCTTCGTGCAGGCCTGTCTTGTTCTGGGCGGAGGCAAGTTTTTCCCCGTATCCGGGGAAGTTCAGCACATCCTGCGGATCAAGGTCAGCGTCCAGTTCCCGGAAACTGCCGTGATCCAGCACCAGACTGAGCCGGTAATACCCGCCAATGGGCATGTGATAGCCGCAGTTGGGGCAGACATACAGGCTTTTGCCCCACAGGGTGCGGGCAGCGCGGCGGCCGCACTGCTTGCACTCCACAAACTGCGGCTCGTGCCAGACAGCTCCGGCATCCCGCTTGGCCTTCAGCTGGAAAGTGCGCTCCCGCATCCGGTTGGGGAGCAGATCTCGGATATCATTCATCGCATGTTTCCTCAGATATGTGCGGTGATGTAGTTGTAGATGTCACCCACGGTCTTGAGCTTTGCCAGCTCCTCGTCCGGGATGGACACACCGCAGGCATCCTCCAGCGCCATGTTCAGCTCCACGGCATCCAGGCTGTCGGCCTCCAGATCCTCAGTCAGGCTGGCCTCCATGGTCACCTTGTCCTCCTCGCAGTTCAGGGTGTCAACAACGATCTTCTTCATTTCTTCAAACGTCATGGTAATATTCTCCTTTGATTGGTTTGTATTTTTATTATCTAAAAAGTTTGAGGTTTCTTGCGAACACGACCATTATATCTGAATCGTCGGATAAGTCAAGAATAATAGCTAAAATATTTTATCTTTTACAATTCTGACACACTTTCCTCCACAGGGGCAGTTCCTCTTTTCCATTGCCCTTTTTCCCCAAACGTGCTAATATGGGTTCAGCACTCAGACAAGAAGGAACGAAAGGATGGATCCCATGAAATTCAGCGAAATGAGTTATACCCGCCCGGACATTGATGCCCTGCTGGGCCAGTGCAAGGCACTGGCCGCCAAGGCCGCCGGGGCCGCCAGCGGCGAGGAGCTGGTGAATGTTTACTACGAGCAGAGCCGCGCCTTTGCCGATTACAGCACCGCCGCACAGCTGGCAAGCATCCACTACACCTGCGACACCCGTGACGCTTATTGGAAGGCCGAGCAGGACTTCTTTGATGCCAACGGTCCCGCCGTGGAGAACGCACGGGTGGAGATCAGCCGGGCATTTCTGGCCAACGCCCATGTGGACGCGCTGACCGAAGCCTTTGGCACCACCTGCGTGGCCGGTATGAAGAATGCCGTGCTGGGCATGGATGACCGCACCGTGGAGCTGCAGAAGGAGTACAACGCCCTTGTCAGCCAGTACCAGCAGGTGTACGGCGGCGCACTGGTCGAGTTTGACGGCAAGCAGCTGACCATTCCCCAGCTGGGCCCCTATAAGGAGAACCTGGACCCTGCCGTCCGCCGCGCCGCCTACGAGGCCGAGGCCGCGTATTTCGATGCCCACCGTGACGAGCTGGACGGCCTGTACACTAAGATCGTCAAGAACCTGAACGCACAGGCGCAGATCCTGGGCTACCACGATTACAGCGAGCTTTCCTATGTACGGATGAACCGCATCGGCTACGGCCCTGCCGAGATCCGGAAGTTCCGCGACCAGGTGGCCAGCGATGTGGTGCCTGAGCTGAAAAAGGTGATCGAGCTGCGCTGCAAGCGCACCGGCATCTCCCACCTGACCTTCTCCGACCTGCCTGTGGCGTTTCAGGACGGCAACCCCTCTCCCATCCCCGGCTACGATGCCCGGATGGCCGCTGCCCGCACCATGTACCATGAGTTGAGCCCCGAGACCGCAGAATTCATTGACTTCATGCAGGACAATGAGCTGTTCGACGTGGAGAGCCGCCCCGGCAAGATGTCCGGCGGCTATATGACCAGCCTGCCCACCTACAAGGCCCCCTTTATCTTTGCCAACTGGAACAACACCTCCGCAGACGTGGACGTGCTGACCCACGAGTGCGGCCACGCCTTTGAGGGCTATGTGGCCGAGCGTGACCCCAAGGTCCCCGCAGACCTCGAGTGCCCCGGCATGGAGAGCGCCGAGATCCATTCCATGGCCATGGAGTTCCTGACGGCTCCCTGGCACCATCTGCTCTTTGGCAAGGACACTGAGAAATACGCCCTGCTCCACGCCGAGGACAGCTTCCTCTTCCTGGCCTATGGCTGCATCGTGGACGAGTTCCAGCACAGGATGTACCAGAACCCCGACCTCACCCCGGACGAGCGCAACGCCGTCTGGCTGGAACTGGAGCACAAGTACCGCCCCTGGATCGATTTCGACAACCTGCCCTTCTATGGCCGCGGTGCCGGCTGGCAGCGCCAGCTCCACATCTATGAGTGCCCCTTCTACTATATTGATTACTGCCTGTCCACCATGGCAGCACTGCAGTTCTTCCTGCTGAGCCTCAAGGACCACAAGGATGCCTGGGAGCGCTACCTCAAGCTGGTGCGCCGCGCCGGTCTGGCCAGCTACACGGAGCTGATGCAGACCGCCGGGCTGAAGGTTCCCTTTGAGGATGGCTCGATCAAGGCCATCGCCCAGCAGATGGGCCAGTGGATCGCAGAGCATCAGGTGTAAGGCTTAACCCCCCAGGCTCGCATTCGCTCGCCAGCCCCCCTAGTAGTGGGGCCTTTGGCATATAGGAAAACTCGCAGAGCTTTCCGTAACGCCAGGGCCGCCCCTATTAGGGGCGGTGGCAATGCGAAGCATTGACGGTGGGGTTTACCTCTTGCCAAACCCGCTCTTTTCTATTATTATAGAACCAACAAGATCCCATTGCGGGGTGTGAAAAGGAGCGGTATTGCAATATGGCAGAACAAAAGATCAAGGGTGTCAAAAAGTTTTTTGAGGAGTTCAAGGCCTTTGCCATGCGCGGCAACGTGCTGGATATGGCAGTTGGTGTGGTCGTCGGCTCGGCATTCACGGCAATCGTGAATTCTCTGGTGGGCGATGTCATCAATCCGCTGATCGGTCTGTTCTTCAACAACGATTTCTCTGAAGTTGTTGTCAAGATCGGCGATGTTGATCTGAAGATCGGCTCGTTCATCAGCGCGATCATCAATTTCCTGATCGTTGCCTTTGTGCTGTTCCTGGTGCTGAAGGCCTTCAACGCCGTGTTCAACAAGAAGAAGGAAGAGGCCGAGGAAGCTCCTGCGGAGCCGACCACCAAGGTCTGCCCCTACTGCCAGAGCGAGATCTCCATCAAGGCCGTGCGCTGCCCCCAGTGCACCTCCAAGCTGGAAGGCTTCCCCGAGATCAACGACTGAGTTCCCTGAAAAAGCACAGCGCCCCCGTTCACTGTAAGATCGCAGTGAGCGGGGGCGCTTTCTTGTGAATAGGAGGTCGATTTTATAGCAAATACAGACTATGGATATATCAGGGTTAGCACGCGGGAACAGAATGAAGCGCGCCAGAAACTGGCGCTGCGCGCCTTCGGAATTCCGGAGCAGAACATTTACCTTGATAAGCAGTCCGGCAAGGATTTTGACCGTCCACAGTATCAGGCACTTTTGCGCCGCATCAAAAAAGACGATGTGCTCTATGTCAAAAGCATTGACCGGCTGGGCCGCAATTACGACGAGATTCTGGCGCAGTGGAGGTATCTGACCAAAGACAGGGAGGTGGATATCGTTGTGCTGGACATGCCGCTGCTGGACACCCGACGCGGCAAAGATCTGATGGGAACATTCCTGGGTGATATCGTTTTGCAAGTGCTCTCCTTTGTGGCAGAAAACGAGCGCTCCAATATCCGTCAGCGGCAGGCTGAGGGAATTGCTGCTGCAAAAGCCAGAGGGGTTCGTCTGGGCAGACCGCCAAAGCCGTTGCCGAAGTCGTTTTTTCTGGCGGTCGAACGTTGGAAAAAAGGAGAACTTTCCGGCAAGCAAGCCGCAGAAGCGTGCAGTATGCCTGTGAGCAGCTTTTATTATCGGGCGAAAAAGCAGGAGAAAGAGAAGCCTCTCTAAAAAGGTGTACTTTTCCGCAAGTGGTTATTTTCAGACAAACAATGATTATTATAGCACAGTTTCCTCTAAAATCTACATATATTGAGTGATTTTGCAAGCACTTGCACAGAAGTATCCTCTGTGCCGTGGATTTTAAAAAAGTACACTTTCTTGAAATCCGGAGGAATCTATGCAGTTCAATTCGTTTTTGTTCATCCTGTGCTTTCTGCCCCTTGTCCTACTGGGCTATTTTACGCTGGGGCGTGTCCATCCTGTATGGAACAAACTTGTGCTTATCGGAGCCAGCCTGTTTTTCTATGCGTATGCTGAACCGAGAACACTGCTGCCCCTTGGGCTGAGCCTGCTGGTCAATTATATCTTTTCAAAACTGCTTGAGAGCGAAAAGCTCCGTTGGCGGCGTTTTTTCCTGGCAGTACCGGTCTGCATCAATGCTGCGCTGCTGCTCTATTTTAAGTACCTCAACTTTGCAATCACCAATTACAATGCACTGTTCCATACAGAACATGCCCTGAAAACTCTGCTTCTGCCAGTGGGCATCAGTTTTTTCACGTTCCAACAAATCGCATATCTTGTCTCGGTGTACCGTAAGGAACTGCTCAAAGCAGACTTGATCGATTATCTGGCCTACATCACATATTTTCCCAAGCTGCTGATGGGCCCGCTGATGGAACCGGTGGACTTTGTGGAGCAGCTCAATGATCTTGACCGAAAAAAGATCAACTGGGACAACCTGGCCTGCGGTGTAAAAATTTTCAGCTTCGGCCTGTTCAAGAAGGTCATGCTTGCTGACACCTTTGCTGCAGCTGTCGCATGGGGGTACAGTAACCTTGGCGTGGCCACAGCAATGGACTGGCTTTTGGTGATGCTGTTTTATACGTTTGAGATCTATTTTGATTTCAGCGGTTACAGTGATATGGCTGTTGGTGTTTCCATGATGTTGAACATCGATCTCCCTATCAACTTCGATTCGCCCTACAAAGCGCTGTCTATCCGTGATTTCTGGAAGCGCTGGCATATCTCGCTGACGAAGTTCTTTACGAAATATGTCTATATTCCACTGGGCGGCAGTCGGAAAGGCCTGTTCTTTACATATTTGAACACCATGATCATTTTTGTTATCAGCGGTATATGGCATGGTGCGAACTGGACGTTCCTGCTCTGGGGCATTCTGCATGGCCTGATGATGGTATTTGACCGGATATTCGGAAAGCTGGAGGAAAAGATTTTTGAGCCTGTCCGCTGGGCAGTTTCCTTTTTCTGCGTCAATGTCCTCTGGCTGCTGTTCCGCTCAGATTCCATCGGACAATGGAAGCAGATCATCAAAACGATTGCACAGTTTAACAGCACCTCGATCAGTGAGGGTCTGCTCAACAGCTTTGTTCTACCAGAGGCAGGCTTCCTGACAGATGTGCTCCATATCGGCAGACTGACCAACGGAATGCACGGCTTCTGGATGCTGTTGTTTGTTTTTGGCTCCCTGTTACTCTGCCTTGTTCCTGAAAACAATTATAAGAAACGGATGCAGAACTCTGGTTTTACGATGTTGTTGGCGGCAGTTGCCTTTGTCTGGAGCTTTATCTGCCTGAGTGCGGAATCTGTATTCGTTTATTTCAATTTCTGAGGAGAGGGGAATCTTGCATGAAAGCAAAAACATGGCTGGCCGGATGGGCTGTTCTTGTGGTAGCGGCCCTTGGTCTGATCGGATATGAAGTCTATAAAGTCGATCCTTATTTTCATTATCACAAGCCGGATACCAGCGCCTATTACTATGTGCTGAACAACCAGCGCAGCCAGAATGACGGTATCAGCAAGCACTTTGATTATAACGCCTTGATCACCGGAACCTCTATGACGGAAAATTTCAAGACCTCGGAGCTTGATGAGATCTTCGATGTCCACTCTATCAAGGTTTCCTATTCCGGCGGTTCCTACAAGGAGATGAACGACAACCTGAAAATTGCCCTGCGGCATAACCCGAACCTGAAAACCATTGTCCGCTGCCTGGATATGGGCTTTTTCTTCGATTCCCCGAACCGGATGCGGGAGGATCTGGGCAAATATCCGACCTATCTTTATGACGAAAACCCGTTCAATGATGTCCAATATGTGTATAACAAAGATGTGCTCTTTGGCCGTGTTTATGCCATGATGAGGCAAAATGATGCACCGGGCTTTACCCCGGGCATCACCTCGTTCGATGATTACGCGAGATGGAATCAGTATTATACGTTTGGCATCGACACGGTGGCACCGAACGGTCTTGTCTATACTGTTCCTGCCGAAGAAAAGCATCTGACCGAAGAGGAAAGGCAGACGATCACACAGCAGATCACGCAGAACGTAACTTCATTGGCCGACCAGTACCCGGATGTGGACTTCTACTATTTCTTCTCACCATACAGCATTGCGTGGTGGAACAGCATCACCAATGAAGGAACTCTTTACCGGCAGCTGGAAGCAGAACAGTATATCATTGAACTGATTCTGGAGCATCCGAACATTCATCTGTATTCGTTCAACAATGATACCGCCTTGACCACAGACCTGAACAACTATAAGGATACGATTCACTACGGTGAATGGGTCAACAGTGCCATGCTCCGGTGGATGCACGATGGGGTAGGGCTGCTGACGAAGGAAAATTATCAGGACTATCTCAAGGCAGAGCGTGCATTCTATGCCAACATCACAGAAGAGAATATTACCCGCCTGAATGCGCAGCCTGATTATGCCGACGACAAGACTGCGGAATATCTCATGGAACACAAAGTGAGCAGTATGAAATGACACTCAAATCTTTCTCCGACATGCACAAACTCTATGACCGGAAAGAAAAATTTCCATAAAACGCCAAAAAGCCCTCGGATAAGTCATACCTATACAAGAAAGTTTGAACTTTTCGTGAATTTTCTGTGTTTCGACCATGGACAGGTAGGAACAGTTCTGCTACAATGGGAGCTGTTCTTTCCGCCGGTTCCCACGCGGCGGTTTTTGTTTTTACTATAACACAGGAGGAACTTTCATGTTAGAAAAGATCTTTCACCTGAAAGAAAACCACACCGATGTCAAGACCGAACTCATGGCGGGTGTCACCACCTTTATGACGATGGCCTACATCCTTGCGGTCAACCCCAGCATCCTCTCCGCTTCTGGCATGGATGCCAATGCGGTCCTGATCGCCACCTCGCTGACCATCGGCCTGCAGATCCGCCACCTGATTTCGGCGCCGATGGGGTACAATACGGCCGACATACTCGATATCTCGACCGAAATTTTCCTCGGGAAAAAACAGATTGCGCAGTTCCGCGAAGAGTTGCTGCGCGAACCCTGCGTCGAGGCCGTCGCCCTGGGTTGCGGCACGCCCCACGACCGGGGCAACAACAATACGATGCAGTATGGCCCCGACCGGATGATCGGGTTCCAGATATTCATCGGCGATTCGACCTATTTCCGGATACTGGGGCTGGAGCGGCTGCGCGACAACCACCTCGCCCGTATGAACGACGACAATATGGTCTTCATCAACCAGCACGCCCTGCGGGAACTGGGTATTGCGGAGGACGCCGAAGAATTCAAGGTAGGCATGGATTACTCTTATCCCTACCAAATCGCAGGTATCTACCGCGATTTCCAGATCGGGTCGGCGCTCGACAAGCCCCAATCGGCGATGCTGTGGCAGACGGACGACATTGCGGATATGTACCCGTGGAATATCCTGGTCAAAATCCGCGGGGACAAAACCGCGGCCTACAATACGGTCAAATCGGTATTCGAACGTATTTCCGACGGTGCGGTCTTTACCGGGGCGGAGTATATCGAGCAGGAAATCGAAGCCGACTATGCCGAGCAGCGGCGGATCCTGCACATCGTCGGCATCTTCACGCTCGTGGCGATCCTGATCTCGGCGCTCGGTCTGGTGGCCATGTCGACTTACTACATCCAGCAGAAGGAGCAGGAGGTCGCCGTGCGCAAGGTCTTCGGCTCGACGCGCGGAGAGGTGCTCGTGCGCCTGGTGGGAAACTTCATGCGGCTGGTCGGTGCGGCGTTCGTCCTCGCCGTGCCCGTGGCGTGGTACCTGCTCGAACGCTGGTTGCAGGATTACAGCGTCCGGATTTCGCTCTCGCCCCTTATTTTTCTGATTCCCGGGGCTTTTGCCGCCGCGGTGGCGTTCGTCGCCGTCTTCTGGCAGAGCAGCCGTGCGGCCGATTCCAACCCGGTCGACTCGATTAAAAACTAAAAAAGATACCCGGTATGAAAAATTTTCTCTTCGCATTACGTTACCTGCGCAAATTGCGAGGCGGTACCGTTGCCCGCGTGGTGTCGCTTTCGCTGGGGCTGGCCGTCGGCCTGCTGGTCTTTTCGTATGCCAATTACAACCTCACGTCCGACCGTTGTTTCCCCGACCGGGAGCGGATATTCCAACTGTGGGCTCATTATGCCGATCCGCAGCACAGCGGGTACAGTCCGCAGCTCAATGCCCCCATCGCCCCGGCGCTGGCCGAAGAGGTTCCGCAGGTCGAAGCCGCCACACGCCTGTTCGGGCCGCGCACATCCGACATCGTGCGCGGTGATAATGCTTTCCAGGCAAAGTATATATACGCCGATACGATGTTTTTCGACGTGCTGGGATTCGAACCGATGAACGGCAACCCCAAAGAGATCCTGCTCCATGCCGACCAGGTGATGCTTGCGGAGTCTTTTTCCCGCACGATCTTCGGTCGTAAGGATCCCGTGGGGCAGTTGGTATTGCTGAACGGCACCGATTCGCTGACGGTCATGGGGCTTTTCCGCGACCCGAATCCCAACCAGCACCTCGGCGGTTTCAATATGCTCTGTTCGTTCGAAATTGTGAAGCGCGACCTCAACACGTCGTGGCAGGGCGGCGATTCGTTCCCGAGTTATGTCAAACTCCACGAAGGGGCGTCCGTCGCCGAGGTCGAAGCGCAGCTTCCCGCATTTTTCGACCGCCACGGATTCACCGAGGATATGAAAGCCTGGAACCGCAGCTACCGGTTTTTCCCGATCACGGAGTCTTCGCGCATAAAT
>OJRW01002607.1_pt1 | contig 12052 bp, 4 predicted proteins | sample 1599231 | NCBI WGS metagenome assembly OJRW01 (sample SAMN04168656, study PRJEB22393) | human gut metagenome | biome: human gut microbiome; feature: stool | host: Homo sapiens | collected 2014-03-17
CATCCACGAAATCATGCGGATCATCTCGGCCGACAGCCGCATCCTCTGCCGCAGCCGCAAGAACCATTTCGAGCTTTACAGAAACCGATAGAGATTCACGATTTTTTTCACTACAACCTAAATTTCAATCCTTATGAGTAACAATTCTACCAGCAGAAGGTCCTTCCGGGACCTTTTCGGCCAGCGGATGCTGTGCAGACTGAGCGGATTGCTGACCCTGTGTTGGTTCACGGTGGCGGCCCAGGCTCTTTACGCGCAGAATCCCGTGATTTCGTTGACGCTGAAGAACGCCACCGTGCGCGAGGTGATCGAAGCGGTCAAGACGCAGAGCGGCTACTCGTTCTGGTATCGGGAGAGCGAGATCGACCTCCGGAAGCGCGTTTCGGTCGAGGCGCACGATCAGAACGTCCTGAAACTGCTCGACGGCGTGCTCGCCGACCAGGGAATTCTGGCCAAACTCGAAGGCCGCCACATCGTGCTTTACAAATCCGACCCGGCAGGCCGGGGCCGGGAATACCAGCTGAAGGGCCGCGTCGAGACCGAGGCCGGCGATCCGATCGTGGGGGCGAACGTGCTGGTCGAGGGCACGACGAACGGCATGGTGACCAATTCGAAGGGCGAATTCGCCCTGAACGTGACTGCGGGCGCGCGGCTCAGCGTGTCGTTCATCGGCTACGACGCGGCGCAGGTCGAAGTGGGCAACCGGACGCATCTGACCGTGGTGCTGAAGGAGAATAACCAGCTCCTCGACGACGTGGTGGTGATCGGCTACGGTACAATCAAGAAAAACGACATGACCGGTTCGGTCGTGGCGATCAAGGCCGAAGAGTTCAACCGCGGCGCCGTGGTCTCCACACAGGACATGCTCAAGGGTAAGGTTCCGGGCGTGCATATCATCCCCGGCGACGGAGGCCCCGGATCGAGCGCCACCATCCGCGTGCGCGGTGCGGCTTCGCTCAACGCCTCGAACGACCCGCTGATCGTGATCGACGGGGTGCCCATCGCAGTCGACGGCGGCAAGGGTATGGCCAACCCGCTGGAGACGATCAACCCCAACGACATCGAATCCTTCACCGTGCTCAAGGACGCTTCGGCGGCGGCCATCTACGGTTCGCGTGCTTCGAACGGCGTCATCCTCGTCACCACCAAGAAGGGGCGCGGCAACACGCCCCGCGTATCGTACAGCGGCAGCGTGAGCGTCCAGATCAACTCCGACGAGCTGCCCGTGATGTCCCCCGGCGAGTTCCGCACCTATATCGACCAGGTGTATCCCGCAGGTACGACCACGGGCGACAAGGTACAGTCGATGCTCGGCGACAAGAACACCAACTGGCAGGATCTGGTCTTCCGCACCGCCATTTCGCATGACCACAACATCAGCCTGATCGGCAACATCAACGACCGCATGCCCTACCGCGCATCGGTGGGCTATACCAACCAGCAGGGTACGCTCGAAACGTCGAAATACGAACGCGGGACGCTCGACCTGAGCCTCTCGCCCAACTTCTTCGACAAGCACCTCACGGTCAACCTCAACGCCAAGGGCGTCATCACGTCGCAGCGCTACGCCTCGGGCGGCGTGGTGGGTTCGGCGGCCTTCTTCAACCCCACGATCGACCCCTATTTCCGCAACGACGACGGTTCGATCGACTACACGACCACCAACGGATACTGGAACTACGGATCGGGCCGCGGCGAGGACTTCACGCCCAACACCCTGCTGGGTGCGGGCCCGCTCTCGCAGCTCTACGACCGCGACAATACGGCGCGTGCCAAGCGTTTCATCGGCAACGCCCAGATCGACTATAAGGTTCACGGCTTCGAGGCGCTGCGCTTCAACCTCAACCTCGGCCTCGACGTATCGAGCGCCAAGACCTACGACGGCGTGAACCCCGGCTCGTTCCAGGCATACACCGACACCGAGGCCCGCGGCTGGGGACAGTATTCGTGGACGACGAACTTCCGCCGCAACCAGCTGCTCGAATTCTACGCCAACTTCAACAAGGAGTGGGGCATCCACCACCTCGACGTGATGGCCGGTTATTCGTGGCAGCATTTCTACAGCTCCGACCACTCGGTATCCTATTTCAACGAGACGCACGAGCAGAAGGGCGAGGATTCGCGCTACCCGTTCAACCGCCAGGAGAATTATCTGCTCTCGTTCTACGGACGCCTGAACTATTCGATCGCCTCGAAATACCTCTTCACCTTCACGCTGCGCGACGACGCCTCTTCGCGTTTCTCGAAGGATACCCGCTGGGGCCTCTTCCCTTCGGGCGCCTTTGCGTGGAACATCGCCGAGGAGAATTTCCTGAAGGATTCGCGTGCCGTCTCGGCCCTCAAGCTGCGCGTCAGCGTGGGGCAGACCGGGCAGCAGGAGATCGGCTCCAATTATCCCTACCTGGCGCGTTACTACATGTCGACCGACGTCTACAAGACCTACTACATGGGCAGCGCCGGCCACATGTTCTACCTCACGCCGGGCGCCTACGACCCCAACATCAAATGGGAGACCACGACGACCTACAACGTCGGACTCGACTTCGGGTTCCTCGGCGGCCGCATCAACGGTAGCGTCGACTGGTACCTGCGCCAGACGGACGACCTTCTGAACAGCGTCATCACCCCCATGGGCTCGAACTTCGGCAACACGGTGCTCACCAACATTGGCTCGATGGAGAACAAGGGCGTGGAATTCAACCTGAATTTCATCCCCGTGCAGACCAAGGACTGGAACCTCACGGTCGGCTTCAACGGCACGTTCCAACACACCGAGTTCACCAAGCTCAACAACACCGACGACCCCGACTACGCCATCCAGGTGAGCAGCATCACCAAGGGTACGGGCAACCTGCTCCAGCGCCACATGGTGGGTTATGCACCCTACACCTACTACTGCTTCCAGCAGGTTTACGACCAGGACGGCAAGCCGATCCAGAACGCATTGGTGGATCGCAACAAGAACGGCCAGATCGACCAGGGCGACCGTTACATGACCGACAAGAGCCCCAACCCCGACTTCTTCTACGGCATCAGCCTCAAGCTGAGCTACAAGAACTGGGACTTCGGCTTCAACGGCCACGGTTCGGCGGGCAACTGGGTCTTCAACGACTTCGCCTCGGCCAACTCGACGTCCAACATCGACATCAACGCCGGCAACCTGCCCAACTTCGCACGGCTGGTCAAGAAGACCGGCTTTACGAAGGCCAACAGCGGCGAGCAGTGGTATTCGGACATGTTCCTCGAAAACGCTTCGTTCTTCCGCATGGACGACATCAACCTCGGGTACACGTTCAACAAGATCGGCAACTGGAAGGGCTCGATGCGCGTCGCCTTCGGCGTGCAGAACGTATTCGTCATCACCGATTACAGCGGCGTAGACCCCGAAATACCGGGCGTCAACGGCATCGACGGCTCGATCTGGCCGCGCCCGCGCACCTATTCGCTGCGTCTGAATGTAAACTTCTAAAAACGAACGAACCATGAAAATCGACATAAAACATTTCGCCTTGGCGGCGGCAGGCGCAACGATGCTGCTCACTTCGTGCATCGGGGATCTCGACACCCTGCCCCTCAACCCGTCCGACTCGACCTCGGAGACCGTCTACGGGAAAGACGAGAACGGCTACCTGGCCGGGCTCACCAAACTCTATTTCAATTTCGTCTCGAACGACACCACCGACCTGCAGGTCAGCGACGGCGGCGCCTCGGAGCTCATCCGCGCATTCTGGACGATCCAGGAGGTTACGGCCGACGCCTGCAAATGCGCCTGGGAGAACGACGCCTGGGTTCGCGCCATGAATACCGACACGTGGTCCGACGCCGACAACGACGCGACCTACGCCGTCTACGTACGTACGTTGCAGGGCATCGCCTACGTGAACGAGTACCTGCGCCAGACCGCCTCGGACAAACTCTCCGACCGCGGCGTGAGCAGCGAACTGGCCGCCAGGATCCAGAGCTTCCGTGCCGAGGCCCGTTTCCTGCGCGCCTATTTCTACTGGATCGCCCTCGACGTGTTCGGCGACGTGCCGTTTACGACCGAGACCTCGCCCTTCGGCGGCGGTGTGAACCCCAAACAGGCCTCGCGCAAGGATGTCTTTGACTACTGCATCTCGGAGCTGACCGACCTGGCTTCGGACGAAAGCGCGATGCCTGCCGCACGCTCGAACTACCCGCGTGCCGACAAGGGTGCGGTCAACGGCCTGCTGGCCCGCATGTACCTCAATGCCGAGGTTTATGCCGGCACCCCGATGTGGACGGAGGCCAAATCCGCCTGCGAAGCGATCTTCGGCATGGGCTACTCGCTCTGCCCGGAGTATTCCGACCTCTTCCGCGGCGACAACGGCGAGAACGCCGACGCCCTGAAGGAGATCATCTTCGGCGTGGCATACGACGCCGAGCAGACGCAGTCCTACGGCGGCACGTCGTACCTGACGCTGGCAGCCATCGCCGCCACCGACGTGACGGCCGAACAGAAGATCAACGGCGTGAACAACGGCTGGGCCGGCATCCGCGTACCCTACGAATACGTGCAGAAATATTTCAACGCCCGCAACGCGGACTACACCACGGGCGAATATACGGTCAACGACAAACGCGGCGGAATGTTCTACATCAAAGGCCGCCAGGAGTCGATGAACGATGCGCTCTATGTCTTCCTCAACGGGTGGACTTGCCTCAAGTTCAACAATATCCCCCACGACATGACCAACGACGAATTCCTTGCCACGGCTACATCGAAGGCATACAGCGACATCGACTTCCCGATGATCCGCCTGGGCGAGATCTACCTGATCTACGCCGAGGCCTGCATGAACCTGGGACAGGCCAACACCGCGCTGCCGAAGCTCAAGGAGCTGACCGACCGCGCCGGGGTATCGGCCCCCTCGTCGGTCACGGCCGACTACCTACTCGAGGAGCGTGCCCGCGAGCTGATGTGGGAGGGGCACCGCCGCACCGACCTGATCCGCTACGGCAAGTTCACCACCCCGTCGTTCCTCTGGACATACAAGGGCGGCACCTTCACCGGACAGGGGTTCGATGATTACATGAAAATCTTTGCCATCCCTTCGTCGGAGCTCGCTTCCAACCCCGAACTGCACCAGAATCCCGGCTACGGAAACGCAACCGATAAATAACCAACCCTAAAAATCGTACGACTATGAAAATTACACGATATGCGATGATGCTGGCGGCTGCGACGGGGCTCCTCTCCGCCTGCCAAAAGCTCGACGAGGTAAAGGCCTACGACCCCGACAAGGTCGTGGCGCCCGTGCTGCATGCGCTGCCCGGGGAGATCGTCATTACGCCCGACAACATGGGCTCGACGCAGACCTTCACCTGGGACGCCGCCGACTTCGGCGTCCGCACCCAGATCAACTACTCGATCGAAGCCTCGTACAACGACGGTGCGAAACTGGTGCTCTTCACGGGAATGAACGGCACCTCGTCGGAACAGACCTATGAAAGCCTCAACAACATCCTTGCGCTGTCCGTGGAAGACGGCGGCCTGGGGGTTCCCTCGGGCGAACCTACAGACGTGGATTTCTACATCAGCGCCACGATCGGCACCGACTTCGAAAAATTCTACTCCGCCCCCGTCACCGTCCGCATGACCGTGACCACGGCCGAGCGCACCTACCCGACGGTCTGGGTGATCGGCGATTACTGCGGCTGGAATTTCGACAACGCACAGGGACTGTTCTGTTTCTCCGGCGACGAGGTCACCTACGAAGCTATCGTTGACTTGGGCGAAAAAGCCGCCAACGGCTTCAAACTGAGCGGCGAAGCCGGTTGGAACGATGCCTGCAACTGGGGCACCGACGGTGATGCTGCGGCTCCGGAAACGGAAGCCCCGTCGATCACGCTGATCTCCAGCGGCGGTTCCGGAAACATCATGGTCTATTCCAAGCGCTTCTACCGCTTCGTATTCGACCGTTCGACATTAACGTTAAGCAATAAGCTGTCGTTCAACTCGATGGGTATTATCGGCGATGCCACTCCGGGCGGCTGGGACACCGACACGGAGATGAATTTCGACACCCAAAAACAGCGTTTCTGGGTCGACGTCACACTGACCGCCGGGGAATTCAAATTCCGTGCGGACAACGACTGGGCGATAAACTTCGGCGGGGCGGACGGACGCCTTTCGCAGAACGGCGACAACATCAAGGCCACGGCGGGCAATTACCGCGTATACGCCACCCTGAACAACTCTGCGGAGATCACCTACGAACTCAATGCCGGCGACTACGGCGCGGGCGGCGGCGAAGAACCCGACCCGGGGCCGGAAAAGGCCGACTGGTACATCCACGGCCAGACCGTCGCAACCCCCGACTGGGGCCCGACGGCCATGGAGAGCGCCAGCTCGAACATCGTGGCCTACAAGGCCGCAGGGGTCGAGGTAGCCGCCAACTCGGAATTCCTCTTCAAGAGCGGCGACGAGTCGCAGTGGATCGGGGCCGACGCCGCATTCGCCGGCAGCAGCCCCTACACCTGCGCGATCGGCTCGGCCTTCAAGGTTTCCGCCGACAAGGTCAATGCCGTGATCGCCGAAGCCGGCACGTACGACTACTGGCTGCTGCCCGAGGCAGGACGCGCCTACGTGATGGCCGCAGGCGCCAAGCCCGAGCTGGTCGCCGACACATGGGGACTGGTCGGCAACATCACCGGATGGGGTGACCTGGGCGATTTCTCCATGAGCGGGGAGGGCGCCTACCTCGTTCGCAAAGGCGTAGTCCTGACCACCGCCAGCGAATTCAAGATCCGCTTCAACAACGCCTGGGACGACTCCAAGAACTACGGCACGGCGTCGGGCGGTGCGGTCGACATCAACAAGGCGGTCGCCATCATCTCCAGCGGCGGTTCGCAGAACATGAAAGTCCAGCTCGACGGCACCTACGACATCTATTTCGACCTCGCGAATTCGCAGATATACATCATGTCCGAGGGGAAAACCCCGGCAGAGGCCGAATAACGGCCACCCTTTCACGGGACGGCGCACAGGCTGCCGTCCCGTTTCTGGCCTGCCGTCCCTGACCGGGCGGCAGGCCCCGAAACGAACTTTAACCGAGATTCCGCTATGAAAAAATTTCTTTTCCTGCTGCTAGCACTCGTACTTTCCGTATCCGTGTCGTGCAGCGACGACAAGACCGGCGATACCGGCGGCAGTATGCTCTCCGTGACCCCCACGGAGATAGAATTCGAAGCCGCGGGCGGCAGCCGGCTGCTCGACCTGCGCACCGATGCGGGCGCGTGGTCGCTGACGCAGAGCGACAATACCGCATGGTGCACACCGGCCCTCACATCGGGCAAAACCTCCACGTCGTTCGCGGTCACGGCGACCGCAAACGAGTCGTCGAAACGCTCCGCGACGCTGACCTTCACCGCCCCGGGTTGCGATCCGGTCGTCGTCACCGTGACACAGAGCGGCGATGCCTCCCAGGATTTCGAGGGCGAGCAGGTCGTCGCCCAGCCCGATGCGTGGGACAACCGCAAACGCGCCGACATAAGCTACCAGCTGCTGGTATACAGCTTCGCCGACGGCAACGGCGACAAGGTGGGCGACCTACGGGGGCTGACCCGGCGGCTCGACTACATCGACGCACTCGGCGCCTCGGCCGTGTGGCTCTCACCGATCCATCCGGCGGCTTCGTACCACGGTTACGACGTGCTCGACTACGAGGCGGTCAACCCCGCCTTCGGGTCGGACGCCGACCTGAGGGCATTCATCGACGCGGCCCGTGCCCGCGGCATCCGGGTCTACCTGGATTACGTGCTCAACCATACAGGCAAAGACCACCCGTGGTTCAAATCGGCCGCCGCGTCCGAAGGGAGCCCTTACCGTGACCGCTATATCTTCTCCGAAGACCCGCAGGCCGACATCGCGGCCGGGCGGATCGACCAGATCGCCACGGAAGGCGCCGCAGGCTACGATGCCGGACAATGGTTCTCGACCGACACGGGGGCGGGTGCCGCCGGGCGCTTCAAGTTCGTGCTCGACTGGACAAATGCCGACAGCCCGACGGTGACCGTTACCGAAACGACCGATGCCGCGGATGCGGACAATACGCAGGGCGGCGCGGACGACAAATACCTCTATTTCGGCAACGGCACGAGCAAACGCTTCTACGCCAGGGGCGGCAACAGTTACGAACTGACGCTCGACTTCGATTCCGACTGGGGATTCCTCGTCCGCACCTCGACCACGTCGTGGGCCGCAGGCACCAAATACGGCGCCCCGGACAACCGGACGATCATCCGGTTCGGGGAACCCTTCACCCTGATGTCGAACCGCTCGGCCGATCCGGCCAACGTGCAGTTCTCGCTGCCGACGATGTACCATTCGCACTTCTGGACGGCGGCATTCGCCGACCTCAACTACGGCAAGGCCGCCGAGGCCGAGCAGTCCGGGGCGTTCAAGGCCGTCGCCGAAGCGGCTGACAAGTGGGTACGCATGGGCGTGGACGGATTCCGCCTCGATGCCGTGAAGCACATCTACCACAACGCCTACAACGACGAGAACCCCACGTTCCTCAAGAAATTCTACGACCGCATGAACGAGAGCTACAAGGCCGCCGGCGGAGAGGGCGATTTCTACATGGTGGGCGAGATGCTCGACGAAGCGGACAAGGCGGCACCCTATTACCGGGGGCTGCCGGCGCTGTTCGAATTCACGTTCTGGTACAAGCTCAAATGGGCGCTGCAAAACGGCATCGGATGCTATTTCGTCAAGGACATCCTCGACGTGCAGCCCCTCTACGCACAGTACCGCAGCGATTATATCGAAGCCACGAAACTTTCGAACCACGACGAGGATCGCACGGGCTCCGACCTGGGGCAGTCCGTCGAAAAGATGAAGGTGGCGGCCGCCGTACTGCTCACGGCGCAGGGCGCACCCTACATTTACCAGGGCGAAGAGCTCGGGTACTGGGGCACCAAATCCAACGGCGACGAATATGTCCGCACCCCGATCCTGTGGGACAAGGCGGGCAACGAACTGGCTTCGGGAAGCCTCTCGGGCAAGATCGACATGCAGATGCTGACCGCAGCAATCTCGGTCGAGGCGCAGGCCGACGACGACGGTTCGCTGCTCAACCTCTACCGCACGTTCGCCCGGCTGCGCAACACCTATCCCGTGCTGGCGCAGGGCAAGATGGTCAAACACCCGGTCTACAACGACGGCAACACCTCGCAGCAATCCATCGCGGCCTGGTACCGCGAGCTGGACGGCGAACGGATGCTCGTCGTGCACAACTTCGGCCGGGAGGAGCAGATACTGACCCTTACCGACCAACCGGACAAGGCCGTAGGCGTCTCAGGTGAAGTGAAACTTCAGCGCGGCGACGCTTCGTCGAAACTGCTCATGGGCGCCTGGTCGTCGGTGGTATTCACGCTCTAAACGACACGCCATGAAACGCTTGCCCGCATTACTTCTCGCAATGGTACTGGTTGCCTGCGGCACACGGCCGCAGCAACCGGCCGCCCACCCCGACTGGAGTTACAACTCGGTCGTCTACGAAATGAACGTGCGCCAGTACACCCCCGAAGGGACGCTGGCGGCGGCCGCACGCCACCTGCCCCGGCTCAGAGAACTGGGCGTGGACATCGTCTGGCTGATGCCCGTCTACCCCATCGGCGTCAAGGAGCGCAAGGGAACCCTCGGCTCGTACTACGCCATCTCCGACTACGAAGCCGTCAACCCCGAATTCGGCACGCTGGAGGATTTCGACCGGTTCCTGGCCGAAGCCCACAGACTCGGGCTGCGCGTGATCCTGGACTGGGTGGCCAACCACACCTCGCCCGATGCCCGCTGGATCGAGGAGCGCCCGGCCGACTGGTATGTACGTGACTCGCAGGGCAACACCATCGTGCAGTACGACTGGACGGACATCGCCAAGCTCGACTACGGCAACGCGGACATGCGTGCCGCAATGGCGGCCGCCATGCGTTTCTGGCTCGACCGCGGCATCGACGGATTCCGCTGCGACATGGCGTGCGAGGTACCCATCGACTTCTGGCAGCAGACGCTGCCCGCACTGCGGAAAGAGTACCCCGGCATCTACCTGCTCGCCGAGGGCGAAGCCCCCGCATTGCACGACGGGGCGTTCGACGCCTCGTATGCGTGGGAGCTGCACCACCTGCTGAACGACATCGCACAGGGACGGAAAAGCGCCGCAGACCTGCGTGCCTACGTCGCCAGGGATGCCGCTGCCATGCCGCGCGAGGCGTTCCGCCTGATGTTCACCTCGAACCACGACGAAAACTCGTGGGCCGGGACGGAATTCGAGCGCATGGGCGACGCGGCACGCGTGATGGCGTTGCTGACCTTCACGCTGCCCAACGGGCAGCCGCTCGTCTATACCGGACAGGAGATGGGGTTCGACCACCGCTTCGAGTTCTTCGAGAAAGACCCCGTCCCCGCGTGGGAACGCAACGGATTTACGGATTTCTACGCCGCCCTGATCCGGCTGCGCCACGAGAACCCGGCGCTCGCGGCCGGGGAACGCGGCGGGCAGGCCGCATACCCGCTCGGCGAACGAACACCCGACGGCCTGATGCTGTTTTCCCGTACGGCCGGCGGCAACGAGGTGACAGTCGCTGCGAACCTCAGTGCGGAGGAGGTCGCATTTGACCTGCCGTTCGAGGGCTCGCGCCGCGAGTTCTTCACCGGGAAGGAATACACGGGCGGCACCCGCACCGTGCTTCCCGCATGGCAATGGCTGGTCTTCGCACAAGACAGGAGATAAAAGTTGCGGACATGCGCCGGGGATGCGCGGAAACAGCGCCGGGAACCCGATAGCACCCGACGGGAATAGACAGTAAACCATCCGAGAAGCACGGGGATGCGCATGAGAAGCACAAGGATGCCCCGGGCGAAACGGGAATCGCTGGAAACCGATTTTTTGCTAACTTTACAAACGACGATATTTTGAACCGATTTTTCATGACACTCGCAGCAGCCGGACTGCTCTCCTGCACAGGGACAGGACAGTCCGCATTCGACCCCGCCTCGGTGGCAGACGCCTCGGGCGAGGTTACCCGCGTCGAACCCCTCTCGTGGTGGACGGGGATGCAGACCCCGCTCCAGTTGCTCGTCAACGGGGCCGGCATCGCGGCATACGACGTCCGCATCGAAGGCGGACAGGGCGTCGGGGTGAAGGCCCGCCACAAAGCCGACAGTCCCAATTACCTATTCGTGGACGTGGAGGTGAAACCCGACGCGGAGCCGGGCACCTACTACCTCGTATTCTCGCAGGGGGAACGGCAGTTCAAGGTTCCCTATGAGATCGCGGCACGCGCCGAAGGCTCGGCCGCACGCAAGAGTTTCACCACGGCCGACATGATCTACCTCCTGATGCCCGACCGCTTCGCCAACGGCGATGCGTCGAACGACTCGACGCCCCACACGCGGGAGCGCGCCGACCGCAGCGCCTTCTTCGGCCGCCACGGGGGCGACCTGCAGGGGATGATCGACCACCTGGATTACATCGCAGGGCTGGGCGCCACGGCCGTATGGCCCACGCCGCTGCTGCTGGACGACGAACCCGAAGGTTCGTACCACGGCTACGCCTGCGGCGACTACTACCGCATAGACCCCCGGTTCGGCTCGAACGAACTGTATCGGGAGTTCGTCGGCAAAGCCCACGAGCACGGGCTGAAGGTGATTATGGACATCGTCACCAACCACTGCGGCACGGGCCACTGGTGGATGAAAGACCTACCTTTCAGGGACTGGATACACCAGTTCCCCGAATACACCGGGACGAACGTCTGCTTCTCGACGAACATGGATCCCAACGCTTCGCGCTACGACCTCGACCTGCAGGAGAGCGGCTGGTTCGTGCCGTCGATGCCCGACATGAACCTCGACAATCCCTACGTGCTGCAATATTTCAAGCAATGGGCCGTGTGGTGGATCGAGTATGCCGGCCTGGACGGGTTCCGCGTCGACACCTACCCCTACAACGAGAAGGTGCCGATGAGCGAGTGGTGCGCGGCCGTACGCAGGGAATACCCCGATTTCAATATCGTGGGCGAATGCTGGACG
>OJRW01002616.1_pt1 | contig 12017 bp, 10 predicted proteins | sample 1599231 | NCBI WGS metagenome assembly OJRW01 (sample SAMN04168656, study PRJEB22393) | human gut metagenome | biome: human gut microbiome; feature: stool | host: Homo sapiens | collected 2014-03-17
GTGGCGCAAATTTCCGCCTCATTCGGCAGACCGTTGCCGTTTACCACAAAGCACAAAAGCCGCTGCCCGCTGTGCCAGCCCTGACGCATGTACAAATGGCGCACGCGGCCCGTGTGGGTCTCCTCGCTGTAGGCAGTGATGCCGTTCTCCTCCAGCAGCGCACAGGCGCGGGCGGCCAGCTCGTTCATCCACGCGGGCTGCAGCTTGCAGTCGGTGCAGGCCACAATGCGGTGGCTGCGCCCGGCAAAAAAGCCGGTCACAATATGCCCGTTCTCGTCGGTGCCCACGGGCAGCTGGACCTTGTTGCGGTAGCGGTCTGTGTCGGGTGCGCCCAGGACGTCCGGCACCGGTACGTCCAGCTTGCCCAGCCGCGCAAAGGCGTCCCGTACAAACTGGGTCTTGGCGGCGCACTCGGCCTTATAGCTGATATGCCGCAGTCCGCAGCCGCCGCAAGGGCCGGCCACCGGGCAGTCCTGCCTGACGCGGCCCGGCCCGGCGGTCAGCAGCTTCTCCACGCGGCCAAAGGCATAGGTTTTCATCGGCTTGACAATGCGCACCTCGGCCGCATCGCCGGGGGCGGTCAGCGGCACAAAAACGGCCTGACCGTCCTTGTGGGCCACGCCGTTTCCGTCGTTGGAGAGCGCTTCGATCTCCAGAGTAATGATCTGATTTTTCGTAAAAGGCATGTCTGCTCCTTATAAATAGTGCGGGAAATGTTACGGGTTGATGGCCTGCGGTGCGGCAGGGCCTTCCTTCTCCAGCGTGGCCAGGTACTTGCTCGGCGGCACGCCCTTGACCTTTTTGAACACGCGGGAAAAATAGAACTGGTCAAAAAAGCCCACAGATACGGCAATTTCCGCAATCGACAGGCTGGAATTCTTCAGCAGGCTGCACGCCTCGCTGATGCGGTAGCTTGTCAGGTAGTCAATGGGGCTCTGCCCGACGTTCGACATGAACACGCGGTACAGGTGGCTGCGGCTGACGCCGACGGCCTTGGCAATATCGTCCACCGAAATATCATGCGAGTAGTTGAACTGGATATACTTGATGGCGGCCAGCACGTACTGGCTGCTGGACGAGCCCACGTTGGGCATCGCCTCGCGGGCCTCCTTCATCAGGTGCGCCATAAAGATATACAGATAGCCCGTCATCAGGGCCTCGCACTGCGGCTCCGGCCCGCGGGACAGGTAGATGTTGTACAGCGCCTCCCGCACGGTCTGCGGGTCCTTGCAGTGGTGTACGGGGTGCGCGTCGGAGAACGGGGTCTGCTGCACCAGCTTGTTGGCACACGCGCCGTTGAAGCCGACCCAGTAGTACTCCCACGGGTCAGTCTCGTCGGCGGCGTAGGTGATGAGCTGGTTCGGCTTGGCCAGGAACAGATCGCCCTCCTGCAGCGTGTGCGAGGCCCCGTTGACCTGATACACACCCTTGCCCGCCACCACCAGATGGATCAGGTAGTGGTCGCGCACACCGGGGCCCCAGGTATGGCCCGGCTGGCAGTATTCATGCCCGCAGTTAAAAATCGAGAGCTCAACGTTGTCGGTGTAGCTCTGCTTGTAGGATTGCTTCATCTCATTGATGGTCATGGCGGCACCTCGCTCGTGTGATAATTTCATTATACCAAGCTATTCATCAAAAGTCCATAAAAGAGGCGGAAAAAATGTTTGCTTTTTTTGCAGGATTTGCTATACTGAAAACAAGAAACCCGCAGAGAGCCGCTCCTTTGGCTGTCTGCCTAAAAACATAAGGCTCAATTTGTGCATATCTACGAAAAGAGCCGTCCGACAGGAAAGGTGAGTGGAATCATGGCAAATACCATTGAACTCAAACAGCAGATCGCACAGGGCGAATACGACGCCGCCTTTGCCAAGCTGTACGGTGCAGACGCCGTGCAGGAGCAGCGCAAGCGCTATACCGACCTGATCGACGAATTTGAAAAGAAATACGGCACCAACCGCACGGTGCGCCTCTATTCTGCCCCGGGCCGCACTGAGATCGGCGGCAACCACACCGACCACAACAACGGCGTGGTGCTGGCAGGCTCTGTCAACCTGGATATGGTGGCCGTCGTCTCCCCGAATGAGGAAAATGTCATCCGCGTCAAGTCCCTGGGCTTTGACAAAATTGACGATGTCGATGTCACCAACCTCGTCCCGCAGCCGCGCGAGGCCGAGCACTCCGCGTCCCTGATCCGCGGCGTCGCCAAGGGCATCGTGGATGCGGGCGGCAAGGTGGGCGGCTTTGACTGCTACACCACCAGCAACGTGCTGCGCGGCTCCGGTCTGTCCAGCTCCGCAGCCTTTGAGGTCTGCATCGGTGCCATCCTGCGCGGCGAGTACAACAACAATGACATGGAGAAGTTCAACCAGGTCAAGATCGCCCAGATCGGCCAGTATGCCGAGAACGTGTTCTTTGGCAAGCCCTGTGGCCTGATGGACCAGACCGCCTGCGCCGTCGGCGGCGTTATCACCATCGACTTCAAGGACCCGGCCCACCCGGTGGTCGGCCAGACGGCCATCGACCTGGCGAAGCACGGCTTTGTCATGTGCATCAGCGATACGAAGGGCAGCCACGCCGACCTGACCGACGACTATGCCGCCATCCGCCGTGAGATGGAGAGTGTGGCCGAGCAGTTCGGCAAAAAGGTCCTGCGCGAGGTCGATGAGGACGAGTTCTACAAGGCTCTGCCCAAGCTGCGCAAGGCCGTGGGGGACCGCGCCGTCGTGCGTGCGATGCACTTCTACAACGACTGCCGCCGCGCCGCCCAGCTCTGCGACGCCGTGCGCGAGGACGATTTTGAAACGTTCCTGCGCCTGATTATCGAGGGCGGTCACTCCAGCTTTGAGTTCAACCAGAACGCCTACAGCATCAAGAACCCGAAGGAGCAGGGCGTGCCTGTGGCCCTGGCCCTGAGCCAGCGCGTGCTGAATGGCCGCGGCGCGTGGCGTCTGCAGGGCGGCGGCTTTGCCGGCACCATTCAGGCGTTTGTGCCCGTTGACCTGCTGGACGCCTACAAGGCCGCCATCGACGGCTGCTTCGGCGAAGGCAGCTGCCACGTCCTGAACATCCGCAACTACGGTGCCGTGCCCGTGACGCCGGATATGTGAGCGCATAAAAGAGTGCAAATAAAGCCGCAACTGTGCAGAAAACGCATAGCTGCGGCTTTTTGTGCTTTTTTAATATCATCGTGTGGTAGGGGCCGGGCATGCCCGGCCCGGAGGCTGCCCGCAAACGAGCGCCTCCGTACAGCCGCGGGCCGCACATGTGCGGCCCCTACAAACCAGTGGACAGGCAGGCAGCAACTCCGCAGAGGTCGACGTTCCCGACGACCCGTGGCCGTTTCCGTCGCAGCAAGCGCCCATGGGATGTATAAAGGCATCCCACAGCCCGTAGGGGCGGATTCCATATCCGCCCGGGCAACCTCCGCAACCGCAGACCTCAGGGGAGGAATAAATCCCTCCCCTGAACCGCAGCCTCATTTCCCGTTCCTCTCCCAGATCAGTGCCAGCCCCTTGAACAGCAAATCAGCGTCATAGATGATCTTCCGCTTGCAGCAGGGCATAATGTACGGCGCTAACCCGCCGGTGGCGACCACGGTCAGCGGCTGGCCCAGCTCGGCCTCAACGCGGTCCGCTAACCCGTCCAGCATGGCGGCGGTGCCGAACATGGCCCCGTTGTTCAGCGCGGCGACGGTGTTCGCGCCAATCAGATGCTCCGGCGGCTCGGGCGCGATGGGCGGCAGCTGCGCCGTGCCCGCGCTGATGGCCCGCAGGCTCGTCTGCACGCCGGGCACGATGAACCCGCCCAGTAACACATTTTTGTCCGATATAACGTTGTATGTTGTCGCCGTGCCCAGATCCACGGTCATGCAGGGCAGGGGATAGTGCTCCGCTGCCGCAGCGGCATCGGCGATGCGGTCCCGGCCCACCTTGGCGGGCTCGTCCACGGCGAAGGTCAGCCCGGTGTCCAGCGTGTAATTCACGACCAGCGCCTCGCGCCCGGTCAGCCGCTTGCAGGCGGCGGCCAGCACGCCGGTCAGGCGTGGCACGACGCTGCACACAATAACGCCCTCACAGGCGGTGGTGTCCACAGGCAGGCGCTGCAGCAGAAATTTCATCTCGGCGGCGTACTCGTCCTCGGTGCAGCGGGGGCGGGTGACCATGCGGGTCGTGAACGCAATGGTGCGGTGGTCCGCTCCGTCCAGCCCGCCAATGCAGATGTTGGAGTTGCCGATGTCAACTGCTAAAACCATAATCTATCCTTTTATAAAATAAGAAATAAAAAATAATAAATAATAAATATGGTGGATCGCGGCGCTGCGCACCGCTCAAAAATATTATACGCATTTGCATACGGGGCGTCAATCTGCTATAATACACGCAGAGCAATTTCGTTTTTGCCAAAGGCAAAAACTCCACATCATTTATTATTTTTTATTTCTTATTTATTATTTGTTTAGCAGGGGTGTGACCTTACAAATGCTGTTAAAAAATAAAACCGTCGTCCTCGGCATCACCGGGGGCATTGCCGCCTACAAAATGCCCAACGTGGCGCATGCACTCGTCAAGCTGGGCGCGGATGTACACGTTCTTATGACGAAAAACGCCACCGAGTTTATCTCGCCGCTGGTGTTTGAGACGCTGACCCGCCGCCGCTGCCAGGTCGATACGTTTGACCGCAACTTCCAGTACGACGTGGCCCATATCAGCCTTGCCAACGCGGCAGATTTGATGCTCATCGCCCCGGCCACGGCCAACGTCATCGCCAAGCTGGCCCACGGTCAGGCCGACGACATGCTGACCACCGTCACGCTGGCCGCGACCTGCCCCAAGCTCGTCGCGCCCGCCATGAACACCCACATGCTCGAAAACCCCATCACCCAGGATAACCTCAAAACGCTGGAACACTACGGCTTCACGGTCATCCCGTCCGGCTCCGGTATGCTGGCCTGCGGCGATGTCGGCTCGGGCCGTCTGCCCGATGAGGGTGTGCTGGTCGACTACGTCCTGCGGGAGCTGGCCTGCGCGAAAGACCTTAAAGGCAAAAAGGTCGTCGTCTCCGCCGGTGCCACGCAGGAGCCGATGGACCCCGTGCGCTACCTGACGAACCACTCCACCGGCAAGATGGGCTACGCCGTGGCCCGCGCCTGTATGCTGCGCGGCGCAGACGTCACGCTGCTGGCGTCCACCGGCTGCACGCTTCCGCCCGTGCCGTTTGTAAAGACCGTTCCGTTCACCACCGCCGCCGACCTGTTTGAGGCCGTCAAGGCAAACGCCATGGACGCTGACGCCCTCGTCATGGCCGCCGCCGTGGCCGACTACCGCTCGGCCACTGTCGCCGCGGACAAAGTCAAAAAGCACGACGGCGAGATGAGTATTGCCCTGGAACGCACCGACGATATTTTAGCCTGGGTCGGTGCGCATAAGCCGGAAAAGCTGTTTGTCTGCGGCTTCTCGATGGAGACCCGCGACTTGATTGAAAACAGCACGGCCAAGCTGCACAAGAAGAACATGGACATGATCGTGGCTAACAACCTGAAGGTGCCCGGCGCAGGCTTCGGCGTGGACACGAACGTTGTGACCATCATCACCGCTCAAGGCGTCACCGAGCTGCCCCTCCAGAGCAAGGATGCCGTCGCCGGTCACATCGCAGACGCGATTGCGGGAAAGTAAGAAACAGACCGCAAACGGCCAAAGCCCTTTCCCGAAACCAAAAAAATCATACACCCGCCCCCACCTGCATATTCATTTGTGAATCATGCAAAGGGGGCGTTTTTATGTGCGGAATTGCGGGGCAGGTCGGGCGCGACCCCCGGACCATCCAGCGGCGGTACGCGGCCTACTGCGCCATGCAGCAAACGCTGGCGCGGCGCGGGCCGGACCAGCGCGGTATGTACATCTGCGGCGCGGCGGCGCTCATCCACGCGCGGCTGGCGGTTGTGGATCTCGAAAACGGCCTGCAGCCCATGCAGCTGGACTGGCAGGGTGAAACCTACGTGCTGGTTTATAACGGAGAGCTCTACAACACGCCCGAGCTGCGCGCCGCACTGGCCGCCCGCGGGCACAGCTTCAACGGGCACTCCGACACCGAGGTACTGCTCCACGCTTTTGCCGAGTGGGGCACAAACTGCGTGCCCAAGTGCAACGGTATTTTTGCGTTTGCGGTCTGGCAGCAGAACGCAGGTACGCTGTTTTTGGCGCGGGACCGCTGCGGCGTCAAGCCGCTGTTCTACACGCAGGCGGAGGACTCGCTGATATTTGGCAGTGAGCTGAAGACCCTGCTGGCGCACCCCGCTGTGCCGCCCCGCGTCGATGCCAACGGCCTGGCCGAGGTGCTGCTGCTTGGCCCAGGGCGCACGCCGGGCTGCGGTGTATTTCAAAATGTGCGGGAGCTGCTGCCAGGCCAGTACGCTGTCTATGAGACCCAAACAGCCCGCCTGACCCTGCACACCTACTGGCGGCTCGAGGACCACGACCACCCCGACGACTTCGCCGCCACGGCCCGCAGGGTGCGCGACCTCGTCACCGATGCTATCGAGCGGCAGCTCGTGTCCGACGTGCCCGTGGCAACGTTTTTGTCCGGCGGGTTGGATTCCAGCCTGATTTCGGCCATCGCCGATGCGCATTTTACGGCGCAGGGCAACCAGTTGCAAACGTTCTCGGTGGGCTACCGGGACAACAAAAAGTACTTCCACGCGACAAAATTTCAGCCCGGCGCGGATGCACCCTACATCCGCAAAATGAACGACTTTCTCCATGCCAGGCACCACTGGGTCACGCTGGACACGCCGGAGCTTGTGCCAGCGCTGTACGCCGCAGTGGACGCCCGCGACCTGCCCGGCATGGCGGACGTGGATGCGTCGCTGCTCGTGTTCTGTCGGCATATCAAGCCCCACGCCACGGTGGCGCTGTCGGGGGAGTGCGCGGACGAAATTTTCGGCGGCTACCCGTGGTACCGCGACCCCACGGTGCGCGAGCGGTACGGCTTCCCATGGGCGCAGTCCACGGCCTACCGCGCGTCGTTCATCAAGCCCGGTGTGTTGGGCGGCATCGACCCGGCAGCGTTCGTGGATGAACGCTATCGCGCCACGCTGGCACAGACCTCCGTCCGCCCCGGCCTGCCCGCCGCAGAACAGCGGATGCGCCAGATGATGAACCTGAATTTCAAATGGTTCATGCAGACGCTGCTGGACCGCAAGGACCGCATGAGCATGTACAGCGGCCTCGAGGTCCGCGTACCGTTCTGCGATTACCGCATTGCGGAGTATCTCTACTCGGTCCCATGGGAGTTCAAGGACTATCACGGGCAGGAAAAGGGTCTCCTGCGCGAGGCCATGCGCGGCGTGCTGCCCGACGAGGTTCTGTGGCGGCGCAAAAGCCCGTACCCCAAAACGTGGAACCCCAGCTACCTGGCTGCTGTCTCGGCGGAGCTGCACACCGTCCTGAACGACCCCGCCGCGCCGCTTCTGCGCATCATTCGGGCGGACGCACTGGAAACGCTGCTGGCCTCCGGCGCGGATAACCCCATCCCGTGGTACGGTCAGCTGATGACCACGCCCCAGACTATCGCGTGGTTTTTGCAGCTGAACTATTGGCTGGCAAAGTATAAGATGGAGCTGGTGTAAACTTGCGGCGGGGTGGGGGCACCCCGCCCTACGTGTATCATTTATGCGGGGACGTAGGGCGGCATGCCCTCATGCCGCCGTGCCCGTTCCCGCCACCACCGTAGGGACGGATTCCCAATCCGCCCGCGAACCTAACGTAGCCGCACACGGCCCGGGCACATATACAAGGCGCCCCTGCGTCACGCTGTATGTCACACAAACGCAAAAATAATTTATTTTCCTTCCCCATCTGTTCAAACCCGCCAAAACGTGCTATAATAGCCCAATAGGACTATAAATAGAGAAGGGAGTCTCCGCATGCAGCAGGAAACTGTCATCGTTCTGGATTTCGGCGGCCAGTATAATCAGCTGATCGCCCGCCGCGTCCGCGAATGCAACGTATATTGCGAGATTTATTCGTACCGCACCGACCTTGCCAAAATCAAGGCTAAAAACCCCAAGGGCATCATCTTCACCGGCGGCCCCAACAGCGCCTACCTGCCGGATTCGCCCACGATCGACCCCGAAATTTATAACTGGGGCGTGCCCATCCTCGGCATCTGCTACGGCAGCCAGCTGATGATGCACATGCTGGGCGGCAAGGTCTGCAAGGCACCCGAGCGCGAGTACGGCAAGACGCTGGTCGACTTGGACACCGCCAGCCCGCTGTTTGACACGCTGCCCGCGCAGAATGTCTGCTGGATGAGCCATAACGACTACATTGAGCAGGCCGCCCCCGGCTTTGAGATCGTGGCCCACACGCCCAACTGTCCGGTGGCTGCCGCGCAGGATAAGGCACGCGGCCTCTACGCCGTGCAGTTCCACCCCGAGGTCCTGCACACCGAAAACGGCACGAAAATTCTGCATAACTTCGTCTATAATGTCTGCCACTGCGCCGGTGACTGGAAGATGGACTCCTTCGTGGAAAACTCCGTCAAGGCCCTGCGCGAAAAGATCGGTGACGGCAAGGTACTCTGCGCCCTGTCCGGCGGCGTGGATTCCAGCGTCTGCGCGGCCATGCTGGCCAAGGCCATCGGCAAGCAACTGACCTGCGTGTTCGTGGACCACGGTCTGCTGCGCAAGAATGAGCGCGAGCAGGTCTGCGAGGTCTTTGGCGAGGGCGGCCAGTTCGACATAAACTTTGTCTGCGTCGATGCCCGTGACCGCTTCTACAAGAAGCTGGCCGGTCAGGACGCCCCCGAGCGCAAGCGCAAGATCATCGGCGAGGAGTTCATCCGCGTCTTTGAGGATGAGGCCAAAAAGATCGGTGCAGTGGACTTTTTGGCACAGGGCACGATTTACCCCGACGTGGTCGAGTCCGGCCTCGGCGGCGAATCTGCCACGATCAAGAGCCACCACAATGTCGGCGGTCTGCCCGACTATGTTGACTTTAAGGAAATCGTCGAGCCGCTGCGTGACCTGTTCAAGGACGAGGTCCGTCAGGCTGGCCGTGAGCTGGGCCTGCCGGAGTACCTTGTCGCCCGCCAGCCGTTCCCCGGCCCGGGCCTTGCCATCCGCATCATGGGCGAGATCACGAAGGAAAAGGCCGACACGCTGCGCCTTGCCGACGCGATCTACCGCGAGGAGCTGGAAAAAGCCGGCGAAAACAAGAAGATGAACCAGTACTTCGCCGTCCTGACCGACACGCGCACCGTCGGCGTCATGGGCGATGGCCGCAGCTACGACCGCGTGCTTGCGCTGCGCGCTGTGACGACCGAGGACTTCATGACCGCCGACTGGGCCCGCATCCCCTACGAGCTGCTCGACAAGATCAGCGGCCGCATCGTCAACGAGGTCAAGGGCATCAACAGAATTGTCTACGACATCACCAGCAAGCCCCCCGCAACGGTGGAGTGGGAGTGATTTTTTGAAACTCCGAACCCGTTGTGGCACAACGATTTTACGGTTTTATATCTCTCTTTTGATAACGATTTGATAACGCTCCCCATATACCGTATCATTCTATATTCCCACTGGATTGCGGGTAAAGAATGCTTTTTTACGGCTTATAAGTGAGGACAACCATATTAGAAAGCCCTTACCGATGGCAACGTCGGTAAGGGCTTTTGCTGTCTATTCGTCTATGTCAAGCCTGTCCCGGAACGCTTCTACCAGAAAATCGCTCAACTCTTTGGAGGGGACTTTGGCCCAGCGGTGAGTGGTGTCGTACTTGGGGTAGTTGTACCGCCAGCGGTCATAGTCTTCCCTGGTGATCTCCCCGGCCTCCAGCTTCTTGGCCTGCTCCGCCCAGGCGGACAGCATATCAAGCATATTGGTATAGGTCTTGCCTTTGGATTTGTCCAGACGCAGACAAACCTCGCCGTCAATCTCCCCAATAGTCAGCCCCCGAATATCCTCCAAAGCAAAGAGGGTGTGCATCAGGCCGATGTCGGTATCTATGTCAGGGACGGTCAGGGCATCAGGGGAAATATCAAAGAAGTCAGCCAGTGTCTTTGTCAGGTCGGCCTTGGGGGTGCGGCTCCCGGTTTCATACTGTGCCATACGCACATCGGCGGAGCGTTCCGGGAAACCCACCACCATGCCAAGATACTTCTGTGTGATGCCCTTCATGTTGCGGAAGAAACGAATACGTTCACCAATCGCCATAACTGCCAACTCCAATCTATGTAATGGGGACACTTGAAGTATAACAGATATGTTTAGACCAGTCAAGAGAAAAATAAATAAATTTGTTTATATTTTCTCGTTGGAAGGTCTTGACATAACGGAATAGAGTTAGTATAATAGGACTACGTTAAGCAAATAGCGTTAAATCAAAAGAAAGGAGGAATCCATATGGAGAACAGATTCATCCGGGCGGAAGAAGTTGCGGACGAGCTGGGTGTATCGAAGCCCTACGCCTATAAACTCATCCGGCAGCTCAACGAAGAATTGAAGGACAAGGGCTTCATCACCATCGCAGGGCGGGTCAACCGCCAGTATTTCAACGAACGGCTCTACGGGGCCAGAAAGGAAGGGAACTAAATGCCAGTCTTTAAGGACGAAGCAAGAGGAACATGGTACGTCATGGTGCGGTATCAGGACTGGACGGGGGAGCGCAAACAGAAGTGCAAGCGTGGCTTTGCCACCAAACGGGAGGCCCAGGAGTGGGAGCGCAGTTTCCAGATGCAGACCTCCGGCGACCTGGATATGACCTTTGAAGCCTTTACCGAGCTTTACACCAAGGATGTGAAACCCCGGCTCAAGGAGAACACCTGGCTGACCAAGGAGAACATCATCCAGAAGAAAATTCTGCCCTACTTTGGCAAGCGGAAGATTAGCGAGATCACCACCAAGGACGTGATCGCATGGCAGAACGAGTTGCTGGCCTACCGGGACGAGAAGCGCAAGCCCTATTCGGCTACCTATCTCAAAACCCTGCACAACCAGCTTAGCGCCATCTTCAATCACGCCGTCCGCTTCTATGAGCTGCGCTCCAATCCCGCCGCCAAGGCTGGAAACATGGGGTCAGAGGAACGGAAGGAAATGCTGTTCTGGACGAAAGCGGAGTACCAGAAGTTTGCGGACGCCATGATGGACAAGCCCGTTTCCTACTACGCCTTTGAAATGCTCTACTGGTGTGGTATTCGGGAGGGGGAACTGCTGGCCCTGACCCCGGCAGACTTTGACTTTGAGGCCGGGACGGTGAAAATCAGCAAGTCCTATCAGCGGCTCCACGGCAAGGACGTCATTACCACGCCAAAGACGAAGAAAAGCAACCGCACCATTAAAATGCCCAACTTCCTCTGTGACGAGATGAAGGACTACCTGGGGATGCTCTACGGCATCAAGAAGAAGGAGCGCATTTTCACCATCACGAAAAGCTATCTCCACCATGAGATGGACAGAGGGGCGAAGTCGGCAGGGGTCAAGCGTATCAGAATCCACGACCTCCGGCATTCGCACATCTCACTTCTGATTGACATGGGCTTCTCCGCTGTGGCGATTGCTGACCGCGTGGGGCATGAGAGTATCGAGATCACCTACCGCTACGCCCACCTGTTTCCGTCCAAGCAGACGGAGATGGCGGACAAACTGGACTTTGAAAGGATGGGAGCGTAATGTCAGCTAAGAATTTGGACACTCACAACCGCTGGAGGAACAAGACCGTGGCCTTCCGGGTATCCCCGGAGGAAAACGAGCAGATCGACGCCGCTGTGCGGCTCTCTGGCCTGACGAAGCAAGACTACATCACCAAGCGGCTCCTGTGCCGGGACGTGGTAGTGCAGGGCAATCCCAGGGTGTATAAGGCCCTGCGGGACGAACTGGCCACTGTGCTGGCCGAGCTGTGGCGGATCAGGGACGGGGCCAACGTGGACAGCGAGCTGCTGGACACCATTCGGATGATCGCCGCTATCATGGGCGGCATGAAGGAGGATTGATAGATTGATGGATTCCAGAGAAACGAAAAGGA
>OJRW01002634.1_pt1 | contig 11945 bp, 10 predicted proteins | sample 1599231 | NCBI WGS metagenome assembly OJRW01 (sample SAMN04168656, study PRJEB22393) | human gut metagenome | biome: human gut microbiome; feature: stool | host: Homo sapiens | collected 2014-03-17
ATCTTGTCGAGCAGTTAAAAGCTGTTATCGGCGTTAAGAGCATTTGCGTCAATGTCAACAAGAAAAATTCAAATGTGATTTTGGGCGAAAAAACAAAAACAATTTGGGGCAGTGATACCGTTACCGACGAACTGCTCGGTAAAAAATTTGTTATATCGCCGAATTCGTTTTATCAAGTCAACCGCGCCCAATGCGAAAAACTTTATTCCAAGGCGGCGGAGTATGCCTCGCTCAACGGCAGTGAAACGGTGCTTGATTTGTACTGCGGTGTCGGCACAATCGGCATCACAATGGCTGATAAGGCAAAGCAAATTATCGGAGTCGAAATAGTCCCACAGGCTATTGAAAATGCCAAAATTAACGCAAAAATCAATAATATCGAAAATGCCGAATTCCTTTGCGGCGACGCTTATTTTGCCGCAGACGAGCTGAAACGCAGGCATATTAAGCCCGATGTTATCGTTCTCGACCCACCGCGAAAGGGCTGTCAAAAGGAACTTCTCGGCGTTATAAATTCAATGTCGCCCGAAAAAATAGTTTATGTTTCGTGCGATAGCGCAACGCTTGCCCGCGATTTGGCAATTCTTGACGAATACGGGTATAAAGCAAATCAAATCACACCTGTTGATATGTTTCCGCGCACCCCTCATGTAGAATGCGTGTGCTTATTGACAAAGAAAGGTTAAGTATAAAATTGAACGGAACGAAACCCAAAAAGGCAATCGGCAACGGCTGTACGCTGTATAAAAAATGCGGCGGCTGTCAGCTCCAAAACATGGATTATCAACGCCAGCTAAGGTTTAAGCAGGCAACCGTTGTCAAGCTGATTGGCAAATATTGCAGGGTAGACGATATAATAGGAATGAGCGAGCCGTATCATTACCGCCACAAGGTTCAGGCGGCGTTCGGCAAAATCAATTCAAATATTGTTTCGGGCGTTTATCAGTCCTCAACTCACAGAATAGTCAAGGTCGATAATTGTTTAATCGAAAATAAGCAGGCTGACAGAATAATCGTAACAATCCGTCACCTTTTGAAAGAGTTTAAACTCGGCGTGTTCAACGAAAAAACGCTTAAAGGTTTTTTGCGCCATGTCCTCGTCAGAGTCGGCTATTATACAAACGAAATTATGGTTGTTATGGTTACCGGCACAAAGGAATTTCCAAAAAAACGCGATTTTATCAAAAGACTCCTTGAAATTCATCCCGAAATCACAACCGTTGTCCAAAGTGTAAACAACAAATTCACAACTCTCGTTCTCGGCAAGGAGTTTATCACTCTTTACGGCAGAGGTTATATATATGACAACCTTTGCGGTTGCACCTTTAAAATTTCACCTGCATCGTTTTATCAAATAAATCCGCAGCAAACGGAAGTTTTGTATAATACCGCCGTCGATTTTATGGGTCTTGGCGGCAACGAAACCGTGATTGACGCATATTGCGGCACGGGTACAATCGGCTTAATCGCCTCAAAAAATGCAAAAAGAGTAATCGGTGTCGAGCTTAATTCCGATGCCGTAAGAGATGCCAAAACAAACGCACGGCTTAACAATGCCGATAATATAACATTTTTCAATGCCGACGCAGGTCGCTTTATGGTTGATATGGCTGCCGGCGGCGAAAAGGCGGATGTCGTGATTATGGACCCGCCGCGAGCAGGCTCTGACAGAAATTTTATTAAGTCTGTGCTTACGCTTTCGCCTAAAAAAGTGGTTTATGTTTCATGCAACCCCGAAACGCTCGCGAGAGATCTTCGGTTTTTCGTCTCGGGCGGATATAAGGTGCGCAAAGCGGTTCCTGTCGATATGTTCCCCCACACAAAGCATGTTGAGTGCGTTGTGTTGATGACAAAAGACCGTAAGTAATATTGATTATGATACCAGCGGTTTGATGATATATTTTATGTGTATTAAAGAAGACAATAATCATATTGTTAAAGATATGCATCAAAAATCAAACTTTGAGCTTAATATTGAAAACATTTCAAATAATGTGCCGGCATATGCAGGTCATACAACTATTTTGTTCATCAAAATATGTACGACTTGCCGAGTTGTGCGCTTAAAATAAATAAAAAAATATGAGCCAGCTTCCCCTCATTTCAATGGAAGTAATTAAATAATGAGAGGTTAAAAGGATGACTAAAACAGATTATGATGTAATTATTATCGGAGCAGGACCGGGCGGTATTTTCTCCGCCTACGAAATGGCTACAAAAAATCCGAATATCAAAATCGGCGTTTTTGAGGCAGGCTTTGAGCTTTCAAAGCGCAAATGCCCGATTGACGGCGACAAAGTTAAGTCCTGCATCAAGTGCAAAACCTGCGCTATTATGAGCGGCTTCGGCGGTGCCGGTGCTTTTTCCGACGGTAAATATAATATCACAAACGATTTCGGCGGAACTCTTTATGAGTATATCGGCAAGAAAAAAGCAATGGAGCTTATGAAATATGTTGACGAAATCAATGTTTCTCACGGCGGTGAGGAGTGCAAGCTCTATTCAACATCAGGCTCTAAATTTAAAAAGCTTTGCATGCAAAATCAGCTTAATCTTTTAGAGGCGTCTGTTCGCCATCTCGGCACGGATATTAACTATGTTGTTTTGCAGAATATTTATGACGAGCTTAAGGACAAGGTTGATTGGCATTTCAATACACATATCGACAATATCGAGTCGCTCGACGGATATTATCAGGCTGACTGCTCCAAAGGCTCGTTTACTTGTAAGGATTGTATAGTTTCTGTCGGCAGAAGCGGCAGCAAGTGGATGCAGGGCGTTTGTGAAAAACTCGGCATCGGCACACTTTCAAACAGAGTCGACATCGGCGTTCGTGTTGAACTTCCGGCAGTTATTTTCAGCCACCTCACCGACGAACTTTATGAAAGCAAAATCGTTTACAGAACAAAGAATTATGAGGATCAGGTGCGCACATTCTGTATGAATCCAAAGGGCAGTGTTGTTAATGAAAACACAAACGGCATTGTCACCGTTAACGGTCATAGCTACGAAGACCCTGCAAAGCAAACTGAAAACACAAACTTTGCTCTTCTCGTTTCAAAGCATTTTTCTGAGCCGTTTAAGGATTCAAACGGCTACGGCGAAAGCATCGCAAGGCTTTCAAATATGCTTGGCGGCGGCGTAATCGTTCAGCGTTTCGGTGACCTTGTTTCGGGCAGAAGAAGTAATCCGAAGCGTATTGAGGAGGGTCTTGTTGAGCCTACTCTTGCCGCAACACCCGGCGATTTGTCGCTCGTTCTTCCAAAGCGTATTCTTGACGGAATTATCGAGATGATTTATGCGCTTGATAAAATCGCACCCGGTACGGCAAATCCCGACACGCTTCTCTACGGCGTCGAGGTAAAATTCTATAATATGCAGGTCGACATTGACAACAACCTTGAAACAAATCACAAGGGATTGTTTGTCATCGGCGACGGCTCGGGTGTTACACACTCGCTTTCTCATGCGTCGGCAAGCGGCATCTATGTTGCAAGACAGATTTTGGATAAATTTAACTGAATTTAAGGATTGATTTTATGAAATTAAAAAAAGAAATAGTTCTCGGAAATATTGACGGTCAGGATTTTGCAATCGCAACCGGCTCGCTTTCCGATAAATTTCACGGCTTGATTAATAATAATAAAACCGCAAACTATATTTTTCAACTTCTTCAATCCGAGCAAACGGAGGACAGCATCGTAAAGGCCATGTGCGAAAAATACGATGCTCCCGAGGATGTTATCAGAGCCGATGTAAAAGAGATTTTGGAAAAAATGCAAAGCTACGGCTTTATTGAGAATTAATTCAGCAGGAACGGTTTTAATGAAAAATTTGACTAATGAATCGCGCTATCTCTTATATGTCATTCGCAGCGCCGTTAAACAGCAAAAAATAGACCCGCCGAGCGAAGCACTCGATTGGGACGAATTTTTTGCTCTCTCAAAGAAAAACGAGATTTTTTCGCTTGTCACAACTGCGTTGCCGACAGAATATCTGCCGCGCGATTTGGCACAAAAATTTGACAATTTCACAAAAAGCGAAATGGTGCGCATAATTGCGATGAACAACGAGCTTTCAACTGTTGAAAAGCTCCTTAACGAGCACGGCGTAAAATATATGCTGCTCAAAGGCTCGGTTATTCGCAACTTGTATCCAAAACAGCTTATGCGTCAGATGAGCGATGTCGATATTCTTTACGATGTCGCCAAACGCGGCGATGTCTTTGAAATTATGGACTCGCTCGACTATCCAAAGCCGTTTGAAAGCGGAAATTCCGACGATTTCCATAAAAAGCCGTATTACACATTCGAGTTTCACAACCGACTTTTTAAGGATTCATACGGATTTTGTCCCGATTTCGGTTTTGTTTGGGACAGGGCAACGGTATCCGACGATAAGCCCTGTTGCTTAAAAATGTCCAACAGTGATTTGTATTTGCACAACATTGCGCATATGTATAAGCATTATATGATAGGCGGCTTTGGCGTCAGATTTTTGATTGATACCTATTTGATTTTGAAAAAATGTTCTCTTGATTTCGATTTCATCAATCAAAAAATCGAAGAAATGAAACTCACCGATTTTGAAAGCACAATCAGGCATCTTTCGCTTGATTTGTTTGATTCCGAGCTTAACGAAAATCAAGAGGAGCTTATTTGCAAAATTTTGTCCGACGGCGTTTTCGGCAGTCTCGACAGCGACAATTCAACGCGAAATATCGAGGAGATTTATCACCGCTTTACTCAGGACAACGGCAGGGGAAATCTCTTTAAATATATTTTAAAGCGTATTTTTATTTCACCGTCACGTCTTAAAGCGATTTATCCCGAACTTAATTCAAAAAAATATCTGTTTTTGTATTACTATATAAAACGATTTTTCGACAAGGGCATCCACGGCGCAAAAAAAATCGCCGACGAGGCAAAACAGATTAAGCAAATTAAAAATAAAGATATTGAGGAAAAATAATTTTGTCAGTTAATAAGGACCACATCAGAAACTTTTCTATAATTGCACATATCGACCACGGCAAATCAACGCTTGCCGACAGACTTTTGGAGCTTACAAGCTCGGTTGCAAAGCGTGATATGCAGGCTCAAATCCTTGATGATATGGAGCTTGAGCGTGAGCGCGGCATCACCATCAAGGCGCACGCCGTTAAGCTTGACTACAAGGCAAAAAACGGCGAAATGTATGAGTTCAATCTCATTGACACCCCGGGCCATGTCGATTTTAACTACGAGGTTTCGCGTTCTCTCGCCGCTTGCGAGGGTGCGATACTCATTGTTGACGCATCGCAGGGCGTTGAGGCTCAAACGCTTGCAAACACATATCTTGCGCTTGATCACGATCTTGACATTCTCCCCGTTATTAATAAAATCGACCTTCCTGCTGCCGACCCGGACAGAGTAGCCGAGGAGGTTGAGGAGATTGTCGGTATTCCTTGTATGGACGCTCCGCGAATCAGTGCCAAAACCGGCGAAAATGTCGAAGAGGTTTTGGAGTATATCGTAAACGGCGTGTCCGCACCGCAGGGTGATGACAACAAGCCGTTGCAGGCGCTTATTTTCGACTCTGTTTATGATTCTTACCGCGGCGTTATCGTTTATGTCAGAATTAAAGAGGGCAAAATCAAAGCCGGCGATACAATGCGTATTATGTCAACCGGCGCTGAGTTCACCGTTGTTGAGGTTGGCTATATGCGCGCAACCTCAATGGAGCCTGCAAAGGAGTTGACAGCAGGCGAGGTTGGATATATTACCGTCTCAATTAAAACAGTAGGTGATGCTCATGTCGGCGATACCGTCACAACTGCCGAAAATCCGGCGACGGAGGCACTTCCCGGCTATCGCAAGGTAAACCCAATGGTTTATTGCGGACTTTATCCGGCAGACGGCGCAGACTATGAGGCACTTCGCGACGCACTCGAAAAGCTCCAACTCAACGATGCCTCGCTTTCATATGAGCCTGAAACTTCGGGCGCACTCGGCTTTGGCTTCAGATGCGGCTTTTTGGGGCTTTTGCACCTCGAAATTATTCAGGAAAGGCTCGACCGTGAGTATAATCTCGACCTTATCGCAACCGTTCCGAGCGTTGTTTATAAAATTCATCTTACCGACGGCACAATGGTTGAGATTGACAATCCTACAAACTATCCGGACCCGGCTTATATTGACTATTGCGAGGAGCCGTTCGCCGATGCTCATATTTATGTTCCGTCCGATTTCGTAGGCACCGTTATGGATATGTGCCAAGATAAACGCGGAATTTTCAAAAATATGAACTATATCACTCCCGACAGAGTCGATATTCATTATGAATTGCCGCTCAACGAAATCATTTATGATTTCTTCGACGCTCTCAAATCGCGCACACGCGGCTATGCCTCATTTGATTACGAGATGAAAGATTACAGAAAGTCTGACCTTGTAAAGGTTGATGTAATGCTCAACGGCGATATTATCGACGCACTTTCGTTTATAATTCATAAGGACAAGGCTTATCAGCGTGCAAGACGAATTGCCGAACAACTTAAAAAATATATACCGCGCCATTTGTTTGAAATTCCGATTCAGGTTGCAATCGGCGGCAAGGTTATTGCGCGCGAAACCGTTAAGGCACTTCGCAAGGATGTCCTCGCAAAATGCTACGGCGGCGATGTCACCCGTAAGAAAAAACTCCTTGAAAAGCAAAAAGAGGGCAAAAAGCGTATGCGCCAGTTCGGCTCAGTTGAGGTGCCGCAGGAGGCATTCCTCGCTGTGCTTAAACTTTCAAGCGACGATGACGATTAAATTTTATAATAAAAGCATTAAAACTGTGGAAAGATTGAAATGTATCAATCTTTTCACGGTTTTTTTGTTTGTAAAATGTCGGTTAAAATGCAGTAAATCAATATTAACCTCGTTTTTTCCGATGTTTTACCCGATTTTGCTTTTGATTTAATAATACACTGCTATTATTTAGCTGTACTCAAAAGGAGTACACACAGACTTTTTAATACGAAAGGAAAAGAAAAATGAAAAAGAAAGCAATAGTATCAGTAATTTCAGTCATCTGTGTAATCGCAGTCGCAGTGGGAATTTTCGCAGGCTGCTCATCGAAAAAGTCAGATTCAAACACAAGCAATTCCGCTCAAAAGGGAGCGATTACAGTCATTTCGCGTGAGGAAGGCTCCGGCACAAGAGATGCCTTCACCGAGCTTATGGGCATTATGGATGACAGCGGCAACGACGCAACCGCACAAAGTGCGGAAATCACAAATTCAACCTCGGTTATGATGTCAACCGTTCAGGGCAATAAAAACGCAATCGGCTATGTTTCACTCGGCTCACTTTCCGACAGCGTAAAGGCTCTTAAACTTGACGGCGCCGAGGCATCGGTCGAAACAATCAAAAACGGCAGCTACAAGCTCCAAAGACCGTTTAACATCGCTTATATCGACGGCTCACTCTCAAAAGAGGCTCAGGATTTTATTAAGTTCATAACAAGCAAAGAGGGCGAGGCAATCATCACTAAAGAGGGTTATATCGGCATTGACGCAACAGAGTCATACACAGCCTCAAAAATGAGCGGTACGGTTACTCTTGCAGGCTCAACATCGGTTGCACCGGTTATGAATGTTCTTGCAGACGAGTATAAAAAACTCAATCCCGGTATGAAAATCGAAATCCAGGAAAGCGGCTCTTCGGCAGGTATCGAATCGGCAATGCAGGGCGCAGTAAACATCGCAATGTCATCAAGAGAACTAAAGAATAACGAAGCCGCAAAACTAAAATCACAAAAAATCGCTCTCGACGGTATCGCGGTTATCGTGAACAAGGAAAATAAACTTGATAATATTACAAGTGCGCAGGTTAAGGATATTTTCCTCGGCAACACAACAACTTGGGATGCAATCAAATAATGAAAAAATTTAAAGAAAATGCAATGCGCGCAGTGTTTCTGCTGTGCGCATGTATATCCGTTCTTGCGGTTATAATGATTTGTCGTTTCATATTTGTAAACGGTGTACCGGCGATTAAGGAAATTGGCTTTAAAAACTTTATATTCGGCACGGTGTGGAAACCGAAACAGGAACTTTTCGGCATATTCCCGATGATTGTCGCAAGCATTTATGTCACCGCAGGTGCAATTGTTGTCGGCGTTCCAATCGGAGTTTTAACGGCGGTGTTTATGGCGTGCTACTGTCCGAAAAGGCTTTATCGCATCATCAAACCGATGATTAATTTGCTCGCCTCTGTTCCGTCAATAGTTTACGGTTTCTTTTGCCTTGTTGTGATTGTTCCGCTTGTGCAAAGGCTCACAAACTATTATTCAAGCGGCAAGGGAATATTAACTGCGTCGATTTTGCTCGGCATTATGATTTTGCCTACTATTATCAATACTTCCGAGGCGGCGCTCCGTGCAGTGCCCTCAAGCTATTTTGAAGGCTCGCTTGCGCTCGGCGCAACAAAGGAACACTGCATTTTTAAAACTGTTATTCCTGCCGCAAAATCGGGTATAATGAGCGGCATTATTCTTGGCGTAGGCAGAGCAATCGGCGAAACGATGGCTGTTGTTATGATTGCGGGAAATCAGGCGGTTTTGCCCGATTCAATCACATCGGGCGTCAGAACGCTCACGGGTAATATCGTGCTTGAAATGGGTTATGCCGCAGGGCTTCACCGCGAGGCGCTTATTGCAACGGCGGTTGTGCTTTTTGTGTTTATCCTCATTATCAATGTTTGCTTTTCGCTTGTTTCAAGAAAAGGGGAGGATTGATAGCTTATGAATAAATTTAAAGAATATTTGCGCCGCCCGAAATCGCTTATTGTCTATATCTTAATAATGTTGAGCGCCGCTCTCACCGTCGCCGTGATATTGTTTATCATCGGCTACATTCTTATAAAGGGCGTTCCGAATATCACGCCCGAGCTGTTTTCGCTCAAATACAATTCAAAAAATCTTTCAATGCTACCGTCGATAATCAATACGCTTTATCTAACATTTTTGACTCTTCTCATTGCCGTTCCCGTCGGCGTGTTTTCGGCAATATATCTTGTTGAGTACGCCAAAAAAGGCTCAAAATTCGTCAAGCTGATTCGCGTTACAAACGAAACGCTTTCGGGCATTCCGTCAATAGTTTATGGCTTGTTCGGCTTTCTTGCGTTTGTTATTGCGCGCTCTTGGGGATATTCAATGATAGCCGGTGTTATAACGCTTGCAATAATGGTTTTGCCTGTTATCATCAGAACAACCGAAGAGTCACTAATGGCTGTCGATAATTCATACAGAGAAGGCTCGTTCGGACTCGGCGCAGGCAAGCTTCGCACTATATTCAAGATTGTTTTGCCGTCGGCAGTACCGGGCATACTTTCAGGCATAATTCTTGCAATAGGCAGAATTGTCGGCGAAACGGCGGCACTCATTTACACGGCAGGTACAGTACCCGACGCCGCAACAAAACTCACCTCGTCATCGCGTACGCTTTCGGTGCATCTTTATTGCCTCCTAAACGAGGGTCTGCATACCGACCAAGCATATGCAACCGCTGTGGTTTTGCTTGTCGTTGTGCTCATAATTAATGCGCTTTCAAGCGCGATAGCAAAGAAAATATCCAAATAAGGTAAATATATGGGAAATTTTGATATTAGAAATTTAGAATTATATTACGGCGATTTTAAGGCTGTTAAGGGTATCAGCCTCACAATCCCCGAAAACAAAATAACAGCCTTCATCGGTCCGTCGGGTTGCGGTAAATCAACCGTTTTGAAAACACTCAACCGTATGAATGATTTGGTCGAGGGCTGTAAAATAAACGGTCAAATTCTTTATGACGGCGTTGATATTTATAAGGATGTCGATACAAACGATTTGCGCAAAAAGGTCGGTATGGTTTTTCAAAAACCGAATCCTTTCCCGATGAGCATTTATGATAATGTTGCATTCGGTCCGCGAACACACGGTGTTCACAGGAAAAAGGAACTTGATGAAATCGTTGAAAAATCACTTAAACAGGCGGCTTTGTGGGATGAGGTTTCGGATAAGCTCAAAAAAAGCGCGCTTGCGCTCTCAGGCGGTCAACAGCAAAGACTTTGTATTGCGCGTGCCCTTGCCGTCAATCCCGAGGTAATACTTATGGATGAGCCGACCTCGGCTCTCGACCCGATTTCAACCTCAAAAATCGAGGACCTTGTGCTTGAACTTAAAAAGGAATATACAATAATTATAGTTACTCACTCAATGCAGCAGGCTGCAAGAATTTCAGACAAAACGGCGTTTTTTCTCCTCGGAGAGGTGATTGAGTTTGGTGATACCGAAAAAATCTTTACCTCACCGTCGGATAAGCGTACAGAGGATTATATAACAGGTAGGTTCGGATAATGCGAGAAAGATACAATCACAAGCTTGAAAAATTAAATTCACTTATGGCGGAAATGTGCAATTTCTGCCGCTTTGCAATTGAAAATTCGGTCAATGCTCTGTTTGCCGAAAATAATGACGAGAGCAAAAAATATCTGGCGCTTGTTCACAATATAGACCGGGATATTGATAATTCCGAGGGCGAGATAGAAAAGCTTTGCACAAACCTCATTATTTGCGAGCAGCCGGTTGCAAGCGATTTGCGAACAATCACGGTTGCTCTCAAGGCTGTTTCCGACCTTGAAAGAATCGGCGATCAGTGCTCCGATATTGCAGAACTTTCGGGATATATCAGCCGTTGCAGTATCAGTCACAAACTCCATTTAAAACAAATGAGCGAGTGCGTTATTCAAATGCTTGATATGGCTGTTTTATCTTTTGCAAAGTCCGATTTGGAAACGGCAAGGCTTGTCTATGCCAAGGATGACGAGGTAGATGCTCTTTTTGATAAGGTTAAAAAAGAGATTATTTCGATTATATCCAAGGACGATACCGATGCCGAGCTTTTGGTTGATTTGCTCATGGTTTCAAAATACTTTGAGCGCATCGGCGACCATGCCGAAAATATCGCCGAGTGGGTGGAGTATTCTATAACCGGCGATTTTGTCAATGCGATGTGACAAATTTGTGATTGATTTTGCATGCACTCAATGATATAATCACTGTGAATGGAGTGTATATCTATGAGCAAAAAGAAAAAATCTTCAAAAAAATCATCAAAAAAACATTTTTCGGTAATAGTTCCGGTTTTAATTGCCGTTGTCGTAGTTGTCGTTTTCGCCATCACCGGCAATATGAATAATAAAAACAACAACATTCAAACAACAGACTCAAATCAAGCTGCGGTGACACAACCGTCTACAAATAACGAGCCGCAGGAGAATAAGCCCGACGGCAAGGTTACTCTTGTTGCTGTCGGCGATAATCTTATTCACAACACAATGATTGCGGCAGGCAAGCAGTCCGACGGCTCATATAATTATGATAGATTTTATGAAAACACAAAATCATATATCGAGTCTGCCGATATTGCCGTTATCAATCAGGAAACAATGCTCGGCGGTACTGTTTCTGCATACAGCGGCTATCCTATGTTCAATACACCGTGGGAGGTCGGCGAGGCGGCGATAAACGCCGGATTTGATGTTTTTACCTGCGCCACAAATCATTCTATGGATGTCGGCGAAAAGGGCATTGTCAGCGAATGTGAGTTTTTTAAAAAGCACCCTGAGGTTACGCATATCGGCACATATTCAAGTCAGGACGAATACGATACCGTGTCATATGTAACCAAAAACGGCATCACATTTGCCATGCTCAACTACACTTACGGCACAAACGGAATTTCTATCCCAAGCGGTAAATCGTATCTTATCAGCGTGCTGTCGGAGGATAAGGTCAAAAAAGATGTCGCCCAGGCAAAGAAAAATGCCGATGTCATAATTGTGTTGCCTCATTGGGGCACGGAAAACAGTCATCAAACCGATGCAACTCAAAAGAAATATGTTCAGCTTTTCTCCGATCTCGGCGTTGATATAGTT
>OJRW01002664.1_pt1 | contig 11850 bp, 9 predicted proteins | sample 1599231 | NCBI WGS metagenome assembly OJRW01 (sample SAMN04168656, study PRJEB22393) | human gut metagenome | biome: human gut microbiome; feature: stool | host: Homo sapiens | collected 2014-03-17
CATGTTCTACGGCAGGGTCTTCGCCACGGGCGCGGCCCGCATCTCGGGCGACAAGGGGGCGGTGAACATGGATATAACGGCCTCGACCGACGGCAACTCCTCGTTCGTGATGCCGCTGTCGAGCAAGTCGAACATTTCGAACGCCGATTTCGTGGTCTTCGAGCAGCCCGAGCAGGCCGATACGCTCGACGACGTGGCGCGCAAGAAACTCTCCTTCGAGCGCAAGCATCGCCAGAAATCCGACGCCGGGAGCCAGATGAAGATCACCCTCGCGCTCGACGTGCGGCCCGACGCCGAAGTCGAACTCGAAGTGGCGGGCAACACGGTCAAGGGGCGCGGCGCGGGCGCGCTGAACCTCCAGATCAACCCCAAGGCCAATATTTTCGAGATCTACGGCGACTATACGATCGCGGAGGGCAGTTTCATGCTGTCGCTCCAGCAGATCATCAACAAACGCTTCACCATCGAGAGCGGTTCGTCGATCCAGTGGACCGGGTCGCCGATGAACGCGATGCTCGACATCGACGCCGTGTACAAGGTCAAGGCGTCGCTGCAACCCCTCCTGCAGGGCACGGCCGACCTCGGGGGCGACCGTTCGGTTCCCGTGGAGTGCGTCATTCACCTCGGCGAGCGGCTTTCGACCCCCACGATCACCTTCGACGTGCGGGTTCCCGGCTCCGATCCCGAGACGCAGAGCCTGATCGCCAATGCTCTCTCGACCCCCGAGACGGTCGACACGCAGTTCCTCTACCTGCTGCTGTTCAACAGCTTCATGTCCGAGAACTCGTCGCAGGCCTCGTCGAACATCGGCAGCTCGGTGTCGGCGGCCACCAGGTCGATCGACGAGGGGAGCAGCCAGAGGTTCTTTACGTCCGGGCTTTGGAGGATTACGTCGGCCGCCGTCTTCGCTCCGGTGATGCACTCGTAAATGCCCTCCAGGTTGATATCGAAGCCCAGTCCCGACGTGGCGTTGGCCTGCGGATCGGCGTCCAGCAGGAGAACTTTCTTGCCCAGCAGCGCGAGCGACGCCGAGAGGTTGATGGCCGTGGTCGTCTTGCCCACGCCGCCTTTCTGATTGGCCAATGCGATGACCTTTGCCATGTTTGCTGATTTTAACGGGTTATAATCGGCCAAAAATACGAATTTTATCGGGAAAAACCATAACGATACCTGAAAAATGCCTATCTTCGAAGCGTAAAACAGGTCTTTATACCGAAGATAAAACATAGAAGCTATGGCACATACCGATTCCACGACTCCGTCCGATGTCCGTCCGCAAGCTCCTGTTGGGGATACTCCCGGAACATCCGATCGGGGACAAACGCCGCAACCGGCTCATAAATACCGATTTCCGACCCTTATCGACCTGTTGGCTCTGGTAGGAATCTGGTATTTGCTGCAATTCGTCGGACTGCTTGCCGCCCGTCTCGCCGGGTTCGATTTTCCGGACTGGGACTTGTTGCGCGGCAACGTCGCTCCGACGCCCGAACAACAGGACGCTCTGGCGCGTTTTACGGCTTTCACCTACCTGGTGACGATGGGACTGATGATTCTTTTCACGCTGTTCTATCGCCGCTTGCGGCACGGAACGCGCAAGACGCTGCGCTTTTCGGCGCGGGGCCTCAATCCGGTTCTGCTGCTTTGGGGACTGGTGATGATGCTGGCTGCCGGTATCGTCATCGAACCGGTGGTGGAGCTGCTTCCGATGCCTTCGTCCGCAGTTTACGGCCGGGGCTTCTGGGCGATCATTACGCTGGTGGTTATGGCTCCTCTGTTGGAAGAGTTCCTCTGTCGGGGCATCATTCTCGAGTCGGTGCGGGCCAAGTACGGCGTCGTAGCGGCTTTGTTCCTCTCGTCGGCGTTCTTCGCCGTGTTGCACGGACATCCGGCGCTGGCGGTCAATGCTTTCGTGATGGGCCTGATCCTGGGTTTCATCTACATCGAGACCAATTCGATCTTTTCGGTCGTTCTGCTCCATGCCATGAACAACGGCGCGGCTTTCCTGTTGATTATGGTCGGACTGGACGGGGCCACGATACGTTCGGTTATCGGCAGCGATACACTTTATACGATCGTTTACGTCGTTGCGCTCGTGCTTTTCGCCGCATCGGGCTATATGATCTACCGTTTGCTGGCCCGGGTGAAAAAGTTGGATAAAAATACGATCCGGTAACCTGTTGTGACGGTCGGGGGCTATTTTGCGGCGTACCGCAGGAGCGGGATCGTCGGCGGGTATCATGCAGAAGTATTGTCTGTGCCGGTTTTCCCCGGATTATCTGCACCGGAGCATCCGGTTTTTTCGATACGATAAATTAGGGCGTAATGTAATATTCGGGATGCACGGTACGTTAGGTTCGGGTAAAAAGTATCTTTTTTAGACGATAGGATGCGCCTCGGCTTAACTCAAATAAATTTGGTTAGGCTCTCGGCTTTCATTATCTTTGTCCCTTGTAGTTATGAGTTTTTGTGCCAAAATAGGAGCTGTTCTGCTGCTCGTACTTGCGGTAGGGTGCCAGGAAGTGCCCCGCTATTGGGGCGGAGGTCGGGTCGTGTTGGCCGAGGCTGCCGGTAGAAAATTGTACGCGCGAGAGGTTAAGGCTGCGATTCCGAAGGGAGTGGTCGGCGAGGACAGCGTGGCTTTCGTAAACCGTTATGTCGAAAAGTGGGTGCACAAACAGCTTAAATTGCACGAGGCCGAAGAACTTTTCTCCGATGCCGAGCAGGACATCGATTCGCTGGTCGAGGAGTACCGCCAGGCGTTGTTGATCCGTAAGTTCGACCAGCATCTGATCGAGGAGCGCATCGATACGCTCGTTACCGCCGATCAGATTGCTGCCTATCACCGTGAACACGCGTCGGATTTCAAGGTCAATCAAACCCTGGTCAAGGGGCGGATCGTTCGCTTCGACGCCAACAACCGGCAGGCGCCGAAGCTGCGCAAGTTGATGACGCAGCCCGGCTCATCCCGGCAGCAAGAGTTCGCCGACATCTGTACCAAGAACAATTTCGTACTGAACGATTTCTCCTCTTCGTGGGTGACCTTCTCCGAGTTTCTGGGCTATCTGCCCACATTGCGCAACCAGAGTTACGACGCCCTGCTCTCCTCGCGGGCCGTACAGGAGATGAGCGACGGTCATTCGCGCTACTATTTCGAAATAAGCGACGTGCTTCGTCCGGGCGATCCCGAACCGCTGGAGCGCAGCGAGGCGATCGTGCGCCGCATCCTCTACAACCAGCGGCAGAACGAGATCATTCGGGCCTACGACGAGGAGGTTTACCGAAAAGCGGTCGAGGAGGGGAGAGTGAAGATCCATGAAGAAGAAAAAATAGAGAACTGATGAGCAAGAAGATTCTGTTTTGCGCAGCGTTGGTGCTGGCGATTTTTGCAGGGGCCGCCCAGAAGCGGCAGGTGATGCTGGACCGCGTGGTGGCCGTCGTCGGCGGATCGTCGATCCTCTGGTCGGAGGTGGACGAATATGCGGGCGAGCTGGTGGAACAGCGCCGCCAGCAGGGTTACACTTCGGACCGCGATCCCCACGACGAAGCGCTCGAACAACTGCTGATGCAGAAGCTGCTGTTCAATCAGGCGCTCATCGATTCGGTGGATGTCAGCTATTCGGGCATCGCACAGCGGGTGGAAGCCCATTTGCAGGCGCTCATCGACGATGCGGGTTCTATCGCCGCGCTCGAAACCAAACAGCATATGCCGATCTTCAACGTGCGCGAAATGCTGCGTCAGCGTTACGAGGAGCAGGCATACGCCCAGGCTATGCAGAGTTCCGTAGTAGGGAAAATCAAGGTGATTCCCGGCGAGGTGGAGCGTTACTACAAGAAGACCGATCCGGACAGTCTGCCGACTATCCCCGAACAGTACGTTTATGCCCAGATCACCCGTTTCCCGGCGTCGATCAAGGAGGCCAAGCAGCGCACCAAGGAGCGGTTGCTGGATATGCGCGAGCGCATCATCAAGGGGCAGACCCGTTTCGACATCATGGCCCGCATGTATTCGATGGACGGTTCGGCCATCAGTGGCGGCGAACTGGACCCCCAGCCTTTGGACGGGTTCGTGCGGCAGTTTGCGGACGCATTGGCCGATCTGAAGCCGGGACAGGTTTCCGAGGTCGTCGAAACGCAATACGGTTATCACCTGATTCAGTTGATCGACCAGAAGGGGCGTATGTACCATGCGCGTCATATCGTGTTGCGACCCTCCTATACGCTCGAGGAGCTGGCGGCTCCGGCCCGTATGCTGGACAGTATCGCAAACCTGATCCGTAAGGATTCGATTACTTTCGAGGAGGCGGCCCGGAAGTTTTCCGACGACGATAATTCGAAGATGAACGGCGGCGTGGTGACCAACCACGATTTGCTGGAACTTACTCAAAGGTGGGAAGCAAGTTATACCGAAACACGCTTCATGAAAGAAGATTTCGGCCGGGCCGGTGGCAAGAGCCTCGACGACTACAATGCCCTGCGCAATCTTAAGGAGGGCGAAATTTCCGACGCCTATCAGACCGAAGACTGGATGGGCAACCAGCTCAGCAAGATCGTCAAGCTCGTGAAGGTGATCCCTCCGCACAAGGTTTCGCTCGACGAGGACTATATTCGCGTCGAACAGCTGGCGCTGAACGCCAAACGCGAGAAAGTGTTCAAGGAGTGGCTCGACAAGAAGATCGAGGGCATGTACATTTATATCGATCCCGAATTTCGGGACGGAGAGTTCGAAAATAAGAACTGGGTAAAATAGAGATCGTCCGATGCCGAAGGGATTGCGAAAAATAGTGTGCGCACTGCTGGTCGCAGGTGTCGCCGGAGGTGTGATCCTCGCGGGGAACAGGCCGCTGGCCGTTCCCGTTGCGGGTGTTCAGACCCCGTCGGCTCCGGGTGCTCCGGCCCAGGACCCCGAGTCGAACAAGGTGGTCGATTTCGTCGCCGACCGGGGATATCCCATTCCTTACGGCGATACGACCGCGACAGTGCTCGTAGGGCATTTCGCGGCCCAGCACAACGGGGCGGTCATTACCTGCGACAGCGCGATCCGCTACAACGACAAGCGCATCGAGTGCTTCGGCAACGTACTGATCAATAAAAAAGAGACATACATTTACGGCGACCGGGCCGACTACAACGGTGAGATCAACGAGGCGCGGGTCTATGCTCCGCTGGTGAAGGTCGTCGATGGGGATGCGACGCTCTATACTTATGATTTCCGGTTCAATACGCTGGACAATATTGGTACTTTCAGCGGAGGCGGTATGCTGACCAACCGCGAGAATCACCTCGAATCCGACCGGGGCTACTATTATGCCGATACGCACCAGATTATCTGTGTGGATCGTGTCGAGATGCGCAACGACAAGTACGAACTCAAGGGCGATTCGGTGGTGTACGATACGGATACCGACCAGGCTCATTTCTTCGAGCGAACCAACATCTGGAACGAAGGCGGCGATTACATTTATGCCGACCGGGGACGTTACGAAAAGCCGCGCGAGCTTTACGTGCTGACTCGCAACGGGTATGTGATGACCGAAAAGCAGGAGCTGTGGAGCGACAGCCTCGACTATTACCGGGAGTCCGGGCATGCTCTTTTGTTCCGGAATATCCAGATCGACGACGCCGAGCACAAAGTGCTCGCTTTCGGCGATTACGGCGAATATTGGAAGGAGCCGGGCAATGCTCTGCTCACGCAGCGACCTTCGGTGGTCAGCTACGATACGAGTCAGAGCGATTCGCTCTATATGTGTGCCGATTCGATGTTTCTTTATACGATCTCGAAGAGCGAGCAGGCACGTGCCGATTCGTTGGCGAAGGTGAAGGCAAAGGCGGCAGATTCTCTGGCCGGCTCTAAGGGGGGATCGTCTGTGGATTCACTGGCTGCGAAACCGAGTGCTGCGGATCCAAAAGCCTCGCAGGATGGATCGCAGGCGGATGCCGCTGCTCCGCAGGCTGCGGCCGGAGCCGTCGAAACCTCGTCCGAAACTGCGGATGCCGGTTCTGGTTCCGCTGCAGAACCCATAGCGGCTGTTCCGGCTGAAAAAGGAGGAACGGGGGGCGATTCTCTGGATGCCGCCCCAGCAATAGATACGCTTCTTTCCGACAGCCTTGATCGGGTGGGGGGCGGAATGACCCCTGCCGATTCCGTGGCCGCCGTTTCTGCGGTGGATACGCTTTTTTCCGACAGCCTTGCGCAGGCCGGTCCAAAATCGCTTCCTGCGGATTCTTCCGTGCATATTCTTTCCAAGCGGGAGCGGAAAGCCCAGGCCGACAGCTTGAAAGCTCAATTGCGGGCACAGGCCGACAGCATAGCGTCCGTGAAAAAGGCGCAGGCGGCAGCGGCCCGCAAGGAGAAGCTGGCGCAGATCGCCAAAGCACGTCAGGCTCGGGCTACTGCCAAGCTCGACGCTGCGAAACAGAAGGAGGAGGCATTGCGCAGAAAGAACCTGGAGCGCCGCGCCGAACGTATGGAGAAAATCTGGGCCAAGCGGCGTGCCAAAACCGGGAAGGCGATCCTGAAAGGCAAGCTTCCGGCGTCGGCTCTCGATTCGCTGGTCGCCGACTCCCTGCGGGAGGCCAGGGCTTTTGCCGCGTTGGATTCTTTGTTCCGGGACTCTCTTGCTGCGGATTCGCTGGGACGCGATTCCATGCAGCTCGATTCGCTCAAGGCCGGGGTTGCGGCAGCGGACTCTTTGCGGGGGGATTCGATCGCTGCACCTGCTGGAGATTCCCTCTACCGGTTGGTCAAGGGGTATCGCCGGGTAAAGATCTTCCGCAACGACTTCCAGGCGGTCTGCGATTCCCTGGTGGCCGTTTCCACGGACTCGATGATCCTGCTCTATATCGATCCCGTGCTTTGGAATCAGGACAACCAGATCACTTCGGACGTGATGAAGATCTATACCGAAAACTCCAAACTCCAGAAAGCGGAATTCGTCGGCCGTCCGGTTATGTCGAGCGAGATCGACACGATGACTTACAACCAGGTGACGGGCAAGCTGATTACTGCCTATTTCCGCAATAACAAGATCTATCGCAACGACGTGGACGGTAACGTGCAGACCATCTATTATATGCAGGAGGACGATTCGCCCGAACCGGTGGGGTTGATGTCCATCCAAAGCGGTGCGGCTACCTACTATATCGACAACAATACGGTCGAAGGCATTACCTACCGCAATCAGCCGGTCTATTCGATTTTCCCGATGGATAAGATTCCGGAGACGCAGGCTCTTTTTCTCGAAGATTTCAAGTGGGAGGGACACCGGCGCCCGGCGCTTCGGGAGGTTTTCGACCGGACGATTCGCCCTTCGGAGCGTGCGGAGAAGAGTGCGCTGCCGCGACCCGATTTTCCGATCACGCGCCGTATCGAGGAGTATAAAAAGTTGCTCATCGAGTCCGGAACCTGGGTGGACCGCGATGACAAGCTGACGCCCGAAGCGCTCGAGTGGCTTCACTGGCTGGGGTATTGATCTCAGTCATACGGCTCTCTTTGGGCTTTCGGATAGGATATAATCGGCCCTCCCGGATTCATCCCGTTAGGGAGAATCCGGGAGGGCCGGTTTGTCAGGTCGGTGAGAAATTCTTTCGTTTTAGGCGGAAGAGGGGAAGATATGCGCTATTTTTGTTCTCCGAATCAAAAGACCGTGCTTCGGACGCGCCGTATTGTCGAGCTGCGGAGCGGTCCGAAGAATGCGAAAGTTGCGAAAGAGATTCCGTACTCCGGAGTGCGGAGCCGTCGGTAAAAAGAGTCGATTTATGAAAAAGAGTTTGATCGCCCTGGCTTTCGGCACGTTGGCTCTCGGTATGGCCGAGTTCGTCATGATGGGGATTCTGCCCGATGTGGCGAGGGATTTAGGCGTTTCCATCCCCCGGGCCGGGGACCTGATTTCGGCCTATGCCATCGGGGTTTGCGTCGGGGCTCCCGCGACGGTGCTCATCGCACGTAAGCGGGCGTTGAAGGGGATTCTGCTCGCTCTTGCCGCTCTTATTGTCCTGGGTAACGTCTGCGCTTCGCTGGCGCCCGACTTTTGGATGCTCTTGGCGATGCGGTTCGTGTCGGGCCTGCCTCACGGGGCTTTCTTCGGCGTAGGTTCGATCGTTGCGGAGCGGGTGGCCGATCCGGGACACAAAACCCAGGCCGTGTCTATCATGATCCTCGGGATGACTGTCGCCAACCTGTTCTGTGTGCCGTTGGGTACCTATTTGGGCAGCTATCTTTCGTGGCGGCTGGCTTTCGGGATGGTCGGGCTGTGGGGAATTATGGCTCTGCTGCTGATCGCCCGCTGGGTGCCTGCCCTGCCGGCGCTGCCCGATACGGGATTGAAGGGGCAATTCCGGTTCCTCGGTTCGCGGGCTCCCTGGCTGATTCTGTTGGCTACGCTGCTGGCCAATGGAGGTGTTTTCTGCTGGTACAGCTACGTGACTCCGACCATGACGCGTGTGGCGGGCATCCCCGGGCAGGCGATGACAGCCGTGATGATGGTCGCGGGGCTGGGAATGCTGGTGGGTAATCTCGCGGGCGGGCATCTGTCGGACCGCTTCTCTCCCGAACGGGTCGCCCGCTTTATTCAGGGGATGATCTGTCTGTTGCTCGTAGGGATCTTCTTCGCGGCTCGGATCGACTGGCTCGTGATTCCGCTGATGTTCCTGACGACGGCTTCGCTCTTCGGGGTTTCATCGCCCCAGCAACTGCTTATTTTGGAGAATGCGCCGGGCGGGGAGATGCTCGGCGCCGCGTCGATCCAGATCGCGTTCAACCTCGGTAACGCTTTGGGTGCCTACTTCGGCGGTCTGCCGATCAGTTTCGGCCTGGGGCCTCAATATGCCGCCCTGCCCGGTGCGGCGATGGCCCTGCTGGGCTTCGTCATGTTCTCCGTCTATTGCAGTCTTTACGGTCGGAATAAAACTCATAGAATATTGTCGGAAAATGAAATGCGCGGATAATCGGGAAGAGCTGTTCCCGGTGGTCGATGCTGCCGGACGTGTCGTCGGCCGGGCCACGCGGGGCGAGTGCCACGGCGGGTCGATGCTGTTGCATCCGGTGGTGCACCTCCATCTGTTCAACTCCCGTGGGGAGCTTTACCTGCAAAAACGTCCGGCGTGGAAGGATATCCAGCCCGGACGGTGGGATACGGCCGTAGGCGGCCATGTGGATTGGGGGGAAGAGCCTCTCGTTGCCCTGCGGCGCGAGGTGCGCGAGGAGGTCGGCGTGACGGATTTCGAGCCGCAGCACGTGCTGACCTACCTGTTCGAGTCGGAACGCGAACGGGAGTTGGTCTATGTCTATAAGACGGTGTACGATGGGCCTGTCGTACCGAGCGGCGAGTTGGACGGAGGTCGCTTCTGGACACTGCGCGAGATCGCCGAAGGAGTGGGCGGCGGGATCTTTACCCCCAATTTCGAAGGCGAGATCCGCCGTGTGGCGGAGCTGCCGGATGTCGGGCGTTGAGTCCCCGGTTCCGTTCGCTGCGCCTCTTCGGAACGCAGGGCGGTCTGCCGTCCGGCGACCGCTAAATAAAGCACATGATCAGAATCTGAATGATGATGACCCGCAGGAACATGCATACGGGATAGACCGTCGCGTACGCCACGGCCGGATGATCGCCGGGGATCGAGTCGTTGGCATAGTTCAGCGCCATCGGGTTGGCCATGCTGCCGCACATGATGCCGGCTACCTGTCCGAAATCGAGTTTGAAGAACCGCAGCGACAGGGCGGCTACGATAACGATGGGGACGAACGTGAGGAGGAATCCCAGTCCGATCCAGAGCATTCCTTCGGGGCGCATGATCGTTTCGACGAAATGGGCGCCCGCTTCGAGCCCCAGGCAGGCCAGATAGAGCGACAGTCCCAATGCCCGGAGCATCAGGTTGGCGCTCAACGTGGTGTAGGTGACGATGTGGATGCGGGGGCCGAAGGTCCCGATCAGGATGCCGAGGATGATCGGGCCGCCTGCGAGTCCCAGTTTGACAGGGAGACTGATACCCGGTACCGCGAAAGGGATGCTTCCCAGCAGCAGGCCCAGGAGCAAACCGATGAAAACCGGAATCAGGTTGGGTTCGTCGAGCTGTTTGACGGCATTGCCGAGGATTTTTTCGACGCCTTCGATCGCCTGCGCTTCACCCACTACCGTCAGGCTGTCGCCCAGTTGCAGCGTGAGATCGGGCGTGGCGAGCAGTTGTACGCCCGAACGATGCACCCGGCTGATGTTGATGCCGTACAGGTTTCGCAGACGCAGCGAGCTGAGTTTGCGGCCGTTGATTTCGGGGCGGGTGACGATGATCGACCGGGAGATGAGCTGGCTGTCCAATGCGTTCCAGTCGATGTCGTGCGTATTCCAGTCTTTCTGTACCCGCTCGCCGAAGAGGAGTTCCAGTGCCTGCACGTCGTCCGGCGAGGTGATTACCAGTACCAGATCACCCGATTCGAGGGTCGAGTCCGAAGTCGGAATCGAAACCTGCCCGGCACGCCAAAGGCGGGAGATGACGAAATGGTGGTGGCTGTATGCCGCGACGTCGCGGATGCTTTTACCGACGACGCCGGGGTTGGAAATCTTGAATTCGACGATGAAGATATTCTTTTTATGTTCGGCGTCCGGTTGCGGAATGTCCGAGGGCCGGGCGAAGAGTTTGCGTACGGCGATGATGCCCAGAATCACGCCTACGACACCCAGCGGGTAGGTCAATGCACAGCCCAGCGTGGCGTTGTTGCTGTCCAACTGCATCTGCGAGAGCATCTGTTGTGCCGCACCGAGCGCCGGGGTGTTGGTCGTGGCGCCGCACAGGATGCCTGCCATGTCGCTCATGGGAACACGGGTCGCATAGCCGAGCCCTACGGCCAGTGCCGAACCTGTCAGGACGATGAGCGTGGCGAGCGAAACCAGCCGGATGCCGCCCGAGCGGAGCGAACTGAAGAAACCGGGGCCGACCTGCAATCCCAATGCATAGACGAAGAGTACGAGCCCGAAACTTTCGGCGAAAGCCAGCATCGAAGGATCGACCGAGAGTCCGAAATGGCCCGCTGCGATGCCGATGAAGAAAACGAACGTCACGCCGAGCGAAATTCCGAAAAAACGCACTTTGCCCAGCATCATGCCGAACACCGAGATCAGCGAGAGCACGACGACGGCTTGAATGGCCGAATGTTGGGTAAAAAGATCCGTAAACCAGTCCATTTTGTTTCGTTCCGGGATTGTTCCGGCTGCAAAAATAGCTGTTTTTTCCGAATGGAGATGTGCGGATGCCTCTTTTTGCCGGATCGCAGGAATGAACGGGCCGAATATCCTTATTGCCAGGGACGGGCGTATCCGTCGGATCATTTCCGGGGAGAGGGTGTATGGCGCCTTGTCGGGAAGCGCTCTCTTCGCATTTTCGGAGTAGGCCGGCCGGCGAGTTCGCGGAGCGTGTCGCCGTTGGCGCGGAGGATGGTCAGGATGCGCTCCTCGGAGAGAAAGAATTCCTCTTCGGAGAGGATTTTCAGGGTGTCGTCGAAGCGCAGACGCTGCGTTTCGGTCCAGTAGTGATAGCGGTGGCAGAGCATTTCGTCGCGTCGGGCGATCAGGGCTTTGTTGCGTCCTCGGGGCATGTCGTGTGTTTTTTAGTCGGATGAAACAGTGTCATTGCCGTCCGGAAGAGTCCGGCGACAGGCGGAAATCGAAAAAATAGAGAAAGGATGGGCGCCCGTTTCGGGAAACGGGAAGGGCGCGTCTGCAAATATACGCTGACGAAAAGGCGAAGTCAAGAGGTCGTCGTGTTTTTTTGAGTTTTCGAATTAAATATTATTCGTATATTTGCTCGATAAATTAACGAGAAAGAAGAAAAAATGAAAGCCGACAGCATAACATCACCTATACG
>OJRW01002672.1_pt1 | contig 11816 bp, 9 predicted proteins | sample 1599231 | NCBI WGS metagenome assembly OJRW01 (sample SAMN04168656, study PRJEB22393) | human gut metagenome | biome: human gut microbiome; feature: stool | host: Homo sapiens | collected 2014-03-17
CAGAGTCCAAAGCAGAGACGGCACGGCGGATGCAGATGGCCTCAGATAACGCATCGATGGATCTTTTGATCCAGAGCATGGTGCGTCTGCTGGACCGCTTTGTCGTCTGCGATTTGGAGAATGACCGGTATCGGTTCTATAACCTGCAAGGTGAAATGATATACGCGCCGACGGGAACCTACCATGATTTTGTGGAGCAGGTGGCTGCAAGGTATAAGACGTTGGAGCCATTGGCGGCGATGGACGCATTGTTCTCACCGGAAAATATCCGAAAGAATCTGCAGGGCGAGAATGACATTTACAAATTTGAATACTGCTCCATAGACGAAAATACCTATAAGATCGCGTCCTTCATTCCGCTGGAGTGGGATGGCACAAAGCTGGTCAAAGCACTGCTGGCCTCGATGGATGTGTCACAGGAGAAAAAGGCTGAGATCGAATCCCATAAGGCGTTGAAAGAAGCATATCGGGCAGCGGAGAGTGCAAGCTGTGCAAAGACGGAATTCCTCTCCAATATGTCCCATGATATCCGTACGCCGATGAATGCGATCGTTGGATTGACCGCCATTGCGGGTGCGAATATCGAGAGTCAGGACAGGGTGGTCGAGTGCCTTGGCAAGATCACAAAGTCGAGTCGTCATCTGTTGGGACTGATCAATGAAGTGCTGGATATGGCCAGAATCGAGAGCGGGCGAATGAGCCTTGCGGAGGAGGATTTCAGCCTGCCGGAGCTGGTCGATAACCTGCTCACCCTCACAAAACCGGTAATCGACGAGCACCACCATCAGCTCGAAGTCCACATTGAGCACATCGAGCACGAAGCGGTCTGCGGCGACAGCCTGCGCATCCAGCAGGTCTTTGTGAATTTGATGAGCAACGCCGTCAAGTACACCCCGGATGGAGGAAATATCACCCTTACGATCAAGGAAAAACCGAACGGCTTCTCGGAGCTTGGCTGCTACGAGTTTTCCATCGAGGACAACGGCATCGGTATGACGCCGGAATTCCAGAAGATCATGTTCGAGCCGTTCAGCCGGGCAGACGATCACCGGACGACCAAGGTGCAGGGCACCGGTCTTGGCATGGCCATTGCAAGAAACATCGTCAACCTGATGAATGGTGACATTCAGGTCGAAAGCGCTCCCAACAAGGGAACGAAGATCACGGTCACGGTCTATCTGAAGCTTCAGGAGAACGAGAAGGAACAGGAAAAAGAACTGCTCGATCTGCCGGTACTGGTCGTGGACGATGACAAGACCTGCTGCGAAAGCACCGTTGCGACCCTTCAGGAAATCGGCATAGCGGGCGAATGGGTCCTGACCGGCAAGGAAGCCGTGGAACGCTGCGCGGCGCGGCACAAGACCGGCCGCGACTATTTTGCGGTGATCCTGGACTGGAAGATGCCGGAAATGGACGGTATTGCAACCGCCAGAAAAATCCGGGAACGGGTAGGAGAAGATGTCACGATCATCATCCTGACTTCCTTTGATTTCAGCGAGATCGAAGAAGAAGCCAGAGCAGCGGGCGTGAATGCGTTTATGGCAAAACCACTGTTCCGTTCCCGTCTGACGGCAACTCTGCGGCAGTTTACATCCGGGAAGAAGGAGAAAAACGCCCGGAACTATCTGGAAGACTTTGCGAAGGAAAACTATGCGGGTAAGCGGATCCTTCTTGTGGAAGATAACGAGCTGAACCGTGAGATTGCAACCGAGATCATAGGCATGACGGGCGTGACCATCGACAGCGCCGAAAACGGAAAAATTGCAGTCGAAAAGGTGATGGAAGCGCCAGAAAAGTGGTACGATCTCATTTTTATGGACATCCAGATGCCCATCATGAATGGTTACGAAGCCACTGCTGCGATCCGTGCCCTTGCCGGCAGCCGGGGCAAAGTGCCCATCATTGCCATGACGGCAAATGCCTTTGCCGAGGACGTGCAACTGGCAAAGAACACCGGCATGAATGAGCATATCGCCAAACCGCTTGATTTGAATAAGCTGAACGATGTGCTGAAACAGTGGCTGTGATCTGTGCATTGCAGTATGGCGCGTGATACTGTTGGCCGGGCAATCAAAAAGCATGAAATGAAGAACGCCGAGGGTTCCCATATGGGAACCCTCGGCGCAGACTGTCGAAAAACTCTTGTAGGGGCGAGCATTGCTCGCCCGTGTCCGTTTGCCTTGTAAGGAAACTGCCCTGAAAAACGCAATGCTGCGCCAAGTTGGTGGGCAAGCAATGTCACCCCTGCACATGAGCCATTATATTTTAACCCACCGATTATAGCACACCGTCCGCCGCAAAACATGAAAGAATGGTGAACAACCTGTAAAAAATGCCTGCCTTGCGGGAGTACATCCACACGGGGCAGGCATTTATATGGGAAAGCGAATGGTAGGCTTAGTGGTGCTTTTTACGCAGCCAGCCCGCCGCGCCAAAGCCAACCGCGCCGACGGCCAGCAGGGCCAGCAGCCCTTCCATCGGGAACGCGTCGCTCGTCTGGGGAATAGCAGCGTTCTTTACGGTCGCGGTCTTGGTGGCAGCCGCAGCCGAGGCAGGGGAGGGCGTGGGCGTAGTGACCAGCGCAGAAACGACTGTGGTCACGCGGTCCCACTTGGCGTACAGGGTGATATCGCTGGTAACAGCGCTGTCAAAGCTGAAGCGGTACTTGCAGCCCTTCTCGGTATACCAGCCGCCGAACACCCAGCCGTCCTCTTTGGGGGCGGTCGGCTCGCTGGCCTTGTTGCCGCCTACAAAGGTCTGGCTGGAAATATTGGCCCCGCCATGCCCGCACAGGTCAAAGCTGACCGTTACCAGCTTGTTCCACTGAGCATAAAGTACGGTATCTTTGTCAGTCAATATAAAATTATCGCCCGGTTTGTAAGCAGTACCCTTGCCATCTGCCTGTGTATTCCAGCCGGTAAAGGTGTAGTTGTTGCGGGTAAAAACATTTTCTGCAACGGTCACACTTTCTCCTGCCGCACCAGTTGCTGAATCTATTGCTCCTTCGCCGCCATTTGCATCATAAGTTAACTTGACCTGATATTCCTTAACTTTTTCCTCATATCCGCAATACGTGCATTTTTTTGTTACATCGCGGGTTATCGTGCCATCTTCGTTTGCAATCCACTCACCGTAGGTAGTTACAAGCGCATGATCCTTATAGCCTTCGGCGTACAAACTATCATTGGAACCCTCAACACCGTTGGTGTAGGTGACGCCATCTGACGTCACACCGCTGTTGTGGTATGCCTCGGCATCAACCATTTTGCTATCCTGCCAAACGGGAGTGTTACCGAAGCTTACAATAGTTCTGCCTGTATTATTGCCGGTTTTACCGCCATAGCCAAACAAACGAGAGCAGGTTATTTTATCTGTATTTACCCCGTTTACAACATTGTCGCCGGAAATATTGATGACATACTTATAATTTCCCATGTTGCTGTCATTGATGTTCAGCACTGGTTTCAGAGACAGACCGGAATTATTGACTGTACAACCGCTGAAATTTACTGTGATGTCATTCTTTCCTGCACCAAAATCGGTGTAGACATTGATGACTTTGCCAGAGGAATTAAACGTGCAGTTATCGAAAGTCATCACGGGAGAGCTGTATGTCCAGATGGCGTAATCTAGAGCTGGGCAGTTGAATATGGTATTGCTGAATATTGCAGTCTCATAACCCCAGTAGAAAGTCTTGCCGTTGATCACGCAGTTTTCAACAATAGTATTGTTGGCACGGATAAAGCCAAGGTAATTTGCGTCGCCCGAACGGAGCGTCATATTTTCAAATGCAATCGTTTTTGCCCCGTCAAAACTGTAATCGCCGTTGTACTCTGTACCGAAATTAGCTGGATCAGGAACTTCTGCACCGATATTCCACCCTGTTTTATCAGGTCCCTGACCTACAAATGTCAGGTCTTTATCCTTGGTGTGTCCCACGCTGGAAACACCGTACAGTGTGTAGTTGCCTTCACCCAGTTGGATGGTATCGCCACTTTTTGCAGCAGCCACAGCCTTATCTACCGTCTTATAAGCTTTGTCACTGGTTGTGCCGACTCCCTCCTGCGTATCATCACCTTTTATCGCATCCACGTAGATTGTTGTGCCACTAACAGGCTCCTCCGCAAATACGCTCGGTGTGATTGAAAGCGCCAACACCAACGCCAACAAACACGAGAGAACTCCTCTCATTTTCGGTTTTCTTTTCATTGCATTTCAGGCACAAGCTCCCAATCCGTCATAAGAGCTTTACCTATTCCCTCCTTTTTAATTTTGATAAAGTGTACCTTTGCAAAGGTCGAAAAGAAGTGAAATTTTGCCTTAGAATAATCGTGTTTCCCCTTGCAAATCCTGAATTTTGGTGTATAATTAAATGTGTATCGTTACAAATTGAATCTTTACATCAATTTGTAATGGTACACTTTCCCAAATTGTTGATCCGTTTTATTTAAGCGGTGTTTTCAAATTTTCGAGCTTTGTCATAGAATGTTCCAACAGGCATATTACAAGCTTCTGCCGCTTGTTTCAGCGTCATTTTCTTCGCACGCCATGCCCTATGGACTTCGTGAAAATTGTGCGGCAATGGTTTGGGCGGTCTTCCAAATTTCACGCCTTTTGCTTTTGCTGCGGCAATTCCTTCCGCTTGTCGTTGGCGAATGTCGGTGCGCTCGTTTTCTGCAACAAAAGACAGAACCTGCAAAACAATATCGCTTAAGAAGGTTCCCATAAGATCTTTGCCTCGTCGGGTATCCAGCAACGGCATATCTAACACCACTATATTGACTCCTTTTTCTTTCGTCAGAAGACGCCATTGTTGTTGAATTTCTTCATAATTTCTGCCCAATCGGTCAATACTCTTGACATAGAGTAAATCGCCTTTTTTTAGTTTTCTCAGCAGTTTCTTGTACTGTGGTCTGTTAAAATCCTTGCCAGATTGTTTGTCCAGAAAAATCACTTTCCCTGTTAATCCAACTTCTTTTAATGCGATTAGTTGACGGTTCTCATTCTGTTCCCGACTACTGACACGGACATATCCATAAGTGTTCATATATCCAATTTCTCCTTTCATCACAATGATATAAGCATAAAAATGTAAGCGATCAAGAATCCCCCGTGAAGGCAAAAAATAAGAGCACCTCGAAACCGAGATGCTCAAAAAATCAAGACAGATGGCAATATTCAGGGAGCACCGTAGACCAAGGCAATAGCGGCAGAAGTTGCTCACGAGTTGGCTCGTTTCCGAGTTTGGAAAGCTCCTGCAAAAGGAACTGAAGGTATCCAAAGGGATCCAGCTTGTTGCGTTTAGCTGTTTCAATCACGCTGAAGCACAGGGCACTGGCATCTGCGCCTTTGGCCGTGTCGCAGAATAAGAACTTCATAGGGAATCTCCCGTCATTTGCATAAACTGTTGTGTTACCAATCCAACTCGTCCATAGCGTCATCTACGCCTGCTGCGTAGTCCGGGTCGCTGTCGTAGCGATCCTCATCGTAGTCGTCATCATCATAGATGGCATCGTAGCCATTGTCATAGGAATCATACGTCTTGTAGGATTTTTTACTGCTGGAGTAAGAGCTGCTGTACGAAGATTTGGAGCTGTAAGAAGTGCTGCTCTTGGTGGAAGATTTGGAAGGGCGATGTACCCCGCAGTAGTCAGAGTCCTTATCCGCTTCTCGCGTGCAGCAGTCCTTGATGCAGGTGTATTTATGCTTTATGCTGGAGCTGCTGCCGGAGACGCTGGAATTGCTCTTAGAGGGTTTATGTACCCAGCAATAGGCGGAGCCTTTAGCCGCCTCTCTGTTGCAGCCGCTCTTGATACAGGTATACTTGGCAGCGAATGCACCGATACACAAAATGCAGGCAGTCAGCGTAACGAGCATTGCGCAAAGAATGCTTTTCCAAATAGTCTTTTTCATGGTAAAGTCCTTTCTGTCATGTACGATATTTTACCGGTGACGTTTCCCGTCAGAAATCATCACCGCCAAAATCATCCGAACCAAAGTCGTCTGAACTAAAGTCATCAGAATCAAGATCGTCCGAATCGAAGTTGTCCTCATCGTTATCGAACTCATCCATCAGCGCTTTACGGCTTTCCTCCTCTTCCCGGATACGTTCCATCGCCAGCGAGTAGTGAACATATCCGTCAACGCCCTTACCGTAGACCCCGAAATCCATATCCTTCAGCATAGTAGTTACCTCCGCTTTGTATTGGGGGAGGAAACCGTTCCCTTCGATACTTCTATTATAAATCATGGTCTGTCCCATAATTTGTACTTTGAACACATGACGCGAAATCATACAATTCTCTGCTTTGATACAGACAAGCGCTCTCTGTAAATTCACCTTGGATGATTGCAGAGAGCGCTTGTTAGATTTACTATTACTGCTTGCCGGGCCGGGCGGCTTTGCGGCCTTCCTTGCGCTGCTGGGTGGCAGCTATGCACAGGCGGCATCTTCGGCGCTTGTGGCGCTGCTGTTATGCCCATTTGCAGCACCGATGTTGCTATCACTGGCAGGAAGTGCTTTGATTGTCGCTGCATCAGCGTTATTTGCTTGGCTATTCTGAAAACAGAATATGACGATGAAGGGGCTGTTGCACATGCTTTTTCCTATTGTTCGATTATATGTCTAATTTTTAGGGGCAATTCTGCACTTTCATCCAAAACGATGTGCAACAGCCCCATTTTTATCAATGTAACCTCGTCACAGAAGCAGCTTTTAGCGCCGCTGGATGCGGATATGGCGAGCTTTGTCCATGCGGAAATGCGCAGACACGGCGTGGCTCTGCGGTTGGGTGAAACCGTCACCGGATTCCGGCAGGACGGAGATTCCGTGCTGACGCAGCTGGAGGATAGTGAGCCACTGCATTCGGATATGGTGCTGCTGGCCATCGGTGTTACCCCGGATACGCATTTGGCAAAAGAAGCCGGACTCAAACTTGGTATTCGTGGCAGCATCGCTGTCAACGAGCGGATGGAAACCTCCGTGCCGGACATCTATGCTGTGGGCGATGCCGTAGAGGTCACCCATTTTGTAACCGGGCAGAAAGCGTTGATTTCGCTGGCGGGACCCGCCAACAAGCAGGGACGCATTGCCGCTGACAATATCTGCGGCGGCAACAGCCACTTTACCGGCTCTCAGGGTTCGTCTGTTCTGAAACTGTTTGGCTTGACAGCGGCCTCCACAGGTATCAATGAAAAGGCAGCGCAGGCAGCAGGAATCGCTTACGACAAAGTCGTACTTTTCCCAGCATCCCACGCTGCCTATTATCCCGGCGCACGGTCAATGGCAATGAAGGTACTGTATGAAAAAGAAAGCCTGCGGTTGCTCGGTGCGCAGATCGTTGGCGGCGACGGTGTGGACAAGCGTATTGATGTACTGGCAACGGCCATTCGCGCAAAAATGACAGCTTTGGAACTGACGGAACTTGACCTTTCCTATGCGCCGCCCTATTCCTCTGCCAAAGATCCGGTCAATATGGCCGGTTTTATGATCGAGGATTTGGAGAGCGGGAAAGTGCAGCAGTTCCATTGGAATGATATTGAGGACTTGCCCTGCGATGGCAGTGCGACGCTGCTGGACGTCCGTACGGAAGGCGAATATCGGCGTGGGCACTTGAATGGATTCCGCAATATTCCACTGGACGATCTGCGGGAGCACTTGGACGAGTTAGAGCGGGACAAGCCTATCTATGTGAATTGCCAGACTGGGCTTCGCAGTTATCTGGCCTGTCGGCTTTTGACGCAGTATGGTTTCAGCTGTTCCCATCTCTCCGGCGGATACAGTTTTTATCAGGTCGTAACACAAGAGCAGCAGACAGCGCGGAGCGCCTATCCCTGCGGAATGGAGAAACTATGAGTGAAAATTTATTTGGCTTGACGGTTGCGGCAGATAAAGGCTTAGATGATCTGCAGTGCCAGCGCCTTTTAAGCGAAAATCGCAGGTATCAGGAAGTCATGCTGCAATACCGATGTGCGCTGAAAGCACTTGAAAGCAGGTTGGAAATTCTGAACGAAGAGTTTTCATTGCAGCATGACCGCAATCCGATAGAAAGTATGAAAAGTCGCTTGAAGTCGCCGTCCAGCATTATGAATAAGATGCAGAAGCGCGGACTTTCTCTGGATTTTCCGACCATGCAGGCAAATATCATGGATATTGCCGGTGTGCGGGTGATCTGCTCTTTCGAGGAGGATGTGTTCTTTTTGGCAAAGTGCTTAAAAGATCAGTCTGACATTGAAATCATCACGGAGAAAGATTATATTTCACACCCTAAGCCAAATGGCTATCGCAGTCTGCACCTGACGATCCGGCTGCCGGTATTCTTTGCGGAAAAAGAGATCCATGTACCGGTGGAGATACAACTCCGTACAATCGCTATGGACTTCTGGGCAAGCCTTGAGCACACCATCCGCTATAAGAAAAATCTGCCGATAAATACAAAAATCGAAACCGAACTGAAAGAGTGCGCCGATTCCAGCAGAGAGTGGGACAGCAAAATGGAGCATTTACTGCACATCCTAACTTAATATGCACTGAATAAAAGAAAAAGCCTTATATTTCAACCCATAGAGGCCAATCTGCGGTATAATTGGAGCATATGTATCGTTACAGCAATGGCCAGATCAGCCTGGCGGATTTCAAACAGCCGGTGGGCATGAATCTGAAGGAAAGCAACCGTTGGGTAAAGAAAGCCCAGACGATCCCCTGGCCGGAGATCGAGAAGCGCTGCGCCGCCCTATTCACAAACCGGAAAGGCAATGTAGCCAAGCCGCTGCGTCTGGCCTTGGGGGCCTGCATCATTCAGGCGGAGTATGGCTATTCTGACGAGGAAACCGCGCTTCAGATTCAGGAAACCCCATATCTTCAGTATTTCTGCGGGTATCCTGGCTATGATGACGAAAAGCTGCCCTTTGATCCGTCTTTGATGGTGTATTTCCGCAAGCGCCTGACCCTGGAAGTGCTGGGTGAGATCAATGAGATGATCGTGCGGGACGCAAAGGAGCGTCAGGTCAAAGAAGCCGAATCAAAGGATGACGATGATGATTCTGACGGCCAGCCGGGAACCGGCGGAAACAGCGGCACGATGATCGCGGACGCCACCTGCGCGCCGTCCAATATCCGTTATCCTCAGGATGTTTCCCTGCTCAACGAGGCCAGGGAGAACTCCGAAACGCTTTTGGATGTTCTTCCACGATCCCGCGGACGGAAAGAAGCCTCGAACCTACCGCAAACGCGCCCGGAAAGATTACCTGAAATACACAAGATGCCGTAAACACACCGCGAAAATGACCCGCAAAGTCATTGGGAAGCAGCTGGCTTACCTCCGGCGCGACCTGGATGCCATCGATGGCAAACTGTCCCTCGGAAAAAATCTGCCCCCTCGCCAGACGGAACGTTTGGGCACGATCCGCGCCGTCTATGAGCAGCAGAAGTACATGTACGATAACCGTACCCGCAGCGTACCTGACCGGATCGTCAGCGTGAGCCAGCCCTTCGTTCGGCCCATTGTGCGGGGAAAAGCGGGAAAGCCGGTGGAGTTTGGCGCGAAGCTGGACATCAGTGTCGTTGACGGATGGACGCGGCTGGAGTGCTGTTCTTTTGACGCCTACAATGAGGCGGGAAATCTGCGGGAAATGGCAGAGCGGTTCCGAGCGCGAGAGGGGCATTACCCCAGCCGGATCCTGGCGGACAAAATCTATCGAAACCGGGAGAATCTCAGCTATTGCAAGGCGCATGGGATCCGTCTTTCCGGCCCAGCTCTGGGGCGGCCCAAGAAGGGTGAAACCAGAGACAAAGCTCAGGACGATCGGGATGAGTGCGAGCGCGTGGAAGTGGAGCGCAGATTTAGTCTGGCGAAGCGTAAATGTGGCATGGGGCTGGTCACCGCAAAGCTGCGGGAGACTGCGGCCCATGTGATCGCCATGTCCGTTCTGGTGCTGAATCTCCGCAAGATTCAGCGCGCCCTTTTGAGAATGCTCGCATATCTTCTGGAGATTCTCGCTCAGAAGAAAAATTGGGCACTTGTTCAGTGGACATTATATTATATGAAATAAATTTTACGGCTGTGCAGGCATATCTCCAACACCGTGCTATACTGTACGGGAAATTGAGAGTACCATCCGTTCAAGGAGGTGTGCATGGCAAAACCGATGTAAACATCTCACCGGAAACCATGCTGGACGGAAGTCTGACCTTGCTGATGCTGGGAGAAAATCAAAAGCTGGAAAATACTTCCACCTGTAAGAATCTGTACAGGTACAATTCTCAACGTCCTTTAGCAGGCGTCCTTCTTGACAATGTGAAAAGAATGGTGTATCCTTCGTTCAAAAGGGAGTAGCTTGCACAGCTTTGTGTATCCGTTGGCGTCAGTACGGGCCGTTTGGCTCCGCTGCGGATTGAAATGGCGAGACTTTTGTATCAATGTGAAGGCATTGACGCAAAAGGGCTCGCCTTTTTTGCGTCCGCCGAAAGGAGACACAGTACATGAAGCAGGAAAAGAACATTTGGGAACAGTCCCGCGTGGAGTTGTTCCAGAAACTGGATTGCCGGGAGACCGGCCTATCGCAGGAGGATGCGGCGGATCGTCTGGCAAAATACGGAGCCAATGAACTGCACGCCGGCAAGCAAAAGAGTGTTTTGCAGATCTTTCTGGGGCAGTTTGCGGATTTTCTGGTGTTGATTCTCATCCTGGCCGCCGTCATCTCCGCCTGCATGGGGGACGTGGAGAGCATGATCGTCATTCTGGCGGTCATCACCATGAACGCAATTCTGGGCACCGTTCAGACCGTCAAGGCCTCCGCATCGCTGGACAGCCTGAAGCAGATGTCCGCTCCCACCGCCAAGGTGCTGCGGGACGGTCAGATCGTACAGATCCCCGGTCGAGAGGTGGTTCCCGGTGATGTGGTCATATTGGAGGCGGGAGATTCCGTCTGTGCCGACGGACGCCTGTTGGAATGTGCCAGCCTGAAGTGCGCGGAGAGTGCCCTCACCGGCGAAAGCCTGCCGGTGGAAAAGGATACGGAGCCGCTCAGTGGAGAGACGGCCTTAGGCGACCGAAAGAACATGGTGTTCTCCGGCAGCTTCGTCACCTATGGGCGGGGCCGCTTTCTTGTGACGGCCACCGGCATGGACACAGAAATGGGCAAGATCGCCCAGCTTCTGAAAAACACGGAGGAGCGGAAAACGCCGCTTCAGGTCAGTCTGGACCAGTTCGGCAGAAAGCTGTCGATCATCATTCTGGTGATCTGCGCAGTGCTGTTTGGCGTCAGTGTGCTGTGGCGGCACGAAAACGTGATGAACGCCTTTCTCTTCGCCGTGGCGCTGGCGGTGGCCGCTATCCCGGAGGCCCTCAGCTCCATCGTGACCATCGTGCTGTCCTTCGGCACCCGGAAAATGGCCAGGGAACACGCCATCATCCGCCATTTGCAGGCGGTGGAGGGGCTTGGCAGCGTGTCGGTCATCTGCTCGGATAAGACGGGTACGCTGACCCAGAACCGTATGACGGTGCGCAAGCTCTACACCGGAGGCGAGGTGATCGACGCCAAGGACGCGGACTTCCGGGACCCGTTACAGGAGCCGTTGCTGCGGACGGCTCTGCTGTGCAGCGATGCGGTCATCAGCGGGGATACGGAGATCGGCGACCCCACGGAAACGGCACTGGTGCGGCTGGGGGAGACCAACGGCTTTGACGAGGATCTCGTCCGGAACCGCTGGCCCCGTCTGACAGAGATCCCCTTCGATTCCGACCGGAAAATGATGTCCACGGTCCACAAGCTGGCGGGTGGCCTGATGCTGGTCACCAAGGGCGCGACGGATGTGC
>OJRW01002713.1_pt1 | contig 11659 bp, 8 predicted proteins | sample 1599231 | NCBI WGS metagenome assembly OJRW01 (sample SAMN04168656, study PRJEB22393) | human gut metagenome | biome: human gut microbiome; feature: stool | host: Homo sapiens | collected 2014-03-17
CTGTCATCGATTTCTTCCAGAGAGGCAGGGAAAACAACTTCCGTAAGAGTAGCGCATTCTGAAAAGGCATTCGGACCGATAAATGTCAGTTTGCTGTTCGGGGCGAACTCCAGACTGTTCAGTTTTCGGCCATTGTTAAATGCATTTTTTGGAATACTGGTAAGGCTGGCGGGAATTTTGACTTTTTTCAGAGAAATGCAGTCTGAAAATACCCCTATGCCAAGTTTTTGCAGATGTTCAGGAAGCTCTATTCTGCTTAACCGGGAACATCCCTGAAAGGCTTTGTTTCCAATCTGTTCCATTTCATAGGGAAATACTACAGAACGAATATCAGGTCTGTTAAAAAAGGTTTCTGCTGAGATAGAGCGGCAGTTTTGTGGAAGTTCCATATTCTTCTCAATATACTGTCCGCAGTTACGACGCGTAAGTGTCAGAGAATTTGACATAAAAAAATACTCCTTTGCTGATAGACAATGTTGTTTTCTCTGCATGGGAGTAGTATGGACTATGATAAAAATAACAAGGTACCGATAACTGCTGGTGTTCTATATTCCTTAAAAGGAACAGAGAAAACATATGTAAGGATGATACTTCTGTAAAAAAGAGAACACTAAAGAAGATCACCCTTCCATTTCCTATTGCGTGTAGTTAATGGCGGCAGTTTATAGCAGGTATTCTGACTCACGCAGTAACGCCATGTCTCTCCTTCTCGCATAACGATGCAATGGATATGAGATATGGCTGCACGTATACAGCAGCACGACTGTTCAGGATTCTGACCTGATTCCCTCTTAGCTGAAAGTCCGACATTTCTATACCGTGACTGACAGAACTAAAAACCGGTAATTGTCAATGAATGTTCGATTAAATTGTATTATACACTTTTTTGGAGAAAAGACAACAAATTTTTTGAGGGGGGGAGACAAAATCAGGGAGGGGACGCGCAGGGAAAGCGTTTCTTTTCTGTGCGCTGGTTATTGGATGTGTGGGGATTTGTATGATTTGCAGGTAATGTTTTTGGTTTTGAAATAGTAGTTGAATAGTAATTGAACAGTAATGTGTGAAATAGTGCTTGATTTTTGAAACAGCGTATTTTAGACTATAGATTATAGTGAAAATCTTATATTACTCGTGCCAGGTCTGGCGGTTCATAACGGGTTTCTCTGGCGTTCGCCGACATTTTCACAAAGATAATTTAAATTTTATAGTGGTAAAGCAAACGTTCCTGAATATTATAACATTCTGCCCGTTGGCTTTGCCTGAACGGGAGGTGGGAATAAAACAGTTCATGGTTGATTAAGGGTTGTTTTGGAGGTTCTCAAAGCTTTGGGAAAATGTTATAATAAGGAGGAATTAAATGAACAATACGATTTTTGATGATGTGTTCCGCACAATGGTTGAAAAGATACCACGGCTGGTTATACCATTGATCAATGAAGTGTTTCATACATCCTATCCGGAAGATGTAGAGATCACGCAGCTTCGCAATGAGCACCAGCAGGCGGACGGGGAGGTCATCACGGATTCCTGTCTTCTGATCGGGAAGAAGATGTATCATATTGAATGTCAGAGTACGGATGATACGACAATGGCAGTGCGTATGATAGAGTATGACTTTGCGATTGCTATTGAATATGCGGCAAAGCAGGGACGAAGGTATGAGATAGAGTTCCCGAGATCCTGCGTGTTGTTTTTGAGAAGTTCGGGGAATACGCCGGATTTTCTGGAAACGAATGTGATTTTTCCGGATGGGAGAAAGCAGATGTACCGCGTACCAACTGTAAAAATGGCTGATTATACAGCGGAAAGTATTTTTGAGAAAAATCTGCTGATGCTGCTTCCGTTTTATATCATGAGATATGAGAAAAGAGCCCATGATATGAGGGAGAATCCCCGGTTATTTCAGACATTGTTGAATAATTGCGCGTCGCATTCTCGTTACTTTAGGAAGAAAGTTATACCAGCCAGTGCAGTCCGCTGTCACCGGAAGTAGGGAAAAGATATGCAGAGCCGTCCAACCGGAAAGAGAGAGGATCATATAGGGATGGAAACAGAGTCTATAATGCAGATGCGGTAGGCGCATATAATATCCTGAGAAAATATCACTCCGTATCCGGAGTAAAAAAAGAACTGTCCGTAACCGGACTGAAAACACCGGAAATAATAAAAGTAGCTGTATAGCTCTAAAGAGCAAACAGTAGTGGTGCCATGGATGCACCCTGAAAAAAGGCGGTATCCCGCCTTAATTCAGATGCTCTGGTAACTCAGTTGCCGAGTAATTCACTCTGCTATATACTGATTGCATTCAAACACTTGCAATCCATATAGGATTTCACTGATTCAGTCAGAATCTCACTCCACATCAAATTTCTCCAGGCTTTCCAGTCTTGCTCTGTATTTGGAGTCATAGGCATCTGTAAACGAAGCCTCTTTCTTCATTTTTTCGAGAGCTGCTGCTGCTTTTTTAACTGTCTGGATAGTACCGGCACCTGCTACACAGCCGCCCGGACATGCCATTCCTTCCAAAAGATATCCATTATATTTACCAATCTTGGCCATCTGGAGCATCTTCTTACAGTTCTGCAGACCTTCTGCATTCATTACCTTTACTTCCCGATCAGGATCAATACGCTTCACCGCATGGACAACCGCTTCTGCCACACCACCGCTGACTGCGAAACCTCTTCCGTCAGCACTGGCATGAAACAGTGGTTCTCCTTCCGGAATATCTTTCCAGTCCACGCCTTTGGCATCAAACATTCCTGCTACTTCCTCGAAGGTCAGCACAAAATCCACATAGCTGCGGATACTCTTACGGCTGGCTTCCAGCTTCTTGGCTGCACAGGGACCTACGAAAACGATCTTACAATCTGGTTCCTTCTGCTTGATCAGCCTTGCAGTGAGAACCATAGGTGTCAGTGCCATAGAGATACATTTCGCCTGTTCCGGGAATAATTTCTTAGCCATCATAGACCAGGACGGACAACAGGATGTAGCCATGAAAGGAAGTTTCTCAGGAACTTCTTCCAAAAAGTCCTTTGCCTCCTCCACTGTGCACAGATCTGCACCGACGGCAACCTCTCTTACATCTGTAAAGCCAAGTGCCTGAAATGCTCCCCGTATCTTATTATTCTCCATACCCGGAAACTGGCCTGCAATGGCAGGCGCCACGATTGCATACACCGGTGTTTCACTTTTTAATGCCATAATAGTCTGGAAAATCTGTCCTTTGTCTACAATAGCACTGAACGGACAACTTACCAGACATTGTCCGCAGGATACACATTTATCCTGATCAATCTCTGCTCTTCCATATTCATCAGAGCCAATAGCATTCATACCGCATGCCTTTGAACATGGACGTTCCTGTTTGATGATTGCATTATACGGACAGGCTTCCAGACACTTTCCGCATTTGATACAGGCATCTTCATCAATATGGGATCTGCCGCCTTCCATATGCACTGCTTTCTTTGGACAGACTTCCACACAGGGATGCTCCAGGCACCCCTGACAGCCCTCTGTGATCATTACCCTTTTTTCAGGGCAGGAATTACAGGCAAACTTGATCACATTGATAAGCGGCGGTTCATAATACTTTTCCTCAATAACGCTGGCCTCCACACCTTTGGAAATTGGCGCATGCTCTGTAACCTTTCTCAGTGACATCCCCATTGCAACGCGAAGTCTCTCACCAACTACCGCTCTTTCCAGAAAAATACTGTCACGATAAGTCGCAATTTCACCGGGTACGATCTTGTAGGGAAGCTCTTCCAGCATCTCCGGAGACTGGCCTTCATATGCCATCCTCGCAATTTCTGTAAAAATTTTGTGTCTGATTTCTGTTTTGGATGAATACAGTCCTCTCATTTTTTCCTCCTGATTTTCGATTCGGATAACTGTACGGCAATCCAATGCAGGGACACCGAACAATTTCCATTTATAATTTCATCACTGCTGCAATCAGCACACTCATTTTTCCTCCTGCTGAACTTTCAGCCACTTCACAGAGAAACGAAATTCCGCTCATTTCCGTTTCCTTATCTGCATATCATATCACCAAATGCTTCCAGGCTCAACACAACATCAGAATTTTCGCTGAATTGTCGCCCCCGAAGTTGCTGTTCATATGTTGTTATCCCCAGATTCCACTCATCTGTTCCTCCAGATGGTCCAAGATATAATTATAAATATCTACGGACACACTGTCCGGATAGTGGGTTCCGTCTACGGTGGAAAATCCCTCAGATACCAGATGGGAATATACGTCTATGTAGGTAACTCCACTCAGGCTTGCCTGCATTGCCGCGTTAAAACTTTCAATCTCCGCATTACTGCAATAGGGATCATTCTGCACCGGACCTACAGACACGAAATAAGTCTGCGCTCCTCTGTTCCCCCATTCAGCAGCTTTGGAATTAATATAACTGATGTAGTCATTGACATGATAAAGATCATTAACACCCATCAGGATAATAACCGCTGTATTGTCCTCAATCTGATCTTCTACCTGCGGCACTCCTGTAGATACCATCCAGTCATATCCCATAGAAGAAAGACAGGACCAAATGCTGTCATCGTTTACCGCATCCCTCAATCCCTCTGTTCTGGAATCTCCGATAAATACCAGTTTATCTGCGAAGATAGTGTCCGGATGGTCTGGCTTGCTTAAAGTTCCCTGGTCTGCCGGATTCTGTTTATCTGTCTCAGTTTCCTGCTCCGGTGTTGGAGTAGATGCAGGTATTGGTGTTGCTTCAGGCATTGGTGTTGCTTCAGGTTTTTGTGTCAGTGCCGATTTGGATTTCGGTGCCGGCGGACCTGCCACTTCTGCCCCATGGACATCTGAAAACATACAGACAGCTGCAATACATGCGGTTAATACGATTTGTCCGGTTCTATATTTTTTCGTAAATATCATTCCCTTCTGCAGTAATACTTACGTTACTTTTCACATATCTCAACTCCCTGGAGTGTGTTGCTGTGAACAGTAACATACTTACATCCCAGGCAGCATATCCGGCCATGAGAGGATTTCTCCGGAAATAATTTCCTCGTAATCTCCCTCAATATCCTGGCTTCTGCCTGCTTCGAACACGTTTGTCTCCGCTCCCCAGACACGATCTTCATATTCCCATATATGGAATCTCAGACCGCGAAACATAAAGTCGATGCTTCCGCATCCGTTTTCCTCTGTATATTCATAATGAATTTTCTTTGTTTTTAACGCTTCCTGTACTTTTTCCAAACGCATAAAATACCTCCTGATTATCTGTACAGTACCTTCTGTAATATAATACAGATAACTTTCACTGTAAAAAAATGTTCTCGTGTATACCCATCAAAAGTCAAACAGATATTCGCAATCCGCTTCGCTACACAGCTCTACATATGCTCTTAATCCTGACGCCATTATACAAAACGGATTATATCATACTCTGCTGCATAATATGTAATCTGAATGCCACTTCACAATTGCCGTTACTGTTCACTCCGTTCATAGTAACTTAGCCAAAATTCATTCCAGATTGCCTGTGGCAATGGAATTTTGGCTTGTATGTCTCGGGATTTTGGCATATCCATGCCAAAACACCTCGCGGGATAGTGGAGTGTGAACAGTAACGATAAATCTATAGAAAAAAAATAATAAACAGTGAGGTAATTATCATGAAATTAAGTGCACGCAATCAGTTAAAAGGGAAAGTAGTAAGTATCAATAACGGAGCTGTAAACTCCATCGTTTCTATTGATATCGGCGGTGGAAACATTATCACAGCAACCATCTCCTGTGCAGCAGTTGAAGAATTAAACCTGAAAGTAGGTTCTGATGCTTATGCAGTGATCAAGGCTACTAATGTCATGGTAGGTATTGATGAATAAACTTTACACAGCTCAGGAGGTCGCAGACCGTCTAAAGATCAAAAAGACAACGGTCTATGAACTTATCAAGCGCGGTGAGCTGGAATCTTCCAAAATCGGAAAACAACTCAGGGTCAGCGAAGATCAGTTGACACAGTATCTTAACAGAAGCAGTTCCGGCAATTCCGAAAGCGGGCAGGATATTCCATACACTTCTGTTAATTTTGAACCTGAGAGCTCTCTGCTGAAGAGAGATTATCTGCTTCATTCCAGTGGTATCATTTTAGGCGGCCAGACTTCTGCCGCCCTGGAGCTTCTTCTCGGCAAAATGTCCGCTCATCCTGATGGCCTTCCTGTCCTGCAGTCTCATATGAATGACTATAACGGACTTTATTCCCTGTATTTCGAAAAGGCACATATCGCTGCTACCAGTCTGGATATAGATGATATCCGTCACCTGGTTCCCGGAATCCCGCTGATACTTCTTTCTTTATATAAATACTCTGTCGGCTTCTATGTACAGGCCGGAAATCCTGAAAAGATTTCTTCTGTGGAGAACCTGACGGATCCGAAAGTTGTTTTTATGAATCGTGAAAAGGGAAGTGCCCGCAGGGTTTATCTGGACCGTCTGTTAAAAGAACGGGGAATCTCTTCTGAAAAAATCAGCGGATACAGAAATGAAGCTGTCTCTGATATGTCATCTGCATCTGCTGTTTTTGAGCACAGAGCGAATGTTGCTTTTGGAGAAGAAATGATCGCACGTTACTTTCCGGGACTTGATTTCGTCCCTGTGACTGATATGCAGATGTATCTGGCAATTCCTGCGGAATCTGTGAGAAAGCCGGGGTTCTCTGTTCTTGTGGAAATTGTACAGTCTGAAGATTTCAAAGCTGAGATTCATCATCTGACAGGTTATGATACCTCTTATACCGGCGAAATGATCTGTATATAAGAAACCTGTAACATAATAAAAAGCCCTGCTGTCCGGGATATACGCTTATGACGTACATGCCGCTTATACAGCAGGGCTTTTCTTATACATTATTTACAACCAAGAAGTGTTTTTCCGATAAAGTATCCAAGCACCAGAATACCAAGTGCGATTCTGTACCATCCGAATGCCTTAAAGTCATGTTTCTTTATGTATCCCATCAGGAATTTGATCGCGATAATGGAAACTACAAATGCCACTACCATTCCCACGATCAGGATCATCACCTCTGTTCCTGTGAAAGAGAAACCGAATTTCAGGATTTTCAGAAGACTGGCTCCGAACATGACCGGGATTCCCAGGAAGAAGGTAAATTCTGCTGCTACTGTACGGGAGGTTCCTGCAAGGATACCACCGATAATGGTGGAACCTGAACGGGATGTACCCGGAACTACGGAGAGTACCTGGAACAGACCGATGATGAGTGCAGTCTTAAATGACAGATTTTCCAGATTTGTACAGGTTGGTCTTCTTCTCTTGTTATAATTCTCAATGACAATGAAGAGGATACCATATACGATCAGTGCAATGGCAACTACTACATAGTTATTAAATTTCTCTTCAATGACATCATTAAACGGAAGTGCGATAACAATCGTCGGTATACAGGCTACTATAATTTTAAACCAGAGTACCCATTTTTCTTTATCACAGAACTTCTCCACAAAAGTAAGAATTCCTCTGGATACTGCACCATGCCTGTTAAGCACTGCCTGCTGTTTCTTTGAAATTGGTCTGATATAAAACGGCCACAATTTGTTCCAGTAGAGAACTACAACCGCGAGGATCGCGCCAAGCTGGATCACTACGAAAAACAGATTCTTAAAATCCTCTGTCACATTCAGTTTCAGGAACTCATCCACCAGGATCATATGTCCGGTACTGCTGATCGGGAGCCATTCTGTGATTCCCTCTACAATCCCAAGGAAAATGACCTTTAACAGTTCAATAAAATCCATAATCTTTCCCTTCCTGTTTTCTTTTTTGTTGTTATTCTTATTTACAACGATTTTCAACCGGATCAGACAGGTTTCTGCCAGATAATAAGTAATGCAAAAGACCCACATATATCTATCTGACTCACTGTAAATACTCATATGATTATATTACACACCATGCCACTGATACAACTGTAATCTGTATTTTTCTGCTGATTCTATAAGATAAAAACAGCCGCCTTTTCTCCGACAGAGAAAATTACGGCTGCTTTTCATCATTTCATATTATTTATCAGTTCTTTATCTTCTTGCAATCGTAGCAATATCAATAAGAGATAAATTGTTCAGGTCTGTATTCTCAAGGCTGGTTGCCAGTGCTTCTGCTGTATCCAGAGAAGTAAGGACATTGACACCTGTCTCGATGGCGTTACGTCTGATGACGAAACCATCTTTCTGATGCTCTACACCCTGTGGCGGAGTATCGATGACAACGTCGATCTTATGACCAAGGATAAGGTCCATAAGGTTCGGTGCAGGCTGCTCCAGCTTATTTGTACGGATAACTTTGATTCCGTTTTCTTTGAGGACTTTTGCAGTTCCCAGTGTAGCATAGATTCTGTATCCAAGTGCTTCGAATCTTCTTGCGATCGGGATGATATCCTGTTTGTCTTCGTCTTTGACAGTGATAATCATGTTTTTATGTTTCGGAAGACGGATACCTGCTCCGATAAATGCTTTGTAAAGCGCTTCATTGAATGTCTCAGCAATACCAAGGCACTCACCTGTAGACTTCATTTCCGGTCCAAGACTGATATCAGCGCCGCGGATCTTCTCAAATGAGAATACAGGCATCTTGATCGCATAGTGTTTTGCTTCCGGCTGAAGTCCCGGTTCATAGCCCATGTCTTTCAGCTTGTATCCAAGGATTACCTTCGTTGCAAGAGGAACGATCGGAATTCCTGTTACCTTGCTGATGTACGGTACAGTACGGCTGGAACGAGGATTAACCTCAATCACATATACATCATCTCCAAGAACAATGAACTGGATGTTGATCATACCGATAACATGCAGTGCTCTTGCAAGACGCCTGGTGTATTCTGCAATTGTCTCTTTTGCTTTCTCGCTGATGGTCTTAGCCGGGTATACGGAGATACTGTCACCGGAGTGGATTCCGGCACGCTCGATATGTTCCATGATACCAGGAATCAGGATATCCTCGCCATCGCATACAGCATCTACTTCGATTTCCTTACCCATCAGGTATTTATCAACAAGGATCGGGTGCTCCTGTGCAATCTGGTTAATCACACCAATATACTCTTCTACGTCCTCATCGCTTACAGCGATTCTCATGCCCTGACCACCAAGTACATAGGAAGGACGAACCAGAACAGGATAACCCAGCTCATTTGCTGCTTTCTTAGCTTCCTCAGCAGTAAATACTGTCTGTCCCTTTGGTCTCGGGATCTCGCATTTTTCAAGAATCTCATCAAAGAGCTCACGGTCCTCTGCTGCATCTACGTTCTCCGCAGATGTTCCGAGAATCTTAACGCCCATCTTTGTCAGTGCTTCTGTTAATTTGATAGCTGTCTGACCACCGAACTGTACAACTGCTCCGTCCGGTTTCTCGATATTTACTACATTCTCAACATCTTCCGGTGTCAGAGGCTCGAAATACAGTTTATCTGCAATATCAAAGTCTGTACTTACTGTTTCCGGGTTGTTGTTGATGATAATGGTCTCATAGCCTTCTTTTGCAAATGCCCATGTACAGTGTACGGAACAGAAGTCGAACTCAATACCCTGACCGATACGGATCGGACCGGAACCAAGTACCAGGATTTTCTTTTTATCCGGTGTTGCTACTGCTTCATTCTCTGTGCCTTCATCGCCGTATACAGAATAGTAATATGGTGTTGCTGCCGCAAACTCTGCAGCACAGGTATCAACCATCTTGTATGCTGCTTTGATCTGGTATTCTTCACGAAGAGCTTTGATTTCTTCTTCTGTTTTACCTGTCAGACGAGCAATGATATAATCCGGAAATTCCATGCGCTTTGCTTCCAGAAGAAGCTCTTTTGTAAGCTTTCTGGTTTTAAGTGCATTTTCCATTCCAACAAGGATTGCCAGCTTATCAATGAACCAGATATCAATCTTGGTAATGTCATGAAGCATGGACTGCGGCATACCGCGGCGGATTGCTTCTGCGATTTTCCAGATTCTGCGGTCATCTACGATTTCCAGTTCTGCCAGAAGTTCTTCATCTGTAAGCTGTGTAAAATCGTAGGACATAAGGCTGTCTACATGCTGTTCCAGAGAACGAATTGCTTTCATCAGAGCGCCTTCAAAGTTATGGCAGATGCTCATAACCTCACCGGTAGCTTTCATCTGAGTCGTAAGGGTTCTCTTTGCAGTAATAAATTTGTCAAATGGAAGTCTCGGAATCTTCACTACGCAGTAGTCAAGCATTGGCTCGAAACTTGCATATGTTTTTCCTGTGATCGCATTCGGGATCTCATCCAGTGTGTAACCCAGAGCAATCTTTGCTGCAACCTTTGCGATCGGGTAACCTGTTGCCTTACTTGCAAGTGCAGAGGAACGGCTTACACGCGGGTTTACCTCGATTACACAGTATTCAAAGCTGTCCGGTTTCAGAGCGTACTGAACGTTACATCCACCTGTGATTCCAAGTTCTGTGATGATGTTCAGGGCTGAAGTACGGAGCATCTGATATTCTTTATCTCCCAGTGTCTGAGATGGAGCAACTACGATAGAGTCACCTGTGTGGACACCAACCGGATCAATGTTCTCCATGTTGCAGACTGTGATACAGTTTCCTGCACTGTCACGCATTACTTCATATTCAATCTCTTTCCATCCTGCGATGCAGCGCTCTACCAGAACTTCACCTACACGTGAAAGACGAAGACCATTCTCTAGGATTTCACGAAGTTCATATTCATTATGAGCGATACCGCCGCCGCTTCCACCGAGTGTGTAAGCAGGACGGAGAACTACCGGATAACCAATGATGTTTGTAAATGCAAGACCATCTTCTACTGTTGTAACAACCTTGGATGCTGCAATCGGCTCACCGATCTTCTCCATGGTATCTTTAAATTCCTGACGGTCCTCCGCTTTCTTGATTGTCTGGGCAGTTGTACCGATCAGTCTTATATTGTGTTCTTTGAGGAAACCTTTCTCATCCAGCTCCATGGCAAGGTTTAATCCCGCCTGGCCGCCCAGTGTAGGAAGGACGCTGTCCGGTTTCTCTTTCAGGATAAGCTGTTCTACTACTTCTACTGTCAGAGGCTCGATATAAACTCTGTCAGCGATATCTTTATCTGTCATGATGGTTGCAGGGTTGGAGTTAAGAAGAACAACCTCAATGCCTTCTTCTTTCAGGGAACGGCATGCCTGTGTTCCTGCATAGTCAAACTCTGCTGCCTGGCCGATGATAATCGGGCCGGAACCAATTACAAGTACTTTTTTAATGTCTTTATTTCTTGGCATTATTTATTTCCTCCCATCATATCCATAAATCTGTCAAACAGGTAACTGGAATCCTGCGGTCCCGGGCATGCTTCAGGATGGAACTGTACAGTAAAGATATTCTTTCCTTCGTATGCCATACCTTCGTTTGTGCCGTCATTGACGTTAACGAATGCAGGTTTTGCAATGTTTTTCTCTTCAAGTCCCTCAGCATCTACTACATAACCATGGTTCTGGGAAGAAATGTAAACACGTCCTGTTGCAAGGTCTTTGACCGGATGATTTCCGCCTCTGTGTCCGTATTTCATCTTATGAGTATCTCCACCTGTTGCAAGAGCCATAAGCTGATGTCCAAGACAGATGGCAAAGATCGGTACAT
>OJRW01002722.1_pt1 | contig 11630 bp, 7 predicted proteins | sample 1599231 | NCBI WGS metagenome assembly OJRW01 (sample SAMN04168656, study PRJEB22393) | human gut metagenome | biome: human gut microbiome; feature: stool | host: Homo sapiens | collected 2014-03-17
GTTTTCCGACGTTGCTGTACAGCATTCCGGGCAACCACGACAACGACGGGGCGACGCCCGCCGGAGCCGGTGTCGACCGTCGTGCCGAACATCTTTATCGCCGTACGTTCGGCCCGACCTACTATGCGATGAATATCGGCGACGTGCATTGGATCATGATGGACAACATCATCTATAAGAATACGCCCGGCAAGGGGAAGAAAAACGTCGGTGTAGTCGGCGCCCGAGACTACGACAAGGGGTTCACGCCCGAACAGCTGGCGTGGCTTCGGCGCGACCTGGCGACGGTCGACGCCTCGAAAACAGTCTGCCTCTGCACGCACTGTCCGGTCTTCTTCGACCGCGACCGCCGGACGCTGCTGACCGACCGCAGTCAGGTGGATTCGCTCGATGCGCTCTTCTCGCGCTTCGAGCGGGTGCATATCTTTTCGGGACACGCTCACCGGACGCTCTATACGCAGGACGCCGACTACCCGCGTTTCGACCAGTACGTGCTGCCCGCCACGTCGGGCGACATGTGGGTGGCGAACAACGATTTTCAGGCGTTGTGCCCCGACGGCAGCGATGCGGGGTTCGTCGTGGCGAGCGTCGACGGCGGAAAGTTGCGCTGCGACTACCGCACGCATCTCTACGGCCGCAAGGTGTTGCGTGCCTACGATATGAATGCCGTGGGCGAATACTACCGTAACGACAGTCTCGTCCGCGTGCAGCGACGGCTCTATCCCGACCGTGCCGACTACGGTCGCGAGGAGTATGCGAACTGCGTCTACATCAACTATTGGGTGTATCTGCCGGGGCATCGGGTCGAACTGTTCGAGGAGGGGCGCTCGCTCGAAGTCGTGCAGGTCGAAGACGGAGACCCGCTCTACAACATCAGCCACTACCTGCCCGAACTGGCGCGGAAACCCGTCTTCAAGAAGGGCGATGCCAGGGTCGTCAGCCACCACATGTTCGCCGCCAGGGCGCGGACGGCGACGGCTCCCGTCGAAATCCGGATTACGGATGCCGACGGCGTTCTCCTGCACAGGGAGACGCTCGAACGTCCCAAGAAATTCGACAAGGAGGCGCGGTAATCTCTCCGTTCTTTTTTGAATATTGCTAATCGGTTGTTTTATATCCGATTAGCGATATTTATACCCGATTTATTGAAACGTTACAACTAAAACGAACTCTGTTGCGATCAGAATTGTCTGATTTTAATAAATTATATTCCTTATTGGAACGTTTCAATTTTTCGATTTTTTTCATACCTTTATGAATCGACTAACCAATTCACATTACTAACCAAACACTTATCGTATGATCCGAAACTTACTACCATGGACGGCGGGGTGCCTTTTGGCGGCATTCGCCGTGTCGTCGTGCGAGAGCGACGACGTCGACTACGGACCCATTTCGGCGGCTATCGAGATCGGCGTGGAGGAGGTTACGCCGAGCTCCGCGAAGATCAGGCTGACGACCGAACAGGAGAACGTGGCCTCCTACAAGATCGTCAAGGCGGCCCTCCAGAAAGGCATCCCCGTCGTTTCGGGCAACAAGGCCATGCTCGCCCGCCACCTGCCGGAGCTGATCGACCTGCAAAAGAAACACAATGTGGCACTGCTGTACGACGCCTCGTCGTGCGGCTCGATCCCCGTGATCCGCAACCTCGAGGAGTACTACGACAACGACCTGCTGCTCGAAGTCAAAGGCATCCTGAACGGTTCGTCCAACTACATCCTTTCGCGGGTGTTCGACCACCAGGAGTCCTACGACGCGGCGCTGGCCCAGGCCCAGGCATTGGGATTCGCCGAGAGCGATCCTTCGTTCGACATCGAAGGCTACGACTCGCTCTTCAAATTAGTCATCATTACCGTTCACGCGCTCGGAGTGTATGTCCATCCCGACCGGATCTTCACCTACGGCATCTCGACTATCCACGACTCGGACATCCGGTACGCCCGCGAAAAAGGGGTCAAGATCAAACTGGTCGCCCAAGTGGTCAAGGTCAGCGACCGGAAGTTCACGATGTTCGTCATGCCCGAATTCGTCACCCCCGGCAAATACATCTACAGCGTCGATGACGAATACAACGGCGTGGTGATCCGGGGCGAATGCTACGACCGCCAGTTCATGTTCGGCAAGGGCGCCGGCAGCCTGCCTACCGCCTCGTCGATCCTGAGCGACATCATGGCCCGTCAGCACGACTACCGGTACGAATACAAGAAACAGCACTACCTCGACCGTCCGGAGTACACGACCGACGTGGAGCTGAAAGTTTATGTGCGATACACGGAAACCGACGTACTGAAAATCCTCCACTTCGACCGCATCACCGAGCAATATCGGGGCGAGGACGGCAATTACGTGATCGGCTACATCCGCCTTTCGGAGCTGCTCGCCAAGCGGGAAGTACTGCGGGGCAAGGACGTTTTCATGGCCGATTTCCAGAGCTTCTTCCAAGAGCTGGATCGTTAGAGCCAAAAGACAGGCCGCCATCGAACGAACGCCTCCCGAATTTCAGATTCGGGAGGCGTTCGTTTTTCAGAGCCACAAACTATTTACTCGAACGGGACCATCGCCTCCGCCGCATCGTAATCGGCATTGGTGAAGACATAAGTCCAACGCTCTTTAGGTTGACGACCGTTACCCCTCAAATCCTCGAATACATAATTATCATCGATCGAAGGGTCGTAATGTGCGTCGTAATTCGGAGGGTACGACCGACCGTCGTCCTGGTAATAACGGACACCATAAGTGAATCCAAGCCTCCCATCGTCGAAAATAATCGTCATTTTCCAAATGTAACTTGAAGGAACGGGGCAAACACCCATACCATTATCCATCGCAGTAAAACTTTCTCCAGGCAGTATCACTTCATTTTTGAACTCACACCCTAAATCGGATTCTACGAAAAGAGTGATCTTATGATCGCTGTCGTTGACCCACACAAAATAACTGATTGCATTGTAATCGGTATTGCAACCTGCCGGAGTCCCTGCGGTAAATATCGCCGACAACGCAAAAAATAAGAATTTCCTCATAAACCCATTTTTATATATAACCGTTACGTTGAAGCCAGCTACGCTCGTAAAAAAGAAATTCATTTATTTGATTTTCTGTAAAATATGACCCTGTATACTTACGAAGTGCACTTTCAAAATCATTCCAGGTTCTATAGGCTCCAAACAAATTCACCACGAATTGAGGCATCTTAATTTGATCGTAGCAGCGAGAAGGATAGCCAACACCCTGGTTGTAATCATCCACCAAATCGACAAACAAAGGAGTATAATAATTATTGGTTGTATTTTGATAATCCCATTCTTGCCTTGCTTGACCTGTTATATCCGAGTTTAGAGATGTTTTTTTCCAACCCTGATTTAAATAATATGCTTCTCCCATATGCCATCCGGCATAAGAAGCATAACTTTCGAGCAATATATTCCAAGTACCATCGTACGCACTGAATGTGCCGCCACGCAAATGAAATTGACAATAATGTCCCAATTCATGCAAAGTGGTTCCTATTAGTCTCGGATGATTATTCCTGTTACAATTGCCAACTTGTATAAAAGGCATTCTCCCCACAGAAGTCGGCCAATAATTAAATCGGCCTTGCCACCCACCAGGATCAACGGCTAATGCAACTATTGATATTCTGTTATTAACAAAAGTAGAAATTATAAAATCGTGTTCGCCATAATGATAAAAATTGACAGCACGATGAATTTCGTAGCGGGGATCCGGAGCCGAAGAAGAGTTAATATTAAAGTTCAAATCTTTACCACTTCTTAATTCTCCATAAATTCCCTTTATTTCCTCTATCCGTCCTCCTTCCTCAGAACCCTTGACAATCGTCCATTTTTCGTGCTGAAAAACAAAACTTACCGTTGCCTGATTGTCGATCAGCTTATTATTGATAGCATAATATCCCGTTTTGTCCGTATAAACCTCATCAATACTCGAGCCCAATGTAAACCGGATTTTCAGATTCTCCAACGGCACATAACGCTTTAAATGAGTATCGTAACATAGTACTTTTCCGCGCGGGAATCCACCTGGTAAATGTCTCTCTTCATCTAAAGCCAAAGCAATGGCTTCTTGCTCCAAAATTTGTATTGCCTCCGCACTCAATCCATTCTCACCAAGAGTAATATATTTAGGGAGGAAAACTTCATAAAGGATTTCAAAATCCATTTCAACAGGGAACGTTTTTTCGACAGGCCAAACGGCATATAATACAGGCAATATAATTGTCACAGGCTCCACTGGTCCATCCTTAATCATACCGCCCTCGTAAGTCACAGAATAACGCCTCTCCTCATCTTCCTCGCAAAACTGTGTCCGGAATTTCGAAAACACAAGACTCTGGGTCGCCTCATCAGGTAATGACGTATAATTGAAAGGCGTATACGCGATCTTGATCTGCTCGTCCAGTTCAAGGCTTCGTTGTTCCTCTTCCGTTTTTGGAAAAATTTTCAAGGCATAGTGGGTAGCTTTCAGTTTCAACTGCGTTTTGGCAGTTGCTGAGAATTCTTTTCGCACACTCCGCGCGCTTGCTGCAAACTCATCAGATGCCCTGACAATTTTCGATTCACCCGATACTATATTGTCGTACGCCTGCTGAAAGTTCTCAAGCCTGTACGGATCATTCTGCGGCCGGATCCAAGACTGTGTCTCTATGATACACCGCATCCGCCAACTCAATTTCGGTCGTAACAGTAGCTAACATTTGTTTCGGCGAAATTTCGTCCAACAAATCTTCTTCATAATTAGCACAACCATAAGTGCCGATTAACAAGATACCACCAATTAAAAATAGTAATAATTTTTTCATAAGCATAATATTTAGGATTAGATGGTCAAAACATAAATGCCGTTCATGTGTATTGCAATATATTATATAAAATTTGAAAATCAAAATTATCCGAAAATAATATTTACTCTCTTTTTTATACTTATTTGTTTGTGAACATACGGGTAATAACCTATCTTTGCGACGGAAATTTCGTTTAACATTCTATTATTCCGACATGCCTCTTACCAATAACGTAATGATTGTCAGACACAAGTTGCTGACCAATCTCATCAAATTGTGGAAAGACAACCAGCTCGTCGAGCGAATCGACCGCTTGCCGATCGAATTGAGTCCCCGTACCTCACGGGTTTTGGGTCGCTGCTGCGTACACAAGGAGCGCGCCGTGTGGAAATACAAATCTTTCCCGCTGATGGGTTTCGACATGTCCGACGAAACCGACGAACTCACCCCGCTGTCCGAATATGCCCGCAAAGCCCTGGAGCGCAAAGGGCAGCAGCAGAAAGACAATATTCTCTGCGTAATCGACGAAGCCTGCTCGTCGTGCGTGCAGACCAACTACGAGATCACCAACCTCTGCAAAGGTTGCGTGGCCCGGGCCTGTGCCACCAACTGCCCGAAAAACGCCATCGAATTCAATCGTGCCGGCAAAGCGGTCATCAACCACGATCTCTGCATCAGTTGCGGCATCTGCCACAGCAACTGCCCCTACCATGCCATCGTCTATATGCCCGTACCGTGCGAAGAGGCCTGCCCCGTAAAGGCGATTACCAAGGACGAACGCGGCGTGGAGCATATCGATGAGAGCAAATGCATCTACTGCGGCAAGTGCATCAACAGTTGTCCGTTCGGAGCGATCTTCGAAATTTCGCAGGTGTTCGACGTGCTGCAGCGTCTGCGCGAAGGAGAAAAGATGGTCGCCGTCGTCGCTCCGGCCATTCTCGGACAATACAACGCCCCCACGGAAAAAGTATATGGCGCGATTAAGGCCATCGGTTTCGAGGACGTGATCGAAGTAGCGCAGGGCGCCATGGAAACCATCCGCAATGAAGGTGCGGAACTCGAAGAGAAAATTGAGGAGGGACAGGCGTTCATGACCACCTCCTGCTGTCCTTCGTGGGTCGAACTGGCCAACAAGCATATCCCCGAGATGAAGCCCTTCATTTCGAGCACCGGATCGCCGATGTATTACGCCGCGCGGATCGCCAAGGAGAAACACCCCGACGCGCAAGTGGTCTTCATCGGCCCGTGCGTAGCCAAACGCAAGGAGGCACGCCGCGACGAATGCGTCGATTTCGTGATGACCTTCGAGGAGATCAACTCCATTTTCGACGGCCTGGGTATCGAAGTCGCAACCACCGATCCGTTCCCCATTCCGTTCGTTTCGACCCGGGCCGCCCACGGCTTCGCACAGGCCGGAGGCGTGATGGGCGCCGTACAGCTCTTCCTGGCGGACAACAACCGGCCGCAGGTCGAAGGCATCCAGGTCTCCAACCTGAACAAGAAAAACGTATCCCTGCTCCGCGCCTATGCCAAATCGGGCAAAGCCCCGGCCAAGTTCATCGAGGTCATGGCCTGCGAAGGCGGATGTATCACGGGTCCCAGCACCCACAACCTGCACGATGCCGGTAAACGGCAATTCGCGAAGGAACTGGCTAAACGCTAAATCCGACGGGGCTATGAAAGAGCTCGTCGATCAGTTGAAACGCAACCGCACCCTTTCCCCGGAAGAGTTGCGCCTTCTGCTGACCGATGCGTCCCCCGAAGAGAGAGAATACCTGCACAGGGCGGCCCGCGAGGTCGCCCGTGTGCATTTCGGAAACGGAGTTTTCGTTCGGGGGCTGATCGAAATCAGCAATTACTGCCGCAACGACTGCCGCTACTGCGGCATTCGACGCAGCAATCGTCTGGCAGAACGCTACCGTCTGACCCCGGAAACCGTACTGGCCTGCTGCGAAGAGGGCTACCGGCTGGGATTCCGGACATTCGTACTTCAGAGCGGAGAAGACCCGGCTCTGAACGACGAACTGCTGACCGGATTGATCCGGGAGATGCGTCGCCGCTGGCCCGACTGCGCCATCACCCTCTCGCTGGGGGAACGGACAGAAGCCTCCTACCGGGCGTTGTTCGAAGCGGGCGCGAACCGTTACCTGCTGCGGCATGAAACGATCACTCCCGATCACTATCGTTGGCTCCATCCCGTCCGGATGTCCCTCGATCACCGCATCGAATGCCTGCACACCCTCAAAAAGATCGGCTACCAGACCGGTACGGGCATCATGGTCGGCAGCCCGGGACAAACGGTGGACGATCTGGTCCGGGATCTGCTTTTCATCCGGGAGTTCGAACCCCAGATGATCGGTATCGGACCTTTCATCCCGCACCGCGACACCCCCTTCGGCCACGAACCGGCCGGAAGCGTCGAACGAACGCTCACCCTGCTGTCGATTCTGCGGCTGATGCGTCCCGCAGCACTGATCCCTTCGACCACCGCGCTCGCCACCCTCTCGGGCGACGGCCGGATGCGGGGTATTTTGGCCGGTGCCAACGTGGTGATGCCCAACCTTTCGCCGCCGGACGAACGGTCGAAATACAACCTCTACGACGGCAAGGCCGCCTTCGGTGCCGAAGCTGCCGAAGGATTGGCCGCTCTGGAGCGGGAGCTCAACGAAATCGGCCGCCACATCTCGTGGAGCCGGGGAGATTATCAAGAATAGCTTATAAAAACACAAAGATATGTACCAAGTCGCATCCTCCAAGGCGGAGGAGTTCATCCATGACGGAGAAATCGTCGAAACGCTGGCTTACGCCCGCGAAAATCGTGCGAACCGCCCCCTGATCGAGGCGATCCTGCAAAAAGCGGCCGAAGGCAAAGGGGTCACGCACCGCGAAGCGGCCGTGCTGCTCGAGTGCGAACTCGAAGACCTGAACCAACGCATGTTCACGCTGGCCAAACAGATCAAGGAGAAAATCTACGGCAACCGTATCGTAATGTTCGCGCCGCTCTATCTGTCGAACTACTGCATCAACGGCTGCGTATATTGCCCGTACCACCAGAAAAACAAAACCATTCCGCGCCGCAAGCTCACCCAGGAGGAAATCCGCCGCGAGGTAATCGCCCTGCAGGATATGGGTCACAAGCGTTTAGCGCTGGAGGCGGGCGAAGATCCGCGCAACAATCCGATCGAGTACATTCTCGAATCAATCAAGACCATCTACTCCGTACATCACAAGAACGGAGCGATTCGCCGCGTGAACGTGAATATCGCGGCTACGACGGTCGAGAACTACCGCAAGCTGCGCGATGCAGGCATCGGCACCTACATTCTCTTTCAGGAGACCTACAACAAAACCGCTTACGAAGCGCTCCACCCCACCGGTCCGAAGAGCGACTACGCCTACCACACCGAAGCGATGGACCGCGCGATGGAAGGCGGCATCGACGACGTAGGCATCGGTGTACTGTTCGGTCTGAACACCTACCGGTACGATTTCACGGGACTGCTCATGCACGCCGAGCACCTCGAAGCCCGCTTCGGCGTCGGCCCCCACACCATCAGCGTACCCCGCATCTGCCCGGCGGACGACATCGACACCAAGGACTTCCCGGATGCCATTTCGGACGAGATCTTCCGCAAGATCGTAGCCGTGATCCGCATCGCCGTCCCCTATACTGGCATGATTATCTCGACCCGCGAATCGCAGCGCTCGCGCGAACAGGTGCTGGAAATCGGCATTTCACAGATCAGCGGCGGCTCGCGCACCAGCGTCGGCGGCTACGCCGAAACGACGCATGCCGAGCAAGATTCCGCACAATTCGACGTGAGCGACCACCGTACGCTGGACGAAGTGGTGCGCTGGCTGCTGGAACTGGGCTACGTGCCGAGCTTCTGCACGGCCTGCTACCGCGAAGGCCGCACGGGCGACCGCTTCATGTCGCTGGTGAAAACCGGAAAGATCGCCGACTGCTGCACGCCCAACGCCCTGATGACCCTCAAGGAGTACCTCGAAGACTACGCATCGCCCGAAACCCGGGCCTTGGGTGAAAAGATGATTTCGAAAGAGGTTCCGATGCTCCTCAACGAACGTGTGCGCCGCATCACGGAGAAGAATCTCGCAGCGATCGCCGAGGGTAAACGGGACTTCCGTTTCTAAAAATTTTCGCACGATGAACGAGCAAACTCCCCGCGCCGAACGGCTGCATATCGCTTTCTACGGGCGGCGCAACAGCGGCAAGTCGTCGCTGATCAACGCCCTCACGGGCCAACAGAGCGCCGTCGTTTCCGCGACGCCGGGCACGACGACCGACCCCGTACTCAAGACGATGGAGATACACGGGCTGGGACCTTGCGTACTGATCGACACGCCGGGGTTCGACGACGAAGGCGACCTCGGAGCGCTGCGTGTGCAGCAAAGCCGCAAGATGCTGGACAAGACCGACCTGGCCGTCTTGCTCCTCTCCGGAGCCGTGCCGCAGAACGACGAAATCGAATGGTTCCGGCTCCTCGAAGCCCGTCATATTCCGATCGTAGTCGTCCGCAGCAAGGCCGACTTGTTTACAGGTATGTCCGATGCGGAAGCCGAAGCGCTTTTCGGACAACGGCCGCTCCGGGTCAGCGCCTCGGACAGAACGGGACTCGACGCCCTGCGCGAAGCCCTGATCCGCAACCTGCCCGAAGACTACAACCAGCCCGAAATCACAGGCAGCCTCGCCTCGACAGGCGACGTGGTGATGCTCGTTATGCCGCAGGATATCCAGGCCCCCAAGGGACGCCTCATCCTGCCGCAAGTCCAGACGATCCGCGAGCTGCTCGATAAGAAGTGCCGCGTGGTCTGCTGTACCACCGACCAGATCGAAGGCACGCTCTCGTCGCTGGCCGCACCGCCGAAACTGATTATCACCGACTCGCAGGTTTTCTCGACTGTCTATGCGCAGAAGCCCGCCGCAAGCCTGCTAACTTCGTTCTCGGTGCTCTTCGCCCGTTACAAGGGCGACATCGACTACTTCGTGGAGAGCGCGGCAGCCATCGGGCAGCTCCGCGAAGACTCCCGCGTGCTGATCGCCGAAGCCTGCACGCACGCTCCGGTGGGCGAAGACATCGGCCGGGTCAAAATTCCGGCGATGCTCCGCAAACGGATCGGACCCGCACTGCGGGTCGATGTGGTTGCCGGCACGGACTTTCCCGCCGACCTCACGCCCTACGACCTGGTAATCCACTGCGGCGCCTGTATGTTCAACCGGCGCCACGTATTGAGCCGCGTCGCCCAGGCCCGCGCCCAGCACGTCCCGATGACCAACTACGGCGTGGCGATCGCTTACCTGCAAGGGATTCTCGACAAGATCGAATATTAACCCCAAAAACACATATCCAAAAGAGTGGGCCGTCCGACAACTGGACGGCCCACTCTTTATCAAAAACCGAAACTATTCCGGCAAATACTATTTCGCCTCCGACGGGAAATACTTCATATACTGTACGCGCTGGAACATGGCCGAAGTGTCGTTCTTGAAATTCAGACGCCCCCGGAACTCATCGAGCGAACCGAAACCCTGCCGCTCGGACCAACGGTCGATGTACTCGTTCATTTCGGCAATGACTTCGAATCCCTTCTGGTGGATCGCCGTGCAGACCTGCACTGCCTCGGCTCCGCACAAAAGCGCTTTGACCGCAGCCTCGCCATCGTGCACGCCCGTCGAAACAGAAAGGTCCAACTGCGGCAACACGGCCGAACAGATCGCCACCATACGCAGGACGTTGCGCAATTCCGTCGGCTCGCTGTAAGGCGAACTCTCTACGAAAGTCATCCGCTCGACATCCACGTCCGGCTCGAAGAAACGGTTGAAAAAGACTACGCCCCGGGCCCCGTGACCGAGCAAAGCGCTCGACAAGGCGAAGACATTGGTCAGGCGCATGGGCAGTTTCACCGAAACGGGAATCTTCACCGCACCGGCCACCCGACCGACGATCTCCGCATAGTTCAACTCCAGTTCGCGAGCCTGGGCATGAATGTCCGTAGATTGGATGAAAATATTAAGCTCCAACGCGGAAGCACCGGCATCGGCCATCGCCGTAGCGTATTCGATCCAATCGCCTTTATCGACCACGCAATTGATGCTGGCGATTACCGGAAGCTCCGTCTTCGACCGCGCCTCCTGCACCAACCGGAGAAATCCGGCCTTGTAATCCTCGCCCAGATAACGCTGCAAATAAACCTCCGCATCGCCGTAAGCCGAATCGGATACGGTGTCCAGCGCAGCCGCATGGTGCAGGATCTGCTCCTCGAATATGGATTTGAGCACTACGGCACCGGCACCGCTCGCAGCGCACTGCTCGACGCTCTTGACATTGGAGGTATAGGGAGAACTGCTGACAATGATCGGACTCGGAAGATCCAGCCCCAGGTATTTTGCTCGCATCGTTTCTATGGATTTTTATGGTTTATTTTTCGAAAAATACGTAAAATTATGATTTTGTGCAAAAAGTTACCCAATCAATTTGAAATAGCGACTCTATCGGGGTAATCCATACAGGCGGTAGATTCTTCTCAAAATACTAACAGACAGGGCTTCCCGGAATCCCAACGTTCGAACACCTGCTTTTAGCCCTACGCAGCGCGTAACATCAATGCGAATTTACCGTTTGAATACTTCAAGCCTGTAAAACAACGACTTCAACTGTTGCACTCATGGCTCGCACGGCCAGCCTACACTTGCATAAAACCGCAAAGAAAAAACAAAAAGGAGTCGCACAAACTGTGCAACTCCCTGACTTTCAAGTGGACCCAGAGGGGCATGATCCCACGACCTTCGGATTATGAGTCCGCTGCTCTA